>ERZ1673697.614-NODE-614-length-52943-cov-15.627571_pt1 | contig 52943 bp, 44 predicted proteins | sample MGYA00580227_ERZ1673697 | MGnify/ENA primary metagenome ERZ1673697 (study PRJEB41218, sample SAMN15661759) | gut metagenome | host: Homo sapiens | place: Canada: London | collected 2015-08-20/2019-03-30 | study: EMG produced TPA metagenomics assembly of... | reverse complement strand
TTATACAAGCTACACACCAAGTGGAACAGATTTAACAACATATAAGAAATTAAATGCAAGTTGGGCAGCAGCAAGAGGAAGTAGCACATCAAGTTGGAAAATTAATGAAGAAGCAGCAGCATGGTTATGTTCACCAAGTAAATGGACAACATATTGTGATACATCAAAAGCAAATTATGCAATAGGATCACCAACAGCAGAGATGTATGTGGCATCATATAATCAAGTATCACATACAACAGGAAATTATAAATTAGGAGCAACATATAGAGAAACACTTTATCCAGGATATATATATACATTAAATGGAAAGCAATCAACTATATCAGGAGATGATTATTGGACAGGAAATAATACATTAGATTATACTGGATATAATAGTATGTATTGCGGAAAAAACGGTTCTACGGGAAGCTATTACTGGTGGCTCGCTTCTCCGTCAGCTGACTACTTTAGCAATGTGTGCGCTGTGGGCGGTAACGACGCTGACTTGGGCTACAACAACTGTAGCAACGCGAGTGGCGTTTGTCCGCTAGTTTCTCTAAAATCTAGCTTCCAGTTGGAAATAGAACAATAAGAAAGTAAGTGGAATAAAATTTTAGAAAAAGAAAAGTGTAAAGGTCTGTCAAGACTTATAGAAAGTTTCCTATAAGTCTTGACAGACCTTAGTTAAATAATAGAATTTTTAAAAATGCAAATAAAGTATTGATAAATTTTCAAAATTGTAATATAATTGCAACATAAATGTAATAAAAGTGAAAAAACTTGGAGGGAATGAAATGTTTAATTTTGGACAAGATGTAGGAATAGATTTGGGAACGGCAACAGTAATAGTATATGTAAAGGGAAAAGGAATAGTATTAAGAGAACCATCAGTAGTAGCAGTAAACAATACAACTGGAGAAGTATTGGCAGTAGGAGGAGAAGCAAGGAGAATGTTGGGAAGAACACCAGGAAACATAGTAGCAACAAGACCATTAAGAGATGGAGTAATATCAGATTATACTGTTACGGAAAAAATGTTAAAACATTTTATAAATAAAGTATGTGGAAAATTTATATTTTCACCAAGAATAATGATATGTATTCCTTCACAAGTAACAGAAGTAGAAAAAAAAGCAGTAATAGATGCAGCAACACAAGCAGGAGCAAGAAGAGTATATTTAATAGAGGAACCAATAGCAGCAGCAATCGGAGCAGGAATAGATATAGCAAAACCATGTGGAAACATGGTAGTAGATATAGGAGGAGGAACAACAGATATAGCAGTAATATCATTAGGTGGCTCTGTAGTAAGTACATCATTAAAGGTAGCTGGTGATAAATTTGATGAAGCAATAGTAAAATATATAAAAAAGAAACATAATATAGCAATAGGAGAAAGAACAGCAGAGGACTTAAAAGTTAATATAGGATGTGTATATCCAAAAATACAAGATGCGGAAATGGATATAAGAGGAAGAGATTTAGCAACAGGACTACCCAAAACAATAACAGTATATTCAAGCGAAATGTTAGAAGCATTAATAGAACCTGCAATGATGATAGTTGATGCAGTACACAGTGTATTAGAAAAGACACCACCAGAGTTAGCAGCAGATATAAGTGACAGGGGAATATATATGACAGGTGGAGGTTGCTTAATAGATGGATTGGATAAATTACTTCAAGAAAAAACAGGAATAAATGTAATGATAGCACAAGATACAGTATCATGTGTGGCATTAGGAACAGGTAAAGCATTAGAAAATTTAGATGCTTTAGATGGAAAAGGAAAAAGATAATAAAGAATAAAGAACAGAAGATAAGAAAAAATATATAAAGCAATTTAGAAGATATAATGTAATTTATAGAATATAAGTAATTTATAAAATATCTGATAGTAAATGTTGCTATAGAAGGGATTGATAGTAAGGTGAAAACAGTAGCATTTATCACTTTAGGATGTAAAGTAAATCAATATGAAACAAATGCCATGTCGCAAAAATTAATAGAAGAAGGATATAAAATAGTAGAACATATTCAAAAAGCAGATATATATATAATAAATACATGTACAGTAACAAATATGTCAGATAGAAAATCAAGACAAATGATAAGAAGAGCTAAAGAAATAAATCCAGAAGCTATAATAATAGCAGTAGGATGTTATGTACAAGTAGCTAAAAAAGAAATAGAAAAAATAAAAGAAATAGATTTAGCATTAGGAAATGAAGAAAAAGTAGACATAGTAAAATATTGCAATGAAATTATTCAAAAAAACAAAAAGGAAGAAATAGCAGATGTAATGCAATCAAGAAAATTTGCTGAGTTTGGAGAAACAAGCTATACAGAAAAAACAAGAGCAGTTATAAAAGTACAAGATGGTTGTGACAGATTTTGTTCATATTGTATAATACCGTATGCAAGAGGAAGAGTAAGAAGTAGAGAGCCAGAACATATTATAAAAGAAATAAAACAGATAGCAAATGAAGGAATAAAAGAGGTTGTAATAACAGGAATACATATAGCATCTTATGGAAAGGATTTTAAAAAAGATTATAAATTAATAGATCTATTAGAAGAAATCAATAAAATAGATGGAATAGAAAGAATACGATTAGGTTCAATAGAGCCATTATTGATAACAGAAGAATTTGTGCAAAGATTAGTAAAATTAGAAAAAATATGTGAGCAATTTCATTTATCTTTACAAAGTGGATGTGATGAAACTTTAAAAAGAATGAATAGAAGATATACAACACAACAATTTGAAGAAATAGTAAAAAGATTAAGAAAAGCTTACGATAATGTGAATTTAACAACAGATATAATAGTAGGATTTCCAGGAGAAACAGAAGAAGAATTTGCAAAAACTTATAAATTTCTTGAAAAAATAAAATTTTATAAAATGCATATATTCAAATATTCTCCAAGAAAAGGAACAAGAGCAGAACAAATGCCACAACAGATAGAACCACAGCTAAAAGAGGAAAGAAGCAAAAAATTAATAGAATTATCAGATAAAAATGAAAAAGAATATAATAGTGAATATGTTGGAAAACGAGTAGAAGTTTTATGGGAAGAACAAAAAAATGAAATATATAAAGGACATACAAAAAATTATGTATTAGTAGAAATGAAAGCAAAACCAAGTGAAAATAAAGAAAATGTGATTGAAAGTGTGCAAATATCACAAGCTTATGAACATTATGTTAAAGTTTAAAAGATAAATATATAATAAATAATAAAAAATGATAGAAAAATAATAATGATAAAAAGAAAAATGATAAAACTATATCATTTTTTTTTTATTTATGATACAATAAAAAAGATTTAATACTAAAGAAATAAAAGAAAGGATTTTAAGTATGAAAAGTAAAATTGCAAGTTTTATAATGACAATTCTAATGATATTAATTATATCAATATTAATATTATTGGGTATTTTTGTTTATCAAGAAATATATAATGAAGATAGTAATCAAATAGAAGAATTTGTGTCAACATATAATCCAACATCAGAAAATTCAGTAGAAGATACTAAAAAAATAACGACACCACAGCTTATAAAAGATAAAATAAGTAAAATAATAAATTCATCAACTGAAAATAATAATAAAACTGAAAATAAATATGAAAATGTACAAATAGACAAATACTTTTATAATCAATTGAACGATTATTCAAAAATAATATATAAAGGATTAGAAGCAAATAAAGAACAAATGAAAACAGGAACAGCTAAAATAGAATTAGGAACAGCATTCACTAAAATCTTAGAAACAGAAGGCGGAGAAGAAAAATTAGGAAAATACTATCAATCAGCTGTAGAAACATATTTATATGACAATCCAGATGTATTTTATATTTCGGCAAATAAGTTATACTTAAATATAGAAACAACAACTAAGGGAAGAAATAAGACTTATGATGTTTTTATAAATAATGGAAGTAGAGAAAATTATTTTACAGACGATTTTTCATCAGAAAGTCAGGTAAAAACAGCAATAGAACAGGTAGAGCAAATAAAAAATCAGATAATTGCACAAAAAAATAATAATGTATATTATGATATAAAAATGATACATGATTATTTAATAAATAATATAGAATATGAAACAACTATAGCAAAATCAAATATTTATGATATTTATGGAGCTTTAGTAAAAAATGAATGTGTGTGTGAAGGATATGCGAAATCTTTCAAATATTTATTAGACCAAATGAATATACCATGTATTATTGTAATAGGAAAAGCTACAAATACTAAAGGACAAACAGAAAATCATGCTTGGAACTATGTACAAATAAATGAAAAATGGTATGCAGTTGATTGTACATGGGATGATCCAGTAATTGTAGGAAATGGAAAAATAGGCAATAATACTAAGTATAAGTATTTTTTAAGAGGAAATGAATATATGGCAAAAGATCACATATTAAGTGGCCAATTTACAGAAGGTGGTCAAGTATATACATATCCAGAATTAAGTGCAACTGATTATTAAAGTAGAAAGGAAAGAAGAAAAAATGGCATTATTAAAAGAAATATTTTCCAACAAAATAGAAGTATATGCTTTTGTAGGACCATCAGGAACAGGTAAGAGTTATAGAGCACAAATGGTTGCAGGAGAAAAGGGAATAGAATACATAATTGATGATGGACTATTAATTAAAGGAAATGAAGTAATAGCAGGTGAATCAGCAAAAAAGGCACCAACTAAAATAGAAACAGTAAAACATGCATTATTTTATACAGATGAGGAAAAACAAGAAATAACAAAGGCTTTAAAAAAATATAAACCAGACAAAATATTAATATTAGGAACATCAGACGGAATGGTACAAAAAATAGCGGCAAATTTAGGATTACCACAAATAAAAGAAACAGTATATATACAAGATGTTGCAACTAAACAGGAAATGGAAACTGCAAGACGTATACGTGTAACAGAAGGCAAACATGTAATTCCTGTACCGACTTTTGAAATAAAAAAAGATTTTTCAGGATATTTATTAGATCCTTTACAAATTTTTAAAAGTAAAGGAAAAGGTGAAAAACCATACATATCAGAAAAGTCAATAATAAGACCAACATTTAGTTATATGGGGAATTTTACAATTTCAGATACTGTATTTAGACAAATTTTGGAATATTTAGCAAGCAAAACAAAAGGAATATATAAAATACAAAAAGTAAGAGTTTCCAACTATGGTGATGGCGCAAGTTTGTATATGGAAGTAACAGTTACTTATGGTGTAAATGTTATGAAAGAAATAAGTGGGTTTAGAGAAAAGGCACAAAAGGAAATTGAAAATTTAACTTCAATGAATATTGTAGATATGGAAATAGTAGTTAAAAATATTTATGTTCCAGAAAAAGAAGAAAAATAGAAAATGCTAATAAATTAATTACAAAGAGCAAATAAAAAATTAAATATTTTTAAAGAAAGGTAAGGGATAAAAATGTCATTTGTAGTAGCAATAGATGGACCAGCGGGAAGTGGAAAGGGAACAGTTACAAAATTAGTAGGAAAAAAAGAAGGTTTAATAAATATAGATACAGGTGCAATGTATAGATGTGTTACATTAAATATGATAAAAGAAAAAGTAGGATTGGAAGATACAGAAAAAATAAAGGAAATCCTAGAGAAAATAAAAATAGAATTTAAAACAGAAAATGAAGAAGACAAAGTATATTTGAATGAAGAAGAAGTTACAAAACAAATAAGAGAAAAAGATGTAAATTCTTTAGTGTCACAGGTATCTCATTTAGTGGAAGTGAGAGAAAATATAACAAAACTTTCCAGAAAAGTAGCAGAAGGAAAAAAAGTAATAATGGAAGGAAGAGATATAGGAACAAATGTATTTCCAAATGCTGAAATAAAAATTTATTTAGATGCAACACCAGAAGAAAGAGCAAATAGAAGAATGAAACAAAATGAGGAAAAAGGAATAAGTGCAACTTATGAAGAAGTTTTAGAAAATATAAAATTTAGAGATAATAATGATAAAACAAGCAAAGTTGCACCTTTAAAACAAGCAGAAGATGCAATTTATGTTGATACTACTAATTTAGAAATACCAGCTGTTGTAGAAAAAATTTGTAAAATTATAGAAAATTCAGAAAATTGGAAAAATAGAGAAATAGAAGAAAATATAGAAAAAAAAAATGAGGAACTAGATCTTGCAAATAATAAAATTGATGTGGAACAAAATAAAAAGAGTGAAAAAGTAGATATAGAAAAAAATAATGTAATAGATTTAAAGCAAAATATGACTAAAAAAGAGTTAAAAAAAATAAAAAAACAAGAAAAAAGTTCTATAAAATTTGATAAAAAAGAAGATTCAATATGGACAAAATTACAAAGAAGAATAGTATGGGGATTTTTAAGAAGCTTTTATAAGATATTTTATCGTGTAAAAATAGAAGGAACAGAAAATGTACCAAAAGAAGGAGCTTTTATATTATGTGGTAATCATATAGATTTTATGAAAGTACCAGTTGTAGTAGTTTATTGCCCTAGAAAAGTAAGCTTTATGGGAAAGATAGAGCTATTTAATAATCCGTTTTTAGCACGTTTGGGAGAATTATTTGATGTTATTCCTGTAAAAAGAGGAAAACAGGATGTGGATGCGATGAAAAAATCTTTGAAAGTTTTAAATAGTAAAGAAGGTTTAGGAATATTTCCAGAAGGAACAACAAAAGGACTAGAAAAGGGCGTAAAAGTTAAAAATGGAGCAGCATTTATGGCATTAAGAACAGGAAATCCAATAGTACCAGTGGGAGTAGAAGTAACTAAAAAACCATTTTCAAAGATAATTGTAAGATATGGTAAAACTTTAGATTATAGTCAATATAAATCAAAAACGCCTGAAAAGGAAAACTTAGATAAAGTAACAAATGAAATGATGGAAACAATAATAGATTTAGCAAATTTACATTTTTAGTTTTTTTCGTGGCCGTACTCAAAAAACATCTCAATAAGATATAAAATGAAAAATGTTTTATTATTTGAAGTAAAAACAACAATGAATTTATGTTGACAAATATGCTATACAGTAGTATAATTAAGGACGTTATTAATAATTTTAAAATAAATAAATTTTTATGTAGTAAAAATCAGAGGGGAAGGAAAAGAAAAAATGAACAATAAAAATATAAGAAATATAGCAATAATAGCACACGTAGATCATGGAAAAACAACATTAGTAGATGCATTATTAAGACAAAGTCATGTATTTAGAGAAAATGAACAAGTACAAGAAAGAGTAATGGATTCAAATGACCAAGAAAAAGAAAGAGGAATAACAATACTTTCAAAAAATACTTCAGTAATGCATGGAGATATAAAAATAAACATAGTAGATACCCCAGGACATGCGGATTTTGGAGGAGAAGTAGAAAGAGTTTTAAAAACAGTTGATGGAGTATTGCTATTAGTAGATGCTTTTGAGGGTGCAATGCCACAAACAAGAGAAGTATTGAAAAAATCATTGGCTTTAGGTCTAAAACCAATAGTAGTAATTAATAAAATAGATAGACCAGGTGCACAACCAGAAAAAGTAGTAGACCAAGTAATAGAGTTATTTATAGAATTAAATGCAACAGATGAACAATTAGATTTCCCTGTAGTATATGCATCAGCCAAAAATGGAATAGCAAAAATGGATTTATCAGATGAATCAACAGATTTGACATGTCTATTTGAAACAATAATAAATACAATAGAGCCACCAAAATGTGAATTGGAAGGACCTGCTCAAATGTTAGTATCAAATATAGATTATGATGATTATGTTGGAAGAATTGGTATAGGTAGACTTGAAAGAGGAACAATGAAAGTTGGTATGCCAGTTAGTATTTGTGGAAAAGAAGATAAAATAACACAAGGAAGAATAGCAAAATTATATACACATGTTGGATTAAAAAAGGTTGAAGTAGAAGAAGTTGGGGCTGGAGATATTATAGAGTTTGCAGGATTACCAGATATCAATATAGGTGATACAGTATGTGATTTTGAACATCCAGAAAAAATACCATTTGTAGATATTGATGAACCAACAGTAACAATGACATTTAGCGTAAATAATGGACCATTTGCAGGAAAAGAAGGTCAATTTATAACATCAAGGCATATACGTGATAGATTGTATAAAGAATTAGAAAGAAATGTTTCTTTAAGAGTAAAAGATGGAGAAACACCAGATTCTTTTGAAGTATCAGGAAGAGGAGAATTACATTTATCTGTATTAATTGAAACAATGAGAAGAGAAGGATTTGAATTATTAGTTTCAAGACCAAAAGTTATTTTTAAAGAGATTGATGGAGTTAAATGTGAACCAATTGAATTATTAGTAGTAAATGTTCCTGATGATTGCGTAGGAAATGTAATTGAAAAATTAGGTAGAAGAAAAGCTGAAATGATAAATATGGAACCAGCAGAAGCAGGTCATACAAAAATTGAATTTAGAATACCAGCAAGAGGAATAATTGGATATAGAACAGAATTCCTTACAGATACAAAAGGAGAAGGAACAATGAATCATATATTTGATTCTTATGAACCTTATAAAGGAGATATTCAAGCACGTGTAAGAGGAACAATAGTAGCATTTGAACCAGGTAAATCAGTAACTTATGGATTATATAATGCACAAGATAAAGGTGATTTATTTATAGGTCCAGGTGTTGATGTATATGAAGGAATGATTGTCGGATTAAATTCAAGAGGAGAAGATTTAGCAATAAATGTATGTAAAGAAAAACATTTAACAAATACTAGAGCTTCTGGATCAGATGATGCTTTACGTTTAGTACCACCTATTCAAATGTCATTGGAGAAAGCAATAGAATTTATCCAAGATGATGAATTAGTTGAAATTACACCAAAATCAATTCGTTTAAGAAAGAAAATTTTGGATACAAAAGAAAGAGAAAGAGCAAATAGAAATAAACAATAATTTTTTAAGAATAAAAATTTATGAAATGAGGTTGGAAAATGATTAGAAATAATTGTTTTTCAACCATTTTTAAAAAATTTGTGTCTTTTACATGTTAAATGTAAGAAATGAGGTTGGAAATGAATAAAGAAGAATTAGAAAAAATAAAACAAAAAGCATTACAAGAACATATACCAATAATAATGGATGAAACATTAGAAGTTATAGAAAAATATTTAAAAGAAAATCCACCTAAAAAAATATTGGAAATAGGGGCAGCAGTAGGATATTCAGCAATGTGCTTTTCAGAATTTTTGGCAGAAGGCGGAAAAATAGATACAATAGAAAGAGAAGAAGAAAGAATAGCAGAAGCAAAAGAAAACTTTAAAAAAGTAGGAGTTCAAGATGTTATAACATTATATGAAGGTGATGCAGTAGAAATATTACCAACATTAAAAGATAAATATGATATGGTGTTTATTGATGCGGCAAAAGGAAAATATCCATTTTTCTTAAATCAAGCGTTACATAAGTTAAATCCACAAGGAATTATATTTGCAGATAATATTTTATATAAAGGATATGTTATGAGTGATTATAATAAACATAAACAACGTACAGCAGTGAGAAATTTAAGAGAATACATAAAAGAAGTAACAGAAAATGAAAATTTGGATACAGAAATTTTAGAAGTTGGAGATGGATTGGCAGTAAGTAAATTGTGCAAATGATTAGTAGTTAAATATTTTAACTTTTAAAATTTATTTATGATGTAAAAAAACAAATTGATTGATTGCTTATAAATGAAAAAATAATAGATGTTTATAGGAAATCTAATAGATTCCTATAAATATTTTTTTAATGTTTCAATACTATCTTCTTGCATAACAACAAAATCATTCAGAATATTTTTAACATCTTGTGCAATATTGTTGTTTTGATTTATTAAACGTCTACCTTCTAGTATTCCCATGTTAGTACCTTGCATTAGAAGTTCTGATAATTTAGAAGTACTATCATCTTTTATGGTGTTTATTTGAATGCCGTACCAGGTCATCATTTTTTCCATTGAATTAATTTCATGTGGATTTTTTTCACTATAATTAGAATATAAATCGTCAACTCTTTCTGAAATTTTTTCATATTTATTACGTTCAACGTTTAAAACTTTTTTAAAATCGCTATCTTTAACTTTAGGAAAAATATAAGTTATTGCATTTATACCCATAGAAGCACCTTTGTTTACTTCATCTAAAATATTCAAATTTTGATTATCATTATTATCCATATACATCATCCTTTCTAAAAATAATATAACCAGAAAAATTGTAATTATGCTATTAAAAATGTAAAAAAATAGGCAATATGTAAACTTGTAAAATGATGAGCTTTAGTGAAAAAATGTACTTGAAAAAAAAGATGAATAATGATATAATTACCACAATAAAAAGAAAAAAAGTGACTAAATAGAATTTTAAACGAGATTTTTGCTATTGGAAAGGATTAGTAAAAGAAAAATGCCAAAATTTTTTGTGAATAAAAAACAAGTGGAAAATGAAACTATAAATATCATAGGTGGAGATGTAAATCATATAAAAAATGTACTTAGAAAAAAAGAAAAAGAAAAAATAGAAATATGCATAATAGGAAATGAAGAAAAAGGAATTGATACAATTAGTGAAATTGAAAAAATAGAAGAAAATTGTATAAAATGTAGAATTTTGGAGTATAAGGTTTCAGAAACAGAAGGTAAAATACAAGTTACAATATTCCAAGGATTACCTAAAAGTGACAAAATGGAATTAGTAATACAAAAATCAGTAGAATTGGGAGTATATGAGATATATCCAACAGAAATGAAAAGATGCATTGTAAAATTAAAAGAGCAAGAAGCAAATAAAAAAATAGCAAGATGGCAAAAAATATCAGAAGTTGCGGCAAAACAAAGTGGAAGAAATATAATTCCTCAAATTAAAGAAAAAGTAAATATAAAACAAGTATGTAATCTGGTTAAAGATTATGATAAACTAATAGTTGCTTATGAGGAAGAAAAAGAAAACAGCTTAAAATCTGAATTAAAATCAATAAAAAGTAAAGACAAGGAAAATATAAAAATAGCAATATTAGTAGGACCAGAAGGTGGAATAGATCTTGCAGAAATAGAAGAATTGCGTAAAGCGGGAGCTGTGATAGTAACTTTAGGAAAAAGAATTTTAAGAACAGAAACTGTGGCTTTAAATGTATTAAGCAATATAATGTATGAGCTAGAAGAATAAAAATACTATAATAAATATTAAAAATTAAAATTGAAAATTAATATTTTCCCAAAGTAGTTAAAAGTTTGGGAGGAATGAGAGCGAAAATGAAGGAAAATGAAAAAAAGAAAACAATCTTAAAGAACAAGACGAAAAATAAACTACCAGAAAAAACTATTAAAAAAATATTTTTGAACATATTTTTTGCGATAGTATTAATGGTATATTTTCTAATAATAAATATTGGGTATGTAGGATTAACAGATGAAAATCTGGAAAAGGTAATTGAACTATTTTCAGGAATTTTCTTGGTAGCTGGATTATCAAAAATAGAAAAAGCATATAAGCAAGATAATGATTCTAAAGCTATAACGGCAATTGAACTTTTAGTAATATCAATGTATACATTGTCAATAACACATATAATAAAAAAATATAAATTTGATTTTCAGATATATATAACAGCAACATCTTATGTATGTGCAATATATTTTGTTTTTAAATCAATAATAATATATACTCAAAGCAAAAGAAAGATATTAGAAAATGCAAGTGATATAAAAGAGATAGTAAAAAAGGAAAGACCAGTAAAAAAAGAAGCAACTAAAAAAACAGATAGAGAAGATAATGAAAAAGAAATATCAATAAAAATTCCAAAAACAGAAAAAATGAGAAATGCAAAAAAAACATCATCAACAGCAGGGAATGGAACAAAAACAACAACAAGAAAAAGAACAACAACTTCAGGAAAGGCTAAAATAGAAAATAAAGAAACATTAACTAATGAAATAGATAAAAAAACAAAAACAAGAAAGAGAACAACAACTTCTAGAACAGCTACTAAAACATCAAATAAAAAAGTGTCAACTAATGGAACAGCCAAGAAAACGACGACAAGAAAAAAAACAGTGCAGACAGGAACAGATGCTAAAACATCAAATAAAAGAACAGCAACGTCTGGAACAACTAGAACAACAGCAACTAAGAAAACAAGGACAGCAAAAACAGCAGAAAGAGAGCCAAGTACAATAAAAAAATCATCTACAAGAAAAAGCAAGGAAGAAGTTTTGAATTAATGGAAGGAATTGATTAAAATGATAAAAAGTATGACTGGTTTTGGCAAAAGCATACTAATAAATGAACAAAGAGAATACCAAATAGAAATGAAAAGTGTAAATCACAGATATTTAGATATAAATGTAAGGATACCAAGACAATTAATGTATTTAGAGGAAACTATAAAAAAAGTAATATCATCACAAATTAAGAGAGGAAAAATAGAAGTATTTATAAATTTTAAAGATAAAAAACAAGAAGGAGAAAAAGTATTAATTAATAAAGATATGGCAAAGTCATATATACATCAGTTGCAAGAAATTGCAAAAGAAACAGGAATATCACCAGAAATTGAAATTACAGAAATTGCAAAAATGCCAGAGGTACTAAATATAACTTTTAATCAAGAAGATGAAAAAATAAAACAAGAGATAATAGAGCTAACTAAAGATGCAACAAGTAAAATGGAAGATATGAAAAAATTTGAAGGAATAAAAATGGCAGAAGACATAAATAAAAGAATGGATAAAATAAATGAAAAAATTACAAAAATATCTTGTAATTCTACTAGACTTATTGAAGAATATATAGTAAAATTAGAAAAGAGGATAAAAGAAATTTTAAAAACAGAAGAAGTAGATAAATCAAGATTAGCCCAAGAAGTAGTTATTTATGCTGATAAGTGTTCAATAGAAGAAGAAATAACAAGATTAAGAAGTCATGTAAAACAGTTTAAGGAAATGCTAGAATCAGATACGGCAGTGGGAAAAAAATTAGATTTTTTAATACAAGAGATGAATAGGGAAACAAATACGATAGCATCAAAAGCAAATCAATTAGAAATAATAAATGAAGTAGTAGAAATAAAAACAGAATTAGAAAATATAAGGGAACAAATACAAAATATAGAATAGGAGGATTTTAGATATGCAATTAGTAAATATAGGCTTTGGAAACATAGTTTCAGCATCAAGAATAATAGCAATTGTTAGTCCAGAATCAGCTCCAATAAAAAGGCTAGTGCAAGAGGCAAAAGATAATAAAGTAGTAGTAGATGCTACTTATGGCAGAAGGACTAGGGCGGTACTTATAATGGATTCAGGACATATCATACTTTCAGCTGTACAACCAGAAACAGTGGCGGGAAGAGTAGATAAAGATATTGGTGTAACACCAGTTACAACAGAAATTCCAGAAGAAAAAGATGATAAGGAAGAAAAATAAAATAAAAAGGTAGGTAATGTGAAATGATGGTAAAACCAACAGTAAATGAATTATTAGAAAAGGCAGAAAATCGATATGCTTTAGTAATAGCAACTTCAAAAAGAGCAAGACAATTATCAATGGGAGCAAAACCGATGACTAATAAAAAAGAAGAATCAATGGTAACTCTAGCAGCAGATGAAATAGCAGAAGGAGAAGTGAAAATAGTAGATGAAACAGAAGAAGAACAAGATGACTTCAATGGAGAAATATTAGAGAATACAGAAAATATTAAAGAAAATGAAAAAGGGGAATAGAAATGTTAGTAATATTATCAGGTGTTTCAGGAGCTGGAAAAGATACAATAAAAAAAGAAATAATAAAAAGAATGAAAAATGTAATATCTTTACCATCTTTTACATCAAGAGAACCAAGAGAAGGCGAAGAAGAGGGTATACAATATCATTTTATAACCAAAGAACAATTTAAAGAAAAAATAAAAAATGAAGAATTTTATGAATATGATTTGCACCATGAAAACTATTATGGAACTTCAAAAAAATTAATGAACGAAAAAATAGATAGTGGAAAAATAATAGTAAAAGATATAGAAGTAAATGGAACAGAAAATTTGATAAAAAAATTGGGAAATGATACAAAATTAGTAACAATATTCCTAAAAGTGGATAAAGAAGAATTAAAAAATAGACTTATAAATAGAGGAGATAATTTGTCAGAAGCAGATATGCAACTAAGGTTAGGAAGACTAGAATATGAAGAATCAAAAATAGGTTTATATGATTATGTTATAAAAAATGATAATTTAGAGAAAACTGTACAAATAATAATGACAATAATAGAAAACGAGAAAAAATTAGAAGAAACTAAGATAAAGAACTAAAGGTGGCAAAAAATGGGATTGTTAACAATTGTCTATATATTAATATTTTTAGTATTTGCATTAGTAATGTATGCAGTAATGCAAATCAAACTTGCAGGTATGCAGGTAAAAGATTTTTGGGGATTTATAGAAGCAAACCAAATGTTAGACAAATTATATCATTTTGCTAAACAGTATCAAAATATGTCTCCACAAGAACAAGTAATTTACTTAGCAGAAGCAGAAAAAATATTTTTAGCATTTGATAAAGTACCAAATGAATTATGGGAAGAAGAATATGAAAAGTATAAAGAAGTCCTAAAAAAATATAATGATATAAGAATGATTAGATGGGCTTCATAGAATAGAAAGGAACAGAAGTAAAATGGAAGGAAGCAAAATTTTTAGAGCACTGTTCATAATTCTTATTGCAATAACATCTGCAACGATATTTTACTTTTCTAGTGAAAATGGAGAAATTTCAGGAAACACAAGTGGAAAAGTTATAAAAAAAATATTAGCAAAATTTCCAGAATATCAAAAATTGAGTGATAAAAGAAAGGCACAAATAGTAGAGAAATTACAGCCATTTGTGAGAAAAATGGCACATTTTACTATTTATACACTATTAGGATTTAATTTGATGGGATTTTTTTTGACATTCAAGTTTGGAAAAATATTAAAGTATGGATTGGCAATAGCGCTAGGAATGTTGTATGCAATGAGTGATGAAATACATCAAATGTTTTCAGCAGGAAGGACAGCTAGAGTGTTTGATGTTGGAATCGATACGTGTGGTGTTGTTTTTGGAACAATATTAATAATGATTTTTTCAAAAATAGTATATTGGGCACGAAATAGTAGAAAATATAAAAAGTTAGAAAAAGAGGAGGACAAAGGATATGTCAGGTAAACACTCTAAAGAAAATGATGAATTACCTAAAGCATTTAGAAAAGATGAAAATAATGAAACACCAAGGGCATTAAGATATAATCAAGAATTACCGAAAAGTTTTCAAAATTTTGAGAGTGACAACAATAATACAAGAAAAGGGTATTCACAATATAGTGGTCAAAGGATAAATGAAGAAGAATCACAAAGTAATAGTGAGGAATTTAATCCAAATATGAAAAGAGGAGAAAAGGTGGAAAAACCCAGAAAGAAAAAAAGACATATATTTAGAAATATAGTAATAATATTATTGATTATTTTAATAGGAATAATAAGTGCTGGATATGGTTATATTCAAGATAAATTAGGAAAAATACAAAAAGTAGATATAAATAAAGAAGACTTAGGAATATCTGAGGAAGCGTCAGAAAGTTTAACAGAATATAGAAATATAGCATTATTTGGGGTGGATAGTAGAAACCATAATTTGGAAAAAGGAAATCGTAGTGATTGTATAATAATAGCTAGTATCAATAACAACACTAAAGAAGTGAAATTAATATCAGTATATCGTGATACTTATGTTCAAATACAAGGACATGGATTAGATAAAATAACACATGCATATTCTTATGGTTCAGCACAATTAGCATTAAATACATTAAATACAAATTTGGACTTAAATATATCTGAATTTGCCACAGTAAATTTTGATGTAGTGGCAGATGCTGTTGATGAATTAGGCGGAATAGAGATAAACATAGAATCACAACAAGAAATGAAATATTTGAATGATTATATTGTAGAAACATCAAAAGTAACAGGAAAATCAACACCAAATGTAACAAGAACTGGAAAGCAAACATTAAATGGTGTTCAAGCAGTATCGTATTCAAGAATACGTTATACATCTGGTGGAGATTATAAAAGAACAGAACGTATGAGAGATGTACTAACAGCAATGCTTACAAAATTAAAAACAAAAAGTTTGACTGAAATAAATAAATTTGCAGATAATATTTTACCAAAAGTATATACAAATATATCAGCAGGAGATATTTTAGCTTTAACACCAAGTTTAATGAGTTATAAAATTACAGAAAGTATAGGTTGGCCATATACAACAAAAGGTATAACAAAGGATAGATGGTATGGAGTACCAGTTACATTAGAAAAAAATGTTATACAATTACACCAAGAAGCATTTGGAGAAACGGATTATATACCTTCAGAAAAAGTTAAAAGTATAAGTAATCAAATTATAAAGAAAACAGGTTATCAATAAAAAATGATTATCTGAATAATTGAATTAAAAAAGTCAAGATTAGTAATTTAAAAAGTTATCTTTTCCTTCTTGTTTTTTGCTGGAAAAAATAACTAATGTAAAACAAAAAAATATGTCGAAAAATGGTTGACAATAATGATGATAATAGATATAATTAAAAGTGATATTTATATAAACTTTAAGGGGGAAAATATAAATGAATATTAATGTTGAATCACAAGAAGCAATTCTTAGTAGAGACATTGTAATAGTACCAAAAATAGCAAAGAAAGCAAGCAAAATAAATTACATGAGTGTAAAAAGAGTATTTGATTTAGTAATTAGTACAATAGGACTAATTATATTGTCACCAATCTTTTTAATACTTGCAATAATAGTAAAATTAGATTCAAAAGGACCTGTATTTTTTGCACATACAAGATATGGAAAAAATGGAAAAAAATTCAAAATGTACAAATTTAGAACAATGTATGAAAATGCACAAGATATGATAAATGATTTTACACCAGAACAAATGAAAGAGTGGAAAGAAAATTTTAAATTACAAGATGATCCACGTATTACAAAAGTCGGAAAATTTTTAAGAAAAACAAGTTTAGATGAATTACCACAAATTGTTAATATTATGAAAGGTGATTTATCAATAATAGGACCAAGACCAGTAATAGAAGAAGAATTAGAAAAATATGGTGAAAATAAAGAAAAATTTTTGAGTGTTACACCAGGTCTTACAGGATATTGGCAAGCAAATGGTAGAAGCTCAACAACATACGAACAAAGAATGGAAATGGAATTATATTACATAGATCATATTTCACCTAAATTAGATTTCAAAATATTTTTTAAGACTATAGAGTCTGTTATCAAAAAAGAAGGAGCAATTTAATGACAGTAGATATTATTTGTCCATTATATAATGCAGAGAATTATATAGAAAACTTGCATAAATCATTTGAAATGCAGGAGAATGTCAATATAAATAAAATATATTATATAATAACAAGAGGAAGAGATGGTACAATAAAAAAAGTGAAAAATCTGAATTGTAAATATAAAGTTATAGAACCAAAGGATTTTTCGCATAGTTGTACAAGAGAGCAAGCGGCTTTTGAAAGTAATGCGGATATAATTGTTTTTGTTACTCAAGATGTTATTATTAAAAGAAAAGATTGGCTTTCTAATTTGTTGCAACCTATTATAGATAATGAATGTGACGCATCCTATAGTAGACAAATAAGTAATAATAATACTATAGAAAAATATATAAGAGAAAGCAATTATCCTAATATTTCTAGCATTGTTTCAAAAGCAGATATAAATGCATTAGGACTAAAAGCTTTCTTTTTTTCAGATGCATCATCAGCAATAAAAAGAGAAGTATTTGTTAAATTAAATGGATATGATGGCAAAAAATTTCCAACGAATGAAGATATGTATATTGCATATAAATTGATAATAAATGGTTACAGGATAAAATATTGTGCAGATTCAGAAGTAATACATTCACATAAATTTACATTTAAGCAACAATATAAAAGATATTATGATACAGGAAGATTTTTTAAACAAAATAAGTTTTTAAACAATTATAAAGTAAATAAGGCAGGGAGCAATTTAGCAAAATATGTTTTGAAAAGAGCATGGCAGGAAAAAAATTGGAGAGTTATTGTGAATTTTTTACCTAATATGATAGCTAGATATGTGGGAATGAAAATGGGTAAGAAATTTTAAAAAGGGGAAATTATGGAAGTAAAAACAGTTATAGTTGTTAATGACTTTAATTATATTCAAGGTGGTGCTAGTAAAGTTGCAATTGATACGGCAAACGTATTAAAAAAAGAAGGAATGAGAGTAATTTTTTTTTCCGCAGTAAATAAAGATTGTGAAAATATTGAAGGAATAGAATATGTTACTACAAATCAAAATGAAGCATTAAAGGAAAAAAATAAAATAAAGGGTGCAATAAACCGGTATATACAATTTAAAGGCAAGAAAAGAATTAAAAAAAATATTAAAAAAGTTAGATAGAGATAGTACAATAATTCATGTACATGGATGGACAAAAGCATTGTCTAGTAGTATATTTGATATAGCTTTTAAGATGAATTTTAAAGTAGTAGTAACATTACATGATTATTTTACGGCATGTCCTAATGGTGGATATTTTAATTATAAAAAAAATGAAGTATGTAGATTAAGTCCTTTATCAAAAAAATGCATAAAATGCAATTGTGATTCAAGAAATTATATGTTTAAATTATATAGAGTAATAAGACAGTTTGTTCAAAATAAAATTGTTAGACTAAATGAAAGGTTAGAAAATGTAATAACAATATCAGAGTTTAGTGAAAAAATATTGAAGAAGACTTTAAATTCAAAAACCAAAATAACAAGAGTTTATAATCCTATAGAAATAATAAAAGATGAGCAAAAAGATGATATAGCAAAAAATAAGTACTTCTTATATGTAGGAAGAATTTCTAAGGAAAAAGGTGTGGACTTGTTCTGCGAGGCAATAACAGAGTTAAAGTATGAGGGAGTTATTGTTGGTGATGGAGATGAGAAGGCAAGACTAGAAGAAAAATATCCTAATATTAAGTTTACAGGTTGGAAAGATAAGAGAGATGTAAAAAAATATATGAAAAATTCGAAGTGTTTAGTATTTCCTAGTAAATGGTATGAAACAGCAGGATTAACTGTTATAGAGGCACAAACTTTGGGAATTCCTGCTATAGTTAGTAAAAATTGTGCAGCAAGTGAATTTATAGAAGAAGGAAAAAATGGCTTTTTATTTGAAAATTTTGAGCAATTGAAAGAAAATATGATGAAGTTGGAAAGCCAAAGCTTGCAAGTAACGCTAAATAACGATTTTGGCATTGAAAAGTATTTAAATAATTTAAAGAAACTTTATGGAGAGATATAGATGAATTATAAGGAATTAAAAGATGAGATAAAACAAGAAAAAAAGAATTATTATGATAAAAATATTATGAAAAGATTATTTATAAAAACTCCGAACTTAAAAATATATAAAATTATAAAAGATGCAAAAATATATAGATATTATAAAGAAAATCATAAAAACATATTTCAAAAAATTAAATTTGTATATTATTGCAAAAAAGTATATAAAAATTCTATTAAAAATTCTGTTGAATTATATGGGAAATTCGGAAAAAACTTAATAATCTCACATATGCCAGTTATAATTAATGGATATAGTGAATTGGGTGATAATGTAATTCTACATGGGATGAATTGCGTCCGGAGCAAAGCATTTTATTGATGATGCACCAACAATAGGAAATAATGTTGAAATTGGTTTTGGGGCGGTTATAATAGGAAAAATAAAAATAGCTGATGGAATAAAAATAGGAGCAAATTCAGTTGTTACGAAATCATTTCTTGAACCAAATATTACAATAGCAGGAGTTCCAGCGAAAAAAATAAAATAGATAGGGGAATTAAATAATATGTTTAATGTTATATTTGTGATTTTACATTATCAAAATATTGATGATACAATAAATTGTATAAATAGCATAAAAAAATTACAAGGATTAGATAGTAATTATAAAATTATTCTTGTGGATAATAAATCGCCTAATAATACCGGAAAAGAACTTGAAAAGAAATATATAAATGATTCTAATATTGAAACTGTTTTGTTAGAGAAAAATTATGGCTTTTCAAAAGCTAATAATATTGCATTTAAAAAGGCCAAAGAATATAATCCAGAAATTGTTTTAGTTTTAAATAATGACATAATATTTGAAGATAATAATTTTTTATTAAATTTATCAAAAATATGTAAAAATTCAAAAAAATATGATATTATATGTCCAGATATAATTAACTTAAAAGATGAACATCAGAATCCTATGAAGGAAAAAGAAATGAATATTGGAAAAGCATATAAGAATATGTTATATGAATTCCTTTTTTATTTATTAATGAATGTGTATGGAATAAGAAATATAGTGGCTAATAGAAGAAAAAAAAGAGAAGAAAAATGGTTTGAAAATTATTATAAAGAAACATTAAAAAACAAAATATGTTTAGATAACTTTATACCATTTGGAGCATTTATAATATATACAAATCAATGGATAAAAAATGAAGAAAGAGCTTTTGTTAGTGATACTTTTATGTATATGGAAGAAGATATGTTAGGCATATATATAAAACAAAAAAAATATCGAATGTTATATTCGGAGGGCTTAAAAGTTAGACATCTTGAAGGAAGAAGTACACAAAATACAAATGAAAATCAATATAAAGTTTTAAAATTTAAGAGTATAAATAAAGCAAAGGCACTATATAAGTATATAATGTTTTGTGAAAAAATGAAAAAAGGAAAAATGTAAAGATGCAAGAGATTATAATGAAATTTATTTTAATTATATTAGCTATTTTGGGTATATATCTTTTTTATCTAAAAAAAAATAAATATGAATTAATTTTAAATGGTAGATTTTGGATTTTTGTATCATGGATGACTATATTTATTCTTTATTTCTTTTCGGGTATTAAGTATAAGTTTAATTTGAATCTATATAGTTTTGGATATATTATTTTATGCTTAGCAATTTTTTTTGTTGGACAGTATATTGTAAAAAAGAATGTAAAAGAAAATAAAATAGATAAAGATGAAAAAAATAAAATAGAAGTTTTTAGAAAAACTAATTTTTTACCATTATTTGTTATCGCTTTTATTAGTGTGATAATATATACAATATATATAATCAAAATAAATAATATAAAAATAGGTGTAACTAGAAATATAAATACAAATGGAATAGCAACAATTTTGTTACTTTTTTCAAATTCCTCATTAGTTATTTGGTTGTATGAATTGGCTTATGCAATATTAAGTGAAAAAAAGATGACTTGGTATGGTTTGATGTCAGGTGTAATATATAATATTCCAGGAATAGTTATTTCTGGTAGAGATGCTTTAATGATTTTCTTTGTATCAACAGTTATTGTACTTTTTTATTGTGGTAATTATGGTAAAAAGGTATTAGGACTAGAAGGAAAAATGTACAAAAAAATACTGAGATTTCTTGGAGTATGTTTATTGCTAATGATGTTTTATTTAATATTTTTATCTAATAGTAGATATGGTTCAACACAAGAAGCGACAATTCAAATGTTTAAATGGAGTACAGATTGTCAATTTCCAGAATACCTAGAAAATATTTATTATAAAGGTGGCAAAGTTGGTAGTTTAATATTAAATATAGTATTTTATTATTCTTCTCAATTAAGTAAATTTTCACTTATTTTTGAAAACTATAATGGACCATATCTATTTGGATTTTATCAATTACATTACATATCTAGGCTGTTACCAGACTTTATGGGAATGAATTTTACGAATGTAACTAATGCAATACAACAGATTGCAACTAATGCAGGAACACCAGGAATAAAAGTATTTTGGGAAACTGCTATAGGATATTCAATTTATGATTTTGGGAAAATAGGAACACTATTTATTTCATTAATTGGAGGAATGTTAGTAGAAAAAATAAATACTTTAGGCAAACAAAAGGAGGGAATAATATCAATATTAATACGAGCTTTTATATGTATTGCTATGTTTTTAACAGTTGAAGTTTCACCATTGTTTGATTATTATTATATATTTCCACTTTTTTGGTTAATAATTATTGTTTTATTTGAAAAGAGGAGGAAAAGCAGTTGAAAGTAAGAGAAACACAGATGGATGTTTTAAGAGGCTTGGGAATTATATTGATTGTATTAGGACATGCTGCTTTTCCATATACACATTTTTTATATTTATTTCACTTAATAATATTTTTTATATTATCAGGTTACTTTTTTAAAGAAGAGCATGTAAAAGATAAGGAAAGCTTAAAAAAATTTATTATACTAAAAATAAAAAGATTGTATGTTCCATTTGTAATAGGAAATATAATTTGTGTGTTATTAAATAATACTTTTATTAGTTTGAATTTATATGATAATATAAATCATGAATATTTTGGCTTTAAAGATATAATAGTTAATATAATAAAAATAATATTATTTAGAGGAAATACAGAAATGTTGGGAGCAACATGGTTTTTACCAATATTGTTTTTTATTTCTATTATATATGCAATAATAGAATTTATAATTAGAAATTGTAAAAAGAAAACAAGAGAATATATTCAAATAGCATTATCTATAATATTTCTTGGAATGGGCTATGGTCTAATACAAAAAAATATAAATTTTTTTGGTGTACAAATTTTTACTTGTTATATATTTTTTGATTTTGGAAATAATTTTAATAAATATAAAATTAAATCAAAAGATATAATAAATTGTATAAAATTTATTGTATCTTTTGTGATATTAGTAATTTTGAATAAATATGGAAATATTGAATTGGCAAAAAATGAGTATACAAATATTGCATATTATATTTCAGTATCAATAGCAGGATGGTATTTTATATATGAGTTAGCATATTTTATTTCAAAAAGTAATAAAATAGCTAAAATTTTACAATATATTGGTAAAAATACAATGCCAATACTGATATTACATTTTATAGCGTTTAAAGTGATAAATATAATAGGTGTGCTGATTTTAAATCAAGATAGATCTTTAATATCAAAATTTCCAGTAGCTTTTAAAAATAATCATATTTGGATAGTATATACAGTTTCAGGTATAATATTACCATTATATTTTAATGAGTTGAATAAATATGTAAGAAAAAGAAGGGGAAAACATGAAATTAGGAGTAGTAATAGTAACTTATAATAGAATAGAACTATTAAAAGAATGTATAGCAAATTGTATGAATCAAGTATTAAAATTTGATAAAATATTTGTAATAAATAATGCAAGTACAGATGGAACAACTGAGTTTTTAAATACTTTAGCTTATGATAATATTATAGTTATAAATTCAAAAGAAAATTTAGGTGGTTCAGGTGGCTTTTATGAAGGAATTAAAATAGCTTTAAATTATGATTTGGATTATTTATTGTTAATTGATGATGATGCAATTTTGGATAGTAATTATAATGATGAAATAGCAAAACATATAAAAAATGATAAAGGTATATATGCATTTTCTGGAACTGTAATGACAGATGGAAAAATTCAAGGAGAGCATAGAAAATATTTAAAAAGAGGATTTAAATGTTTGAATAGTAAAGAAGAAGAATATAAAAAAGAATATTTTGATTATGAATTATCAACATTTTGTGGATTATATGTATCTATGGATATTATAAAAAAAATAGGGTTACCTGAAAAAGATTTTTTTATATGGTTTGATGATACAGAATATTCTTTAAGAATATTAAAATATAGTAAAATTAGAAATATTAATACAGCAATATTAAATCATAAGACAAAATTAGTTACAAATGCAGGATTTTCATGGAAATCATATTATGGATTGAGAAATCAAATAGTGATAATAAAAAAATATTATTCGAGGTTAGTTTTGATTAAAAATATTTTAAAAATGAAAAAAATGATTTTAGGAGGAAAGATTTTGGCTAAAATAAAGAAAAATGATTATTATTGTAAAGTTTCAAAAATGTATGAGGATGCATTAAGAGATGGTTTGAAAGAAAAACTTGGAAAAAACAGTCAATATTTATCTAATTTTAAACTTGAAAAATAATTTGGGAGGAGAGAAAAAATGAAAATAGTTTATGTGGGAGATAATAGACATAGAGGAAACTTTGGTTGTAGAGCTACTAGTACTGCATTATCTCAAATAATTTCAGAAGAAAATGAGATTGTAGGTAGAATATATGGAGATTATACAAATGTAGATACAGGGGAATTGTTTTTTTTAAGATGGATTCCAGCATGGATGTATAAAAAATTAGCTAAATTTAAGTATTGGGAACATTTAAAAAAAGTTTTATATACTGTTAATAGATTTTTTAGAAGAGGTCATTATTATTTTAGTAGTGCAGATTTTATAAATTATGATTTTGATAAATCAATAAAAAACTTAATAAAATGTATTCCTGCAAATCCACATTTAAAGGATTTTGACTTAAGGCAATATGATTTTGATGCATTGGTTGTAAATGGAGAAGGTTCTTTTATTTTTGCTACTCCACCATGGAGAGAATGTATGATAGAATCAATGCTAATGTATTGGGCAGAAAAAATGGGAAAAAAGGTATATTTCTTAAATGGTATGTTATCTAAAGATCCATATTCTGATGAAAATAAAAAAACTATAGAATTGTTAAAACCTATATTTAGTAAAGCAGAGGTTATTTCTGTAAGAGAACAATATTCATATAAATATGCACAGCAAAATTTTGAGAATATAAATTTAAAGCATTATCCAGATGCATTATTTTCTTGGTATAAAATGATAAATGATGATTTTAGGATTACAAATGGAAAATATGTTATGGGAATACAAGGGGCAACAGATGAGGCATTTTATGAATTTGATTTTTCAAAACCATATATATGCATATCAGGCTCATCTGCTGTTGGAAATGCCTCTAAAAATAAAAAAGAAGCTATAGACAAGTATTCTGAATTAGTAAATAAGGTAAAGAATGAATTTAAGGAGTATAATATATTTTTAGTAGAAGTATGTGAAGGAGATGCTTTTTTGAATGATGTTTCTAAAATTACAAATACACCGATAATTGCAATTGATACTCCAATATTAGCTGTTGGCAAAATTTTAGCAAATTCGAGGGTTTTTATTTCTGGAAGATATCATCCTGCAATTTTATCTTCTTTAGGAGGAACACCATGTATATTTATGTCATCTAATTCTCATAAAACAAGAAGTGTACAAGAATTATTAAAATATGATGAAATTAAGGAATATAATGTATTACCAAATGAAGATGAAATTAATGAGATAATAAAAAAGGCTAGGGAAGATATTGAGAAAGGTGAAGATTTAAGAAAAAGAATAAAAAAAAGGTGTCTTAAATTATCAGAAGAAACAATAAAACAAAAAGAGTTATTAAGGAGTGAAAAATAAAAAAATGACAAAGAATAAAATATTGGCTAAAAACACTATTATTTTAACAATTGGCCAATTTATTCCAAAGTTAATAGCAATAATTACATTACCAATACTTACAAAAGCATTTTCTACTGAAGATTATGGAATATATGATTTAATAATATCTTTTGCAAGTTTATTGCTACCAATAATGACACTATTAGTTCAACAAGCAGTATTTAGGTTTATGATTAGTGAAGGACAAGAAAAGCAGAAAAAATATATATCGACATCAGTATTTTTTGTATTTGTACTTTCATTATGTATATTTGCTATAGTAGTTATTATTGGAGCAAAAGCAAATCAGAGATTAGATTTAGTAATATTGGCAATGGTTTTGTATTTTTTTGAATCGATATATGATGTAATTGGACAAATTGCAAGAGGATATGGGAAAAATCTTATATATTCAATAGCGGTAATAATATATTCTACAATTAATATGATAATATTATTATTGGCAGTTAATATGCATTTTGTTAATATAAAATCAGTATTAATAATTTTATCAATATCATATTTTATTGCAACAATATTTATTTTTTTAAATTTAAAGTTAAATAGAGTTATAAAGATAAAAGAATTTTCTATTAATATTTTAAAGGAAATGCTTAAATATTCTGCTCCAATGATACCAAGTTCAATATCTTTATGGATTGTAAATCTATCAGATAGATTGATAATAACGTATTTCCTTGGTGCAGCATATAATGGAATTTATGCTGCGGCTGCTAAAATTCCAAATTTATTAGTTACGTTTTATAATGCATTTAATTTGGCATGGACTGAATTAGCTGCTAGAACTATAGATGAAGATGATAGTAATGTTTATTATAGTAAGTTAATAAATAGTTTGTTTTCGTTTTGTTTTGGTGCTGTTATAATTTTGATAGCTTTCTCACCGCTATTATTTAAAATATTAATAGATGATAAGTTTAGTAGTGGATATAATCAAATGCCTATATTGTTTATAGGAGTGATATTAAGTTGTTTAGTCTCATTTTATGGAGGACTTTATATAGCTTTAAAAAAGACAAAACAAGTGGGGATATCTTCAACTGTAGGTGCGTTTTTAAATGCAGGGATAAATATAGTGTGTATAAGTGAAATAGGATTATATGCTGCTTCTATTTCTACAGTTGTTTCTTTTTTTGTAATTCTTATATATAGAATTTTTGAAATTAGAAAAAGTATAAGTATAAAATATAATAAAATAGATATATTAATAGGATGTATATTTTTAATAGTGATTATTTTTAATTATTATACGGCAAATCTAATTTTATTAGTATTAAATATAATTATTGCAATTATTTATAACATTTGCTTTAATAGTATGTTAAAATTATTATATAATAAATTTAAAAGTATTAGGAGGAACAAAAAATGTATGACTATTTAGTAGTAGGTTCAGGATTATTTGGAGCTATATTTGCTTATGAAGCAAATAAAAAAGGAAAAAAAGTATTAGTAATAGATAAAAGAACACATATAGGAGGAAATATATATACAGAAAACAAGGATGGAATAAATGTACACAAATATGGAGCACATATATTCCATACAAGTAATAAAGAAGTATGGGATTATATAAATCAATTTGCAGAATTTAATAGATACACAAATTCACCAGTAGCAAGATACAAAAATGAGTTATATAATATGCCTTTTAATATGAATACATTTAATAAACTTTGGGGAGTAGTAACACCAAAGGAAGCACAAGAAAAAATAGAACAGGAAAAGAAAGAAGCAGGAATAACAGAACCTAAGAACTTGGAAGAGCAAGCAATAAGTTTAGTAGGAAAAACTATATATGAAAAATTAGTCAAGGGATATACAGAAAAACAATGGGGACAAAAAGCAACAGAATTACCAAGTTTTATAATTAAAAGACTACCTGTTAGATTTATATATGATAATAATTACTTTAATAATTTATATCAAGGGATACCTGTAGGTGGGTATACAAAAATAATAGAAAAAATGCTAGATGGTATAGAAATAAAATTAAATTGTGATTTTTTTGAAAATAGAAAAGAACTAGAAAGCATTGCAGAAAAAATAATATTTACAGGACAAATTGATAAGTATTATAATTATCAATTTGGGGAGTTAGAGTATAGAAGTTTAAGATTTGAAACAGAAGAGTTAGAAGAGGAAAATTATCAAGGAAATGCGGTTGTAAATTATACAGAATATGAAATACCATATACAAGAATAATAGAACATAAACATTTTGAATATGGTGCAAGTTTAGGAAAAATGCCAGAAGGACAAGTTATGAAAAAGACTATAATAACAAGAGAATATCCAGATACATGGAATAAAGAAAAGGAACCATATTATCCAATAAATAACGAGAAAAATAATAAATTATATGAAAAATATAAAGAATTAGCTGATAAAGATTCTAAAGTTATATTTGGAGGTAGACTAGGACAATATAAATATTATGATATGGATAAAGTTATACAAGAGGCATTAGATTTAAGTAAAAAAATATTATAAGAAGCAGATTTTAAAAATATTTGATATAAAAATTTGTAAATTTATATAAAAAACTAATTACTAAAAAAGAGATTGGTAATTAGTTTTTTTATATTGCATTTTTTGTAGAAATATGATATAAAAAAGGTAAAAATAAAACAAGATGGGGAGATAAAATTGGAAGAAATAAAAATAATTATAGCATCACATAAAAAGTATCAAAAACCTGCGGAAAATATATATTTACCAGTACAGGTAGGTGCTGAAGGAAAAGAAAAAATAGATGGATATACACAAGATAATACAGGAGAAAATATATCAATAAAAAATCCAAATTATTGTGAATTAACAGGGTTATATTGGGCATGGAAAAATTTAAATGCTAAATATATAGGATTGGTGCATTATAGAAGATATTTTACAGAAAGTAAAAAAATACTAAAAGAGGAAGATGAAAAATTTAAAGTAGTTTTAACAGAAAAACAGATAAAAGAAAAATTAAAAAATGTAGATATAATATTACCTAAAAAAAGAAAGTATTATATAGAAAACTTGTATTCACACTATGAACATACTATGTATATAGAGCCATTAGCAGAAACACAAAAAATAATAAAAGAAAAATATCCTGAATATTTAGAAGAATTTAATAAATTACATAAAAGAACATCTGCACACATGTTTAATATGTTTATAATGAAAAAAGAAATATTAAATCAATATTGTGAATGGTTATTTGATATTTTATTTGAATTGGAAAAAAGAGTAGATGTAAGTAAATTTGATAATTTTCATGCAAGATTTTATGGAAGAATATCTGAATTATTACTAGATGTATGGATAAATAAAAATAATTTTAAATATGAAGAAGTAAAAGTTATAGATATGCAAAAAATAAACTGGTTTAAAAAAGGATTTTCATTTTTAATGGCAAAATTTACTGGAAAAAAATATGAAAAAAGTTTTTAGAAATTAATATAATTAAAGATTGTAATAATTTATACAAAATGAAAAAAATATAAGATTTTTAAATTTTTTTTGCTTTTTTATATAAGAAAGGATAGCAAAAATGGAGGAAGATTTAATAACAATAGTAATACCAATTTATAAGGTAGAAAATTATTTAGATAAATGTGTAAAAAGTGTGATTAATCAAACTTATAAAAATTTAGAAATTATATTAGTAGATGATGGATCACCAGATAATTGTCCTAAAAAGTGTGATGAATATGAAAAAAAAGATACAAGAATAAAAGTAATACATAAGGAAAATGGAGGATTATCTGATGCAAGAAATGCGGGAATTGATATAGCTAAAGGAAAATATATAACATTTATTGATTCAGATGATTATGTTTCAGAAGATTATGTTGAATATATGTATAATTTGTTAAAGCAAAATAATACAAAAATGTCAACTTGTGAAACTCAAGTAGTAAATATAGAAAAAGAAACTGAGATGGAAACACAATTTGTAGAGAATATAGAAATACTTACAAAAAGAGATTTATTTTACAAAATATTATTTGCACAAAAAAGTGATGTATCTGCATATTCAAAATTATATGAAACAGAATTGTTTAAAGATATTAGATATCCAAAAGGTGTGGTATATGAGGATACAGCAACTACATATAAATTAATTGAAAAATGCGATAAAATAGCAACAGGTAATAAAAAATGTTATTTTTATTGTACAAGACCAGATTCGATTTCAAAGATGAAAGGGTTTAATAAAAATGAATTAGACTATATAAAAAATACTGATGAGATGTTAGCATATATAAAAGAAAAGTATCCAGACTTAAAAGAGGCTGTTAACAGATTTGATTTATATGCAAATTTTAGAATATTAAGATTGTTGTTATTTACAAATCCAAGAGATAAAAAGAGAGAAAAAGAAACATATAAAAAAATAAAAGAAAAAAGAAGTGATGTTCTGAAATATACAGATACTCCTAAAAGAGATAAAATAGCAATACTTTTGTCATTTTTTGGATTAAATATTTTTAAAATGTCATGGTATATATATAGCAAAAAAACTAATAGAATTAATTAAAAAGTATTTGAAGGAAAATAGAAAGGAATGGATGTAATGCACATATATATAATAAGTTTTTTAATTACAATATTATTAATATACTTAGCAAAGACAAAAGTAAAAAATAAAAAAATTAAAGTAATATTATTAATACTAGCGGTAATACCAATGCTGTTAGTATCAGCATTAAGGTATCAGGTGGGAACAGATTATACAAAAAGATATGTAGAAAATTACAGGATGTTACAAAAAGGAATAGATGTAGAGGATTTAGAAATAGGATTTAAAGCAATAGATTATGTTTGCTTATTTTTTACAAAAGATGCGTATTTATTATTTATAGTAACTTCATTAATAATATTGTCAATAGTTTTTGAAGTTATATATAAAAAATCATCAAATTCGATTTTAAGTGTAATAATATTTTTCTTAGGAGGATATTTCTTTGGAACATTAAATTTAGTAAGACAATATATAGCAGTAGCTTTTATATTGCTTGGATATCAATTTTTGATGTTTGAAAATAGAAAAAAAGCATATAGTTTGTTTGTTTTGTGTGGAATATTAGCGTTTTTAATGCATTCATCAAGTATAGTATGTTTTGCAATAATGTTTTTAACTAGAAAAAATATTATAAATATAAAATGGGTTTTACCAGTAAGTGTATTGATTTTAATATTGAATAAAAATATAATGACAATACTTGCACCAATAATAAAAAATACTAGATTTAATATTTATTTAACAGGAAAATTTGCACAAGGAGATTTATCAATAATAACAATAGCGGAAAATTTAATAGTGTATTTATGGTTTAGTATTATTTATTATTATGAAAAAAGGCAAAACAGAAAATTAGAAAAAGAGGGAATTACTTTTTTAAATATACAAGGAATAACATTATTACTTAGTGTGTCAGGAGTTGTACATACACAATTTATGAGAATAATGATATATTTTAGTGCATTCCAAATATTATCAATACCATATTTCTTTAATATAACAAATTATGAAGAAATAGCAGAAAAAATAAAAACAAAAATTAATAAAAATATATCAGGAAAAGCAATAAAAACAATAACTTATGCATGTATAGTACTAGCTTTTAGTGGTATGCTTATATATACAAATATTTTGCATAATGATAATGGAGTTTTACCATATAAGACAATTTTTGAAAGAGACAAAAAATAATTTTAGCAATATATAAGAAGGAAAAGGTTAAAAAAATGGAAAAAAAGAGGTATGCAAATATAGATTTACTAAAAACAATAGCCATAATAATGGTTATAGCCTTACACTCACAACTATTTATAACAGACTTTATAAAAGATAATAAAATATCAACTTATATTCAATATTTTATAAGAATATTATGTGAAGGAGTTGCAATATTTATTTTAGTAAATGGATTTTTACTAATTAATAAAAAACAATTTGATTTTAAAAAACATTTATTAAAAACATTAAAAATATTTGCAATATTAGTAATATGGTCAATTATATTAACAATATCAATACAATTAATATACAAAGAACCATTAAAAATAATAGGGATAATAAAAAATATATTTATAACAGATATTAATAACAAATATACAGGAGTATTATGGTTTTTACAGAATTTAATAGCACTATATTTAATATATCCTGTGTTAAAAATAGTACATGATAATGACAAAAAAGTATATAATTACTTTTTTATAATACTATTAATATTTACAATGTTCACAAACTTGTTAAGTTTAATATCAAATTTAATAAACACAGAAATTAAATTTGAAGGTATAAAAATAATCATAACATATATATCAAAATTTCAAATACTGTATAACAGAAATTTTTTAATATTCTTTATGCTTGGAGGATATTTATTTGAAAATAAAGAAAAATTTGAAACTAAAAAAGTTAGAATAAAATGGATTATAATTGGATTAGCAGCATGGATAATGTCATACATATATGCAATTATTATATCTAAATTACAAAATAAAACTTATATAGGCAGCTTTAATTATGAAAGTATATTTATGCCATTTATATTAATAGGAATTTTTGCACTAACATTTAATTATAAAGATAAAAATCATTGGTACAACAAATTTATAGAAACAGTTTCAAAAAATTCTTTAGGAATTTATTTAATACACATTATTATTATAAGAATATTAAATAGTGTTATTACAGAAACATTACCAATAGGGATAAGGATAATTAAAGTGATATTTATATTCTTAGTAAGTTTAGGATTAACTTTAATAATAAAGAAAATACCCAAAATAAATAAAATTATAGAATTTTAAAAATATATAATATACAGAAATTTGCTAAAGCAAATTTCGTACACGAACAAAAACGCGGACTTAAGAATAATTTAAAAGTTATAAAACTATGAATGTCCGCTTTTGTTCTTTTCAAACTAGAAAGGAAAAAAGAAAAAAATGGAAAAAGTTTCAATAATATTGCCAACTTACAATTCAGACTCAGTCTTGAAAAATGCTATAGAATCTGTGAAATATCAAACTTATGAGAATTGGGAATTATTAATAATAGAAAATGGAAAAAAAGGACAAGCAGAAGAAATAATAAGAAAAATAAATGACAACAGAATAAAATATATTTATCAAGAAGTGGCAAATGTAAGTGAAGCAAGAAACACAGGATTGAATAATGCAAGTGGAGAATATATAGCATTTTTAGATTCAGATGACAAATATGGAAAAGACTTTTTAGAAAACATGATAAAAAATATATCAATAAATAAAACACAATTAGTAACTTGTGGATATAAAAGAGTATATGACAAAAAACAAATTTTAATAAAACAATGCAAAAACATAGAAAATACAACAAATATAAAAGAATATTTAGAAACATTAAAAGAAAATTATTTATTTAATGAACTTTGGAATAAAATGTATATTTCTAAAATAATAAAAGAAAATAATATAAGATTTAACCAAAAATATGAATTAGGCGAAGATTTTTTATTTAACTTAGACTATATAAAATATATTGAAAAAGCAAGCTATATAAATAACCCATTATATATATACACAGAAGGAGAAACAGGGTTAAAACTAAAATACAGACCAAATAAATTTAATATAGAATATGAATTAACACAATATTTAGAAAAAATTTATAAAGAAAAAAACTGGGATATGAATTATATATATAATAGATATGCAAGAGTTTATTACAATCAAATAATAGATATATATAAACCAAATAATCCAGCAAATAAAAAAGAAAAAAACCAGCAACTGCAAGAAATTATATCAAAAAAGGAATATAAAGAAGAATTAAAAAAATTAGAAAAAAATGTAACAGACAAAAAAATGAAAATAGCTATAAAATATTTTTTCTTAAAAGGAAAGACAATGATAAAATTATTTGTGTTTTTAAATAATGTTAGAAAAGGTTAAGAGTTATTTATGCTATATAATATATAGTAAATTGTAAATAATTGCAAAAAATATCTAAAACTTTTTTATATAGCTATTAGTGGAGGAATGATTAAATGAAAATATATGTAGATGCATATTTGGCTAAAAATTTAGGTGATGATTTGTTTATAAATATATTAACAACTAGATATCCAGAACATAAATTTTATGCAATATCAAAAGGTGAAAAAGGATATAACACTAAAAATTTCAAAGTATACTCAAATATGTATATATTTAAAATATTAAAGAAGTTTCAATGGGAAAAATATTTAGCAAATCATTATGACACAGTTGTAACAATAGGCGGAAGTATGTTTATGGAAAGAGGAGATACAAATAGAGATTTTTCACTAGGAAAAAATAAAAGATATGTTTTAGGGATAAATTTTGGACCATATAAAACTCAAGAATATTATAATAACATACATAATATGTTAAGTAATGTTGAAGATGTATGTTTTAGAGATAAATATTCTTATAATTTATTTAAAGATTTACCTAATGTTAGACAAGCAGCAGATATAGTATTTTCAATGGATATGTCAAATATAAAAAATACAAATAGAAAAAGAGCAATAATATCTATAATATCACCAAAAGATAAAATAAATAAAAAATATCAAAAGCAATATGAAGAAAAAATGCTGGAATTGATAAGCTTTTTAATAGAAAAAGGGTATGAAATATGTTTAATGTCTTTTTGCAAAATAGAACATGATGAAGAAGAGATAGAAGAAATATATAGTAAAATACCAGAAAAACAAAGAAGAAATGTAGAAAAGTATTATTATGATGGAAATGTAGAAGAGGCATTAAATACAATAGCAGATTCACAATTAGTAGTTGGAGGAAGGTTCCATGCAAATATTATAGGTTTATGTTTAGGAAAAAGCATATTACCAGTATTATATAGTGATAAAACTTTACATGTGTTACAAGATATGCAAATAGATACTCCAATAATAGATATAAGAAATTTAGAAAGTTTTGATATAAAGTCAATAACAGATGATGATTTGACTAGACATTACGATGTTGAGAAACAAAAAGAAGATGCACAAAGACATTTTGAAAAGCTAGATTTACAATTAAAAAAGACCTAGGATTTTAAAATTTTAAATTTTCGGATTAATTGAAGAACATAGAAAATAATTAAAATATAGTTAAGAAAAGCAACACATTAGGAAAGGAATGAAAACCTGATAATGAGTAAGGGAAAAGAACTATTAAAAAATACAGCAATAGTTTCTATTGGAAAAATATGTACACAATTAATAACTTTTTTCTTATTACCAGTATATACAGCAGTACTAAGTAATGAGGAATATGGAGTTGTAGATTTATTAAATACTTTAACAAGTTTATTATTGCCAATAGCAACATTACAAATAGAACAAGGAATATTTAGATATTTAATAGATTGTAGAGAAGATAAAGAAAAGCAAACAACATTAATAACAACAATTATAAGATTTACTATTATTCAAACTGTGATATGTATTTTAATATTTTTATGTATAAGTCAATTTATACATAATCAATATAAATACTATTTAATGGCAAACTTATTAATGGGAATATTTTCTACAATATTATTACAAATATGTAGGGGTCTTGGTGATAATACAAAATATGCAATAGGAAGTTTTATAACAGGAGCAATAACTGTAGTACTAAACGTTTTATTTATAGTAGCATTTCATTGGGGAGCTTATGGAATGTTAGCAGCAACAGCAATATCAAATTTGTTGTGTGCAGTGTATATTTTTATAACTAAAAAATTAAACAAATATATAGAACCAAAAAAATATGATAAAAAGGTATTAAAAGAAATAATAAAATATTCAGTACCACTAATACCAAATATGATATCTTGGTGGATTGTAAGTGCATCTGATAGAACAATAATTTCTACAGTGTTAGGTGTAGCACAAAATGGAATATATTCAGCAGCTAATAAGTTTTCAGGAGTATTTACAACATTGTATAGTGTATTTAATTTAACATGGACAGAATCAGCATCTATAAATATAAATTCAGAAGATAAAAATGAATTTTTTAGTAGAATTTTAGATTTTGTATTAAGATTTTTTGGGAGTTTATGTTTAGGAACAATAGCAATAATGCCTTATGTATTTAATATATTAATAAATGAAAAATTTAATGATGCTTATTTCCAAATACCAATTTTAATAGTTGGTTCAATGTTTAATATTTTGGTAAGTTTTTTAGGTTCAGTATATGTAGCAAAAAAACTAACAAAAGAAATAGCAAAAACTTCAGTAATAGCAGCAGTAATAAATATAGCAGTAAATGTAGTATTAATAAGACAAATAGGATTATATGCAGCATCAATATCTACACTAGTTGCGTATGCATTAATGTTTATATATAGATGGATAGACGTAAAAAAATATGTAGACTTTAAAGTAAATAAAATTTTAATTATGTTATTAATATTAATATATTCAGGAACGATTTTTACATATTATTTAAAAAACACTACAATATCTATAATAATGCTTTTAGTAGTTGTATTATTTGCAATTATTATAAATAAAAATAGTGTGACTTATATAAAGAAAATTGTTAATGAAAAACTAAAGAATAAATAGAAAGGAGGTGCTTTTGGGGACGAACTAAAAAAACATTTGAGAAGGGGGATAAAAATGAAAAAGAAATTTTTAATTACAGCGATAATAGCTGTAGCGTTTATAATTTTAAATATTAATACTTCAAAGGCTGCTACATATTATAAAGATGGTTTTAGTGTAACTTTGCCAGATGAATATGATACTGTAATAACAGATAGTGCAAGTGAAATAGATAAAAGAACATCAGATTATACTAAAGAAATATCATTCGAATCTGAAAAATATGATTGGGGTATTGTAATTGATAATAATTATTTGGATATTTTAGCAGGAACACTTAGTGAATTGGGTTTTGATGTTAAAAGTAAAAAATTAGTAGAGCATGATGGATCTAAAGGGGCTAGAGTAGGACTTGAAGTGACTTACTCTGGAATGGGTATGTATATGACAGAATATCAATTCTTATCAGATAACTATTTGTATACAATAACATTTATTGCTTTTGACTCAAATCCAATATCAGCTAATACTGAGAGTACAGTGTTAAATTCATTTAAAATAAAAGATACAGTAAAATTATCAAATGGAATACCTTTTACAGATGTTTCAAGAAGTAATTGGAGTTATTCAGCAGTAAAATATGTATATGAAAATAAAATAATGTCAGGTTCAAATTCATATACTTTTGCACCAAATAGTAAAGTAACAAGAGGAATGTTAGTAACAATGTTACACAATATGGAAAATAAGCCTTATGTGGCAGGAACAAGCAAATTTTCAGATGTAAAAAATACAAAGGAATATTATTATGTGGCAGTAAAATGGGCAGCAAAAAATAATATAGTAAGTGGATATAGTAATGGAAAATTTGGACCAAATGATCCAATTACAAGAGAGCAATTGGCAGTAATATTAAATAATTATTGTAGATATAAGGGAAAATATAAGGCAATACATGCAGATTTTACAAAATTTAAAGATAGCGATAAAATTTCAAGTTATGCAAAATGGGGAATGAATTGGGCAGTAGGAAATAAAATTATAAATGGTTCAAATGGTAATTTGAATCCACAAGGAACAGCGACAAGAGCAGAAGCAGCAGCAATGCTAAGTAACTACTGTAAAACAATTAAATAATAAATTTGAAAATAGAAAAAAAGAGGGGGATAGAAATGAAAAAGATTAGAAATATCTTAATAATATTTTTAATTACATTTGTATTCTTCTTTTTTAGTAGTTATTCAAAATGCAAAGCTATTGAAGGAGAAGAAACATTAAAATTAGAATATAATGATGAACCAGTTAAAACATATCAGAAACAAGAAAATAATGAAATAGCATTAATGAGTGTAAATAGTGATACTGTGTATGTAGAAGGTAATTATAATTATAAAATTCAAAAAGGTTATTCAATAACAGCTACAAATGTTAATAATATTAAGATTTCAGAGGAAATAGTTGATATTGCTATAATAACAAAATATACAGGGACAGAATCTATTGTAACTATTCCAAAAACACTTGGAGGAAAAAGAGTTTATGAAATAGATAATGGAGCTTTTTATCAGAATACATCAATAAAGAAATTGATAATACCAGATAAAACAGTTGGAATGATAGGTGAAGGAGCATTTGCTGATTGTACAAATTTGTCAGAAATATCTTTTGGAAATGCTGTTAAAAATATAGCTTCTTATGCATTTCAAAATACAGCTGTAACGACTGTGAAGTTACCAGCGACACTAGAATTTATATTAAATACATCTCTTTATAAATGTGAAAAAATAACAAGTATAACAATAGATAGTAAAAATGTACATTATAAAGCAATAAATAATGTAATATATGAAATAAATTCTGATAATACATTAAAATTAAGGGCATATCCATGGTCAAAAAAAGATAAAACCTTTATAATACCAAATAATGTAAAGGAAGTAGAATATGAAGCAATAATAAATGATTACTTAGAAACATTAAATGTACCAGCAGCAGTAGAAAGTATACTAACTTCTAATTATGCATTAACAACGTCAAATTTAAAAAATATATATGTAAATTCAAGCAATCAAAATTATAGTAGTGTTGATGGTGTGTTATTTAGTAAAGATAAGAAAAAATTGTATTTTTATCCGTCAGGAAGAACTACAACAACGTATAATATACCAAATGGAACAACAAGTATAGAAACAAATGCTTTTTATAATTCAAATAATTTAAAATATATTAATATAGCGAAAACAGTAAGTAGAATAGAAGTACAAGGATTTGCTTATGCACGAGGATTGCAAGAAATAACAATTCCAAGTAATGTAACATATTTTGGAGCACAAATATTTATGGAATGTCCAAATTTAAGGAAAGTAACAATAAGTGCAAATGCAGAGGTATTATCATATTTAACATTTTTTAAATGTTCAAATTTAGAGGAAGTAATAGTAAATGGAAATATTAAAACATTAATAAAAGGAGCTTTTTACTATTGTCCAAAATTAACAAAAATAACTTTACCAAGTAGTTTGGAAAAGATAGAATTTGGAGCAGTATGGTGTTGTAGAGGTTTAGAAAAAATAACAATACCTGCAAATGTTGTTTTACTGGAAGAAGCGGCATTTTATGATTATTTGAATAGAGATAATAATTATTGGTCAGATGTTATTTTTGATATATCGAAAACAAAATTAAAATTACAAAAAGATGGAAATTATATGGCATTATATGATTATAAAATAAAAGGAACAAGAGATTATAATAAGGCTTATGAGGTATTAAATCTTGTAAATCAAGAAAGAAAAAAATATGGATATACAGAATTGAAAATGGATAAAAATCTTTTGGAGAATGCGATGGTAAGAGCAGAAGAAACTGTAACATATTTTGAACATGAAAGACCAAATGGATTATCTTGTACTACAGCAATAACTCAAAAATATGGATATGCAGCGGAAAATATAGCTTTAGGGCAAACAACAGCAAAATCTGTAATGACGTCATGGATGAACTCATCTGGACATAAAACAAATATATTAGAACATCAATATTCAAAAAGTATAGGAATAGGTTGTTATTTAGCAGATGATGGTAGATATTATTGGACACAGATTTTTACAAATGGAACACCGGAAACAGTATCAAAACCACAAAATAAGCAAACAACACCAGCAATAAAAATATTGAGGAATAGATTACCTTTTAGAGATGTAAAAACAACAGATTGGAGTTTTAATGCTATAAAGGATAATGTAAGTAATTCAATGATATTAGGATATAATTCAACAAGATTTGCACCAAATGAAAAGATAACAAGAGGAATGCTAGTGACAATATTGCATAGAATGGAAGGACAACCTTATGTGGCAGGAACAAGCAAATTTTCAGATGTACAAAATACAAAGGAATATTATTATGTGGCAGTAAAATGGGCAGCAAAAAATAATATAGTAAGTGGATATAGTAATGGAAAATTTGGACCAAATGATCCAATTACAAGAGAGCAATTGGCAGTAATATTAAATAATTATTGTAGATATAAGGGAAAATATAAGGCAATACATGCAGATTTTACAAAATTTAAAGATAGCGATAAAATTTCAAGTTATGCAAAATGGGGAATGAATTGGGCAGTAGGAAATAAAATTATAAATGGTTCAAATGGTAATTTGAATCCACAAGGAACAGCGACAAGAGCAGAAGCAGCAGCAATGCTAAGTAATTATTGCAGAATTATTAAGTAAGTGAAAATGAATTGAATTACTATAAAGATTAAATTGTAAAATTAATAAATAAGAGGAGATAGTAAATAATGAGAAAATTAAAAATATTAGTAATTAGTTTAATTTTGGTTATGTTTTTTAATTATTTTGCACCAATAGTATATGCAGTAGAAAATAACACAAAAGATGTAGAAACAAATATACAAAAAAGTAATGAAACTACACAGAATACAGCAAATGAGAGCAAAAAAGAAAGTGCAAAAAACGAAGTAACACAAAATAAAACAAATGAAAATAAAGTAGAAAAAAATACAGCAAATACTAAAAAACAAGAAAAGAAAGAAGAAGTAACTAAAAAAGAAGAAACACAAAATCGAGTACAAACACAAACAACAGAAAATACAATAAAAGTACAGAATGTAGAAGATCCAGAAATAGAATTTGCTGATGAAGATTTAAAAAAATATATGGTAGTACATTATGATGATAATAAAGACGGAAAATTTACAGTATCAGATAGTGTAAAAATTACAGAATTAGATGTATCATATTTGAAAGATGAAGCAGTGGATATTAGCGGAATAGAAAAATGTACAGAATTAAAAACATTAACCTTATCAAAGTGTACTAATTATAAAGTGTTATCAAAATTAGAAAAATTAGAAAATTTGCAGTTAAGAGATGATCAAAGTTATGACGAAAATAACGTAAATGAATTGGAAGAAATAAATAAAATTCCTAATTTAAAATCATTGACAATGGAGTATTATAATCTTACTAATTATGATATTTCAAAGTTGCCAAATAAATTAGAAAAGATGTCATTTCTATATATGCCAAAAGTAAATTTGAATCAACTAAAAGGTTTTAGTAATTTAAAAGAATTGGAACTTATAAGTATATATAATGAAATTAATGGGTTAGAAACAATAAATAATTTTACTAATTTAACAACATTAAAAATAGAAAACTGTAACTTTATAAAAAATATAGACTTTTTAAATGATAATAAAAATATAGAAAATTTGAATATAGAAGGCAATAAAATAGAAGATATATCACCTGTTTTAACAATGAGTAAATTGAAAAAACTAGAATGCTTTGGGAACAATATAAAAGATATGTCAGTATTAGAAAATACGACATTAGTAGATGATGTATATACTATAAAACAAAGTTTGGTTATAAATGACATAGAGGTAGAAAAAGGAAAAAAATTAGAATTAGAATTACCACAAACTATAAAGCAAATATTTGATAAAAATAGTAAATTTTATGGAGAAAATGCAAATATAGAAATAAATGATCAACATGAATTTACAGTAAGTGATGATAAAAGTAAAATAACAATAGACACAACAAATGATGATATCGGAGAAAAAATGATACGTATATATGTACACAATAATAGTGGTGAGGGAAAACTAATAGGAACAACTTTAGAACTTAATTATAGAGTAGCTGCAAAAGCCGATAATATTGAAGAGGTACAATTTAAAAATGAAGATTTAAAAAAATATATATTAGATAATTATGATTTTGATAAAGATGGAAAAATAACCAAATATGATATGGCACAAATAACAAAGCTAGATATACAATATATAAATCAATCAGAAATAATAGATTTAACAGGATTAGAAAATTGTGTATCACTAAAAGATTTGACATTGAGAAAAGGTAGAAATTATGATGTTATAAGACAATTAACAAATTTAGAGAAATTAAGTATAAGTGAAATAGAGGAAGTAAATGAATTAAATAAGCTAAAGGACTTAACAAACCTTAAAGAACTAAGTATATGGGATATTAATTTAGAAAATTATGATATAAGTCAATTGCCAACACAAGTAGAAGATTTATATTTTAATTGTTATAAAACATTGGATTTAACACCAATAGTAAAATTTACAAATTTAAAAAAATTACATATAGAGAGTGGAAATGGATTAGTATTAAAAGGGCTAGAAAAAATAAATCAAGTAACAACATTGAAAGACCTTGAAATAAGATGGAGTTCTAGTTTGTCAAATATTGATTTCTTACGAGGAAATAACAGTATTGAAATTTTGAATATAGAAGATGATAAAATAGAAGATATATCACCAGTTTTGGAAATGAGTAAGTTACAAACTTTATATTGTGCAGGAAATAATATACAAGATATATCAGTATTGGAAAATACAAGATTGTTAGATAGAGAATATAATCAAAGTCAAAGTTTGCTAATAAATGATGTGCTAGTTGAAAAAGGAAAAAGCATAGAAGTAGAGCTACCACAAACTATAAAACAAATATTTAACCCAAACAGCAAATTTTATATTCAGAATGCAGAATTAAGAGTACAAGAAGGAGAAGGAATAACAATAAGTGAAGACAAAAGCAAAATAATAATAAATACTGAAAATTTAGATGTTGGAGCAAAAACAGCAAATTTAATAATAGAGAACAATGATTATAGTGGAAAGCTAAGTGGAACGACTGTAGATGTTAATTATAGAATATTTATTCCAGCAGACAAAACACAAGAAGTACAATTTAAAAGTGAAGAATTAAAAAAATATATGTCAGAAAATTATGATATTGATAAAGATGGGAAAATAACACCTTATGACATGGCACAAATAACAGAATTGGATATTAGATATATAGATAATAATATAGATTTAACAGGATTAGAGAAATGTATATCTTTGAAAAAATTATTAATGAGGAAAACAACAAATTATGATGTATTAAAGAACTTATCAAATTTAGAGACTGTGCAGATAGAGTTTTTGGAAGATTTAAGTGAATTGACAAAACTAAAAAATATACCAAATCTTAAAAAATTGATTTTTGAATTATATTCAGAAAAATTTGATATAAGTCAATTACCTACACAAATAGAAGAACTAAGTGTACAAGCATATCATTTAAACCTTACACCACTAACGAATTTCAAAAATCTAAAAAAATTAAGTATAAGTGGTTCAGAAGAAGAAATAAAAGGACTAGATGTGATAAATCAAATATCAACATTAAAGGAATTAAAAATAACAAATAATTCTGAGATGACAAATATAGATTTCTTAAAAGAAAATAATTATATAGAAAAATTGAATGTAGAATATGATGGAATAGAAGATATATCACCAGTTTTAACAATGAGAAAATTGCAAACTTTAGAGTGCTCAGGTAATAATATACAAGATATTACAGTGTTAGAAGGGACTACATTGTTTGATGAAGTAGATAGTGCACAACAATATCTAAGATTCAATAACATTATAGTAAATAAAGGAGAAAAAGTAGAAATTGATTTACCTCAAACTGTAATACAAATGTTTAATCAAAATAGTAAATTTTATGTGCAAAATGCAAATGTAACATCAGATGACGGACAAGTAGTTTCAATAAATGAAAACAACAAAATAGTAATAGATGCAACAGAGGCAACTGCAGGAGACAAAACTGCATATTTATCAATTAGTGGTTCTAGTGGAATTTTAGTAGGAACTTCAATAAGAATTGAATATAAAGTAGCTGTACCAGAAGATAAAGACACAGAGGTACAATTTAATAGTGAAGAATTAAAAAGCTATTTAGCTGAAAATTATGATTTTGATAAAGATGGAAAAATTACACCTTATGATATGGCACAAATAACAGAATTAAATTTGGATAGTGGAACATTCAAAGAAAAAGTAGATTTAAAAGGATTAGAATATGCTACATCCTTACAACATTTGGAAGTATATAATGCAACTAATATTCAAGTTTTAACTAATATAAAAACACTAGAAGATTTGACTTTAATAAGAGTGAATTCACAAGAGGATTTTCAGAATATAAGTAATATACCAAATTTGAAAAAAATAACATTAAGTAATGTGGATTTTGTATCTACATATAGTTATTGTAATTTACCAAAACAATTAGAAAAATTGGCACTAAATTATTGTAAAATTATAAATGTATATCAAATAAATGAATTTACTAATTTAAAAGAATTAGAAATAACTTATGCACAATTATCTTATAATGAAAAGATACAAGGATTAGAAAGTATAAATCAATTATCAAATCTAAATAGTTTAAATCTTCAAGGTAATAGTCTTGATAATATAGAATTTTTAAGAGGAAATCAAACTATAGAAACACTAAATATAAGTAGTAATAATTTGACTAATATTGATGTTATAGAAACAATTAGTAATTTGAAAGAAATAGATATATGTAGCAATAAAATAAATGATTTATCAGTTATAAAAAGAAATCTTAATTTGATACAGAATAATTCTGATATATCACAATATTTTACTTATAATATAGAAGGAATATCAGGACAAAAACTAGAAATTGAATTACCACAAACACTAAAAGATGCAATGAATCCGGATGATGTATTATATATTGATAACTTAAATATTAATCAGTCTGCAACGGTTTATTACAATGATTCAGAACCAAGAGCAAAATTGAGTGAGGATAAGACAAAAATAATAATAGATACAAAAGGAATAGAAATAGGAAATGGAGCAGAATGGTTAAGATTTGTTGGCAGTGGAAATTTATCAGATACAAGTATTTATGTAGATTATAAAGTTTGGGCTGCAGGGGATAAAACTAAAGAAGTAAATATACCTGATGCAAATTTTAAGAAAGAACTATTAAAAAATCATGATTATGATAATGACGGAAAAATTTCAGAATTTGATATGGCACAAATACAAAGTTTATACGTAGGTGGTTCAATAGGAAATTTGGAAGGAATACAATATGCAAAAAATGTGAATTATTTACAGATCTATTTATATGCTGATTGGGTAAATGGTAGTGCTCCAAAAATAGATTTAACAAAATTAGGAATATTAAGTAAGCTAGAAACATTAGATTTAAGTGGAAATATAAGTGACTTGAACTTTATAAAGAAGCTAGGAAAATTAAAAAGTTTAAGTTTAAGTACAAATGCAAATAACATGAATGAATTATTAAAAACTGTAAAAAATTTGAGTAATCTTCAATTTTTGGAAATTTCAGGAGATAATGATACTGTATTTGATCCAATACTAAGTATGACAAATTTAAAAAGATTAAGATTGAGTGGATATGATAAAGGCTTACAGAAAGTTATGCAAAAAATAAAGAATATGTCAAATTTGCAAGAATTAGTAATATCTAGACTTTATATAGTCAGTGATAATGATAATGTTAAGAAATTGGATTATACAGAAATAAAAAATCTAAAGAATTTAACATTACTAGATATATCAGATCAGTATTCAGATGTAGATTGTGTAAATATACCAAATACATTAATGACTTTAAAATTAAGATGTAACTCGCTAAAAAATATAAGTAAATTGAGTAACTTAAAAAAATTATCAAGTATAGAGATAGAAAAAAGTAGAGTATCAACAATAGATTTTATTAAAGGTATGAATGTAGAATATCTAAAGCTAGAAAATAATATAATAACAGATATATCACCATTAAAAGGTTCAACAGTAAGAAATGCATATTTAACAAACAATCCTGTAGATCCAAATGAACAAAATAATGCTGAAACTATTGCATGTTTCAATAATCATGAAGATGGAATTTATAGAAATCTATATTTGACAGATTATGAAAAAACAAAGAAAGTAGATTTTAAAAATAAAGAATTTAAAGATAAGTTAGTAAAAGAATATGACTTAAATCGTGATGGTGAAATGTCAAAATATGAATTAGAAAAGATATGGTCTATATATGGCGTAAAGGCATTGGAAAATACAGAATATATGACGAATTTACATGATGTTGGAATAAGTGGGGAAAAATTAACACCAAAGGAACAAAAAGAATTAATAGAACAAATAAATAAATTAAATTCTAGTGTGCAAATTTCAAATTTTTATTCAGTAAATACGGATTTAGGAGAATTTAATCAGACAACTAGTAATTATGTAATTGATTTATATGAGGCATGTCCGCTTTTAGTTGAAATGAAAAATCCAAAAAGTAAGTTATACCAAGGTAATTATAAACTAAATACCAATGAGGATGAAACAGGAGAATATAAATATTTAGAATTAAAAGATAATAAAATAACAATAGATAAAAATTTTATAGGTGATTTAACATATTATATGTCTTGTGTAATTGAGGGTCAACAAAATAAATATATGACTGTAGCGTTTAGCTGGCATAATACAACTACTGGAGATAAAACAAAAATTGTAAATGTAAAAGATACTAATTTTAAAAAGGTATTATTAGAAAAATATGATATAGACAAAGATGGTAAATTTACAGAATATGATGCAAATAATATAGGCTCATTAGATATATCAGGTTGTGGAGTTTCAAATTTATCTGGAATAGAAAATTTGAAAAATTTAAGAGAATTACAAGCATCTGATAATAATATTTCAAATATTGCGCCAGTAATGAGTTTGACAAAATTAACTGGATCACAATTTTGCAATAATAGAATAACAGATATAAGTTGTTTAAAGAATAGAAAATTTAAAAGTATATTTGCGATAGACTTAGGCGATAATTATATAGATTTTTCTAATGATAGTGAACAATTAAAAACTTATATAAATGAATTGAAAAAGAATAAAATAGCAAATCTAACTTATGTTAATTATGTGGCAATGAGCCAAAGAGTAGGAAATCCATTACAGGAAAATAATGAAGTAAAAATGGATGCAAAAATAAAACAAAAATTAATAGCATTAGGTGCAGATTTAAATAAAGATGGAAAATTAACACAAAAAGAATTAAATACAGCAACAAGAAGTAGATATGTAAATAATGATTATCAAGAACCAATTATAACAAGTTTAGATTTATCAAATTTAGGTTTAACTAGTGTTGAAGGAATACAATATTTAAGTGGTTTAAAAAAATTAAATTTAAGTCATAATAAAATATCAGATTTAACACCATTATCTAAATTAATGAATTTATCAAATTTGAATTTAAGCTATAATAATATTACAAATATAAGTAAATTGCCATATTATTCAACTATTTATTGTTATGAAGAAGGAAAAATAGTAAATTTAAGTCATAATAATATAACAGATATTTCATGTATAAGTAATTGGACTATTAATAATTTAACTGATTGGTCTAATGGTGAGGGTATGGATTCTAGATTATTTAATTTAGACTTATCTTATAATAAAATAGACAATATAAGCGGTGTAAAAAATTATGTAAGATTAACAAATTTGAATTTAAGTAATAATAAAATTAGAGATATATCAACATTAAAAGATTATAATTTTGTAATAAATCCACATTTGAATGGAAAATATAAAGAGCTTTTAGAAGATTTTAAAGAAATAAATTTAAGTGCAAATTATATAGATGTAAATTTAGCAGACAATAAAAAGGCAATTCAAGTATTTAATAATAAAAAAGTAAAATTAAATATAAGCAATCAATCAGTGGAATTACCATTTGCAGATGTAAAAAAAGGTTCATGGTATTATAATGCAGTACAATTTGCTTATAATAGAAAAATAATGTCTGGAACAAGTTCAAAGAATTTTTCACCAGATGTTAAAATATCAAGAGGAATGATAGTAACAATGCTACACAATATGGAAAATAGACCTTATGTATCAGGAACAAGCAAATTTAAAGATGTACAAAATACAAATGATTATTATTACGTAGCTGTAAAATGGGCATCAAAAAATAATATAGTAAGTGGATATAGTAATGGAAAATTTGGACCAAATGATTTAATAACAAGAGAACAATTAGCTGTAATATTAAATAATTATTGTAAATATAAAGGAAAATACAAAGCAGTGCATGCAGACTTTACAAAATTCAAAGATAGCAACAAAATTTCTACTTATGCAAAATGGGGAATGAATTGGGCTATTGGTAATAAAATATTGAATGGTTCAAATGGAAAATTAAATCCACAAGGAACTGCAACAAGGGCAGAAGCGGCAGCAATGTTGAGCAATTATTGTAATGTAATAAAATAATTTATGAAAAAGTATGAATATTTAAAATAAAAATATTGAGGATTAATAAAAATTATAAATAAAATAAACCCAAACTATTAAACTTTTTGTCTAATAATTTGGGTTCATTTTATTATACATTATAGAGAATTCAGAGAATTTATATAATATAAAAAATGAGTTTTTTTATAGTTTTAAAATAAATAATCCAAAGAATAAATAAGCAAAACGAAGTAAGCGTTTTTTATAAAAATATTTACGTAGCTGAAAAGCTGCTTCATTTAAAGCACAACGTTTATCAACAATAGTTAAAATAAAGCTTTCTCTATATTTAGGAAAATGAAAAAAAGTAACAGGCCACATGTGTTTTAAAATAATATCTTTTTCTTTATCATTTAGATTAAAAAGTTTGCTGGCATTTTCATAAGCAGTAACAGGGTGAGTAAAAGCATGTAAACCTTTACGTCCATTAAGACGTTTTCTCCAATCATATAAGAAAAGGTCATGAAGCATTGCTGCTCTTGCACAAGAAAAATAGTCTAAGTGATGTTTTTTACAGTAAAGATAGCAAAAATAAGAAGCAACTAAGCAATGTTCAAAGCAAGATGTTTGATAGTGTTGCCTATAATTTTTCATTTCTTGAACTGTTTTATTTTCAATTATATCTTTAATAATATTTATAAAATCTTTGTCGTTTTCGATTTTTACTAATAAATCATTCATATTAGGTCCACCTCTAAAATAATTATAGCATAAACTTTAGAAAAAATAAATAAAAATTCTCAGTTTAGATTATAATGAATATTTAAGGTAATTTTGAAAATAATTGACAGAAAAAATTAAGATATTTTCGAAAATTGATATAGAATTTTAATACTTTTCTAAAGATAATTTTATATAAAAGAAGAACAAAAGCGGACATTAATAACATTGGCACTTATTAGAACATTTTAAAGTCCGCGTCTTTGTTCGTGCGCGAAATTTGCTTTAGCAAATTTCTGTGCCTTGTTATTTTTAGTTTCAAAAAAATACAAAAAGCGTCAAAAAATTCTAAAAAAGTATTGAAAAAACTTTTTCAAACATATATACTATAACGGTAACATTAAAAGAAAGAAGAAAGGGAAGACCAAAGATGATAGATTTTCATACACATATATTACCAAATATAGATAATGGATCTAGGAATATAGAAGAGACATTTAATCTAATAAAAGAAGCAAAAGAAGCAGGTTTTGAAGGTATAGTATTAACATCACATTATAAAGAAGGATATTATGAAACAGATACACCAGAAAGAGAAGTATGGGTAAATGCAATAACAGAAAATTTACGAGCAAAAGGAATAGATATAAAAGTATATTTAGCAAATGAAATATATATAACAGATAACATGATGGAATTATTAGAAGCGGGAAAAGCTTCAACAATAAACAATACATGTTATGTATTAATAGATTTACCATTAGATGAAGAACCAATGAATTTATACCAAGTAATATATTCATTACAAGAGAATAAACTAATACCAGTAATAGCACACCCAGAAAGATATGAATTTATCCAAAAAGAACCAGAATTTGTATATGAATTAATAGAAAAAGGCTGTTATATGCAAGCAAATTATGGTAGTATTTTAGGGCAATATGGAAGAAAATCACAATTAATAGTAAAAAAACTTTTGGAAAATCATTCTATACATTTTTTAGGAAGTGATGTTCATAGGCAAGGAACAATATATCCAAAAATGTCTGAAGCACTGTTAGAAATAGAAAATATAATAGGAAAAGATAAATTAAAAGAGTTAACAACAATAAATCCAAAATTAGCATTAGGAAATAAAAGGATAGATATTGACACACCTTATGAATCAAAATTATCTTTTAAAGAAAAAATAAAAATGTATATAAAAAGTTACTAAAATGGGTGTAATGAAAGGAATGAAAAGCTATGAGAAAATATTTTGGAACAGATGGGATCAGAAGGATAGCAAACACAGAACTAACTCCAGAGTTAGTATATAAAGTTGCAAAATCAGGAGCTTATGTTTTATCAAAACACACAGACCATGTACCAACGATACTAATAGGGAGAGATACAAGATTGTCAGGTACATTAATAGAAAGTGCAATGGTAGCAGGATTTTTAAGTTATGGTGCAAATGTAAAGTTATTAGGAGTAATACCAACACCAGCAGTGGCATATTTAACAAGAAAATTAAAAGCAGATGCAAGTGTGGTAATATCAGCATCACATAACACTTATGAATTTAATGGTATAAAATTTTTTAGTAACAAAGGAATGAAAATACCAGATTCATTAGAAGAAGAGATTGAAGAAGTAATGGAATCTGGAAAAATTGAGGAATTAACAGCTGTAAGAGATAAAATAGGTATTTATGAAAATTGTGAAGATTTAATAGATGAATATGTATATTTTTTTAGAAAAAATTTTGACACAAATATGGAAAAAATATATAAAGAAGATTTTGTAATAGGAATAGATACAGCAAATGGGGCAACATATAAGGTAGCAGAAAAGATATTCACATCATTAGGGATAAGATATAAAATAATTAATAACAATCCAAATGGAATAAATATAAATGATAAATGTGGTTCAACACATATAGAATTTTTACAGAAATATGTAGTGGAAAATAATTTAAGTATGGGATTTGCTTATGATGGTGATGGTGATAGATGTTTAGCTGTTGATGAAAATGGAAATATAATAGATGGTGATAAAATAATTGCAATAATATCAAGATATTTGAAAGAAAAAGGAAGGTTATCACAAGATACAATAGTTGCAACAGTAATGAGCAATCTAGGATTGCATAAATATGCAGAACAATCAAATTTACATTTACAACAAACACAAGTTGGAGATAGATATGTATTAGAAGAAATGTTAAAAAATGGATATAATCTCGGTGGAGAACAATCAGGACATATTATTTTATTAGATTATAATCCAACAGGTGATGGAATATTAACGTCAGTGATGTTAATTCAAGCAGTATTAGAATCAAACAAAAAAGCTTCTGAAATGGCAGAAATAATAAAGCTATATCCACAAGTATTGGTAAATGCTAAAGTAAATTCAGAAAAAAAATATGATTATGATAAAAACGAAAAAATACAAGAAGCTATTAAAAAATTGGAAAAAGAATTTGCCGGTAATGGAAGAGTACTAATAAGACCATCTGGGACAGAGCCATTAGTTAGAGTTATGATAGAAGGAGAAAATCAGCAAGATATTACAAAAAAAGCTAAAGATATGGCGAGTTTAATAGAAGAAAATATGATGTAGTTTTTTTGTAACAATACTGAAATAAAAATGTAAACAAAAAGTAATAAAAAAAACTTGAAGAAAAGTATAATAAATGTTATATTATAAAAAGAGGAACAAAAGAGAAGGGGGAATTTTAGCATGTTTGTTTTTGACATATCAAATCCACTAACATTAGTACTAATGCTAGTAATAATGATTTTATTAATTTTTTTAGCACAGGAAGTTAAGAAAAGTTATATAGCAGCAATACCTCTATTTGCATCATTAATATTAATATTAGTGCATGGAATACACTTATTTACATTACCAAAAGAATATCAAGATTTAATACCAGTATTATCAAGATGTTTAGTTGTAGACTTTTTATTTGTAGGAATATCATTTTTTGGATATTTATGGGTAGATGATATAGAAGCAAAAGAAAAGGGAATCAAGAGTGTAGATGATAGTATGGAATGGTTTTGGAGAAATATATAATAGTATATAAAAAATAAGAGTTAAAGATTAAAGGTTAATTTTTAACTCTTATTTTAGTTTGAACTAAATAAATATATTATATATTTTTATTATATAAATGAAAGTTTTTCTAATTTTATTTAACTTTAGAATGAGCCTTTAATAATAATGCGATTATTATTGATATTGTTACAAGTAATTAAAGTCAATTCATTAAAATTGTTAGAAGATATGGGAGATAAATCATCTGTTTTTACTTCATAGTTGGCAAAAACAGAGTATATATATTCATGTTTTTTATTATCGTAAATATATATTTTATCTTCTTTTTTTAGTTTAGAAATATTGCTAAAAAAAAGATTATTATTATAATTATGTCCAGCAATGCATAAATTGTTTTTTTCTGGAGGCATTTTGCCACTGAAAATGCATGGAGCTATTTTTAGAGTTTCATCATCAAGAATGGAGAAAATAGGATAGGAAATGTTTAGGATTGGAATTTTAATTTCACCAATAACGTATTTTTTAGTGTAATAATTTTTTTGTGATAAATCTTTATAGTTTGTGAAAAGAGAATCATTTGAATATAATTTTAAAGTTTGGTAGTTATAAGCAATACGATTACTACTTTTTTTGTTTTGGTTTAAAATATATAAATGATGCATATAAAATGAAAATAATATAAAAGCAAAGCAAGTAGAAAAACTAAAGAGATATGTCATTTTTTTAGCAATAAGTTTTGTGTGTTGTTTTTTTTTGGTGTGTGTTTGAGTATCATTAAACTCTTGATTTTGGTTATTATAATTGATGTTATGTGTATGGATATTGCTACTGGATTTTTGTCTGAGATTGTTTTTGAAATTTTTAATTGTAGAAATATGGGTGGTAGAGTTTATCTTATTGCTTTTTTTGTTTTTTGAATCTGCACTTATTAAAATTTGGTTCATTTTAAAAATCCTTTCTAAGAATTTTTTTATTAATTTAATTATTTATTTTTTTATATATTTTAATATGTGAGTTTTGAGTGATTTTTATACGAAATATGTAAAATGTTATTTCTTAAAAAATTAAAAAACAAGAGTATCAAAGGTTATAAGAAGAAAATATAATAAAAAAATATTAATATATGAGTAATTAATTTTTAATTAAGTGTATAAGAAATAAATCTTAGTTATTGTTAAATTTTATATATAAGTATATATTTAAGTTTTATGCTTAATAAAAAGTAAAAAAGAAATAGTTATATATTATATTAACAAAAAATAAAAAGAGAACTAATTGACATGCAAAAGAAGAATAAACAAAAAAGTATTGATATTTAAAAAATAATATAGTAGAATAAAGACAATAAAGCAAGGAGTGAGAAAAGATATGTATGGAATAGGAATAGGAGAAAGTGACTTCAAAATATTAAGAAT
>ERZ1673697.609-NODE-609-length-53489-cov-10.026575_pt1 | contig 53489 bp, 49 predicted proteins | sample MGYA00580227_ERZ1673697 | MGnify/ENA primary metagenome ERZ1673697 (study PRJEB41218, sample SAMN15661759) | gut metagenome | host: Homo sapiens | place: Canada: London | collected 2015-08-20/2019-03-30 | study: EMG produced TPA metagenomics assembly of... | reverse complement strand
ATACTGTCCTCTGTTTTCACTTCAAAAAAAGCATACAGGAATCCCTGATCCTGAACAGAATCTGTCAGGGTAACCGTCACACCATTTTGTGTTACAGACTGGTCTATGTTCTGAATATAGGTTGATTCCTGCAGTGCTTCCTGCTGCTTTTCGGATGGTTCCAGCCTTTCTAACAGATGGTCATTCCATTTAAAGAACTCTTTTGCAGCCACAGTAACAGCCATAGCAGCACAGATCACCGCTGCCACAATTAATACACGGCCACGTATCTTCTTTCTCTTATATCTTTTACCTGCAACATCTGCTTTATCAATCTGCTGCAGCGTCTCTTCAAACTTTTCGTGAAAATCATACGGTACTTCTGGTGCTATATCTTTCCATTTATTTTCTAACATGGCATTTTCCCCTTTCCTGTCACTTTATCCGACATTTTACTGTTCTTCCTGGCAGTTGGTGGTTTTTCCTCATTAGAAAGCTGTTCTTTTAAAGAATCTCTTGCCCTGGAAAGTTTGCTTTTGATCGTTCCTGTCGGGATCTCCAGAATTTCACTAATCTCTTTTTGCGAAAAACCCTCTATATAATATAATGTTACCAAAATTCTCAAATCTTCCGGAAGTTCCATGATTGCCATATATAAATGATCATAACGATTTTCCTCAAACATTCTTGCATTATCCATATAATCTTCATATGGAATCACATTTTTTCGTCTTCGAAGAATCCCTTTACACTCATTGATCAGTATCCTGGTGATCCATGTTCGAAAAAATTTCTCTCTTTTTAATGTAGGAAGTTTTTCGTATGCTTTAAGAAGAGTTTCCTGTACCGCATCACCACAATCAGAGTCATTCTTCAAAATAGACTTTGATACATGATACAGCATGGCTTCTGCCTCCCGAACCTCCCTGATAAATGCATCTTTTGTCATAATATGTTTTCTCCTTCTATCCGGCCAGATTTATATACGTTTTTGTTTTACACTAATTAGATGCATATACAGGCAAATTGGTTCTCGTAATAGCAGATTTTTATAAATATTTAGTTGTCTCCCATAGAAACTGCCCACCCCTCCTGAATCCTTTGTATCACGCTGCCATCGCGTGCATCGATCGTAAGGAGTGGAACACCTGCATCATCCATCGTCACGTCTCCCATGACCAATCCATCCTCCCCATTTCCGTACTCATACTCTGGTTCTTCGGATGTCCATGTTCCATAAAAATCCCACACTGGAATCAGGACTGCTTCGGTATCGCTGTCTTCACTGTCTGGCATGCGCATATAACCCAACTGTACCTTTGTTATGGTTATCTCCGCGCTCTGTGCATCAATGGACGGATAACGGTAGTTGCTTCCTCCATCGACAGCAATCATCCGATTCTTGTCCTCTGTCGTGACCTGCAAAGTGATCGTTTTTTCAAAGATATCCTTGATCTCATCAAAAGGAAGTAAAAACAGCCCCTCATCGGAAACATTCGATGCTTCAATGGGATTTCTGTGTAAAAAGCTCTGAATTGTCCCACTACAAAAATCCATCGTTAGTACTTCATTTTCCCAACCTTCAGATTGTCCTTCATGAAGTGTTCCATCTTCGTTTTCCCATTCAAGGGCCTGCTCATTAACAGGCAGAGAGATTTCCCTTACATAATTAACCGGGATCCCGTCTAGCGCCCGTTCAAAAATAAAATCATCTTTTTCCAAAGTAGTGTTTCCTTCGGTAAGTGCTTTTGAAGAACTTTCAAATAGCTCCCAGTCTCCGGACACAAGACCTGAAACCTTCTCCTTTGCTTCCTTTTCAGACACTTTCCCGCTTCCTGCCTTTATATAATTTTGAAAGCGTTCTTCCCTTTCTTTTTTCTCGCTCGATGCCAGAGTCATGTCTCCACAATCGTCAAAAATAAACTTCGCTATTTGAAATCCAAGTTCCTCCACATCAGATTCCTGCTCACTCTTTACATAAGAGTACTGATAGGTCAGTCCATCTACCGTATACGTCCCCGCCTGTTCATTCTCGTTGTTCTCTTCCTGCATAAGCTGTCCTTTGCCAAATGTATCTTTTATCTTGTTCTGTTCTTCTTCAGAAATCGCCACTCTTTTTACTTTTTTTAAACAGATTGCATCTACATCCGGCACTTTTACCGGTGCATCCGCTGTCAGGGTGAACTTCATCGGATTTTCTTTATCCTCCCGATCCGCCGATCTTAAATCCGCCTGGATTATTGCCCGATAAGTTTCCGGTGCCTCTACCTGTTCTGCAACTGTTTCCTGAACTGTTTTCTTGTTCTCCTCTTTTTTCTGATCTGTTTCATCTTTTTCTTCTACAACAGCAGACTGGACAGCACGGTCACATCCTGATACCGCCAGAAGATTCATACACAGAACGGCTCCCATAAACATTTTTATTTTCTTCATCCTTTTTCCGTCCTTTCCTTTCGGTATTAAAAAAGGTACCCTCTTCTTATAAGAAAAGAGTACCATATTGCCTTTCCAATGTATTCATCAAAATGTAAACAACTTGTAAATCAGAAGACAGCCCTTACCGTTGTCCCCTCTCCCGGCTGACTTTCGATCTGCAGGAATCCGCCATGGAGTTCTGCTACCTTCACACAGAGTGCCAGACCAAGCCCAGAGCCACCTTCTTTTCGGCTTCGTGATTTATCCACCATATAGAACGCATCTGTGATCTTTCCCAGCTCTTCCTCTGGAATTCCCATTCCGCTATCAGATACCTCAAAAATCTTTTTTCCGGATGTTTCATATGCTTTTACCAGAATACTCCCACCTGTATCCGTAGCCTTTAGCGCATTGTCGATCAGGTTTACCAGAAGGCTTTCCATCAAGGCAGGATCCATCTTCATGGAAAATGCTTCATATTCCATCTTCAGCTGCACATTTTTCTTCTCTGCCTGTTCTTTTTCCATGTCTATGACATGGTTTAAAAGGTCATCTGCCGTGGTCATTTCCATCTGTATGGCGTGGTTCTGGTAAAGTCCCAGCAGCTGCAACATTTTCCCCGAAAGGGCTTCCAGACGTTTTCCCTCCCGGTTGATGTGTTCCAGCGCCCGGTCTTTCTGCTCATCTTTTAGCTTTACATGGCGCAGGGTATCCGAATACCCGATAATGGACGTTAACGGGGTACGCATTTCATGGGAAAGTGCTCCCATGAGCAGTTCCTGTTTCTCCGCCACTTCCTGCAGTTTCTCCATCCGTTCCACAGTTCTCTTCATCATCATGTAGATAAAAAGGCCGGCAATCAGGAACACTGCCAGATAAATTCCCAAAAACCAGACAGCGGTCTGTCTCAGCTCTGCAAAAAGCCCTGTGACTTCCCGGACAGAGAGGACGTCATATCCTTCTAGTTTAGATAAAACTACTTTTTGAAGAAGAAGATATTTCTTCCCCAGTTTCTGTATCTTGTAGGCATATGGATCATTTTCATTCTTCAGGCCCAGATTTTCAATTCCTACAACTTCATAATCTGTCAGGTTTTCAATGGCCGCATTACTTTTCTTATCGATCAACGCCATGCCCGCCCCACAGCATCGTTGGAATTGAAATCCCATATAGGCTTTCTTTCCGGTCTCTGACATCTGTTCATATTTACTGTTGTCCCAAAATTGTTCCAGAAGCGTCTTCCCGTTTTCCAATTGTCTTCCGTAAGTCTCTGCTGCATTATTCATGCTTCGGTTTCCTGTGACATAAATGCTTAATGCACCCACTGGGATCAGCGCGCACAATAAAGTTACCAGCATAAGAAGTACTGTCCGTTTCCACAGCTTCATACTTATTCCTCCAGGCGGTATCCAAGCTTCGGGATCGTCTTGATCTCGTCATAAAGTTCCAGTTTTTTTCTGAGCTGTCCGATATGAACATCTACCGTCCTGCTTTCACCCAGATAATCTTCTCCCCAGACCCGTTTCAACAGTTCTTCCCTTCCAAGGGCAATGTTTTTATTTTGGAGGAGCAGCACAAAAAGATCATATTCCATTGGTTTCAGATTAACCGGGATTCCATCTTTTAAAACCTGATGGCTTTGCACATCCACCATAATATTTCGGATCATCAGGACTTTCCTGGCCCGTCCGGTCCTCTCCAGTACTTTCTCAATGCGCACCAGAAGTTCCAGCATCTCAAAGGGCTTTACCATATAATCTTCCGCACCCAGTTTTAGTCCTTTTACCTTGGAAGTGACATCATCCTTTGCAGTCAGGTAAATTACTGGAATATCTTTCTTTTTAAAATCTTCCATCAGTGCAAACCCGTCTTTTCCCGGCAGCATGATATCCACCACTGCCATATCTGCATCCTCATGCCATAAGAGCAGACGCTGGGCTTCTTCCCCATCATAAGCTGCCACAGTTTCATATCCTGCCGCTTCCAGGTTCATGCACAACAATTCTGAAATTGCGCGGTCATCCTCAATTACCAAAATTTTATTCTTCATTCCTGCTGCCACCTCTGGTACTTTTTTTACAGTATAGCTTTTTTTATATCTCACGTCTATATGTATGGATATCTTACTGCGACACACCTTATGTACCTATTTTTTAGAATTTTCTTTTATACTTGAACTATCTGATTTTACATTTTCATGTATTACAGCTAGATTCATTTGTATTTCACTTCTTATGATTTCTCGTAACATATCATCTCGAGCTTCAACTGTACTAAATTTCCCAAGCAAATTTACACTTGACAAAAAACGTTCATCTTCATGTAAAGCCTTATGATAATGATTAAGCTGTGATAATGAATTACGATATACTATCAATGCAGTTCCCGCAATTACTTCCGTTATAGCTCCGCCTACAGCAGGAATAATTGACATCTGAAAACTCAATCTGAATACAACTGGCAAAAGAATAGCTACTACCATCAAAACAAATCCAGAAATGCACATTGACACGGCTAAAATAAATGAAGCTTTGGCTTATTTCTGGCTCCATGTATAAAACTCTTTAATATCTTCAAGATTTATCATCATCCTGCCTAGTGCATCTATTTCTTTTTTCGTTTCTTCATTTCCTGATTTATTATTTTGCGGTTGTTTTGATTCTTCTGGAACTATTGCTCTTTTTAATCGTCTTGAATAAAATTCTATTTCTTCTTCATCTTCCTGCCTTCTTCGTTTCATAATTGATAAATAGCTCGTAGAAAGTGTAGCAATAGATAATGTTGTCATTATACCCACTAATGATGATATCATTATGCCTTTATCATCCCAATGCCCTATATTAAAGGACGGTTCTTTAATAAGCAAAACTATAAATAATACTGCAAACACTTCAATCGCTAAAGTCAAAATTACCATTGAAGATGTTCTACTTTTATTCTCTCTTAACTTTTGTTTTTTAACAATATATCTTTTATGCTCCATCATCCTCACAATTTTTAATTTTGTTTTTTCTAAATCTTCTTCAGACTCAGAGTTACACTTAATGTACAGTGTATCTTCTATTGTAACGGGAACAGCCACATCATCCAAAATAATAGGTATCAACATTTTATTTCTATTTTTTCTACTCTCCATTAAAGCTAGTTGAAGCTCTGTATTAAACATTACGCTATTGTTAGATTTTTCATCTATGATTGCTAAAATAATATCTGCGCCTGCTATTCTTCTTTTTACATCAGTAGCTATTTCTGTAACTGTCTCATCTACAAACGGTTTTGAAATAATCCTCGCATTTTTAATATCTTCCAATAGCTTCTCTGCAAAATATATTCTATTCTGTAAAGCTAATATGTAAACTCTCATTTTTTCAATTCCTTTCGGGTAGTTTTAACGACTCATTATATCCTAAACATGCACAAACTTCCATTATTCCCTCCATATACGCTCACTATGAAATTCTTTTATACACACTTCTCTACTTACTTTATATTGCACCTGCGACTACTAACTGTTATACTCAAAACATGGGTGCTACCATAACGGTAGGCGGTTAGTCCTTCAACAGAGGGACTGTGACCCTCTGATTACATAGAATCCTGTAGGGGAATCCATTGGAAAGGAGGGCTAAGCCAATGAGTATTGTGGACTTTATTGCAGTTGTGAGCTTCGGCATTACCTGCTTTTGTGCCGGATACACATTCGGCAAGGATAATAATAAGACACAAAAATAACCGCCCTGTCTGCAAAACTAAGCGGTTACTTTTGTAATCAATAAATATGTGGACTAACCGTCTATCGGTAGCACCCTTTTCTATAATCATATTAGCACGCATCTGTGAAAATGTCAAAAATTTTATTCGTTCTCTTGATTCCTAATCTCCTTAACCAACTCTGCTGCCTTCTCTGCATCATCGGTTTTTACGAATATATCCACACCATATATTCCAAATCCAGACACCACATGCATCGCAACATTCGCACCTGGTTCCTGCGAAAAAGCTACTATTCCATTTTGCTTTAACATTTCCATGATTTGTTCTGTCTCTACTATATTTTGTGCATTGTAAATCTTAATATATTCCATCTTAGATAATGAAGCCGCTTTTTCATCCTGATCATTTGCTGGCCTTTGATTCTTTTTCTGATTGATAAATGCCAAGATTCTAAGAATAATAAATGCCACAATAGTAATGCCAATCAAAAACTCCAATGCTAATCGTGTTATCTGTGTTTCTGTAGCTCCCATTCTTAACAAACATACACCATAGATGGCAGAAAAAATTTCTGCACATATCACACTGGTAAGAAAATCTCTCCATATGGTAGCACTTTTTGGCAGACATTTATCCCATATTCCATTGTATACCATAATAGCTGCATACAGGATTTCTCCTACTAAAACGCTTATTGTTTCTCCTAAAACAAAGCGAATATCCACTGTCAATAGCATCTGAATAATAATTGCCGCAACACCAATCATAAACATTGATGCAAATGCAAGATTTCCAGCTTTTAATGCTTTTCGTTTCGCCCATTCTTCATACACTGCAACTTTGTCCAGAGTTTCTTTCATCTCTTTATTCATAGTCTGGCTCCTTTCTCCATCCAGGAGCTCTCTCATTTCAACATCATAATACTCAGCAAGTTCAACAAGTATACTAAGATCCGGCAGATTTGTTCCTGTTTCCCATCTGGAAACTGTTCTTGCGGATACTCCAAACTTTTCAGCAAGCTGCTCTTGTGTCAGATTTTTTTCCTTACGACATTGCTTTAAAAAAGCTCCAATCTTTTTCGTGTCCATGCTCCTACCTCTCTTTCACTTACAGCTTACCAACATGCTCCCAAATTACCACGACATAAAACGAGAATCCACTAATTTTCAACCAGACATTGTATGTCTAAAATATTTTAACGTTATTTTGTCTTCAAAAACCTTTTAAGCTTTTGTCTTATTTTACCATAGCCCATTCTAAAGTACCATTCTATATTTGCCCATATACAAGTAATCACATAAAGTAAAAATGCTTCAAACACTGTTCTCCTTTTTACCTAGTATATCTTAACAAACCAAAGTAAGGAGCCCATTACTTGAATGAGTAGTAGACTTTTTTCTGATTTAAAAAAATGGATTTTTTTGTTACCATATGAAATTTTTTACGATATGTAGTATGAGTAGAATATTTCCTTTCAAGATCCAAGACATAGAAAATAAATGAAAATGTGAAATAAAACATTTTTATGATATCATCAAGAAGTAACTCAGAAAATCAGAATTATGGAGATCATTATGAACAGAATATTTCAGAAATTTTTACAAAGCGTAATTGACCTTTCCTCTGTGAGAGCAAGGTGCTGTGAAGATAATACACATGATATTGATATGAACCCGGATGCAGAAGCGCCTATCCCTGAATGGAAGGTTTATTTTGACGGAAACTTCTGGGAGCCTTCAGGAAAAGACCGTGCCGGAACAGAAATCCGATTGGATAAGCAATTTGAATGGGCTGGACATCATTGGATTATTCCCGCGACATATTCTTGCAACAAGGGTCTTGTCTTGGATTTTTGTATGTGTACCCCGGCAGAGGATATTCGCGAATTTATGAAAAAATGGGATTTAACCCCCGAAAATGACTCCTGTTTAAATTTTACACAAGAACAACAACTGCAAATAGATTTAGACAACCCGCTTTGCCTTGATATTATTCCTTGTTTAAAATTAAATGGAACAACAATGCAGGCCTCTCACAGCTGTTCAGTAGTCTTTAATCCATGTTTACCGGACGAAATAAACAATGAACCGGAAGCAAAATGGGTATTAAAACACTACGAATTGGATACATCCTATGGATGGATGATTTTTAGGGCGGCATTTCTGTGGCCAGATAAACGCCGTCCTGCAATAAAATCTCTTTCGCTTACAATAGAGCAACAACCATTTCGTATGCCTGGACCGCATTTTAAGATACACTCTCCCGGTGACCAGTTTGCTTTCTCCCATCCGGTCAGTGAAACAAAATATACATTAACTGTGCAAAAATTGGAACAGCAGACACTTTCTCAAAACCGCATGGACTCTGACCGTTGGTTGTATCCCACACATTTTACCACTATGAGCTATACACTTTCTCCTGAACCGGACAATGATATTTCGATTCATGATTGTGCTGATAACGATAAACCTTTAGAAGTTGCTCCTGCAACAGACTCTTTTTCACCGGAAGTACAAACTGATCTTGCCTGTATTGATATTATCGGTGGTGCGGACGAGCCAACTATAATCCTGTGTGGCAACAACAATCAGGCAAATCTCCATGTTGCTTACTCCGCTCTACACTTCAAACCAGTATCAGACGATATTGAATGGCGAATTGAGTTTAACATTATTCGTTTTTCGAAAAAAACATTCTTGCTTATATAATGCATATTCAGCTAACTTTCAGTTTGTTTAACTTATTTTTAGAGTAATTAACAACTCTCGCCATATAAAGGGGATGTCGTATCAATACGCCATCCCCTCTGTTTCTGTCTTACTGATCTATTTCATATAATTCTTCAACATAAATATTTCCGTCAGGCAGCTCCTCTGTTTTCTGTGAGATCAGAGTGCCTTTTTGTGAGTATGCATATGCCACTGATGATCCCACAAGCAAAACTCCTAAAACACTGAGTATTATAATCTTTACCTTATGTTTCATATGATTAGACTCCTTTCATTTTCTGTATGGCTGATAAACAATCATGCATAACCTCCTTTGCCCAAATTTGCCATCTATATAATTAATCGTATTTTTTTACATAAGGTAACACATTTTACAAAATTTTATCTTTTTTATATCAATCACCCCTCTCCCCATCGAAAACCTCAATTATCATCGTCTCACCCTGTCGGAAAACAACTTTTCCCAGCGAAGTTAAGAATTCGCTATTGATCTCTCCATACTTCTCAACTTCACAGCTTCCAATAAATAAATAGGAAATCTTGTACTTTTCTATCAAGGATTTTATTTGCTCAGCGTTGCTTGAAGTGTATATGGTCTGCACATCTTCTTTTCGTTGATTTTCCTCTTCCAAATTATTTCTCCACAGCCATTCATGCACATACCAGCCTAAAACCGTTGACAGTCCTGTCATTGCCGAAACACGGTTATCATAATCCTTATAACTGTCCCCACTGGCTTCAAGAACAACAGGTTGTCCATTGACATTATCATTTAGCCAGCGGATTCCAGCGGCATCATCAGGAATCGCATTTTCCAAATAGTTCGTTGCGTTTAGTGTCTGGTATGCACTTCTTTTCGGGAATCCTCCAAACCAATGAATGGTTGCATTTTCCAGGTATCCGCAAGTTGAAATCAGAAGCAGGATCACAATGATCCCTGTCAGGACCTGACGTCTTGGGCACCTCAGCAGTCCTTTACATATTACAGCATTGTCAGCACCATTACATCTTTTTATCCTGGTTACTGTAAATGAAACCAATATATATGCCATCATAATTCCAAACATGATGTATGCCTGATAAGTCAGTTTAAACATGGTATTGGCTCTTGGAGCTGTTTTTTCATAAATATCCCGGACATAAACAATTTCAGGAATAAAGATCAGTCCCATAGCACAAAGTACAAGAACCAGCCCATACAAATCAGGATACTTTACATTGCTAAAAAAACTTCGTATCTTTTTATCTGGAAATGTTCGTATTTTTTTCAGAATTCCAATAACAAATAGTACACAGACCAAAAGCGGGAATGCCCATAATACACAGAACTGGTAAAAAGCAGTATGTATTTTTACGATTCCAATTCCCTGGACCATTACATTTTCAAAAGACAGATGAAATGGAAGTGATGCAAGGAAAGCAGCAGATAGCAGTTCACCCCACTGTATCACACTCCATTTCAATGCTTTGCTTATAAAAGGATCAGAGGAATAACGTTTCAGATTTCCCAAGAGCAATGTTCCGCAGATTACAACGTAATAGATCATAAAATCCCAGGTATTAGAAAAAAGGAACATTCCCAGAAGCAATCCAAGCAGTCCGATTTCTTTCTGTCTCCAACTTTTTCCCGAATTTGTCTTCATCCAGGAATAAAGGATTCCAAGTACCGTCAGGACCAAAAAGACATTGATCACATGGGCATGAAGATCTCCCAGTACAAACGAATAGGACGGAAACTCATGGATTGTCTCATCCCCGGTCACAGCCGGATCAAAACCTATATAACGGGTAGAGCTTGGAAACCAGTAATCTGTTTTTATTTTCAGCAGTCTAAGGATGATTCCATAAATAATATAGTGGAAATTCCCACTCATAGACACCGCCATCCCTGCCAGGATACCACCAAGATCTAAAGACCATTTTCTCCCAGTCCTTAATTTGTCCTTCAACATCTGGCGTACCAGACTAAAGGGAAGAACAAAGGCAAAAGCGGCGACCATAGTCCTCATCAAATTATAAGTGATCTCCACGCTTGTCCCGGTCAGCTTCGTAAGGAATACGGCAAGATACTGTCCACCATAATAATAATTAAAAGACTTTCCGGCAAACCACATATCTTGGGCTGGTAAGGTTGTACTTCTCATCATGGACTGCATAAAACCAAAATCCATATATTTTTCCGTTCCATGAGCCGCCGGATGAAATCCCGCCAGATATGTCCAGAAAAGAAACACCAGAAAAAACAGAATTTCTTCCCGGTAAACCAGGGTTGTCTGTTCCCAGGGAAGAGAATTCGTGATTCTGTTCTTACATTTGATTCCATACAAAATACTGCCCAGACAACAAATAACCGTGATGATAACACAAGTCATTCCCGTAAATGGAGTGATTTTTAAACAGGCCAGCAGCCACTGCACATATCCGCATACAGCGACTGCCAGTACTTTAGAAAACATCCAGCCATTATCATCAAAGCCCCTGAATATACGGGATGTTACCGGCATAAATACCAGACCTAGTAGGCATATCATTTCCCACCAGATCAGAAATGTAAAAAAATCAGAACCGAGGAGCCAGTAAGCACCAACTACTAATAAAACAGCCGGTGCAATCTTTATCAAATAATTTCGTTTTATCTTCACATCTGTAACCTTCCCTTTCCTGTTTTTGTTATTCCTGGTTTAAAATACCATTTTCTTCAAGAGTTCCTGTAAATATGGAATACGCTCCCTTTACTTCATAGTTACTGGAAATTTCACCTTCATATTCAACAATTACCAGATCCCCTTCTTTAAGTTCTCCGCTTTCAATCCATCTTCTTATTTTTATATCATCTGTATATACCTTATATTTCTTTCCTGCTTTTGATTTCTTACATAAAACGGTGTCATCAACCATAATATATCCATTTTCTATTTCTGTAACAGTTCCGGATATGGTTGGCAGACTGGTACTGGACTTTGTTTCCGTGGAATGTTTTTGTACATAACTGATGATCTGTCCTGCTGCCTCTTTTCCAATAAAATAACTATATTCATAATCAAAAATATTAGTAGCAAAGTAACCATCCTCAGAAATGTAGATCACCCGGTTATAGACACCCAATGCTTCAGAAGTTGCCGTAAAAGCCAGACATCTTCGATTCTCTCTTTCAAAGAAGTCAATTGTATCATCAAGCTTTGCATCGCCACAGCCATAAAGGATCCGCCAGATCTTCTCATCATTATCCAGCAAAAGCTCCTCTTTTTCCTCATAACCTTCACATTTTGTCGCATAGTTCAACTCTAAGTTTTGAGAAAGTTCATAAAGTTCCAGTAACTTACTTAACGTATCTGGAACCGCCTCTTCATCAGCCGCATAAACATAAAATCCATCCTCATTGCCTACGGCAATCATCAGTTCCTCTGATATGCCCTTAATCTTCCGCACCTCAAATGTTTCCGTGTATGCCTTTCCTATATCAGAATCAAGCCCTTCTGCCACACAGTTGCCAATTACCTCCCCCATTACCTCTGTATGAATAGAATTCTGACTTTTCGCAGTAAACTGTTTTCCATTAAATTTAACAACAGGATACTTTTCAGCAGGAGTCTTGTATTTCCATGGCCATTCTATCGCCCGTTCTGTTTCAGAAACATGATATTTATATTTACTTTCAGCTATTGTAGCAGTCCGTAAAAAATGTGGAACAAGAATACCTGCAATCATGACTAGCGCCAAACAAGCGGCAACCGACATCCATTTAATCATAAGATTATGCCTTTTCCTCGGCGGATCTTCCAGTGCTGCCGTGATAAGGTCATCATCAATATAACCGATAGCATCTACAATTCTTGGTATATTCATATGTAGATTCCCTCCTCAATCAGATATTTTTTCAATTTATTTCTGGTGCGGGCCAGCATATTTGTTACTTTGCGTTCAGTAAAACCATATTTTTCTGCAATAGCCCTGTTAGATTCGAAATAAAAATATTTTAGAACAAACACCCTATGAACCTCTTCTTTTTGTTCACGTAGAAAAATACTAATCAATTTTCCAATCTCTTCATCGTTCCTTCCAGGAGCATACCTTTCATCCGGCAGTACATCTGTAAGTTCGTCCAATGCCATAACCATATCAGCCGACCTCTTTTTAGCTGTCAGATGCCTTACTCTATCTACAGAAGTACTTCTGACAATTCTGGAAATATAAGCTTTAAATTTGGCAGGCCTTGTCGGTGGGATTCTATCCCACATTTCTAAATAAGTGGTATTTACACACTCTTCCGAATCCTGGTGATTATTCAGAATTTTATAGGCCATATTACGACAGAACTTCCCATATTTTATATCCGTTTCCTTAATCGCCTGCTCATTTCTTTCAAAATAAAGCTCTATGATTTTTATATCGTCTATGATGTTCACCTCCTCAAAAATGTTTTCAATTATAAAGTCGTATTTTTTTGATGATCGTCTCAAAAAATTTATATTTTTTTGAATTATAGCATGAAAAAGGAGCATATCATCACGATAGCCCCTTCTATTCTCCATAAATTATTTAATTCGAGTTGTCTTTCCATCCACATACAGACCTGTCATTTCCGTCTCCGTATAGAAGCTTCCATCAAAACTTACTTCCGTTACCGTTTCCTGGAAAGAATCCGTACTGCGGATAACATCCCCCTCATACACCAATCCCTGGAAATCAATACAGGAAGTATCTTCTGAATCATAAAATTCATCTGATGCCTCTTTTTCTAGATTTCTTTCATAAAACATTGTTTTATAGCCGGTATTTTCATCATCTTCAATTACCGAAATATCATAAATATCCTGTTCTTCTAACCACTCTCCCAAATCAATCGCAGTGAAAGACCCGTCATCTTTTACTTTCGTAACGATCTTTTTGCAATTTAATTGATCATAGTCAATAAAAATATCGTTTTTGCATACGCGGTAAGTACTATTCTCGATGCTCTTAGCTTCTGCCGGAACTGCTAAAAAGCAGCTCATCAATAATGCCGAAAAAACCATCATTGTTCCTTTTTTCATCGTTTTGTTTCTCCTTGTCTTGTATTTCGAAAGAAAATTTTCCTGCTCATACTATATATCGTAAAAAATCCCGGGTGGTAACAAAAAAATTAGAATTTCTTTTGTCATTTAAACTTGCAAAAAACCGGGATCCTTTCGAATCCCGGCTCTGCTTTACTCTCTTCTTTATTAATTATTTGATGGTATCTCAGAAAGCACTTCCGTAACCTTCTCAATCACTTCCACAATCCTCTGCATATCCATATTCTCTTTTACATCAGAACTGTCATTCACGTTCAATCCATCCTGCCAGTCCTGGACAATGGAAACTGCCGGGATATCCACCAAAGCAAATGGATAATGGTCACTGTTAGTTGCCATTGTCAGGTAGAATCTGTCACTGGATGTAAATAAATCTGACATGCTGTTTTTATTTAACTCGGCCAGTTTTTTCAATCCCTCATCGTCATACTCTATATCATCTGGTCGTTTGTTTCCTTCGATCATCGCCATATAACCCAGATCACTTTTTTCTGCGATGGTATCAATATTTATTACTCCGATGATCTGCTTCCGCTCGTCCTCAGACAGATTGCCAACATACCATCTTGAACCCAGCATATATTTTTCTTCGCCCGAAAACAGGATGAATTTTACATTATACGGCATCTCTGTATCTTTTAAAATTCTTACCAGTTCAAGTACTGCTGCCACTCCGGAACCGTTATCATTGGCTCCTACCGAATCTTCTGCACTGTCATAATGGGCACTTATGATCAGATTTTTCGTCATATCAGTGGATGACTTTTTTGTCACAATAATATTTTCACCAGTGCCGTCAATAGTTGCATTTTCGGCCGTTGGTGCCAGAAATACATCTACCTGTGAGGAACGCCGTATTGCATTCTCATTATTTTCATCATTATATTCAAACTTCTGACATTCTATCTCGTCATATCCCAAATCACCCCAATATTGGATGATGTATTCCTTTACATTCTGGATCGCATCAGAATTTATTGGATGCGGTTCAGACGTAATCTCATCAATGATCTGCTCAATGTTCTGTTCCGAAGGCTGCATTTCCACGTCAGACTGTGTAACACTTTCTGCCATTGCCTGGATTGGTGTTGCTACGGATATAGCCATAATTAAGGCAAATATGATCATCTTTTTCATCTGTTCACTCCTTCCCTGATTAATCGTTTACCTCTCTATTTTCTCATTGGCATATTTCAGTAATTCATTGTCCAAACTGTCAACTTCCAGATAAAAAATATCCTCTTTAAACAGCGTTGCAGTTTCATAAATGCAGGCAGTTTCCATATCCACACAGTTCAATTTAATTTTTTTATTGTCATATGTCTCTACATAACCGGTAAGCAATTCGTCCGGTTTGGAACTGCAGAAAACAGTAATTATCTTCTTATTCTCCATCGCATATGCCAATAGCCCAGACAATGCAGGATGCTTCTTAAATGGGTTAGTTAAAGGTGCATCCTCCTGTTCTCTCCAGTATGCTAAATATAACTGCATTTTTCTTAAATACTGTGTGTTTGATTTTATTTCGCTGATATGACTGCTTTTTATAAAATGTAACCCATCGTTCTTTCCCTGCGCATCATAAGATCTGAAAAGAATACTATCCCTGTTTTTGGACAGAATTTTACCGACACAGAAAGTTTCTTCACTGCCACTATAAATTTCTAACAATTCATCCTTGATTTTGTATGTATCAAAATTCATGCTGTCACCTCTTGTTGAAAGTTCTTATTTCTTTTTATTCTTCTTAGCATATACCAGCAGCAGTATAAAGAAGCAAAGGTTCAACAGCCCTCCAATTATTTCAAAGATACTTCCTGCAACCGGATGATAATATCCCAGGACTACTCCACTGAATATTAACAATTCCCCTGCCACGATTAATGCAATCAATTTTTTCTTCATTTCTCAGTTCCTCCTTACTTTCATCTGATATTAATCCGTATCTTCTCTCCAACAGCTTTCCATTCGGAATCATCTGCTACATCGTACACTTTTCCTTCTTCTTCGGCATAGGTATCGTCATCTAAATCATACGTTTCAGTAATATTGCTTTCCATTATATCATTGGATTTCAGATAAAGCTGTAATTCCAGGTATTCGCTGTCAGGATCAGGAAGCTCCGGTCTTTCATCATCTCCTGCACTTCCATAAGTTCTCCAGAAATCTGTCTTGAATTTCCAGTTACGACTTATGGCTTCCGTTTCTGCATCATCCTTCAGCTCATACCGCACTTTATTTCCTTTGCTGTCCGTTCCACGCAACTCAACTTCATACTTCTGGAACAATTTTTCCGGCACGTCTGCTGAGATACTGCTCTGTAACTTGTTCAGGAAAATATCTTTCAGTGTCACCGTACCTTCTTCTGTCTGGACAGAAATATTTTCCAGTTCTTTATTCGTTGTCTGCTTCAGGATTTTCTCACGCGAAATGTTAAAATCAAATGTAAATTCTGCCACTGATTTTTCCCAGTCATCATAATCAAACGCATTGAGTACAAGATGTATCTCCGGATTTTCTCCGAGATCTGTCGGTGCATGAAAGCGGTACTCCTGTACACGGTCATATTCCTTTTCATCGCTATCTGCATCTGCATCTAATAAATCATCTACAGAATAAGGAGAATACTCCGCATTCATATATTCATCCAGCTTCTGTCCGTTTATTGTAGTTTTACCCATATCAAGTGTGATCCCCGTATTCCTAAAAGATGAAATATTCGCAGTTTTCTTCTTCTCATTTTCTTCGGTATTATCAATTTCTGCATGCACCCTGAACAGCAAAACACCCTCATCCAGAACAACTTCTTTTATGTTTGCAGTAATCCCTTGATCCGTCTGGGAAATGTTTAAAGCTTCCGTATATGGCTCAATTTCCTTTTGAAATCCCAGAGTTTCTCCTATAGATAAAGCAAGATTTTTAATCGCGGCCTGTACTTTTGGATTCGATAAAACCGTTGAAATCAAAGCCAGGATCACACAGGCAGCCACCAGTTTACTCCAAAATGATGGCGTCCAGGCTTTTTTCTTCCCTTTCCATTCTCCCTCTGCTTCGCTGATATATTTCGGATCAATATTACCAAATTCTTTTGAAAAATCGAATTTCTTCATAAGTGTTTTCCTTCCTTTTTTAACACCTTCAACAGTTTCTTCCTGCTACGGTATAAATTCATTTTCACACTTCCGACGGACATCGCATGCCTTTTGGCAATCGCTGCAACCGAATCAAAAAACCAGTATCTTCTCACGAAAATGTCTCTGTCCCCTGCATTCATTTTTCCAAGAAAATCATTGATGATCTCCAGCAGTTCTTTCTCCGCCAGCTGATCCTCAATGGTATAAGTAACACTTAACTGATCCATTTCTCCCAGGACATCTGCCATGTGCAAATCCGGGCGCCTGTCAGCATATTTTTTGCGCAGGCGGTCAATACTTAAGTTTCTCGTGATCCTGCCGCAAAAATGTGATAATACGGAAGGCTTCTTCGGCGGAATCAGCGACCAGACCGAAAACCAGGTATCATTCAGGCATTCTTCCGAATCTTCTTTATTTGTAAGCAGATTCCAGGCAATCTTATAGCAGTAAGGATGATACTTGTCGCTCAATGCTTCAATCGCCTGCTCATCCCTTAGCTCAAACAAAGATATGATTTCATTGTCTTTCATTTACGGGTTGTCCTCCTCGTTTTGTGTTTCGAAAGGAAATTTCCTAGCTATACTATATATCGTAAAAAATCCCAGATGGTAACAAAAAAATTAAAATTTTGTTCTTTTTCTTATTTTTCATTGCATATGCCAATATCCAGACACTGTAGAATACCTAAAACTTCTCCAGTATATACCAGACAGAAAAACATCATAGAAACATGAAAAAACCTTCAAACTGAGCAAATCTATCTCATTTCAGTTTGAAGGTTTCCATTAATTTTCAGAATACTTCCTTATTCTATTCAAATTCAATTTCTTCCTCGGCCTTGCTATAAACATCAATCTGATTCTGAATATCAATAGATGTTACCAACCATCCCTTAAGCATACATAATTTAATAAATTCATCTATTCTATTGATACCGTTCATTTCTTTTAATGTTATAACTAGCCCAAATTGCAGGCCCCTACCCGCTCTCGGCAAAAGGCGTTCTTTTGTCTTTATACTTATTCCCCACATTCCGGATCCATAAACTTTTCTGGGTCTGGCATTATCCTTCAGTGCCTCACTGATATGCTTTACATTATCCCATTTTCGATATAATTTTCTTGCATATTCCTCGTATATTTTTTGAATTCCTTCTTCTGCCTGTTTATTATAATCAATGGCCTTTATGGTAGCTTTTCCATTTTTTTCCATAATTCTTCCGAAATGTAAATCCATCTCTGTGCTTGTATAATCAACTCCCTGATCTCTGTCACAACTTGGAAAATATGCTAATGTTGCTTTGGCAAAAAATGGATATGCATTCATATCCTGAGGAACCGGTATATTGTAGGTATATGTCTCATATTCATCTATAGTGCCATTCATTATAAAGCGAATTTCATCATCTGTAGAATGTATTATATCCTGTATATTCTTTGGTACAATCCCATATCCCATAGAATATTTTATTCCATCCTGTCGATTCCATCCTGCAGCTGAATCGATTATTAGTGCTTTTGCAACTTCTCTGCTTAACCCAACTATATGAATCAAATATGCCATTTTTCTTGTTATCCACGGTGCGGCAAATGAAGTTCCACATACTTTCGCCATCCCTAATGGTTCACATACCGTAATTCTTTCAGATTTATCTCCACCATAATAGCAGATATCAGGTTTATAGAAAAAGGACAGCACCGGTCCAATTCTTGTATATGACGCCGGCTTTCCATCAAAATCAACAGAATTTACAACTATTGAATTTAAAGAATCCGCCGGAGCTCCTATTTTTATGCTTTCTGAATTTTTAGGGCCCCTGTTAGTTCCTGCAACAACAAAAATAACATCATACTCGCATTGAATCCTATCCAGTTCAGCAGCTTCCGGCGAAATAAAATTAGGATTAATTTCCATAGCTGACCCTAGAGATAAATTCCATACTTTAATATCTCTATTTGAAGCAACAATATCTCTTATCAGCTTTAATATTGTAAAAGAACTAAAACCACCAGCTGTTGCAACGCCAAAATGTCTCACTTTAAAACGTCCACATCCGTCCTCTAATTTCGGATTAAATCTTGGTCCATCAACAATAATTGATGAAACTGAAGTCCCATGAAAATAATCCTCTGACCCCAGCTCAATAATATCATCAACTTTTCTATGATACTCTACCCATTCATGAAAATAAACCCCTTCATCAAACTGTGTATCAATAACACCAACTGTCGGTTCACTTTGGGGAGAATCTATTGTTATGGTATTTTCCTCTTCTGTTTGTTCCAGATCATCAATTACAACCTTTGAAAAATCCCTCACCTGCATCGCAATCAAATAAGGAGCATTATTATGCAATATTTCAATCTCACCTTTATCCAGACGCAACGTTGTCTCATTGATCATCTTTGCATTTATCATTTCAATTCCCAATTTGCTTAAAAGTTCTATTGTCTCTACACCTGTTTTATAAATTGTAACTATCGAACTTTCTTTCGCTTCTTTTGGTGCCCGATCAATTTGAAATCTTTCCACAAAGAAAACATCCACAACTGTCTTTAAAAATGGATTTTTTTTCATGATGCTATCATCATATTGACCCTTATTCATATTTTCTGTATCTATATCAGATATTTCATTATTATAAAATCTCTTTATTACTTCTTCGCATTTTTCCAAATAATTAATCGTTTTTTGAAGAGTGTCTAAAGATACAAAGTATGTGAACACATGCTTCTTTCTCATATGATTGCCAGCTGAAAGTTCATCAACAAATTTTGCTCCTCTGATTGCATCATTCGGATGTTTTCCCTTTTCACCTAGCAGAAACTGAAGACGGTTACTTTTGGGAACAATTCTCTGATAATGTGCACTTACCAATGCTCCTTTGATTACCGGTGTACTTTCCCAATATTTTTTTACACCTTCCAACTGTTTTCTTAACTCATTTACATGTTTTGCTGAAACTTTCGCATCCTTAGGCAAATTAACCGGTCCAAAGCTCTGCGTATTTCTTCTTTTATGAAACTGACCTTTTAGCTGCAGTATATTATTCATTCTTTTCCCCCTTTAGTTCTCTTGCTACAGTGCTTCTAGGGATTTTAGTCAATATCTCTATTTCACGAATAGTAAATTTTTGTTCTTGAAGTTTCTTCAAATCCTCTGCATTTTCATCCGTGACTGTATAATATAATCTTCTTAAATAATCCATCGGATCTTCCGGGTCACTAAACGCAACAGCCGTCCTGATTATATTTTTTAATTCTCCTGGATATGGAATCGGATTCATCAACATTATAATCTTTCTGAACAAACGTATATTTTTGTTTGTAAGATTAAATTTTGCAAGAAACTTATTCAAAAATTCTTCTGCGATTGATAATAAATCCTTTTGTGTATACCTGTTAAAATCAATCACTGAGTCAAATCGTCTTACCAGCGCTTTATCAAAATGAGAGAACAGATTTGTTGTGGCTACCATAACCACTCTGTCATCCATGTAATCCATTCCCTTAAGCATGGCCGAAGTGGCTCTTCCCATCTCTCGCAAATCATTTGTATTTGTTCGGTCTAACGCAACCGCATCGATTTCATCAAACAAAATTATTACTTTTTCAGGATGTACAAAATTATTAATCTCTTTAAATAAGGTTGCAATATTCTTTTGTGTCTGACCTAATTTACTATCAATGATCGCTGCAAAATCGACCATATAGATTTCTCTGTTAAGGATACGTGCTAACTGTTTAACTGCCTCTGTTTTTCCAGTGCCGGGGGCACCCTGAAACAGAAATTTGTTTATTCCGGCATTGTAAGATACCGCATGAACAATTCCCATCATATCCTGTGTTATCTTTTCAGGTAACCATAAACTTTCACCTGTAGATTCTACTCTTTCAAATAGTGTAGAATCATTTTCCTGCATCTGGGGAACAAATGTGTTTGCATCTGACATCAATGCCATAATATACTCTGCCAGTTGATAATCTCCTGATTTGTCAAAATCCCTCGCAACTTCATATGCCTCGCTTCTAAATCCTGCATCATTGTTTTCTGCATAATATTTAATTAAATTTATAACGCTCTTTTTCTTCATATGCGTCACTCCATTCTTTATTATATTTATATGATAATTCAGTGAGACAAAAAAGTCAATATTGGGACAAATCTTTTTCTTGACATTTTTAAATTTTAATGATATATTAAATTTGGAAATAAAAATCCAATAAAAAAAGAAACCAGCATCTAAACGAATAGCATACTGATTTCTATGTACATATAAACTTTTGACCGAGATTAGTGTAACATAGAATTATATCAGACACAATCCAAAACGTTCGTTCGTTTCCTTTCTTATTGTTTACATATATAATACAAAATTTATTTGAAAGGAAATTATAAAATGAAAGCAACTAAAATAAAAATGAAATCCGGTTGTTATAATTCAACCAAAACTACTGAAATATCTAAAATTTATATTGAAGGATGCAAAAATCCAGGATTTTTTGATAAGTCTGTTTTACATGACTATCTGCAAACAAATCCTCATTCTATCCAGGTAAATATATCTCCTTATCCTGATTTAATACCAGCAACCAGCATAAGTGGAGAAAAATATGTTCGTTCCGAACCCAATGATACGCCTAACGATAACTTATTAAGATTACCTAGATGTTAGATTCTATAAAGGGTACACAGCTGAGAGATGCCAGTTGTGTACTCTTTTTTTATGATACAATTCATTTGGATTTTTTTGCAGATTTTGCAGGTTGTAAAACAGTCAGCATATTACTCAAACGCAAACTACTTTTTTACCTTGTTTCGAAATGCAAAATATTTTACTGCAAACTGCAGGAAAGTAATAATGTATATAACTACTAATACAACAACCATCGGCAGCCAGCCCCGTTCACTGTGTTCTGTCGCAGATATATAAAACTGCCAGATTAAACCGCAAAGAATCACGATCAACGGAATTACTCTTCCTATGAAAATTCGATTCATCATATCCAGGCGGGAAATGTCGTCACAAAATATTTCTTCTTCCTGCTGCATCTTATCTGCCGGCTTGCGGAAATAATTATAGCCATCAAACTCTGTCAGGTATTCCCAGCCGCAATCCTCAAACATCCGCACATATTCCATCTGGTGTTTGATTCCTTCTTTATTGTAATCCAACTGGTAAATCACTTTCTCAGACTCACACCGCTCAAATGTATACACACCAGGGAAAGTCACTCTCTTGAATTTCCAGCCTTCCTGGTGTCTTTTACTCAGGTAATTTTCTTCTTTTTCGTACTCCATGATGTTAAACCAGCGAAATTCTTTTTTGAGTTCTTTCATTTCGTTACCTCCTGTGCATTCCGATACAACCTGCGGATTCTCTTCAGTTCAAGCTCCAGAACTTCTGTGCCAAGTTCTGTGATCTCGTAAATCTTCCTCTTGTCTTCCTCCCGAATAAAATGAATCAGACCATCCTTCTCCATCTTCGAAAGGCTTCCATACATGGTTCCCGGACCGAGCACCACTTCATTATCTGTCAGCTCTTTTACCTTTTGTACAATCCCGTACCCATGATTCGGGGTACGAAGACATAACAATATGTAAAAGCTTGTCTCCGTCATAGGAACGTAAACTTTTTTTATATGTGCATCCATAAGCGTTTTCCTTTCAGTGCGATATATCGTACTTCGATAGTTATGTTATATCGCACTATGATATATTTGTCAACACTTTTTGTTAGCCCTATTCCTAAAACCGTTGATTAAAAGCATATCCCCTGAAAATAAATTTATCGCATCCACGGCAGCAGTTCCTCATTCTCCTGCCCTTTATCAGACACGTCGGGTTCGTCTGTAAAATTTCCCGAACCCATGTCATGATTTACCTGCGCCGTGTAATAGCAGTCAATTGTGTCAACTGCACGAAGCATGCATACCAGCAAATAGTTATAGATATTTGAAATATCCGGGCGCCACTTACGTAATTGCTCAACGACATAGATGATATGGTCCTTAGTGATCAACGACAGTTTATCCTTCACATAAGCATATGAATACTCGACGCCATTGATTCTAACAGGCTTACCTGGCCAACAAAACAGCTTTGCAATTATAGCTACCATCGCATTAATGTACGCTACTTCATTCTTCTGACATTCTTTGACAGCATACTCATATTCGATTTGCTGCTTGACCAATTGTTCATAGCGGGTATATGTATCATCATCCTCTGTCAGGGCAGAGCTCTTAATAGAGTGATGATTACTATTATCCTGATTACTTTTGTCCGTTTTAATATTATAAGTCTTAATATTATCATTATTAGTTGTGTCTGTTTTTCCGATTTCCTGACATCTGTTTTTACTACCCTGTGTGATATGAATTTCCGAGTTCATGACCTCTGTTTTTTCCCCCTCCTGAAGTCGATTAAATCGATCTCCGGAAGTCGCATTTTCCGATACAGCAGATTCCTTTTTGTCTACATGATCTTTCCGTACCACAATATCTTTCACGTAAATTTTGTCTGGCTTACAAAGGCCTCTACGTACTCTTTCGATCAATCCGATACCATTCTCGCTATCCAACTCTGCCAGTAACTTCGATGCCTTGTCTTTTCCGCATTTTAAAATTTCACATACCTGTTTTACAGTATAAATGATATACACTCTCCCATCCGGATCTATCCATTTATTTTTGCTGGACAAAGAAACGCGATCCAGCATAAAGCTGTACAGGTATTTTGCCTCGGTCGATAACTCTTCAAATACCTTGCTTTCAAACAGTATTTTAGAGATGCGATAATAGATATTTGCTTCCATTTTATTATCGCATCTGATAAACTCAAAACTGATATTTTCTTTCATCGTGACACCGACTCCTTTGTCTGTTTCTATGAATATGTAATTTCTGGGGAGCTGGTGTCAAAAAAAGGCCATAAAATACAAAAAGGCTATATTTTGCTTGCTGTTTGCAAAATATAGACTGATTTAAAATTTATGATTAATTATTCTTTGATGGATCTGCCGTTACTCCAAAATCCACCTTGGCAGAATCAGCAGAAAGCGCCTTGGCATTTTCTTTCCGAAGTTTAGTGTCGTATTCTGCCAGCTTAGTTACCGATTTCTTAATTGCATTATCCACCACTTCTATATAATCTAATAAAATGGCGCTGCACTTGAAAATTTCACGACTCTCAAAATCATATTCAAATGCATTTTTTGCCCGCTGAGTTTTTTCACTTGCCTTATTTGAAATCTGTGTGGCAAGGTATCTCATCTTGTCGATCTGGATAGTCGTCTCATCCAGTTCAGTGATTAAAAGATCAAGTTCCATATGATTGACTCCTTTTGTACATAATCGGCTGTCAGATTTTTTCTCCGGCAGCAGTTAATAAGTTGCCAGGAGTGTCCCTGCGGTGCTATAATCAGATTTAGCTACAGGGTAACTCCTGTGGCAGACCCATATAAACCAGTTCACGTTCTTGCAAGGGCCGTTGGACTGGTTTTCTATTTCTTCGGCAGATACTCATCTAATGCCTTTCTCACAACTTCTGCTTTTGTCACATTTTTTTCTTCTGCATAATCCACAATACGTTCATGTAACTTAGCATCCACTCTGACTTTCAAGGCAAATTCTTTTCGTGCATCTGTCGGTCTGCCTGTTCTTGGAGACACAGTATTTTCACCTCCAGACTTTTGTGTTCCATAAATACATTATACACTTTTATGCTCCAAAATTCAACTAAATCTGCTCTAAAATTATACATTTCAAAGACTGCTTTCTTTTTTTGATACCCTGCCCTCTCAAATGACATATTAAAGAAAAAAAGGTTATCAAATATGCAGATAGACACACAAAAATCAAGACTGGAAAATCTTTTTTTCAATGATACAATTGATGATGAAACGGTAGCGAACATTGAAAAAATGCTAACCAGAAAAAAAGTAGAAAAACTTCACAAGTACAAAATCTTATACAACGAAAAAATAGATGCCTGGTACACCGCAAACCCGCAGGATTATAACAAGCGTATTCAAAGAAAAACTCTTGGTGAATTGTTGGATGCATTAAAGCCTTACTATATAGAATCCACTTCCACTTGCCTGCAGGATATTTTTGAGGAATGGCTGGATTATAAAAGAACCATCACTGACAGCCCTAATACTATCTGTTCTCACAGAAAACACTGGAAAAGATTTTTTGACGGAACTGATTTCTTTCAGATTCCCTTACAGGAAATCAAGGTCTCGGATATCAATTCCTGGGCCAACCAGTTGAGCAAAAAATATAATTTATCCAGTCACGCCTGGCAGACGATAAAAACCATTCCAAAACAGATGTTTGAGTATGCGAAAGACCATGGATATATTGCTACTAACCCATTTCCGGAGCTCAGGGTAACTGTTAAATTCCGTCAGGTATCTAAGCCAACTAGCGAAACTCAGGTTTACAACACCGACGAATATCATAAAATTATTGAGGATCTGTGGAAATCGTACGATAAGAAACACGAGCCGCGCTTTTTATCTATCGTTTGCAATTTTTTGATGGGATTACGTGCCGGAGAATTGTGCGCCCTTCGATGGCAAGATCTGGACATGAAGAAATGGGAAATATCGATTGTACAGGAAATGGTACATATGGATGCCACTGAACTGAGTAATCCTTATTATGATGTGTATAAGGCTTCCGGACAGATTGTTATTCTTCCTGGTCAGGAAGGCAGAAAAGGTGTGTATGTATTGCTTGATCATACCAAGACTCATACAGAACGTGTCATTCCTGTTGTACATAAAGCTCAGGAGATTTTCAAATTATTAAGAGCAAATGCTCCTGATGCAAAACCTGATGACTTCATTTTCGGATATGGAAGCAAATACCTGAACCTGCGATCAATTAACAGTATGCTGGAATATGCCTGCAAGCACATCAGTACAGATGTAAAGCGCAGCCACAAACTGAGAAAGACTTACGCAAGCCGCCTGAACGCAGCTGATCTTCCTCTGGATCAGATTCGTGCCTGCCTTGGCCACAGCAACACCACCACAACATTAGGGTACATATACAATCCCCTGACTCCTGAGGAAAGTTTGAGTATCATGGAAAAAGCATTTGCCAGCTGATTTCACCCAAATTTTCCTTGTCACAGGAAGTCACAGGTTCGAACTCAAATTAACAAGCACAAAAAAAGCCGGAAACCGTTGATTTTTCAAGGTTTCCAGCCTTTCACCGAAGCGTGCGTTAGAGGATTCGAACCCCCGACCTTTTGGTCCGTAGCCAAACGCTCTATCCAGCTGAGCTAAACGCACATTTTATTGATTTGTGAGTACTTGTCGCTCACAACAAAATATATTCTACTGCAAAGTAATCAAATTGTCAACACCTTTTTTTAATTTTTTTAAATTTTTCTTTTTATTCATCAATATCCATTTTACCTGATTAAATTGCTTCATTTTGATGAGGATGGTACAATATATCTATAAGGACATTCGCTGTATTTTTTTCATAAATACAGATACTATAAAAATAAAATACAATCAGGAGAAAAAACATGTCTTTTATCAGCATATTTGATGTAATGGGGCCAAACATGATCGGACCTTCCAGCTCCCATACTGCCGGAGCTGCCCGCATCGGTTTTTTAGCCCAGAAAATGATCAATGGTCCACTAAAAGAAGTAAACTTTACTCTTTATGGCTCTTTTGCAAGGACTTTTAAAGGACACGGTACTGACCGGGCTCTGCTGGGAGGTATCATGGGATTTTCCACCGATGATATGCGCATCCGTAACTCTTTTGAAATTGCAAAAGAAAAAGGCCTTACCTTCTCATTTACTCCTAATGAATTAGAAACTGACATTCATCCTAATACTGTTGACATTCATATGGTCAATAACAACGGTCAGGAAATGACTGTCCGCGGCGAATCCCTTGGCGGCGGAAAAGTCCGCATCGTAAAGATCAACTCTGTACAGGTCGATTTCTCCGGCGAATACAGCGCTATTATCGTCATCCATCAGGATAAACCGGGTGTAGCTGCCTATATCACCAAATGTCTCAGCGATCGAAATGTAAATATTGCCTTTATGCGCCTTTTCAGAGAGTCCAAAGGCGAGATTGCCTACACGATCGTCGAATCCGATGGACGTCTTCCAGAAGATATTGGAAATACGATTCGTAAGAATCAGCATATCCACGAAGTGATGATCGTACAGATGTAGGAGGAATATGATGAGAGAATTTAAAAATGCCAAAGAACTTCTGGCTTTATGTTCAGAAAAAGATCTTCCAATCTCTGAAATTATGCGCCAGAGAGAAATTATAATTGGTGAAATGCAAGAACAGGAAGTAAACGCTCGCATGACACATGTTCTTGAGATTATGAAAGAAGCTGCTTTTTCACCAATCAAACACCCTGTAAAATCCATGGGTGGACTGATTGGCGGTGAATCAAAAAAACTCTTCCTTCATCAGGCTTCCGGCAAAGGGATCTGCGGGGAACTGCTTGAAAAAGCCATCACCTACGCTATGGCAACTCTGGAAACCAATGCTTCCATGGGGCTAATCGTGGCCTCTCCGACTGCGGGTTCTGCCGGAATCGTTCCAGGCCTTTTACTTGCCCTTCAGGAAGTTTACAACTACTCTGACAAATATATCCAAAAAGCACTTTTTAATGCTGGTGCCATTGGTTATCTTGCCATGAGAAATGCAACTGTTGCCGGTGCAGTCGGTGGCTGTCAGGCAGAGACAGGTGTTGCTGCTGCCATGGCTGCTTCTGCAGCTACTGAATTACTTGGCGGAACACCCCTGCAATGTACCCACGCAGCATCTACCGTACTGATGAATATGCTTGGACTTGTCTGTGACCCGGTCGGCGGCCTTGTCGAGTATCCATGCCAGAACCGAAACGCTGCCGGAGTTGCCAATGCTCTCGTTGCTGCCGAAATGGCACTTGCCGGAATCACGCAGCTCATTCCCCTTGATGAGATGATCACGATCATGTACACTGTAGGCAAAAAACTACCTGCCGAATTACGCGAAACCGCCCTCGGCGGCTGTGCAACTGCACCGTCCGCCTGCGAAGCCTGTCATATATGCAGCTAAACCCAAAAACATACTGGAAAGTTTATCATCCTTTATGTCTTGATAAAACTTCCCGGGCTTTTTCTTCCCTCTTCTATAAAATATAAAACAGAAAAAAGGTGATAGTGTGAATTAACTTTAATTCAACCTTAAAAGCCAAAATGACTCTGCGATATTCCTTATAAAAGGATACCGAAGAGCCATTTTGTTTTTATAAAACTATTCAACTTAATTTCGTCTCAAAGCCTCGATCGGACTGAGTTTTGCAGCTTTCTTCGCCGGATAGATTCCAAAAAATACACCGACCGCACAGGAGAAAAGTGTTGCCGCCAGAATCACTGTCGGGCTGATTCCCGGTGTGATCGTCATTCCCATGCTTCCACTCATGATAGAACAGATTCCATAACCTGCAAGAATTCCAAGAATAATTCCAATCACGCCTCCCATAACTGTAAGGATTGCCGCTTCCGCAAGGAACTGTAACATAATAGAAGAGGTCTTGGCGCCAAGTGATTTACGGATTCCAATCTCACGTGTTCTTTCTGTAACAGATACCAACATAATATTCATAACACCGATTCCACCTACCAAAAGAGAAATTCCGGCAACAAATGAAATAAATGCCGTCACCATACCGAGCATTTCATTCATTGACTGCAGGACATCCTGGAAACTCTGCACATGAAAATAGTCTTCCCCTGCGCACTGATGACGTTTCTCCAAAAGATGCACGACCTGATCTGCAACGATCTGTGAATCTAGTGTTTTGTCTGCCTGAACCACTGTAATGGAATAAAATTCATCGGTTCCACCCACAAGATCATCCATGGAAGAATACGGAACATTTACCGTAACCGGCATTCCATCATAAGTATAACTTACGAATGTTCCATTTTCTTTCTGCGTAGTGACACCCATGATGCGAAAAGATTTTGAAGAATCATAACAGGTAATATCAAGGCTCATACCAACAACATCATCTGTACCAAAAAGCTGCCTGGCATCTGTATCTGAGATTACACATACATTTTTGCCCTCTTCAATCTCTGTTTCGCCAAAATAACTTCCATATTTCATATCGGAATTATTGATCATTTTGGCATCGGGACCTTCACCTGTCAGCATGATAGAAAAATTCCCCTTACCGGTCACCGTTTCACCATCGTAATTGTTTGAAACACTAACACCACCTACTGTATCGAGCTTACGGATTTCCTGTACATCATCCGGTGTGATCCATTCATCTTCCGTCATGGCATCATTACTGACATCGATAGCGATCAGCCCTGAGCCAATTCCATCGATCTCACTGTTCATCTGATTCTTCGTGCCTTCACCAATGGAAACGATTGCAATGACAGATGCAATACCAATGATGATTCCCAACATCGTAAGAAATGAACGTCCTTTATTTGCCCGGATATTCTGGACAGCCATTTTTATATATTCATATAATCCGCCCATCAGACACCTTCTTCTGCATTATCTGTCTCTGTATTTTCACCATTCACATCTCCGGATCTATCAGCAGCTTCTGCCTGCATTCCCTCTTCCAGGAAACCAAGGTCACGGATAACTTCATCACCTTCTTTAATGCTGTCAAGCACTTCTACATATTCGTCCGAACTGATTCCTGTTGTGATATCCTTTTTGGTAATAACCCCATTCTCAAGTACATAACAGAAAGAGCCCTCTTTTCCTATATTAACTACTTCAGACGGAAGTACAACTACATTGTCCACCTCTTCTGCATGAATCGTTACTTTGGCATCCACACCAAGAAAAATATCTTCATCCGGATTCTTGATACGAATATCCGCAGAAATCAAAGAAGCACCTTTTTCATTCTGAGTAGCAACATGGCTGATACTCGTTACTTCACCTTCATAAATTTTTCCTGCAATGGTGATGTCCGCAGACTGACCTTCTTTCACTTTATCATAATCGTATTTCGAAACATTTACATTCACATCTACTTTATCAGTATTCTGTAAAGTAAACAATTCCATTCCCTGTGTTGCAGTTGCACCTTCAACCACAGAAACTTTTGTAACCACACCATTAAAATCAGCCTTGATTCCTTTCTTTGCTGCTTCTACAAGTTCCTGTGCAGACATCTGATCCAGTTCAGAAAGATTATTGGTAATTTCCATTTTTTCTTTTTCTTCTTCAGTCACAGCACCCGTATCTGCTTCTGCAGCCGCTTCCTTCGAGGAAAGTTCTGACTGAAGTTCTGCAAGATTATTACTTGCTTTTTCAAGTTCATTCTCCAGTGCAGTAGTATCCGCTGTCACAGCAGTATCATCCGTGCTGGAAGAAGCAGATGCAGAAACATCTGCAGACGTTCCGTCAGAAACAATGTCAGTCTCGCCGGTGAAGTCAGACATTACCGGAGCAGCCGGCTTCTGCGCTTTATAATCTTCATAAGCTGTTTTTGCATTCTGATATGTAATCTGCGCTTCACTTCTCATCTGCTCTGCTATCTCAAGTGCATTTTCATTATCATCACTCTGGTCTGCAGACCACGCCTGAAAAGCCATCTGATAACTGTTCTCTGCCTGATTGTAATCCGACTGTGCCTGATTCATTTCATTGTTCAGTGTATTCAGCTGATTTTGATACGCAGGAAGGGTTTCATTCTGATATGTAGTCTGTGCCTGTGCATATTCACGCTGTATTTCCTGCTGCTGTGCCTCCTGTGCGGCAGCTGCATCTGCCTGTTTCTTTGCAGCAGCTTTGGAAGATGCTGCCTGTGCATTGGCATTTGCCTGCGAGATCCTTGCTTTCAGACTTGCAATATAATTTTCCTGAGCGGCAACCTGCTGTTTCAGGCTTGCCGCATCACCTGCTGCATTCTGTTGCTTCTGAACCGCCTTATCCGATTTATTTAAAGTATTTTTCATATCCAGTTTTCCGGACTCTACATTCAGATCAGCTTTCTTCGCTTCTCTCTCCAGGTCTTTCTGATCAAATTCGATCAGACTAGTTCCTGCTTTTACAGTTTCACCTTCTTTCAACGCAGCTGTATCAACTTTGGCATTGACAGGAGAAAAATATGTTTTCTGTTCTTCACTTACTACTGTACCACTGATTTCTACCGTTTGCTGAACATTATCGCGGACAGCTGATACTGTTTTCACCTGCGGAATTGCCGAATCCGCTGCATTCATACTGCCATAGATATTGACACCGGCTACTACTGCCACGACCAGAATCCCAACTCCGATCACCAGTTTCTTTTTGGACTTTTTCTTTTTCATTATGCCTCCTCCTGGTCAAAATCCGGATTGATTGTATCCGATTCTATCTTACCATCCATAATACGCACTACACGTCTTGCCTGTGCTGCAATACCATTATCATGCGTGATCAATATTACTGTTCTTCCTGTTTTATGCATTTTCTTTAAAATTGCAAGAATCTCCTTACTGGATGCAGAATCTAGGTTTCCTGTCGGCTCATCTGCAAGAATGACCGGAGGCTGTGCAGCGATTGCTCTTGCAATTGCCACACGCTGCTGCTGCCCACCGGACATCTCACTTGGCTTATGATCCATACGTTTTTCCAGGCCAACCATTTTCAGAGATTCGATAGCCAGTTCATGTCTCGTCTTACGATCAATTCCACGATAGATCAGCGGCAATTCTACATTTTCAATTGCATTCAGATTTGCAATAAGATTAAATCCCTGAAAGATAAATCCAATTTCATGGTTTCTTACCTCCGAGAGTTCATTGTCCGTCATTTCGGACACATCAGTCCCGTTCAGATAATACTTTCCCGAGGTAGGCACATCGAGACACCCAAGCATATTCATAAAAGTTGACTTGCCAGAACCTGATTGCCCGATGATTGCCACCAGTTCTCCTTTTTTTATTTCAAGGCTCACATGATCCAGGGCTCTTACTTCATTTTCGCCGGGATTATAAATCTTGCAAAGGTCTTCCACCTTGATCAGCGTATCATTCATATTCTGCATTCTCCTTTGATGTCGCTGTTTATTATTTCTGTATTATGCTTATTTTTTTCTGGCACCAGAATCTCTGTCATGCATTTTCAAGAAACGCTTTGTATGCTTTCTTCGCCTCATAAATATCGGCTTTGCTTGTTACTTCCCACGGTGCATGCATACTCAGGACCGCCACACCACTGTCTATCACATTCATTCCGTAAAGTGCTGCGATATAAGCGATCGTTCCGCCGCCTCCCACATCTACTTTGCCAAGTTCTGCTGTCTGGAAGGCAACATTACTGTCATCAAAAATACCACGTACTTTTGCCACATACTCTGCATTGGCATCGTTAGATCCGGACTTTCCTCTTGCACCTGTAAATTTATTAAGAACGATTCCTCTTCCAAGATATGCTGCATTTTTCTTTTCGAAGCATTCTCCGTAAGCCGGGTCATAGCCTGCACTTACATCAGAAGAAAGCATAAAGGAATTCTTAAGAGTTCTTCGGAGTGCCAGTCCGGAATAACATCCCATAGCTTCTAGAAGCTCTGCCACAGTATTTTCGAAGAAATTAGACTGCATGCCAGTAGCTCCTACACTTCCAATTTCTTCTTTGTCCGTCAAAAGACAGCAGCTGGTACGTTTTGGTGCTTCCATCTCAAGCATTGCCACAAAAGAAGTATATGCGCAGACACGGTCATCCTGTCCATATGCTGCGACCATACTGCGGTCAAGTCCGCAGTCACGAGCTTTGCCCGCCGGAACGATCTCCAGTTCTGCTGAAAGAAAATCCTCTTCCTCTACACCATATTTTTCTCCCAGAATCCGAAGGACATTATTTTTGACTGCTTCCTTCTTCTTCTCGTCCTTTTCCTCTTTCAGTGGTCTGCTGCCGATCAGAATGTCAAGATTCTCACCCTCGATCACCTCTGCGGCCTTTTTCTGGAGCTGTTTACCTGCAAGATGAATCAGAAGATCTGTGATATATACGACCGGATCATCCTCATCTTCACCAACATTCACATTTACTACTGTACCATCCTTCTTCACGATCACACCATGAATCGCCAATGGAAGTGCTACCCACTGATATTTCTTCACCCCGCCGTAATAATGGGTATCCAGATATACCAGATCCGTATCTTCATATAAAGGATTCTGTTTTACATCCAAACGTGGCGAATCAATGTGTGCTCCAAGAATATTCATTCCCTTTTCTATCGGTTCCTGTCCGATATGGAACATAGCCATGATCTTTTTCATGCCGACAGCATAAATCTTATCTCCGGCTTTGATCTGCTCACCGGATGCAAGTTTATTTTCTAATGAAACATATCCTGCTGCTTCTTCTTCTCTGGTAAGCTCCAGGACACATTCACGCTCTGTCTTACCGGCATCCAGAAATGTACGGTAATTTTTTGCAAGTTTCTCCAGTTCCTTCTCATCTGCTTCCTCATAAGAAAGCCATGCATTTCTTCTTTCCATAATATATAAAACCACCTTTCGTTTGATTCTCAAAATTCTTTCAACATTATACGCCAATATTTTACGTATTTCTACATTCTTCCAGATTCTTAATAAAGATATAAGATTTGTATAAGAAATTTGGCTCTTCCTATCATTTTCTTCACAGTTTCTTTTTTATTATATCCCGAATCGCTTGCATTTCTGCATCTTCCCGCTCTATAATAATTTTGTTTTTTCAAGAATGCTTCCGGCTTCATAATAGTTACAGCCGGACTTTAAATGTACCTTAAATACACAGATAAATCACACTTTTTATAAAGGAGTTTTTCATGCAGCAGGCAACTGAATTAAAAAAGCAGCTTCAATCCATCCACAGAAAAAGTTATCCCGCCTACAAATCTCTGAAAGGCAGTTACCAGTTTGGGCATTATATCCTTTCCATCGATCATGTACAGGGAGATCCTTTTGCATCTCCCTCCCACATCAGTGTCCATATTTCCCGCAAAGATGCCGGTTTTCCAGATGCCTACAGCAAAAACAATCTCACATGTATCACCCTTGCCGACCATCTGACGCGCCAGTTTGAACAGCAAATAAACCACTATTCCTTCCGTGCAAAAGGTTCTGGTAAAAGCGGTCTGATTTCCGTCAGCCACTGTGGACAGGAAATCCTTTCCAGAACCGCATGTGAAATCACATCCAAAGGCATCACTGCCAGATTTTTTATTGGTTTTCCTGCAAATGGCCGTACCATTAATGCACCCGAACTGGAAAAAATTCTATTCGATTTTCTTCCTGCCTGTGTAGAAAACACTTTCTTTTACAAAAACATAAATCAGGAAGAACTGGAACAAACCATTTTTCTCGCTGAAGATCAACAGGCAATCCGGGAACAGTTGAAAGAAAAAAAACTGGTGGCATTTGTTGCAGATGGTGCTATACTCCCACGGGAAAGTGGTATTTCCTCCCGTCCGATGAAGCATTCTGTCCCGTTTATTTCTCCGGAATCGCTCCGTATAACTATGAATCTTCCGCATAAGGGAAAAATTATCGGAATGGGAATTCCACAGGGCATTACCCTGATCGTCGGCGGTGGATATCATGGCAAATCCACTCTTCTGAATGCCCTGGAACTTGGTGTATACAATCATATTGCCGGAGACGGGCGAGAATACGTGATCACGGATGACACCGCATTAAAGCTCCGTTCCGAGGATGGACGTTCTATCAAAGACGTGGATATTTCTCTGTTTATCAATGATCTGCCAAACAAAAAAAACACCCATTGTTTTTCAACAGCGGATGCCAGTGGAAGTACGTCTCAGGCTGCCGGCATTATTGAGGGAATGGAAGCCGGAAGCAAAGTTTTTCTTCTGGATGAAGATACTTCTGCCACCAACTTCATGGTGCGGGATACGTTCATGCAGGAAATCATCTCCCGTGAAAAGGAACCGATCACTCCATTTCTCGAACGGGCACAGAAGCTGTATACAATTGCCGGAATTTCTACGCTTCTGGTTGCCGGAAGTTCCGGCGCATTTTTCCACATTGCAGACACAATTATCCAGATGGACTGCTATCGTCCTGTGGATATCACACGCAAAGTCAAAGAAATCTGTGGAAAATATCCTCTGAGTCCAGCCAAAGTTCCTGCATTTGTTATGCCTGACAGTCACAGGATCATACAAAAAAATACTCCTGTGATTCGCTCACATGGACATGGCACAGGCAAACCGGATCGTCTCAAAATAAAAGTTCATGGAAAAGCTGGATTCCTGCTTGGAAGACAGGAAGTAGACCTTCGCTACGTTGAGCAGCTCATAGATCCAGAACAGACCGCAGCCCTCGGATTGCTCCTGAAATATGCGTTGGAGCATCTGGCGGACGGGAAAAAAACTATCCCGGAGATTGTTGATTATCTTCAGAAACAGATTCATACAAAAGGCCTTATCGCCTTTGCTGATGGTTCTTACCTGCCATGTGGATATGCCATCCCGAGAATCCAGGAAATCTACTCCTGTTTTAATCGATATCGCCAATAACGAAAGCAGCCGCCCTCCTGACGTTCTTGCCAGGTGGCGGCTGTTTAGTGTTCTGTTTTATTTTTTAGGGAAAGGAAAGAGTTCCGGCAACTCTCCCGGCATTGAAGTGCTACCGGATTTCTTAAAGGGGGTTTCCTTTAAGACAAATACATCATACAATATAAATGTGAGGAGTTTTTGTCCTTTTTCTAATATATTTCTAAAATTTCTAAAATAAATATTTATATTTGTTGAATAAACTTTATTCTTCGTGATTACAATCTTCTGTCAAATATCTTTTTATACTTTTCGCTTATCCAGCTTCCTGGAGAGCATCATGCCAAGTCCCTGCAGGATCTGCACAAGCACTACCAGAATTACAATCGTTATGATCATGATGTCTGTCTGATAGCGGTAATATCCATAACGAATAGCGATATCTCCAAGTCCGCCACCACCAACAGTTCCTGCCATAGCGGAATAACCAAGAATTGTTCCGACGGCGATTGTTACTCCGACAAGAAGAGAAGTTCTTGCTTCTGCAAGAAGAACTTTCCAGATGATCGTCGGTGTTCCTGCGCCCATGCTGACTGCTGCCTCGAGTACTCCCGGTTCCACTTCTTTCAGCGAAGATTCCACCATACGGGCAATGAACGGAGCCGCTGCAATCACAAGCGGTACGATCGTTGCACTGGAGCCATAGCTCTGTCCCACGATCAGTTTGGTAAGTGGAATCACAAGAATCAGGAGAATCAAAAACGGAATACTTCTGAAAATATTCGTGAGCACATCCAGTACTTTGTAAACAACTGCATTCGGATGAATCCCCTCTTTGTCTGTTACTGCAAGAAGAATTCCCAGCGGAAGTCCCAGCACATATCCGAAAAATGTGGATACAAGCGTCATATACAAAGTATCTCTGGTTCCTTCCAGCAGCATTGTAATTGTTGTATTATCCCACATCAGACTTCAACTCCTCTACTCCCATATTTGTATCTTTCAGATACTGAATCATCTTATCTGCAACTTCCTCGATCTCGGGAAGCTGCAGGATCATTTCACCTTCTGCTGCTCCACCAATATTCTTGGTATCAGCATACAGAATATTGACCGGCGTCCGGTAGGTCAGTACCAGATTGGCAATGACCGGTTCAAAAGAAGATTTATCCCGGAAAGTTACACGAACCAGACGTTTGACTTCCATTTTCTGAATCTGCGTTCTTCCACTGAATACCAGTCGGCGTGCCGCTTCTGTCTTTGGGCTTCTGAACAGTTCTTCTACTGTTCCGGATTCTACCAGTGTTCCGCTCTCCAGAACAGCTACACGATTGCAGATTTCCTGTACCACACTCATTTCATGTGTGATAACTACGACAGTGATTCCATAATCACGGTTAATCTCTTTGATCAGTTCCAGAATTGCTTTTGTTGTCTGTGGATCCAGTGCACTGGTCGCCTCGTCACAGAGCAGGATTTTCGGATCACTTGCCAGAACTCGTGCAATTGCAACACGCTGTTTCTGACCACCGGAAAGCTGTGATGGATAAGAAAGAGCTTTTTCTTCCAGTCCTACTACTTTCAAATATTCCAGGGCTTTTTTACGTGCTTCTTTCTTACTGATTCCCGCAATTTCCATCGGAAAACACACATTATCAAGAGCAGTTCTCTGCATGAGCAGATTAAAATGCTGGAAGATCATTCCTATATTCTGACGTTCCTTACGGAGTTCTTTTTCAGAAAGTTTCGTAAGATTCTTACCATTCACCCGGACAGTTCCGGATGTTGGTCTTTCCAATAGATTCAGACATCGCACCAGTGTACTTTTACCCGCTCCGGAGAGACCGATAATGCCGAAAATCTCTCCCTTTTCTATGGAAAAACTGATGTTTCTGGCCGCCTCTACCGTCCCGTTTTTTGTGGAAAAGCTTTTACAGAGGTTTTCTACCTGTATCATCGGTTCCATTTAAACTGTTCCCCCGTTCCCTTGAAATATCTGTGTTACAACTTATTCATCAATACTCCCAGCCGTATTATTCTGCAGCTTCTTCTGTAGTCTCTGTTTCTGTGTCTGTAGTAACATCTGCTGTTTCTTCTTTATCAGCATCTGCGGAATCTTCAAAAGGTATAACTGCTCCGTCATACTTCTCATTAATAAAGTCTTTGATCTCATCGGATTTCAAAGTATCTACCAGTGCTTTGATTGCTTCACTCTCTTCATTTCCTTCTTTGACCGCGATTACATTTACATATGTTTTTGCTGCTTCAGAATCAGATGTCTCATGAGCGATAGAATCTTTGGATACGGAATATCCTGCCTGCAGAGCATAGTTACCATTCAGCACGACAAATGCGACTTCATCCTTAACACGGGAAACCTGTGCAGCTTCCAGTTCTTCGATCTTGATATTCTTCGGATTTTCTTCAATATCTTTCACAGTTGCTTCCAGTCCGGCTCCGTCTTTCAGTGTAATCACACCGTTATCCTGGAGAAGAAGAAGTGCTCTCGCTTCGTTTGTCGTATCGTTTGGAACTGCAATGGTATCACCATCTTCCAGTTCATCCAGTGATTTCTTTGTTCCAGGATAAATTCCAAATGGTTCATAATGGATACCACCTGCATTTACCAGATGTGTTCCCTGCTCTTCATTGAAATTGTCCAGGTATGGGATATGCTGGAAATAGTTTGCATCAAAATCACCGCTTTCTACTACCAGGTTCGGCTGTACATAATCGTCAAATACAGTTACTTCAAGGTCCCAGCCTTCTTTTTCAAGGATTGGTTTTGCTTCTTCAAGGATTTCTGCATGTGGTGTAGCGGATGCTGCTACTTTAATGGTTTCTTTTTCTGCATCAGCGCTTACCAGAACGCCGTTTGCTGTGATTGCTCCGATTGCCAGTGCTGCTGCAAGTGATACTGTGATAATTTTTGTGTTTTTCATAATAAATTCCCTCTCTTTTCTCGTTCTATTTAAATTTTCTTATATTTTGTTTTATTTTTCTCTATTCAATTGTATTCTATATTCAGTTGTAAATTCGGATTACCTGTCAGATAAGCTTAAAAAGGCAATAAAAAAACAGGAACCCATGTCGGATTTTCCTGTTCATGTAATCTACATTGTATCTGATCGATACATTTATATTCACATTCTTGACATCTTATTCAGACTGCATTACTCTGATCCGCTGATGCCACAGGAAGTTTCCGATACATTAAAGCACAGTTAGACATACACATGTACATTCGCATTTCCTTATCCATCATACACATGACATTTCTCTGTTCTGCATTCTTTGTAAACATGATTCTTCCTCCTTGATAGTTTTCTCTCGGTTTTTGTTTTCCTATCTTTCCGATAGGTTTAATATACTACTACTTTTTGGATATGTCAACACTTTTTTCAACTTTTTGTTTTCAGCAGTTTTTCCATGCCTGACATTACTGTGCATACGTTCACAGTAACTGCTTGACACTATTTTTCTATAATGATAGGATACTCTTAAATGGCTGGTTACCAAGTATCAGTCATACTATAGTAAACAATATGAATCAACAGATAACAGGAGAAATATATATGCAGAAAAAAGCAATCATCGCCATGAGCGGCGGAGTTGACTCCAGCGTGGCAGCCTACCTGATGGTTAAGGATGGCTACGACTGTGCCGGTGCGACTCTGAAGCTTTATGATAATCCACAGTGCAGTTTCCCGGGACACCGCGCCTGCTGCACCCCATCTGATACCGAAGATGCCAGAAGCGTTGCCGCACGACTTGGAATGCTCTATTACGTCTTCCCAATGCATGATGAATTCCGCCACAGTGTCATTGACAAATTTGCAGATACTTATCTGCACGGTGGCACACCGAACCCGTGTATTGACTGTAACCGTTTTCTGAAATTCTCTGCCCTTCTCGACAAAGCAAGAGAACTTGGCTGTGAATACATCGCAAGCGGACATTATGCACGTCGTGAACAGGATCCGGAAACAGGACGTTTTATTCTGAAAAAGGGCCTCGATCCGACAAAAGATCAGAGCTATGTTCTCTACGCCATGACGCAGGATCAGCTGGCGCATACATTGTTTCCACTTGGCAGCTACACCAAAAAAGAGATTCGTCACATTGCCCAGGAACAGGGCTTTATCAATGCAGATAAACCGGACAGTCAGGATATCTGCTTCGTACCGGACGGAGATTATGCTTCCTTTATTGAACAGTATACCGGACAGTCTTCGGAACCTGGTGATTTCGTAGATAAAGAGGGCAACGTACTCGGCAAACACAAAGGTCAGATTCACTATACAATCGGTCAGCGCCGCGGTCTTGGAATTTCTGCACCGGAATCCCTCTATGTATGTGGCAAATCCCTGGATTCCAACAAGGTTATCCTTGGCGGCAAACAGGATCTGATGAGCACCTGCTGTTACATCAACGACATTAACCTGATTCCATGGGATCATCTGGACAAGCCGATCAAATGCAAAGTCAAGACACGCTACCGTCAGCCGGAACAGCCTGCAACTGTAGAACAGCTTGGTGATGATCTGCTCAAGATCACATTCGAAGAACCACAGAGAGCAGTTACTCCGGGACAGGCTGCTGTTCTCTATGATGGAGACATGGTTCTCGGTGGAGGAACGATTCTTCCAGAAGGACTTGCCTCTACAAAATGATATAACGCAAAACACCTCACAGGTTTTATCCTGTGAAGTGTTTTTTTCATACGCACCTTATTATCCCATCTGTACGATTACATGATATTCTTTTTTACCATCAACCAGCGGAATCTGATTTCCGGCAATTTTTTCTCCATCCACTTCAATCCAGCTGACACCTTTTTGTACACCCTCTGGTTTGTGAATCTCAATATGATATTCAGCATCTCTAAAACGACGATCCACTTTAAAATCACCAAACTTACCCGGGAGACACGGATCTACAATAAGTCCGTCATAATCCGGCTGAATTCCCAGCAATGCCTGAGACAGGTTTACAAAAGTCCATGCTGCTGTTCCTGTCAGCCAGCTGTTCTTCGCTTCCCCAAATCTCGGTGCATCTGCACCTGCAACCATCTGTGAATATACATAAGGTTCTGTTCGATGTATCTCACTGATCTCCTCAATATACGATGGACATATCTTACGATAAATTTCAAAAGCTCGGTCTCCTCTTCCGATCACAGTCTCTGCAATAGAGATCCACGGATTATTATGGCAGAAGATACCGGCATTTTCTTTGTATCCCGGTGGGTAGGAAGTAATTTCCCCAAGTTCCAGATGATATCTCGTGTATGCCGGCTGAAGAATCATGACTCCATACTTTGTTTCCAGACGCTCATGTACAGAATCCAATGCTTTTTCTGCCAGTCCCTCTTCTTTTCCAATACCTGCCATAACACAAAAGCCCTGCGGTTCAATAAAGATTTTTCCTTCCTCACACTCTTTTGATCCAACTTTTTCGGACTGCGCATCATATGCACGAAGGAACCATTCTCCATCCCATCCTGCATCCAGAACTGCCTGATACATCTCATCGACTGCTTTTTCTGCCTCTGCTGCCAGTTCTTCATGACCTGTACGTCTGCAGAGCTCTTCAAACTCTTTTCCATATTTTACAAACATACCTGCAATAAATACAGATTCCGCTACCGGTCCCTCAGACGGTCCGGTCGTCTGGAAAGATTCTCCCGGTTCACTGGAAAAACAGTTCAGATTCAGACAATCATTCCAGTCTGCCCTTCCGATCAGAGGAAGTTTATGCGATCCAAGATGTGTTACTGTATAATGGAAAGATTTGTCCAGATGTTCAAACAGCGGAACCGCTGAACCTTTCTTACAATCAAACGGTACCTGTTCTTCAAGAATTCCATAATCTCCGGTTTCTTTGATATATGCAGCCACTGCTGCGATCAACCATAATGGATCATCATTAAATCCGCTTCCAACATCCAGATTTCCCTGTTTCGTCAATGGCTGATACTGATGATAGGCACTTCCATCCGGGAACTGTGTGGACGCGATATCAATAATCCTCTCTCTTGCACGCTCAGGAATCAGATGTACAAATCCCAGAAGATCCTGACAGGAATCACGGAATCCCATACCACGGCCTGTTCCAGACTCATAATAGGATGCAGATCTGGACATATTGAACGTAACCATACACTGGTACTGATTCCAGATATTTGCCATACGGTCGATGTGTTCATTTTCACTGGATACTGCAAAACGTGCCAGCAGATTCTCCCAGTAATCATTCAGTTTTGCAAAAGCCGCCATAGCCTTATCCATTGTATTAAAGCGTTCGATCAGGGCTTTTGCCGGTGTCTTATTGATGATTCCCGGTGCTTCCCATTTATCATCTGCCGGGTTTTCACAATATCCCAGCACAAATACAAATTCTTTTTCTTCACCTGGTGCCAGTTTGATATCGATCTGATGTGCTGCGATCGGATACCATCCACTTGCTATGGAATTGCTGCATTTTTTCTTACGTACAGCTTCCGGAAAAGCATTTCCATTACCAGCGCCGAGAAAAGCATCTCTGCTTGTATCAAAATTGTGAACCGGAGTATTAACAGTAAAGAAGCTGTAATGTCTTCTTCTTTCTCTGTATTCTGTTTTATGATAAATTGTGCTTCCCTGCACTTCCACTTCGCCGATACTTAAGTTTCTCTGGAAGTTGGATCCGTCATCAACTGCATTCCACAAACAGAATTCCACATACGAAAACAGAGAGATATTTTTTTCGGAATCAGAATTATTCTTCAGCTTCAGGCAGTTAATCTCACAGGCCACATCCGATGGTACAAATGCCAGAAGATCTGCTTCCAGTTTATTCTTAGAAGAATGGAAACGACTGTAGCCCAGTCCATGGCGACATTCATATGTATCTGTCTCTGTCATGGATGGCATGGTTCCCGGGTTCCAGATCACACCATCATCATTAATGTAATAGTACTTTCCGTTAGAATCTACCGGAATATTATTGTAACGGTATCTCGTGATTCGCATCAGTTTCGCATCTTTATAAAAACTGTATCCACCACAGGTATTGGAGATCAGTGAGAAAAAGTCATTACTTCCCAGATAATTGATCCATGGCAATGGTGTATGTGGTGTAGTGATTACATATTCTTTGGCTTTGTCGTCAAAATATCCATATTTCATTGAAGGACCTCCTTGAAAGAGAAAACAATTAAATTACTAAATATTAAAATATATAAATACGGGTAAGCGATCACGAATTAAAGACTGAAAACAGATTTGCGAAAACGAATAAGTTTAGAATTTTCACAGATATAATATAGATTAGATTGGATTTCCCTCAGTATAATTCAGTTTATCCAAAAAATCAACTATATTTTTACTCGTTAAAATATTGCCCAATTGCAGTTCCTGTTTTCGCGAAACCTTAGCGAAAATTTTCGTTAAAACATAGTGCATTTTTTGTGAAATTGATAAATTATTATAAATTCTTTTTTATGCAACAGGGATAAATTATGCAAATATTACAAAAAGGTCTTGAAAATTGTCCGAAAACAATGTACGATGAGCTTGCGAAAACGATTTAGGAACAAAAAAACAGAAAAGGCTGGACATGTATATGGTATCCATGAAAGACATTGCAAAACAGTGCAACGTATCAGTTGCAAGTGTCAGCAAAGCTCTGAATGGTTATCCGGATATCAGCGAAGAAACCCGGCAGCTTATTTTAAAAACTGCATCAGAAATGGGATATCTTCCAAATTCTTCAGCAAGAGCATTAAAAACCAAACGAAGTTACAATCTTGGCGTACTCTTTGTAGACGAAGCCATGAGTGGTCTTACTCATGATTACTTCAATCATGTACTCGAAAGTTTTAAGCGAACTGCTGAATCCAAAGGATACGATATCACTTTCACCAGTGGTAATCTCTCCGGACAGCGTCTCAATTATTATGAACACTGTCGTTACAGAGGAGTCGATGGAGTTGTGATCGCCTGTATCAACTTTTTTACCGAAGAAGTTCAACGGCTGGTACAATCCGAGATTCCAGTGGTCACGATTGATCATGTATTCGATGGAAGAATTGCTGTTGTTTCCAACAACATTCAGGGAATGGAAGATCTCGTCTCCTATATTCTGAAACGGGGGCACAGAAAGATCGCCTATATTCACGGAGAAGATTCCTCCGTTACGCGAAGCCGACTCGGAAGTTTTTACAGAACTCTCCAGAAAAAACGGATTGATGTACCTGATGAATATATGCCGGTCATCCCCTATCGCGATGCGGAAGCGGCAGCGATGGCAACTTCAGAACTTCTTGATCTGAAAGATCCACCCACCTGCATTCTATATCCGGATGATTTTTCTGCTCTGGGCGGTATCAACGAGATCCATGAACGTGGGCTCCGGATACCGGACGATATCTCCATTGCAGGATATGACGGACTCACTTTTGCACGCATCCTGGAGCCCCGGCTGACAACTCTGTGTCAGGACACAGAAACAATCGGACGGCTTGCCGCACAGAAACTGATTGATCTGATTGAGAATCCCAAAACTACGATCATCGATAAGTTCACCGTAGATGGAACACTCTTCCCAGGAGCATCAGTCAGAAATCTGGCAAAATAGGAAATTAAATATGGAAAGAATATAAAACAAAAACTATTTATCACAGGGAGGTAACAACATGAAGAGAAAGATTATGGCAGTCACATTAACAGCAGCTATGCTTGCAGGTCTGGCAGCAGTTCCGGTATGGGCAGATGACACAGGTTCCGATGAAGGTAAAGTTTTAAACATTTACTGCTGGAATGAAGAATTCAAATCCCGTCTGACCGATCATTACCCGGGATACGAAGAAGTAGATGGAACCCATGGCAAGATCGGTGATGTAGATGTTGTATGGAACATCACTCCATCTGATGACAATGCATATCAGAATAACCTGGACGAAACACTTCTGAAACAGGCTGATGCATCAGCAGATGACAAGATTGATCTCTTCCTGGTAGAAGCTGACTACGCACTGAAATATGTAAATACCGATTACACAATGCCGGTAGCAGATCTCGGAATCACAGAAGACGAAGTTGCTGATCAGTATCAGTATACAAAAGATGTTATGACAGATGCTGATGGAAATCTGAAAGGTCTTTCCTGGCAGGGCTGCCCTGGAACCATGATCTACAGAAGAGATATCGCCAAAGAAGTATTCGGAACAGATGATCCGGCAGAAGTTCAGAAGAAAGTTGCTGACTGGGATACCTTCAAAGCAACAGCTGAAGAACTGAAAGAAAAAGGTTATCAGATGACCTCTACTGTAAACGACAGTTACCGTGTATTCTCCAACAACGTATCTACTCCGTGGGTAGTTGATGGAAAGATCACAGTTGATGACAACATCAAGAACTGGGTTGATATGTCCAAGGAAATGGTTGACGCAGGTGAAACTGCTACATACGAACTTTGGAGTGATGACTGGAGCAAAGGCTTCTTCAAAGACAGTAACGTATTTGCATACTTCGGACCAGCATGGTTCATCGACTTCTCTATGAGTGCTGATCAGGATGGTTCTGTTGGTAAAGACGGCGGCTGGGCTGCAACAGAAGGACCACAGGGCTTCTACTGGGGCGGAACATGGATCACAGCAGCTACAGGAACAGATAACCCGACACTGGTTGCTGATATCATGAGAACTATGACAACTAACGTTGACGTTATGAAAGAAATCGTTACAGCTGATAATGACTTCATAAACAACAAACCGGCTATGGAAGAAATGGCAGCAGACGAAAGCTACGGCGATGCTGTTCTTGGCGGACAGAACCCACTGGCAATGTTCTGTGCCGGTGCAGACAAGATCGACCTCAGCAATATGAGCATCTACGATCAGGGCTGCAACGAAGAATTCCAGAACGCTATGAAGAACTACTTTGAAGGCAACGCAACATATGATGAAGCTCTCGACCTGTTCTACAAAGCAGTTGTAGAAAAATATCCAGAACTTTCTTACTAATCAAAGCAGACAGATTCTGTTGAATAATTATTGAGTAAAAAGATGTGCCTGCCTGACCATCAGGCAGGCACATCTTTCGATTATGGAGGAAGATAATGGCAAAGAATAATAACCATAAAGCGGTCAGCTATAACAAATGGGGATATATCTTCCTGATACCGTTTGTAGTAGTATATCTCATATTCCAGCTCATTCCGCTTATTAGTACAGTTTATAACAGCTTCTTTGAAAACTACAGATCTGGATTGACGCAGATTGGACCGAACTTTGTAGGCTTTGCCAATTATGTCAAACTCTTCGAGGGTGGAGAGATCTGGATCTATTTTAAAAACACTATGATCATGTGGGTTATGGGATTTGTTCCTCAGATCCTGGTCTCTCTGCTCCTTGCAGCATGGTTCTCCAATCCGAGTCTTCGACTTAAAGGTCAGAGATTTTTTAAGACCGTAATTTACCTTCCAAACCTGATCATGGCATCTGCTTTTGCAATGTTGTTCTTTACATTATTTGCAGACGGCGGCCCGATCAATGCAATGCTGATACAGGCAGGAATACTGAAACAGGCTTACTCCTTCTTCAGTCATGCCTGGAGTGCCAGAACGCTTGTTGCAGTCCTGAACTTCCTTATGTGGTTTGGTAATACGACAATCCTTCTTATGGCCGGCATGATGGGTATTGATCCATCACTTTATGAGGCAGCCGAAGTAGATGGAGCCACTGCTTCGCAGATTTTCAGAAAGATCACTCTTCCGCTTCTTCGTCCGATTCTGATCTATGTTATGATCACATCTCTGATCGGTGGTATGCAGATGTTCGATGTACCTCAGATCCTGACAAACGGAACCGGTGATCCAATGCGTTCCACTATGACACTAATCATGTATCTGAACAAGCATCTGTTCAGCAAGAACTATGGAATGGGCGGTGCATTATCCGTATTCCTGTTCATCATTACTGGCGTGCTCAGTCTGATTGTATTCCGCTTTAACAAGACGAATGACGGGAGGTGAGAAGGATGAATGAAAAAGACCAAAAAACCCAAAAAGGAATGAGCATGAAAGGTCAGCGTACTCTTGCTTATATAGTACTGATCATTATCTCCTTCTTCTGCCTGTTCTGGTTTTATGTACTGTTTATCAATGCGACCAGATCAAACGGTGCACTGAAAAAAGGTTTCACAGCGATCCCTGGTGGATTTCTTATCAAAAACTGGAAGAGCCTGCTTGCCGGAACACTTCCGGTATGGAATGGTATGTTCAACAGTATTTTCATTGCTACCTGTTCTGCTGTTTTATGTACCTATTTCTCCACCATGACTGCATATGCCATCCACGCATATGATTTTAAAGGCAAAAAATTTATGTTCACTTTTATCCTTGCAGTCATGATGATTCCTACGCAGGTAACTGCACTCGGTTTCCTGCAGCTGCTTGGTAAGATGCATCTGGACGATTCCTTTATTCCACTGATCGTTCCGAGTATCGCAGCTCCGGTTACTTTCTTCTATATGAAACAGTATATGGAAAGCAACCTTCCTCTGGAACTTGTAGAAGCGGCTCGTATTGACGGTTCCGGTGAATTCAAAACCTTTAATCGAATCGTGTTCCCGCTTATGAAACCGGCCATCGCAGTTCAGGCCATCTTCACATTCGTACAGAGCTGGAATAACTATTTTATCCCTGCACTGGTACTTCATTCGGACAAGAAGAAAACACTTCCGGTACTGATTGCACAGCTTCGTAGCGCAGACTTCCTGAAGTTCGATATGGGACAGGTTTATGTAATGATTGCATTCTCCATTTTCCCGGTTATCATCGTTTACATCCTTCTTTCCAAATTTATCGTAGAAGGTGTTTCTGCAGGTGCTGTCAAAGGTTAAACACCTATTGCTGACATGTTTTTGGACACGTTAACTATAGTGTCTATTGCACACAAAAATACTTTGTGTTTAAATGAGAAGTAGATAAAATACAGACGGTCAATGTATTTTTTCCGTCTGTATTTTTTTGTATATTCTTATATATTGAAGGGATGACAAATGACAGCAAAAACTTCTCGTATTATTATAAAAACATTCGTTAGAACTGCCTTAAAAGATGCTGATGAATCACCAGAACGTTGTACCAGAAATCTTGTGGATATGGCTCTTCATTTTTCCAAGGGGCGTTTTCAGCAGGAGTTTTTTGAAATGGCAAGAGCTATGCTGAATAACGACAACAGTCCCTACTATCCACTTATAGAAGATACTCTCCGACATATGGACAAGGAAAAACTGATCGAATTTGGCATGAATCTTGGATATAACGGCTGCACAGAGGGGGCACATATCGTCCGTAAGATCAAGCGAACCGAAAATATCAATGTCCCGTGGCTTTTTTTCTTAAATATTGATTCTTCCTACGCAGATCTGCACTCCCGTTATCAGGCCATCTTTGACCAGGGTAAAGAACTTGGAATCTATGTTTATTGTCTTTACACTGATGGAGATCCAGAAAAACTTCTTCCTCTTATAGAGCATAATCCGGACTGTGCTATGATTCTGTTATGTAATTCTGCCGCTGTAACAGAAGACTTTGCAAAAGCTGCAGAATCTCTGAATAATATGCTGATCGGAGTTGCATATGATGACAATACAGATACTGCCTGCCTCGTACTACGAGATCACCGTCTTCTGTATTCCATCTATCGGATGTATACAGATACTGAAAGCGATGAGATCCTGTCCGGTTCCTATGCCCGCTTCGCTGAAGAAATGCATTGCCCGTTTGTCGCAGTCCTTGCTGATCCCGGTTGCAGCGCATCCGTCAGAGAAAATGTCTACAAGGCAGTGGTTGGTGCCCGTGTTGCCCAGAAATACCGTACCATTCCTATTGATCTGTTTTATGATATCGAACGGATCGGAAATATTATTTCACCGCCTTCAAGCATAATTGGTTTTAAACCAGATGGAAGCATCTACAATATTGGCAGCGATGGAAATCCTCTGGAGCACAATATTTTTAATGAATCTCTCAGAGATATCCTGAAGGAATCATTCTCGATGGATCAGGAATCATAAGAAAAAAGCAGTCTCACAAAAGATTACCATGATATTTTCTGGTAAATCCTGTGAAACTGCTTTTTATTATTCGTTCTCCATTCTTTCCTGCGTTATTGCAACAACCTTGATGCAGGATTTCATCATATTCACAAATTCTTTTGGCGGCATCGGTTCTTTCTGCGAGATCCATCGGCCAAATGCACAGATTACTGCATCACAGAAAAAATTCACATAAAATTCCGCATCTGTTTTTTCTCCAAGAATTTCACGGATATCTTCTTCCATAAGGGGACTCACAATATCCCTGAAATGATTAATAAAAGAATTCTGATCTTCTACTTTCATTACCTTCCTGTAAAAATCTTTATTTTCATAAAAATAATCACAAAGATGAAGTACACTGTCCCATCCGATCAGATTTTCTCCAATCTGCACATGACTCAGATATTCCACATCATAAATCCAGTTCACCAGATCAAATTTGTCTTTGAAATGATAATAGAAACTTTTTCGGTTCATATTACATTTTGCACAGATATCTGAAACAGTAATCTTTGCAAAAGGTGTCGTTTCCATCAGTTCCTTCAGTGCTGATGCAAGTGCACTTTTTGTAATATTGGAATCAGCCAACTTCCTTTCCTCCCCTTTTATCTATCCACTATCAATTAAGTCGGGTTACATATCTGCTGCAAACAATGCCGCTCCCAGTGCACCGCAAAGCTGAGATTTTGGACTGATCACCAGACTGGTGCCAAGTCTTTCTTCAAGAGTCTTTACAAGACCTTTGTTCTGCGCTACACCACCAGTCATCATATATGCTTCCTCTCCACCCACACGTTTAACCAGAGATGCAGTTTTGGCCGCAACTGCTTTATTCAATCCATGTACGATATCATCTGTATGTTTATTCTGAGCAATCAGCGAAACCACCTCTGATTCTGCAAAAACCGTACACATACTGGAAATTGTAATGTCTTCCTGATAGGAAAGTCCCACCTGGCTCAGTTCATCCAAGCTCATTTCCATTGTCTTCGCCATCATCTCCAGGAATCTTCCTGTACCTGCCGCACATTTATCATTCATAACAAAATTCTTCACAGATCCATCTTCGTTCAGTCGAATCACTTTGCTGTCCTGACCTCCGATGTCCACAACTGTACGTACACGCGGATCCAGAAAATGAGCACCCCTTGCATGACATGTAATCTCTGTGATACTCTTATCTCCATCAGAGATTGCAGTTCTTCCATAACCGGTAGTTACCACTGCATCCAGATCCTCTCGATTTAACTTTGCCTGTTTCAGTGCTTCCTCAAGCGCTCGCTCCGCACCATTGGCTGCCCCTGCCCCTGTTGGCATGATCACGCTGGAAATGATTTCTCTGTTTTTATCCAGGATCACCACATCTGTACTTGTTGATCCACTATCGATCCCGGCATAGTATCCTTTTCCCATGACTTTCTCCTTTTTTGTCTCATCCTGAATCCCAAGGCTTTCTGCAAATGCCTCCAGCCTGGTACTCAACTGTCCACTGCTCTGCAGTGTAAAATCCGACTCAATCTTGAGCAATGGAACATCTGTATGTCCCTTAATATCTGCATATTCAAAACTGTAAAAATCACAGAATTTAACCGTATGATAAATGATTCCTTTCAGGCTTGGATCCTGATACAATACTTTACGACCTGCATGATCCATCATTCGCATACACGGTATCTGGTGAAGCAGTTCTCCTGCATACCATTCCATCAGTGTGTCAAAATCCATTTCCTCTGTCGGTAAATTTTCACCAACAGAACGATTATATACACAGGTCTCATTCACAACAGGAAGAGGCATGGCAGCCTCTGTCATTTGAAATAATTCCTGTCCCATACGTGCGCCCAAAACAGCAAGATGAGGCTTTTGTATTCTCTCTTTCGGCTGAAATGCTTCAAGAAAAACCTTCTTATCAAAAGATTTTTCTTTATATGCCCCATAAGTCTCTGCAAGTTCCTTTAACTGGGCTGCAGTACGCTCCCGACTGCATTCTATATCACAGTGAAGCATATCGATCATATACAGAAAATCCATCTGTCCGCTATCTTTTAGTATATCATAAACACTACGAATTGTATCGCAGCAATTTACAAGTACCAGTTCTTTAATATTTCCCGCCAGTACTTCTTCCAGAACCGATTTGCCAAATCCACAGATATTAGGATGTGCCACCTGCTCTGCCCTGTCAAAACCTTCCGGCATTTCATTCAATATTTCACAGTCTCCACCCAGCGCCCTCAGAAGTTCTACTGGTGTATACTTACATACATAATATGTCTTACTCATGATCAAAATCCCCCAGCATTTCCAGGAAGGCTCCCAATCTGGTCGATGTCTGGCCTTCTCCTCCATGACTACGGTCACAACCATCCCCATCCAGGATCAGCATAGGTATACCAGCTTCCTCAAATCGCTTTTTGGCAATTCTTGAACCGCCAAGGGTATGTTTGCAACCCCAGTGATTAAACCAGACTGCACCATCTGCGCCTGCCTGTTTCGCATGATGGATACCTGCCTCAATTCGACGTGAGATTGGTCCATTAAGCGCATGATATACCAGTCGCATCGCCATTTCTTCGTATGGGTCTTCAGAATGAACGGACAGATCCGCAACCTGAGACAGTTCACACCCTACGATCTGTGCACTGTCATTCAGAAGGAGCGCTTCTTTCACTGCATCAGACCAAAATGGAATGGTATGCATCCAGTAAATGTGTTTTCCTTTTTTAGGCGGTGCATTCTTTATATCTTTAAGTAATTTCTCTGTATATAACTTTTCTTCTTCCGTACCAAGAAGGATGTTATTGGTCATCCCACTATACAGTGGCGATACCAAATCAGAAGGAATAAAACGATCCGCCCTTGCACTTTGAAATTTTTCGAATTCTTCCAGTGTTTCCCGACCTCTCGCAACTCTCTCAGCCAGCAGATCTTCATCAATTAATCTACCTGTCGTTTGTTCAAGAAATCTCTTTAAAGCCCTCAGCTGTGCCGCTACATAAGCTACATTTGACGCTGTCTGTCTGGATGGCACATCAATCGAAAAGACCGGCACATGATAAAATTCTGCCAATCTGTGAAAAGTAAGAAGATTTGCATCGCATGCAAGGTTCGTATATACAATGCATTTCGGTTTTGGCAGAAGCCCTTTCTCTGCTGCTCCAATAAACGTTTTGTGATAACTGCAGAGAGTCTCTGAAAGCCCTGAGTCTTCTGCATTCTGAAGAAATGCACGCTCTGCCTGAGATGCAGTCAGATAACAAGAAAAGCTTTCCACATTATATGGATATAATCCTGCCTCCTGTATCAGCTCACATGGAGTGAATACACTTACCAAAACAGAACTTTCCGGATGTTTTAATGGCTGCAGCATGACATTCATCATTAACTTTGCAAGATATTGATCTGATGGATTCATTCGCTTCGATGGTGCCACGGTAAATTTCAGGTTTTCTGCCTCCCAGCCTGTTTTCAGAAGCCAACGTGCTCTTTCCGGGTGTCCCTCACACCATTTTTCCACATAATTTCCAAATGTCTTTATTACGTCCAATTTTGGTCTGACCACCTTTCGATGTCTTTCATCACAGTATATAGCAAAATATTCCGGAATACAAGAAAAAAAGTCTGAAGTTGTTAACAAATTATCATTCTTAAATCCTCACATTTTTCACATTTTTACCAAAACAAAAAGTCCCAAACCCTACAAAATCAAGGGTTTGAGACTTTCTAATCGTGCCGCAGACCGGAATCGAACCGTTTTAAGCAATCACAAATACTGATAGAAAGGGGCTTTGAGGACTTCATCACGGTCTGGGTGTTCAAAAAGTGTTCAAATGTTTCTCATTCACAAGCCGTATTTTTACTTGTAAAATGCTTCAATAGCTTGTGCTAAGAAATCAGCAGTACCTTCACCATATTTCTTATCAGTCATAGACTTAATTCTTTCGTTGCGATAATACTGTGCCTGTGCCATCATAAAACCTTGTTCTTCTTTTATTTGTGAAAACTGCTTCATAAGTAAGCCATATTCTTCAACAACTTCTTGAACTTCCGAAGAATTTACATCACAATTTCTTTTTGCAATTAGTTTTTGCAAAACTGCTTCTATTCGTTTGTTGTAACTGTCAGCTACGTCTTTGCTAATAGGATTGTTGACTACAGATAAATATTTTTCTTTTCCTCCATACCACTCAACAACTTTGGCATAGCCTTTTTGCATTTCTTCTGATGAGACTGCCTCAATATAATGCTTTTTCCATTCTTCAACACTTCCAAACTCTTTGATAGCAAGTTCTTTCATATTGTCGGGCATATGTTCAAGCATAGTTTGAAACATTTCTTTCACTTCTGTTTTACTGAAAATTGCAAAATCCATTTTATTCTCTCCTTTCAGAATATCATCAATGCTGGTAATCAGACGTTCCATACGTTCTTTTTTTGCTACCAACATTTTTCTCTGCATTTGCAAAAGCTGGTTTCTTTCAAGAACCGGGTTATCCATAACAGCTTTGATTTCTTTCAATGGAATATCAAACTCACGGAAAAACAAAATCTGCTGTAATGTTTCCAATGCCTTATCGTCATAAAGCCGGTATCCCGCATCACTTTTTTCTGTTGGCTTTAACAAGCCGATTTCATCATAATAGTGAAGCGTGCGAACGCTGATACCTGTTAAATCTGATATTTCTTTTACTGTCCTCATAACTGCTGACCTCCTGTTCCTGATAAGCTAACTTTAATCTATGACGTTCCGTGAGAGTCAATAGTTTTCAGTTCAATAAATTGATTTTTCATCTCGACAAGCTGGAATTTTATAACTTATCAATCCCAATATAATATTATCATATGGTCTATCTTCTTG
>ERZ1673697.604-NODE-604-length-53770-cov-8.572577_pt1 | contig 53770 bp, 54 predicted proteins | sample MGYA00580227_ERZ1673697 | MGnify/ENA primary metagenome ERZ1673697 (study PRJEB41218, sample SAMN15661759) | gut metagenome | host: Homo sapiens | place: Canada: London | collected 2015-08-20/2019-03-30 | study: EMG produced TPA metagenomics assembly of... | reverse complement strand
AGAAAGATTCTTGTATGTTGTTTTGAAGGTATATCCTTTATATATAGATTTAATATGAAGATTTAAGCATTCTTAGAGATAAGGATGTTTTTTTTCGTTTCATTAGAATGTTCCGGCACAGAGAAAAAATCTTTCTATGCAGTATTCTTTCTTTGTGGTATAATATATATTATCAGATAGATGAAAAGAAGGGGTAAAAAGATGAAAAAATTCATAAAATATGGAAGTATTGTGGTTATTTCATTAGTTATATTAATAAGTTGTAACGTAAATTCGTATGATTGTGATGTATTTGCAGAAGAAAAGAATGAAGAACAAAATACAGAAACTGATATAATATGCAATTGGCCAGAAGATATTATAGATCCAGGACCAGCATTACCCCAATATCTTTCTGCTCCAAAAATCATGAATATATTGAATACGAACAAAGGAATTAAAGTTCAATGGAAGAAAGTAAATAATGCGCATGGATATCGCATTCAGAGAAAATTAGGAAATAGTAAGTGGAAAGATCTAAAAATACTAAAAGAAAATCAATATACAGATAAAACAGTAGAGAATGGTAAGAAATATCAATATAAGATTTATGCATATGCTTCTAATTCCATTGATTTTATAGAGTCAACTGGAACAAAAAGCACTACAAAAAAGATTTTATATTTGAAGGCTCCAGTGATCAGTAATATAAAGAAATCTCAAAGTACAAGATACAAAATTGTATGGAAGAAAAATAAAAAAGCAGATGGTTATAAGATTCAAATCTCTACATCTAAGAAATTTAAGAATAACAAGTCTAAGATAAAAGAAATTTCAACTTATAAGTTCAATCCTAAGATTTATGGAATGAAAAAGAAAAAATCGTATTATGTAAGAATTCGTGCTTATAAAGTAGATGGAAAGCAATTACATTATAGTGCATGGAGTAATATAAAGATATTAAAATAGCAAAAATGAAGTATTATGAACGTTATTTATTCATAATACTTCATTTTTTAAATAGTATTTTGGCTTATATCAGAATATTAATAAGCAATCAGTTCGTAACCATCTTCTGTTACAAGAACCTGAACTTCCCACTGTGCAGAAGGCTGTCCATCATCAGTATAGATCTGCCATTCGTCAACTTCATCAACATAAAATTCGTCGGTACCCATATTAACCATTGGTTCGATCGTAAACATCATACCGGGAGCCATAACCATACCAGTATCAGGTTCAGAAACATAGCTTACATAAGGATCTTCATGGAACTGAAGACCAACACCATGCCCACCGATTTCTTTGACAACAGTGTAACCATTTTCTACAGCATGCATATGCACTGCATGTCCCATATCGCCGAGAAGTCCCCAAGGCTTTACATTCTTAAGACCAATCTCAACACATTCTTTTGTAACATCAACTAATTTTTTCTTTTCTTTAGAAACTTCACCAATACAGAACATACGAGAAGAATCTGAAAAATATCCATGATAGATCGTAGAAACATCGACGTTGATGATATCACCTTCCTGTAAAACGACATCTTCTGAAGGAATCCCGTGGCATACTTGATCATTCACTGAAGTACAAACGCTCTTAGGAAATCCCTCATAATTTAATGGAGCAGGGATTGCACCACGGGATGTTGTCTGTTCATATACCCAGTCATCAATCTGCTGTGTTGTAACTCCAGCTTTAATATGCTCTGCAACATAATCCAAAACAGCGATATTGATTTTTCCGCTTTCTTTGATCTTCTCAATCTGTTCTGGAGTTTTGATCATATCGTGAGATGGGATGATATGTCCTTCTTGCTGTAATTCTTTTAATTTCTCATCAAACTGACAGTGGCATTTTTTGTATTTTTTTCCACTGCCACACCAGCATGCATCATTTCTTCCGATAGTTTCCATTTTTTGCACTTCCTTTATTTTCATTCATTTTTAATACGATTCCTATGGAATCAAACTATACCAATTTTACTATAATTAATAAGAAATAGCAATGAAGTGCGAATGATTTTATTCCTCAGTTAAAAAAACGTTGATTTACAAAATTTTATATAAAATAATTAAAATGTCGTGATCGTTCTTACAAAGAAAATACAAATAACACCGAGAATCGCAGGTTTTAAAACCTTATCAGCATTCTTTGTAAGCATTCCAGAACCGATCAGATTCCCAAGAATAGAACACAGACCAGCAACAAATCCAAGCAGCAAATACACTTTTCCATAAAATAAGAAAGTAACTAATGCTGTTAAGTTTGTAACAAGATTAATAAATTTCGTGACACCAGAAGCAGTTAATACATCTAGACCTGCAAAACGTGTCAGGCAAAGTAATAAAAATGTTCCAGTTCCAGGTCCATAAAATCCATCATAAATACCGATCACAAAAGCAGATAAAATACTTGCGATATAAGTTGATTTAGAAATTTCAAGGACAAAAGAATCAAAATCTTTCTTTGTAAATAAAAGATATACAAACAGGATTGGAAGTAGTACTAAAATAAAAATCTGAATAATACGTTCATTCGTATAAACAGATAATGAAGCTCCCAAAAATGATCCTAAAATAGCCGTAACAGAACAACTTAGTGCGATGTTAAAATTAATATGTCCCATTTTTGCAAAACGTACTGTGGCTGCAGCTGTTCCCATGGAAGAACTTAATTTATTTGTAGCAATTGCTCTGTGAGGAGGCAATCCTGCCAACAGATAAATTGGCAGAGAAATCAATCCACCACCGCCTCCAATCGCATCAATCAGTCCAGCCAGAAAAACGGCAGGACAAACAATTAAAAAAGTAAGCATAGTAATATTTTCCTCTCTAATTTTTACAAACATTTTGATTATAAAGAGCAAATCATATAAAATCAATAGGTTTATAAAAATTTATAAGAAAAAGTACTCGTATGGGCAATGTCTGAAAGGAGAAAAGCTGATAAAATTGTGATATGATAGAAAAAGAGGAGGATACTGTAGGAATGTCACTAGTAATCTTTGGTGTATATATCATAATAAATTCCTCCGTAGAGAATTTATTATAATGTGATTTTGTACATTTTTAAATGATCATTTCTGCACATTCTTATATTAGCATTTATAACTGGAAGAATATATGAATGGATTCGCAGAGAGAAATCCCAATCTCAAAGTATTTAATGCAATCATGCACTTGGATGAGGAAACACCACATCTGCATATTGATTATGTACCGTTTTCGACTGGAAATAAGCGGGGTTATCCACCAAAGTATCCCTAAAAGGAGCGTTGAAGGCACAGGGATTTGTCGGGGTGGGGCGGTTTGACACCGAGTGGAAACGCTGGGTGGAGAGTGAGAAACAGTGTCTTGCAGAGATTATGGAACGATACCAAATGGAATGGCTGCAAAAGGGAACGCATGAAAAGCATTTGTCGGTTTACGAATATGAGAAGAAAATGCGGAAAGCAGAAGTAGAAGAACTGGAGCAGGAGATTTCCAGTCAGAAAGATATAATAGCAGACTAGAGTTTGATATTGGAAACCAACGAGACAGCCCTGCAATCCCAACAGCAGATTTTAGAGGAAAATGAGGAGAGAGTAAAGAAAATCCGGCAGGAAACGGAACAGGCAAAAGAGGGTTGGGAGAAAGTGCAGATTGACAAGGACAAAGCACAGGATTCCTATAAATACTACAAAACCTTGAAGAACAGGTGCGGAATTTAGAGAAAAGAAAATCTGATAAAGCGGAGGAGGTACAGACAGAGGCGGACTTTGTGAAGGAGCAGGCTATGCAGCAATATGAGAAATACCGGCGGGTTGAGCCAAGCGAGAGAGGAACCGCCATGTTTGATGAGATGCTGCGGCTGAAGCGGGAAAATATGATACTGGAGGATGAGAATAAAACTTTGAAGAAAAAACTGCAAAAAGCATATGATTTCATGAAGCGGTTTACCATCAATGGGCTGAATATGCTGGAGAGTTTTTTGCAATCTATTGGGGAAAAAATGCGTGAGTTTTCAGAGAATATTGGTTTTGACAGTAGAGGTAGATAATTATAATCGGAAAGGAAAAATGAATATAGATAACGATAAACGTCTTATTTTTATATAAATATTATATGCAGTTAAGTTGAAGGGGTGTGTTTGTATCCTAAGTTATTATAAATCTTTACAATCTTTATATTGACAGTGTTGGTCTAATGTGATAGAGTAATATTGTCTAATGCATTAGAGTTCCATGCCTTATTTTATATATAAATAAAATTTGCTATAGGTGTGTGGGGAAGTTGTATATGTTTAAAGGATTTTGTTATTGACACAATGATAAAATTCACAGTTGTAGAAAGGAGAATGTTGTTATGAATAATCTAAAAATATCTAAAGTGATTTCGTTTTTACTCATGGTATGCCTTATGAAAAGATTGAACAAGTCACAGAATCAACTTTAGTACTCGGAGTTGATATCGGAAGTTCTGAACACTATGTCAGAGCATTCGATTACCGGGGAAGAGAGCTGACAAGAAAAGTATTCAGATTTTCAACTGATATCAATGGGTTCAACAGCTTTTATGACTGGGTTACACAAATATGCATAAAGCATGGAAAAAATGAAGCAATGATAGGATGTGAACCTACAGGTCATTACTGGTATACCTTTTATCAGTTTGTAAAAGATCATGGGATGAAACTGGCATTCGTGAATCCTGCTTCTGTGAAGAAAGCGAAGGAACTGGATGATAACAGCCCAAAGAAAACAGATCTGAAAGATCCAAAAACGATCGCAAAGCTTGTGATCGATGGACGGTACAGTTTTCCGTATGTGCCGGAAGGGATCTATGCAGAGATCAGAGAAGTGGTATCAAGCCGTGATCGTATCATGAAGGAGCTGAATGCAGCATCCAACAGGATACAGAGATGGCTGAAGATATATTTTCCAGAATATCTTACCGTATATAAGAAATTTGATACGACAACAGGAATGATGATCCTAGAGAAAGCACCATTACCGGATATGGTGAAAGCACTTGGTGCAGATCATATCGTAAAGATATGGAGACAACAAAAAGTGCGTGGCAAAGGTGCCAGTTTGAATAGGGCAAAGACCCTGGTGGATGCTGCGCATGATAGTGTTGGAAAACCAGGCGGACAGGGTGCAGTCATGGAGATTCAGATGTTGTTGGAAGATTATAAGGTAAAGAAGCAACAACTGGAAATGGTCACATCTGTGATGGAAGAATTGACCATGCAGATACCAAATGCAGATAAGATGCTGTCAGTGAATGGCATCGGATTAGTAACTGTAGCTGGTTTTATATCAGAAGTCGGGGATATCAGTCGCTTTAAGAACCCGAAACAGATACAGAAGTATGCTGGATTTGAACTGGTAGAGAACAGCTCTGGAAAACACAAAGGTCGTACAACGATCAGCAAGCGTGGTCGGAAGAAACTGCGAAAAATCATATATCAGGTAGTATTACCATTGATACAGAGCAATAAAGAATTCAGATCGATCTATGATTATTACAGAAAACGGATAAAGAATCCACTGAAAGGCCGACAGAGAATGATAGCCGTTGGATGTAAGCTGATCCGGGTATTCTTTGCAATCATGACGAAGGGTGTTGTCTACAATGGATCAAAAATGATAGAGGATATTCATCGTCCAACTCAACTGCCACAGGCAGCCTAACAAGAAAGAAATAAACCTGAAAACAGGAAAGCGTCCGCCAAGGAGATTGGTGCTGTGGACAGGGATGTAACTGTATCGTTGAAAAAAGTATAGCCAGTTTAGCCACAGGAGATACAGACCATAGGACAAAGATCCTGTGCTTAAGCATAAGTGGCAGCCCAGCTATGGATAGACAGAACGAAGGAATTTAGGACTCCGATCGTAGCAGATGGATGATCCTGTCAGACATGAGAGGTTTGTTGCTGTAGGAAAAATGGGTGGACAAAGAAGGCAATCATAAGAAAAACCAAGACGTCTTCTTTTAGTATCAATTTTTCTATGAATGGTACAAAAAGATACCCTATTCACTATCTATAAGGTTATATTTAGATCAACTAATTAACTTAAATAGTATCAGGAAAGCTGATAAATCAAGGCTTTCTTGTGCAATTTTAATAAAAATATACAGAGAGGAGATTATTTATAATGAAAGCAAAGAAAATAGTGTATCTTATGCTAATAATGGTCGTGCTTATCTCAGGGTGTAACCATCAAAATAATAATATGGAAGAAAGTAAAAAAACATCGTTTTCAAATGAGAAAACATCAGATTCTACGACGAAACCATCTTCCATTGTCTCTACTGCTGTTCCGACAACGGCAATTCCCACCACTTTACCTACAGAGAATCATAACAAGAAAGAGGATGCACCTGTTGGATATGCAGAAGCAAATTACTTTAAGGAAAAAGTTAAGGATATTATATATTACAAAGATGGTAAAAAGCATACAATAGCGCCGGATACAGAGGAGGGAAAACAAATTATTCTTATGGCAAAACAGCGTTATGTCAATACAGGAGAACATGTTTTGCGGAAGAATAAATTAAAGAAAAAAGTTTCAACTTTGCAGGAAAGAGGAAAGGCATTGGAAATAAAATTTGCCAAACAGTGTTATAAGATTTATACTGGAGGCAAGAGTAATGACTATAAAAAAGTATCAATTAACTATCAGTCATGGTTGTATCCGCTGGAAGGAGAAGATGCAAAGTATTTTATACCTTTGCCCAATCGGGAATGTACTTATGAAAAACTTGGGGATGCAAAGGAATTATTGGAATACTTGGAAAAGTGTATAGAGTAGTCATTGATAGAAACTATAATATCATAAAGAAAGGAATAGTATGATGGAGACACCTAAAGTTTTTGAAAGTGAATATAAGTTTTGCCTTATATTATGGGAAAATGAACCCATAAAAAGTGGTAATTTGGTAAAACTTTGCAAAGAAAGATTAGGTTGGAAAAGTACAACAACGTATACGGTAATAAAAAGGTTATCTGAGAGGGGAGTAATAAAGAATGAAAATACGATTGTTTCTTCCATTGTTTCAAAAGAACAAATACAGGAGGCAGAAATAGTAAATATGGTGGAGAAAACATTTGAAGGTTCTCTGCCAGCATTTATTTCTGCATTTGGAAGACATGAAAAGTTGTCTGAGAAAGAAATTGAGGACATAAGAAGGATGATTGAAAAAGATTGATTAAAAGATAGAATAAATTTACCTGTACTCAGATTATTTAACACAGGAGGAAGATATGCAGAGTGTTTTTTTAAAAATTTTATCAATTGGCATGAATGCCAGTTGGATGATATTGGCTATCTTGTGCTTGCGTATAGTGTTTTGGAAGTCTCCAAAATGGATTGCATGCTTTATGTGGTTTTTGGTAGGAATAAGGCTCTTATGCCCTTATAACATAGAAAGCACTATTAGCCTTGTTCCAATTCAAATGGAAGTGCCATTGAATGATTCTGAAAAAAATACTTTGAAAGATGAAAAGGATATGGCATATATTCGTATAGAACGTAATTCTTTTATAAAGCGTAATAGAGAATCAGAAAAGCATATCTACCAGTCGAACAACACAGACAGGATAAGAGGGGATAAGGCGGAACTAAATGCTAGCAATGCTTTGGCAGATAGCATAGAAAAACAAGTAATGCTGAATAGTTCCAGACTTCGTTTTTTTGCGGTAGTTTGGGTGTGCGGTCTGTTTGCTATGCTTCTTTACTTTGTTTTAAGTTGTTTTTATTTGTCAAATAGAACAAAAACTGCTACATACTTTAAGGAAAATATATGGGAGAGCGAGTTTGTGATTTCGCCATATATCTTTGGAGTGTTTTGTCCCAAAATATATATTCCGTATGGAATAGATGAGGAACAACTTGTTTATGTTTTAGCCCATGAACGGGCTCATTTGAAACGGAAAGACCATATATTAAAAGTAGTGGCTTATTTTATTCTATCTATATATTGGTTTCATCCGCTGGTTTGGGTCGCTTATGTTTGTCTGGGGCGGGATATTGAATATGCCTGTGATGAAAAAGCTGTTTTGAATATGGATAAGAGGGAAAGAAAAAATTATTTGCTGGCACTTTTGAACTGTTGTGCAGTAAAAAGGCGTGCCAGTGTATATCCACTGGCATTTGGAAAAATTGGAATTAAAAAAAGGGTGATTCGCATGAAACAATGGAAAAAACCATCAATTGTGCTGTTTACTATTACAATGCTTTTTGGAATGATAGTATCAGTTTGTTTCTTTACTGTTCCTAAGACACGAGGAGCAGGGGAAATGAAAAATCAAGAAGAGATAAATACAGGTTTTGTAACATTGGACATAAAACCGGCTTCAGTTAATCTAAATGAAAATACAGGAGCGGATGGTACAATATTATATTATGTTGATGCAGGAAAGATTATTTTTGGTGGCACTTATGGATTATTTGTCTATGACAAAAATTCCAGAACAATTGTACAGTCGTTAGATTTGGAATATATTGAGTGCAATTATACACAAGGGGATAATTACTGTGAAATAGCCGTAGATAAAAATGGTGGAAAGATTTATTTGAATCCTGTGAGGAAAAAGAAATTGTATATCTTAGACTTGATATCTAATACGTTGGAGATAAGAAATTATCCAAATTCAGATATTTGGAAGGATAATTCATTAGAGTTGTTTCATGTAGAGAATGCAAAACAAGTATCTTATCATGATGGTGGAGAAGAAAAAATATGCAAATTAAATGAAAATGATTTTACAATAGGCAGTTGTTCATATACAGAATATCCTCGAAAGGAATCAAATAATAAGGGGGAATTGATGTATTATCCCTTATTTGCACAATGATAGAGTGTAACATTTTTATACCGAGAGTAAATGTTAAAGTGTAAGTTTGACTGGAAAATACAGGATTATTGGAGGAGATTGACAAAGCCACGGATAAAAAAAGGATATAACAACAAATTCAAAGTCCTCAAACGTATTGTATACGGAAGAAGTGGATTAGTCAATCTGGAGAAAAAATGTAAACTGGCTTTTCTTCCAAGGGATCGAGATTTTTCTCTTTCTGCACTATTATAAAACAAGGGGCTGGTATTGAAATAATACCAGCTTGCATTTTAACCGTTATACCCAAAGTTAAGAAAGAGTCCATTTTGGATTTCTCTGCTTTTTCTTATTAAAAATTTATGAATTTGAATCCTCAGAATCATGAGAAACGGATTCTCTCAATACAACTTTTCCTGCTGCCTGACGCCGCCGTGTATCGGACATAGCAGCATAATGTTTTCGGGTCGTATTAACATCAGAGTGTCCAAGAACTTCCGCTACAAGATAAATATCATCGGTCTCCTGATAAAGAGCAGTACCATAAGTACTACGCAGTTTATGAGGCGTGATCTTCTTTAGTGGAGTGACTTCCTTCGCATATTTTTTCACAAGATTCTGGACCGCCTGCACACCAATTCTTCGTCTTTGCATAGAATAAAATAAAGCATCTTCATGTCCTTCCTTTGGAATGATGAGTTTTCTGCTGCCCTCAATATATTGTTCTAAAGCATCTGCAACTTCATTTCCAAAATAAACGGTCATTTCTTTTCGGCCTTTTCGGATCAGATGAAGACCGTTATTGCGGAAATCAACATCATCAATGTTTAGACCCACTAATTCAGATACACGGATTCCAGTCCCAAGAAGAAGTGTAATGATCGCAAGATCACGTTCTTTTGTCTTTTCATAATAAGCACGTTTCTGCCCAGTTAAATGGTCACCACCGTGTTCTACAAAATCAAGCAAAGAAGCAACTTCATCGGCTTCTAAACGGATAATTTCCTTCTCACGGATCTTTGGCATATCGACAAGCAATGTTGGATTCTTCTCGATCAGCTGTCGTTTATAAAAATATCCGTAAAAAGAACGAAGAGCAGACATCTTACGGAAAACACCTTGTTCAGTATTCTGCATATGCTTATGTTGTTCTTCCGAGATGTAAACCTTTAAATATTCCATATATTCTTCCAGATCAACGGATTCAATCTTATCAAGATCACTCACTTTAAAATCCAGTACAGAGTAATTACGGTAAGCAGGATTTTCATCGATCAGAAAATGAAAGAACACTCTCAGATCATAAGCATAAGCAATTCGAGTTCTTACTTGTGTGGTAGAATCAATTGCACGGAAAAATTCTTTCGCAAAAGGCGGAAGAGTTTTAATAAGTTCACGTAATTTGATCGTCTGTCTTGCAGTCAGATCGTCATAATATGGTAATGATTTCATAAAATTCACCTGTTTCTTATTTATTTAGCATACCATTTACGGCTATTCAGTAGTAGTAAATGAAAATAATACATGACTTATTCTATCAATTTTTCACAAAGCTTGCAAACTTTCCCCTTCTATGTATAATAATAGTTAGTCAAGACTAACTAGAACGAAAATAAAAAGAAAGGAACATTTCGTGTATGATGCAATTTTTTAAATCATCAACAAAAGAAACAATGAACTTCTTAAGGTATATCGGCCCAGGTTTATTAGTCACTGTAGGTTTTATAGATCCCGGAAACTGGGCAAGTAATATCGCAGCAGGTTCCGGTTATGGATATACGTTGTTATGGATGGTCACATTATCAACGATCATGCTCATTATCTTACAGCATAATGCAGCACATCTAGGAATCGTCACAGGAAAATGTTTATCAGAAGCAACAAGTCTGTATATTAATAAAGGGTTTAAGAACATCATTTTATTAACAGCAGTTGCAGCATCGATCGCAACCGCAATGGCAGAACTTTTAGGTGGTGCAATGGCATTAGAAATGCTGTTTCATATTCCAGTAAAGATTGGTACATTTATCATTTTAGGGATCGTACTGATCTGTCAGTTTACGAATGCATACAGCAGAATCGAGAAACTGATCATCTTATTTGTATCACTGATTGGATTCTCTTTTCTGTTTGAAATCTGTATTGCAGATATTGAATGGAAACAGGCGCTGATCGGATGGGTAAAGCCAGAAATTCCCAAAGGTTCACTTCCAGTTGTCATGAGTGTTCTAGGAGCAGTCGTGATGCCACATAACCTGTTTTTACATTCAGAGATCATTCAGAGCAGAGAATGGAATCTAAAAGATGAAAATGTGATAGAACAGCAGTTAAAATACGAGTTTAAAGATACCTTATTTTCCATGATCATAGGATGGGCAATTAACAGTGCAATGATCTTAATGGCAGCAGCTATCCTATATCAAGGAAATGGTCATTCTATTGATGATATTCATTTAGCAGGTTCCATGTTAACACCACTTCTTGGAAATGCAGCATCAATTATTTTTGCACTTGCATTATTACTTGCTGGAATTTCATCAAGTATTACAGCAGGAATGGCTGGTGGAACGATTTTTTCTGGAATTTTTGATCATCCTTATGATATTCATCATAAAGATACGAAATTAGGAGTTCTTATTACGATGATTCCGGCAACATTGATTATTTTACTGATAAAATCTCCATTCGATGGATTGATCTATTCCCAGATGTTTTTGGCAGTTCAACTTCCTATTACGATCTTTACTCAGATCTATCTGACATCCTCAAAGAAAGTCATGGGGAAATATGCGAATTCGAAACGATTAAAGATCATACTTTTTATGATTGCACTGATCGTAACATTTCTTAACATATGTCTGTTTGTGACTGGATTTTAAATATAAAAAATGAGATAATAAAGATAAAAAAAGAAAGGAGCATCTTATGGAAATTAAATATTTATCAATTAAGAATTTTAAATCAATCCGGCATATGGAAATATTAGATATCCAGAATGCTCTGATTTTTGTTGGAAAGAATAATACAGGAAAATCATCCATCCTTCATGCCTTGCGTGCAGTCGAAGGATCTTATGAAATCTCATTGGATGATTTTAACGAGACAATGCAAAATATAGAGATTGGATTTATATTATCCATTACAGAAGAAGATCTTCATATTTTCCATAAAAATGGTATAGTGAGCCAGTATAAAAAATACGATCTTTGGAAAAAGGATTTTGAGAGCAAACTTCCATCTTACAAAAATGAAGAGATCACTTTTACATTCATTGCCAATAAAGAAGGCAAACAGCGGTTTTACGATGGAAAAAGGAAACATAATAAGTATATCCGGGAGATTTTCCCAACTATTTATTTCATTGGAACGAACCGTAATTTAAAACAGATACAGGATGATCTTTTTATGTTACAGGAAGACAGTTTGCTTAAGATCATGCGTACAAACTGCTGTATGTTTGATCCTGTGAAACCATGTACTCATTGTTTTCAGTGTATCGGTCTGATCGATCAGAAGAGTCCGAAGGAACTGAATGCATTTGAGGCTGCAAAGCTATTTGAATATAAATTGTACGAGATGAACATTGACCAGTTTGAGAAACGTATCAATGAGAGCTTCCATAAGAACGGCGGATTTGAGGATATCATTTTCTCTATGAATTATGATGTTGATCAGATGCTTCAAGTTAATGCAGAGGCTTATAATAAAGAACGTGATATTTCAATTTCTGTGGAACGATTGGGGCGTGGAATGAAAAGTATTTATATGCTTTCTCTTCTGGAAGCTTATGTAATGGATGAGAATAGTCTTTCATCAATCATTCTGGTAGAGGAACCAGAGATGTTTTTGCATCCACAACTGCAAAAGACAGCCAGTGAGATCCTTTATCGTCTGGCACAGAAGAATCAGGTGATCTTTACAACACATTCTCCACATTTATTAGCCAATTTTAGCAGTAGACAATTATGTCAGATCATATTGGATGAAGATTCATATTCTGTTGCAAAGAAGAAAACGAACATTAGTTCGGTATTAGACGATCTTGGATATAATGCTTCCGATCTTATGAATGTTGATTTTGTTTTTATCGTAGAAGGAAAACAAGATAAATACCGTTTGCCATTGTTGTTAAATCATTATTATTCTGAAATTTATGATGAAGACGGCAGATTAAATCGTGTAGCGATCTTGACAACAAACAGCTGTACCAATATCAAGACGTATGCCAACTTAAAATATATAAATCAGCTTTATATGAAGGATCGTTTTTTAATGATCCGTGATAGTGATGGTAAGGATCGAGATATGCTTGGAAGACAGCTTTGTAAATATTATGATGAGAGAAATCTTGTGGATGTTGATCATTTACCAAAAGTGACAAGGAAAAATGTATTGATCTTAAAATATTATTCTTTTGAAAATTATTTTTTAAATCCAGAGATCATGTCAAAACTTGGAGTTATAGAATCTGAAGATGCTTTTTATGAGATTTTATATGATAAATGGAGAGAATATCTGCATAGGATCAAAAGTGGAGTTCATTTGATACAGATGATGGGACGTGATTTTACATCACCGCAAGATATGAAAGAACATATGGAAGAGATCAAAACCTATATGCGGGGTCATAATCTGTTTGACATTTTTTATGGAAGATATAAAAAAGAAGAGAAAGATTTATTAAAGAAATATATTGAGATCGCACCAAGAGATGAATTTAGTGATATTCTTGATGCGGCGGATTCGTTTATCTATTTTCAGAGTAAGACAAAACAAAAAGATATTCAGAATGAAACAAAATAAAGAAAGTGCGAGATAAATAATATGACAAAGAAACACACAATATTAACAGCGATCAATTCGAAATACATTCACTCGAACCTTGCAGTTTACTGCCTTCGTGCCTACGCAAAGCCATATATCGATGAAGTCGAGATTGCAGAATATACGATCAATCAGCAGGTGGATGATATCCTGATGAGTCTGTATCAAAAACATCCAGATATCCTTTGTTTTTCCTGTTATATTTGGAATATTGAATACATAGAACGTGTGATCAGGGAAATCCATAAACTACTGCCGGATGTTCCAATCTGGCTTGGAGGACCAGAAGTTTCCTATGATTCCAGAGAAGTTTTAAGACGACTTCCACAGGTAACGGGTGTGATGAAAGGGGAAGGAGAAGTTACATTCCTTGAAGTGCTTGATCATTATCATGGAAAGAGAGATGATCTTAGCAAGATTCCTGGACTAACTTATAGAAATGAAGATGAGATCGTAGAAACACCATGGCGTCCAGTGATGGACTTAAGTAAAGTTCCATTTGTGTATGAACATATTGAAGATTTTGAACATAAGATCATCTACTATGAATCAAGCAGGGGCTGTCCATTTTCATGTAGTTATTGTTTATCTTCGATCGATAAATGCCTGCGCTTCCGAAATCTTTCTCTTGTCAAAAAGGAATTACAGTTTTTCTTAGATCATAAAGTGCCACAGGTCAAATTTGTCGATCGTACCTTTAACTGTCGACATGATCATGCAATGGAAATCTGGCGTTATATAAAGGAACATGATAACGGCATTACCAATTTCCATTTTGAAGTGGCAGCAGATGTCTTAAAGGATGATGAAATTGAATTGATCTCTGATATGCGTCCGGGACTGATTCAGTTAGAGATTGGCGTTCAGTCAACGAACATCGACACGATCACTGAGATTCACAGGAAAATGGATTTTAAGAAAGTTGCAGATATCGTAACAAGGATCAATGCTGGACATAATATACATCAACATTTGGATCTGATCGCAGGACTGCCTTATGAAGATCTTGAAAGTTTTAAACAGTCATTTCAGGATGTCTATGAAGTACATCCAGAACAATTACAGTTAGGCTTTTTAAAAGTATTAAAAGGTTCTTATATGGAAAAACAAAAAGAGAACTATGGGCTTGTTTATAAAGATACACCGCCTTATGAAGTCCTTTATACAAAATGGCTGCCTTATGAAGATGTACTGGTTTTAAAGAAAGTGGAAGAAATGGTGGAAGTTTATTATAATAGCAGCCAGTTTTCGAACACCTTGCGGTTGTTGGAAAAAGAATTTGACACTGCATTTGCTTTATATGATACACTTGCCAGATTTTATGAGGAGAAAGGTTATGACAAGGTCAGCCACAGCCGGATTGCCCGATTTGAAATCTTATATGAATTTATACAAACCATTACAGCAGAAGAGAATCTTGTATTATATAAAGAGTTGTTAACGTATGACTTATATCTTCGTGAAAATGTAAAGAAACGTCCGGATTTTGCAGGAGATTATACATTACAAAAGGACGAGCTTCGTTATATCAACGAAGAGATTTTATTAAAAGATGAACGACTTGCATATTTTGGACAAAAGAATATGCGGAAATTTTCCCATATGGAACAATTCGATCATGCGGTAAATGAAGATTTTAAAGAAACAAAAACCATCCTATTGTTTGATTATCAGAATCGAGATCCATTGACAAACCAGGCGACAGTTTATCCGATTACAATGAATTTGATAAAAAATCAATAAAAATATAGTAAGAAAGAGGGTGCAGAAAATAAGATGATCGCAATATATTTAGCACCACTTTATCTGCTGTTAAATGTCTATTTTTTATTCCGAATATTGAAATGGTTAGAGACTTGTCATGTTTATTTTAAAAAGAAATGGATTAAAGCAGTTTTGGTCATGATCTATGTATTTCTTGCATTCAGTATTCTGATCGCATTTTTGTTTCCACATGGAACGATACGGCGAGCTATGAAACTGATCAGTAATTACTGGCTGGGTGTTTTGATGTATTTGGCGCTTACGATCCTTATTGCGGATCTGATCCGCCTGATCTTGATCTATTTTGTAAAAGCAGATCAGGAAAAGTTTCGGACACCAAAAGTTTTTAGGATTGTTGGAAGCATTTGTATGATCTTGATCTTATTGATCAGTTTTTACGGAGTGTGTAATGCAAGGAATATCAGGACAACAAGTTACCATGTAACGATACATAAAAAAGCAAGAAATCATAAAAAGCTAAAGATCATTTTACTTGCAGATCTTCATCTTGGATACAATATTGGATGTTCTCAGATGAAACAGATGGTAATGAAAGTAAATCAGCAAAGTCCAGATTTGATCGTGGTCGCAGGAGACATTTTTGATAATGAATATGATGCATTAGATGATCCAGATCAGTTGGTCAAGATATTTCGACAGCTAAAGAGTCAATACGGTGTTTATGCAGTTTATGGAAATCATGATATTGATGAAAAGATTCTTGCAGGATTTACATTTGGCAGCGGTCGGGAGAAAAAGGTCAGCGATCCAAGAATGGATGAATTTGTAAAAAGGGCAGGAATGAAGTTATTAAGAGATGAATCTGTTTGTATTGATCAAAGCTTCTATCTCTATGGAAGACCAGATGCTGAGAAAGTAGGTCGTGGGATCAGCAGACGTAAGACTCCAAAAGAACTGGTAAATGGAATGGATCTTAAAAAGCCTGTGATCGTACTGGATCATGAGCCGAGGCAGTTGGAAGAGTTAAATCAGGCAGGAGTAGACATTGATCTTTGTGGGCATACGCATGATGGACAGCTGTTCCCTGGGAATATTACAATTCATTTGTTTTGGAAGAATCCGTATGGATATCGTAAGGTTGGAAATGCGCATCAGATCGTAACTTCAGGTGTCGGTTTATTTGGCCCGAATATGAGGGTCGGAACGAAAGCGGAGATTGTGGTTGTGAATGTGGATTTTAGATGATCTGACAAAGATGTCAGTTATACTATAATAAACATAATGGAGGAAGACATTTTTATGAAATATAACGATGGAAAAGACAGATGCAGTTGGGCTAATCCAAAGAATCCGATATATATTGATTATCACGATAAAGAATGGGGAGTGCCTGTCTATGACGACCATAAATTGTTTGAAATGCTGATCTTGGAATCGTTTCAGGCAGGATTATCGTGGGAGTGTGTGTTAAATAAACGAGAAGCGTTCAGAGAAGCGTTTGATGATTTTGATGTATATAAAGTGAGTGCATATGATGAGGAGAAACAAGCGCAATTAAAAGAAAATAAAGGGATTATAAGAAACCAAAGAAAAATATCTGCTGCCGTATCAAATGCGACTATTTTTATGAAAATCCAGGAAGAATACGGAACCTTTTCTGAATATTTATGGAAGTTTACAGATCATAAGATCATCCATGAGACGGGAAAAACATCTTCAGAATTATCCGACCAGATTTCAAAGGATTTAAAGAAACGTGGAATGAAATTTGTCGGTACAACGATCATTTATTCCTATCTGCAGGCAGTGGGAGTGGTCGAGTCACATGAGGAAGGTTGTTTCCTGCATCATAAAGAATAAAAAATTTACAAGTAGGTAACACTGCGTACTTGAATTTTTATACAAAAAGGAGTAAGGTAGAAATTACCAGATAAAATTGAGTATTAGAAAGATGATCATGTCATAACAATGTTCAAACAAAGGGAGGAAGCAATCATGAGACGTAAGATTATGACAGCATTTGTATGCGCGATTATGACAATCTCTGTAATACCGGTTTATGCAGATGATACACAGACCGATCAGGCAGTGACAACAGAAGTTTCTACCGAAACAGCAGCAACGGTGCAAGAAACAAAAAGAACGCAAAGTAAAGAACAACAGAAGAAAAAGACAACAAGCAAGAAACATACTAAGACCAAGAAGACAAAATCAAAGAAAAAGGAAGAAAACAAAGTCATTCCAATGCCAACACAAGTGATCAGTAAGAGTTCTTCGGATACGATCGAAGGAAGGATCAAGGATAAACAGGCGAAAGTGAAACAGCTGAAAAAACAAAAAGCGAAGATTGAGGAAGAGATTCGCCTGGAACAGCAAAAAGCACGATCTATAAATGAATTTTACAAAAAGTATACAGCAAATTCCAAGGCGGAGATTGCTTTATATGGGCAGGAAATCACTCCTTCTATGAAGATTTCTAAAAAAGATGAGCAGTTAAGAGAAGATTTATATGAGCTTGCAGATTTATTTGGAGATGAGAATCTGAGAACGATCGCAAGCAAATATGTCTTTGGAATTAATCATCCGGACTTTGAGACTTTGCTTGATAAGAATGAAACGATTCAGCTTGATCAGTATTTAAAGAACGAACAGATACTTCCGATCAAACCAATGGAAGAAAAGGTTCAGACGATCAAGAAGCAGATCAAGAAGTTCAAAGGAGAGATCAAAAAAGAGGAACAGACAAGATATTTTAATCCAAATGATGTCAGTGCTCTAAGTCATATCACAGTTTCAGACGCCAAACATATCTTGGAAGGAACTGCTTTGTATGATGATGCGAAAGCTTATGTCAAGGCGGAAGAAAAATATCATGTGAATGCAGTCTTTTTGATGGGAATCGCTGCACATGAAAGTGCATGGGGCACGAGCCGCCGTGCGAGGGAAGATAATAATCTGACTGGATATGGTGTAACATCGGATCATGCAAAAGGAATTAACAAATCAACGAAAGAAGCAGGACTTTTAGCGACTGCAGAAACTTTACATGAAAAATACCTGACATCAGGTGGAAGTTACTATGTTGGAACTTCTGCGGCAGCAGTGAACAAACATTACTGTGTTGGCGGAGAATGGGCGGCAGCAGTTGTAAAGAATGCTTATTTATTAATGAATCGTTTATAATTTTCTATTTTTGTATTGATTTTATAGAATCACAATGCTATAATTTACAAGAAATCAAAAAGAAGAAAACGTTGATGAGAAGAGTACTTTGTGGAAAGCTTCCAGAGAGGGATACATTTGCTGAAAGTATCCTAAGCAGACAAACAAAGGAAGACCACCTCGGAGTGGCTGTAAACCAGCCCGGCTGACACCGTTAATCGTCGATCAAGTGATCTGTTTCTGGAGTTTATGATCAAAGGATATGAAACAGATAACCAGGGTGGAACCGCGATAACTCGTCCCATGGATTTTTATTAGTCCATGGGATTTTTTATTTCTGTTATAGATTTATTATAGAAGAAATCTATAGAGAATTGTGACAGGATAAATAAAACGTTATATATCAAGAAAGGATGAATAAGAAGATGAAGATTACATTAAAAGATGGATCTGTAAAAGAGTATGAAAACAATATGTCTGTCATTGATATTGCAAAAGATATCAGTGAAGGACTGGCAAGAGTTGCCTGTGCGGGTGAGGTTGATGGAGAAGTTGTTGACCTTAGAACTGTCATTGACAAAGACTGCGAATTAAATATCTTAACATTTGATTCTGATGAAGGAAAACACGCATTCCGTCATACAGCATCCCATATTTTAGCTCAGGCAGTAAAACGTTTATATCCAGAAACAAAACTTGCGATCGGACCTTCTATCGACAATGGTTTCTACTATGATATGGAGAAAGATACTCCATTTACACAGGAAGACCTTGAGAAGATTGAAAAAGAAATGAAGAAGATCGTCAAAGAAAATCTTGAAATCACAAGCTTTACAAAACCTAGAGATGAAGCGATTGCATTTATGAAAGAAAGAAACGAACCTTACAAAGTAGAATTGATTGAAGATCTTCCAGAAGATTCTGTGATCAGCTTCTATCAGCAGGGTGAATTTGTTGATCTTTGTGCAGGACCTCACTTAATGACTACAAAACCAGTGAAAGCATTCAAACTTACAAGTATTGCAGGTGCTTACTGGCGTGGAGATGAGCATAATCAGATGCTTACAAGAATCTATGGTACTGCATTTACAAAGAAAGCTGAATTAGATGCATACCTTACAATGATGGAAGAGGCTAGAAAGCGTGACCATCGTAAACTTGGAAAAGAACTTGGTCTGTTTATGATGAGAGAAGAAGGACCTGGATTCCCATTCTTCCTTCCAAAAGGTATGGTTCTTAAAAACACATTATTAGACTACTGGCGTGAAATTCATCAGAAAGCAGGATACGTTGAAATCTCAACACCTATCATGTTAAGTCGTCATTTATGGGAAACATCAGGACATTGGGATCATTACAAAGAAAATATGTATACAACAGTTATTGATGATCAGGATTTTGCAATCAAACCTATGAACTGCCCAGGTGGAGTTCTTGTTTATGATTCTGAACCACGTTCATATAGAGATCTTCCATTAAGAATGGGAGAATTAGGTTTAGTACATCGTCATGAAAAATCTGGTCAGTTACATGGATTAATGCGTGTTCGTTGTTTTACACAGGATGATGCACATATCTTTATGACACCAGATCAGATCAAAGATGAGATCAAAAGTGTTGCAGGATTGATCGATCAGGTTTACAATTTATTTGGATTTAAGTATCATGTAGAACTTTCTACTCGTCCAGATGACAGCATGGGAAGTGACGAAGATTGGGAACTTGCAACAGATTCTCTTCGTGCAGCTTTAGATGATCTTGGACTTGATTATGTGGTAAATGAAGGAGACGGAGCATTCTACGGACCTAAGATTGATTTCCACTTAGAGGATTCTATCGGAAGAACATGGCAGTGTGGAACAATCCAGCTTGACTTCCAGCTCCCATTACGTTTTGACCTTCACTACACAGGAGCAGATGGAGAGAAACATCGTCCAATCATGATCCACCGTGTTGCATTTGGATCTATCGAGCGTTTTATCGGTATCTTGATCGAGCATTTTGCAGGTGCTTTCCCTACATGGTTAGCTCCAGTACAGGTTGAAGTGATTCCTATCTCTGATAAGCATTTAGATTATGCTAATAAAGTACTTGATACATTAAAGGCAGCAGGAATCCGTGCAGACATCGATACAAGAGCTGAGAAAATGGGATACAAGATCCGTGAAGCGCAGCTTCAGAAGATTCCATATATGTTAGTTGTTGGTGGAAAAGAAGAAGAAAACGGAGCTGTATCAGTAAGAAGCCGATTCAAAGGTGATGAAGGACAGATGAAGTTAGATGACTTCTTAGCTGCAATCAAAGAAGAGATTGCTAATAGAGAAAACCGTAAGGTTGAAAAAGAAGATTAATTGTCAAATGAAAAGGAGGCACCACATTTGTGGAATGCCTCCTTCCTTTATATCATATCCGTTCTAATAATTCATCAGGTTTCATAGCAGGTACTTTACTTTCGATAAAATCCTTGATATTACGAGTTACAATAAAATCTACTTTCATTCGCTGTGCGCATACCATTTGAATCGCATCTTCATAATCAGAAGTTTTCATATTCGCAGCTTTTCTTATATCAGAAGACTTTAGATCAGCAATATGAAAAATCATAAACAGCTGTTCAATAATTTGCTGAGTTTTTTCTGGTGTTAATTCTTTTCTCAAAATATAAACAATATTTGGAATAGATAATGCTGAAATATATCCATCAATTTTTTCTACTTCACATAACTTCCAGATTTTTGAAGAGCTTTCTACAAAATCAGTTCTGTCACATAATACATCCAGGATTACATTTGTATCAATCAATATTTTCATATTTTTCTGCAATCCTTTCTGCGCGGATATCCTTTTCGTTATAATCTTTTTTTAGAATTCCAGTTAAAGAATCAGTCAAGAAAGAAATACCTGTGTCTTTTGAAATTAATCTGGCGACTTCTTTTCCTTTCTTTAAAATAATAATTTCATTACCTTCTTGGACAGCTTTTAAATATTTACCAAAGTTATTTTGAATATCAGTTGCTGTTGTTGTAATCATAGTATCACCTCCTATTTTAATAGTTAATACCTAAAATTATTATATGCTATTTTAGGGATTTTATCAATGATATTAGAAAAATTGATTCATTTTATAAGTTATATAAAACAAGATTGTCTATATAACTGCAACATTTTCTCAAATAAACATCTTGAAATATACCCTAACAGGGTATATAATATCAAACGTAAAGGAGGAAATCACATGGAAGAAAAAAAAGAATGTTGTTGTCATCACAAGACAAAAGAACGTTCAGACAAAGAATATAAAGATCTTATTAATCGTCTAAGCCGTATTGAAGGACAAGTTCGTGGAATAAAAAAGATGGTAGAGAATGATACTTATTGTACCGAAATTGGTATACATTAATAATATATGTGCTACAAACCGCTTAAATACGTGATTTGAGTTATAACAAAAATAAAAAATACACCTTTTTTACACCATTTTAGAAAAAGGAGCTTAATACTATAAAATTTTATAATGAGTCATAAGAAGAGTAGATAAAAAATTTATCTGTTCTTTTTTTTCTAATATATTTGAAAACCTTGACATAAATATATTTAGTGTGTAATACATTTTATAATAAAAATCTGAAATTTTACACCAAATTTGAAAAAGGGAAAAATTGTAATCTAAATAAGGAATTTTTAATCATTTATAGGAGCTTTAATACTATAATTTTCATAAGGCATAACAAAGAAGAGCAGATGAATAAATCTACTCTTTTTTGTTATGCTTTATATCTGTTTAAATATTTCAGAACAAAGCAATTATAGTGGCTATGGTTCTAAAAGTTTCAAAGTAAAAACTTGAAAGTCAGGACATAAATTTGTTTAATTGATCATTTTCAATACTAACTTTGTTTGCTTTGTAAGTGAATAGTTACCCTAATTGGTAAAATACCTAGAAACAGACCTGTCTCCTGTAAGATTAATTACATATTCATTTTAGGATTTTTTATGTTTTGTAAATATAAAATATATTAAAATATATAATTTTTACTGTAAATAAAATGGGATAAAATGGAAGTTAAGGTGCGAAAATATGGAACGCACTAACATATATTGATTAAAAAAACAAAAAAAAACAGTATAAATACGAAAAAAACATGGGTGCATTACACAAAATAGCTTGAAATATCTGAACATAAGTGTATAATGAAATTACAACGAACGTTCGTACTAATCTATACAACTGAAAGGAGGGTGCAAGGTAATATTGCACAGAAGAACATGCAGGATATGTTACAATTAAAAATTTTAGGTCATGATGAAAACTTGTCAAAAATTGCAAGAAAAAAATATGTGAGAACAGCAAATTTGAAGATGCCTTCTGGAAAAGTAGAGATTGGATTAGATGAATCAAAAAGCTGTCTTTATGGAGTGGTATTGGATCAAACAACGAAACGAATAGGCATTCAACATTTAGGTGATATAAAAACACTTTTAGACGAGGAGAATAAGTAAAACAAGAAAGGAGAGCTTCATGATTGTTAGGAAGATTGGAAATGTGACAGTCTATGACGATTTCAAATTCAGTGATTCAATGAACCGGGTTGAAAATCTAAGAATTGATCTAAAACAGACATTTATCAATCAGTTGATATTTGCTGCAATGTATATTGGAATCAGTTTTTTTATTATGATATTCACGGTTGGATATGTACATGAAATTACATATGTGATTATTGTTCTGATCGCCTTTGGAATTATTTTAAGAGATTGGATGAAGTTAAAGAGTAAATCAAGGGTAATTCGGGGTGAGTATCAGAAAAGACGAATGGTCCATTTCTTTCGGACAAGTGAAGTTAAGGATATCACAGTATATCGTGATAAAAGTAAATTATATGTCAGAATGTCGAATGGAATAAAAGAAATGACTTGCGAGGCAGAACTTTGTAATGAAGAAAAAGAGAACTTTGATGATATGGTTCAACAGGGTGTAAGTGTTATCTTTCGAAATCAAAACAACAAGATTAGCCTGATGTCATTCATGGAGAAGAAAGGAGTGAGAATGAAGTGCTGACACCAAGAACGAAAGATATAACGATCGAACATATGAATAAAGCGTATCAATATATTGATGAAGTTATTAAAGAACGTGGATATGCTCCATCAGTAATGGACATTACAAAGTATCTTGGATATGCTTCCAAATCTTCAACACATCGGATTTTAAGAATGATGGAAGATGAAGGAATGATCATACTTCCAAAAAGAAATGAAGGGAAAATTGTCATTGCGAAAAAAGATGTCAAGATTACAAAGAACGGCTTAGAACCGAATGACAAGAAGGTATAAAGAGGTAATTAATAATTTAAGTTTTAAGGCTGCGTGACTAGACTGATTCCAAAGGTTATGATGACTTGGACATTGAAAAGGTAAGGTTTTAGAATTGTGTAAATAAGAATGATTCCAAAGGGTCAAAATGGCTACATAGAGAGTAAAAATAAGAATTATATTTATCGAATTGGCTTGTGTAAACAAGAGCTGCTAGGTGCAGTTAATAAGAAATATGAGGAGGAATTATAGAAAATGATAAGAAATAAGATTGTGAAAGATGATATCATCGTCAGAAAATCTATTTTACATATATTAAACAGTGGAAGTGGACAGATTGGATTAGCAACTAATCTGATTGATATGGGACCAGATTTGTTTGATATGATCAGAGATAATGTATTTAAAGTCTTGGATAATGATGAAAGAATCAGCTGCAAGCTGGATAAAAATACATCGGTTGCAAAGGCTATTGAAAATCTCAAAGAAACAAATGATCAGAGCTTTATCGATACGACAAGAAATCTGGCTGAACAGTTGTTTGATATCATGTGTGATAGTGTTCAGATTCCGTCAGCAGATTTGCTTTGTGCTAGTTTTCAGGTAGATGGCAATATTTATCTGGCATTGCTAAAAATGAATTATCACTCAACATTTGTTCATTATCAGAACAAAGATGATGTGACAGATATTGTAAAACAAAATGTTATCCAGTCTGGAAAGTTGACAGAAGCAGTGATTTTTGATCTTTCAGGTAAGAAAGATGTTTATTTAGTTCAGAAAAAATATGAAATGTTAAATGGAGAAAAATGCAATTACTTATCAGAACGATTTTTAATATGCATGGCAGGTCTTCCACCAAAGAAAAAATTTCAGATTTTAAATAGAACAATAATGGATCTTATCAATCAGAGCAGACAGGATGGATTAAAGGCACAATTTCATACGAAAAAGGCATTTTATGATTGCTTTGTGGAAGATGGAATATTTGATATTAATAAGATCGGTTCTGAATTATTCAAAGATAACGGAGAAAATCTTTCTATCTATGATCAGAAGATGGAAAGATATGATATGCAGTTTGATAAGTTCGCTGTTATCAAAGAAAGTACCGTTAGTAAGTTGAATTATCTGGAAATGGAAACAGACACAGGAATTATCATTAAAATTCCAATGGAAACATTTAATGAAGCTAATATCGAAATTAGTGAGAGTCAGATGGATGGAACTACTTCATTTGCAATCAACAATATTGAATCATACAAGTTAAAGTAAAACAAATCAGAGAAATGGGATGTTTTTATGTTAATTTACTTAGCTGATAATAGATCGACGGTTATCAATTTACAATGTGTAGGAGATATGCATATCGAAAAATCAAGACATGGATGGGAAATAAAATGTGAAATGCCCTCTGTATCTGGTTTTGGAACAACGACATGCAGTCTCGGATGTTTTGCTTGTAAAGAAAACGCTGTATCAAAAATTTTAGAGATATTAAAGTGTTATGGTGAAGGACAAAAAGTTTATTATTTATAAAAGAGAATAGTAACCGTACAACAGAGATATGTCTAAAGACAAAATAAAATTTCTGAAAAAGAAAGGCGTTTTGTAACTGTGTAATAGGAACATGTCTAAATAAATCGGAAATGCAACTGTTCGGATCCATGGTTTTGTAACTGTGTAATAGGAACATGTCTAAATAGTCAAATTATTTTGCACAGTGCGTAAAAATAAGAATGAAATAATCGAATAGACTCGTTAAAACGAGAACTGCCGTGTGGCAGGAAATATTTTCAAATAGCAGAGAAGGGAGAGTGCTTTATGTATATTAAAGAATTACATGTAAATCATCCAAATTCTTATGCGGTTGTGCATATGAGTTATGGTGAAATTACTGCTCTTGCAAATGGAATGTACGAATTAGTATCTAATTTAGAGCTGTTGAAAGATTCTTTTGACTCAAAAGCTTATAAAGAAGTTGAGCAGAAAATTTCTTTTGTAAGAGACATGGTAAAAGATGGGATGATCCAACCATATACGATAGAAAGAGCGAGCAAAACTTCGCTGACGAAAGAAGAATTTGAGCGATTCAATCAATATTTGATTATGAATGACTATATGATGGCAATGAGTGATCCGGAATTTTGTAAGATATATAAGAAAATTTCAAATAATAATCGAATTCCGGATGATTTTCGTAACAAGATGCCAGATGAAAAGAAAGAATAGGAAGGGAATGAAAAAATGAAGAAAGAAAATAAACGATTACAATTTGCACAAAAAATCGGAATGACGATTTTATTATTACTTTTAATTCGATTCATGTCACATATTCCAGTGCCAGGTGTGAAACACAGTATGTTCAAGCTTGCTGTTGCAGGGAAAGGAAATGGTTATTTTCAGTTATATGATCGCCTGACAGGTGGAAGTTTTTCAAATATGACAATCTTTGGTGCTGGTATTACGCCTTATATCACAGCAAGTATTGTTGTTCAGTTACTTGGATATACGTCTAAAAGGCTAAATCAAATGTATCATGAAGGAGAGTACGGTCGGAGACATATGCAGAAAATGACATTGTTAATCAGCTGTATTACGTCTGTAATTATTTCTTTTACTGCATCTTATACACTTTATGCACAGGGATATTTAAATGGAAAAATTTATATTCTTTTTGCTGGGTTAACGTTAATGATTGGAACCTTGATTTTAATCGGTATCGGGAAATGGATTGAACTTCGATATTTTAAAAATGGTATTTCTTTAGTTTTATTCATTAATATTATTGCTTCAATGCCGAATGATGTATTAACAATCATCTCTTTAAAAAAATGGGAAACGGCAATCTTAATTGCAGTAATTTTAATTACGTTATTTGTTTTATTGATCATGGAGTTAATTCGTAAGGAAATCATTGTGAGAGAAAGTGCCCGAGTAGATCAGAATGAAGAAGTTATTAAACATTTCTTTATTCCAGTTCGACTTAATATGTTAAATGTAATGCCAATCATTTTTATGAGTACAATTCTACAGTTAGTACAGATGTTATCTCTTGTAGGCATTAAAACACAGATTTTTAATACTTCAAAATGGTTTGTTAGTACAAAACCGATTTATATTATTGGAATCATCGTATATTGTGCCGGAATTTTCTTATTGGGAGTTATGTATTCAGATATTGCCTTTAATCCTTTCACAATTGCAATTGATTTGAAGAAAAAAGCAAGCTATATTCCTGGAGTGCGTTTAGGAAATGACACATCAAAATTTTTACATAGTGCAAAGACAGGAATGATGCTTTTAGATTCTATTTTATTGACGTTAATTTCTATTGTACCGATTGCAATTACATCTATTTTAGGATTATCTTCCTTAACAATGTTTGGTACATCATTGGTTATTGTGATTGGTGTATTAGTAGAAACAGCATATCAGATTAAAGCAGAAGTATATGGCGTTCGTCAGGAGGAAAAACAATGGATTTAAAGAAGAAAAAAAATAAAAGTGAAAATATGGCAAAAAATGTTAGGATGACATATCCAAAACCCATCAGTTGTATTGTGTCATATATTGTCTTATTGTTCAGTTTAATGTTGATCATGGCAGTTGTGTATGGAATTGATATTCTAGTTGCAACTTTAGCAAATAAATTTTTATAAATTGGAGGATTAAAAATGGCAGAAGCAAGACAAGTTAAAAATAGGATTGTTCAGGCTGTATTAAGAGAATGTCAAAAGCTTAAAGAAAAAGATGATCTTACAGATGAGCTTGAACATGTTAGAGATATAAAGAATAAAAAAGAACGGTTAATCAAAAGTGTTGCATTAGCAAGCGAAGCATCCAGACGTACAATCAATATTGAACCTTATCCAGTGCAGATTTTAGCTTCGATTAAGATGTACCAGGGACATGTCATTGAAATGAAAACAGGGGAAGGTAAAACATTTGTTTCTCCGATGACGGCCTTTGCAAAAGTATTGGATGGACAGAAGGTACATGTTTTAACGGTAAATGATTATCTTGTAGAACGTGATTACACACTTTTATTACCGGTATATGAAATGCTGGGATTAAGTGTTGGATATATTACGACAGAGACACCAATAGAAGAAAGAAAAAAAGCATACAAATGTGATGTGTGCTACATTACAAATTCTGAGGTTGGTTTTGATTACTTAAAGGATCATTTGGCAATGCATCCAGATTCAGTTGTTTGTAATGGAAAATATGATTTTGCAATTATTGATGAAGCAGATTCAATTTTAATTGATGAGGCAAGGACACCTCTTATTATTTCAGCAGATACAGAACTTATTAGTGGTTTTTGTATCAGTTGTGCCAAATTTGTAAAAACATTAGAACTTTCAAAAGAAACAGAAGAATTAGAAGACACAGTTTATGTCGGAGAGTTCCCTAATGTAGATGGCGATGCTATCCTTAACTTAAAATATGGACAGGTGTATCTGACTGAAAACGGAGTAAAAAAAGCAGAAGATTATTTTAATGTGGATCATTTAGATAAGTTTATATTACACAGCTTAAACAATGCTTTGATTGCCAGATTTATAAAGAAAAAAGGTATTGATTACATCGTCAGAAGAAATGAAATAATTATCGTAGACAATGCTACAGGGAGACTCACAGAAGGACGCACATGGTCCGATGGATTGCATCAGGCAGTACAAGCGAAAGAAGGAGTAGAAATAGATGCAGCATCAGAAACTGCGGCATCTATTACATATCAATGTCTATTCCGTCAATATAAAGATTTTTGCGGCATGACAGGAACGGTCAAAACTGAAAGAAGAGAGTTCAGAAAAATTTACAAAAAGAAGATTTCTGTAATTCCTACAAACCGTCCTGTAATTCGTCAAGACCTGCCAGATAGAATCTTTGCTCGAAAAGAAGAAAAATATCAGGCAATTTTGGAGGAAACAAGAAAAGCTATTGATAAGGGTAGAGCTGTATTAGTTGGTACTGCCAGTGTCTTAACATCAGAAGAATTAAGTGATATTTTTGATGAAAATGACATTGGACATGATTTGTTAAATGCAAAGCTGCACCGAAGAGAAGCAGAAATTATTGCGGAAGCAGGAAGTAGTGGAAACGTAGTTATTGCAACCAATATGGCTGGAAGAGGTACAGACATTAAGATTGATGAAAAAACAAGGGCAGCAGGAGGATTACTTGTCATTGGAGCAGAGCATAATGAAGCCAAGCGTATTGACAATCAGTTAAGAGGACGTTGCGGAAGACAAGGGGATCCTGGAAGCACACAGTTTTTTGTTTCTTTAGAAGATCGCTTAATTAATCCATATTTATCAAAATCTTATTATGAAGAAATGAAAAAAGTAAAAGAAATTGAAAAAAAAGATCCTTTTTCTGGCAACATTATTAGAAGAGTACACAAAAGAATCGGATTACAATACTATTCTAACCGAAAAGACCTGTTTGATTATGACAAAGTAAATCAGGTGCAAATGCGAGTCATTTACAATGAAAGAGAAAAGATTCTAAATGATGATATGGATCGAGAAACTGTAGAGCGTATCGCAAAAAAAATGAACATGAAAAAAGAATTTCATGAAGCAATGAAAAGAAAAAAAGACGAAGGAAAAGATACAGTAACCATTCTGCAGGAACAGAAAAAAGTTTTGTTAAAATCTATTGATAAAGAATGGAGAAAACATCTGCAAGATTTGGAAGCATTAAAGAGAAATGAGTATCTGAAAGCATATGGTAACATGGATCCGGTTACACAGTATCGACTGGATGCTTATCCATTATTTGCAGAAATGGTCGTTAGAGTTAAAAAGGAATTCATGAAAGAAATTTTAAAAGAATAATCAATTTTTATCCCACCCATCGAATTTTTTATGGTGGGTGGGTCTTTTTAAAATAATTCCAAGTAAAAATTAGGATAAAAAGGAAAAATATTAAAAATAATGCATTGTCAATACAGTTAGCCATGCCGTTTTGAAACTATGTTTAACTAAATGATCTGTTGTGTAGAATTAGATAATTCCAAAGGAAATATGATATGTTCCTGACATCCAGTATTTAGAACTATGTAGAAACAGATAATTTCAATGGGTTAAATGGTACATAGTGCGTAAAAATAAGAAATTATCGAGTTGATTTGCTCAAGGCAAAATCTGCTGGTGCAGAAATTAAGTTAATGAATTTTACACCGTACACTTGTTAGTTTATTTGTGTGAGGTTTCAATAAATTATGAATGTAAGATAGAATTATATAACGTTAAAATTGGACAATTTCAAATGTTATTCCCATTATATGTACACACAGCATTCGTTTTGTAACCATGTAAAATTGGGTGATTCCGAATGGTCAAAAAGATTACATGGTGTGTTGAAATAAGAGTTTATCGAATGTGCCTACTAAAGTAGGAACTGTCAGGGACAGTAAAAATCTGGATCAGCTGATCAAATAACAATCAATTTATTATCATTCTCGTTTTATGTTTTTTATATTTTCTATTGATTAGCTTTTCCAGACGAATATCAAAATAATAGATTAGATAACAAAGAAAAGGAGATTAAGATGGTTTATAAGTTAGTATTAGGCGATTGGTCAAAGGATGGGCATAAACAGTCAGAAGACTTTTTATTTGATTGTAATTACGATGTACACAAAATCAGACAAGCATATAAAGACAGCTGCAAAAAATTAGGGATTACTTTTAATGACGGCAGAAACTATACAGATTTAGGTCTTGATTATAAAGATGGTAGACAGATTTGGACAACATATGAAGAATCATCTATGTGCAGAACAGTATTTGAAATTTTAGATAATGCAGGATGTTTAAAAGATATTGAGTGGCGTCGAGTTGGTTGTGATTATTATATAAATGAAACTCAAGATTGTGCAAAACTTATTATGAATTTTATCGCGTTATCTATGCCAGAGGATTTCACATATAAGTTAATAGAATCGGAAATTGAACCAATCAATGGATATTGGAATGGCGAGCTAAATGCACAATTAGGATATGGCTTATTTTTTGATTAATAGAGAAAGTGGGAACGTCAATGAGAGCAAAAGATCAATTATATCAGTATGTAGAAAAAAGAAAACAAAAAATTATTGATCAATATGACAGAACATTGGAAAGAATCAATTTGTCGAAGGGTTTCGAAAGCCTGATCTCATTGATGGGTGATCGAGAAATGTTGCTTTCCATTTATGGAAAATCTTACGATCATAATATAAAAGAGATTCTTGATATTTTTTCATGCATTGTTGATGAAATGTATCAGGATAATGAATTGTTTCAGAATACAACAAAGGAAATTACACATGGATGTGTCATATATTCCAAAGGAAAATACAGTATTGAATTTCATAGTCCTGTAGATTGGCAGGGAATTACTGTTCGGTATCATGGAATCATAAAACCTTTCATGGCTGATGCAGAAAAAGATTATTTAAAACGACTTTATAAAGTAAAAGAGCTAACCCAAAAGGTTATTGATAAAAAGAATCTAAAGGCTTTTATTGATTTGGCTCATTTATTATATGAAAAACCTTATCACACAAAAAATCTAATTACTCATATAAAAAGGTATTTCAAAGTTTATCATTCCATTCATGATGGTTTACTTAGAAAGACAATGATAGCAATAGAGACGGGAGAAGAAAGGAAAAGAAAAATAGAAAAAGATACAGAATTGTTTTATATACAACAAGAAGAAGCAAAACAGTTAAAGGAAAAAGCAGATGCAGCCTTGGAGATATTTAAAAAATTAGGATGGAAGATTACCTATAAGGGAATTTTGATAAACGATACGATCTGCTGGTAAAAGAAAGGCAGCGAAAAGGAGGGCGTTCTATGTTAGATTTATCGAATATTTTTAACAAAGATATAAAAAAAGCAATTTTATCAAAAGAACAACTAGCGGAGATGCTTAAAGTAACACCGGAGGCATTCCTAAAGGAATGATCAAGGCAGTTAAAGAGGATTGGATTCCTAGAATTTCCGAAAATTATTGGCCATTAGAAAGAGATTAGAGGGGTATTATGAAAGATTTAATTTTAATTATTGTCAGCATATTATGGTGTATTCCTATTTTAATTTCATTTGTAATTTCCGGTTTACGAAAGAAATTAGAATCGGATCGAAATTTTTATGGAAAGGAGATTTCTCCTAAAGATATTGAATTAGTAAAAGTCAGATATAAACCAATTGATATGAAAGTTTCTGATTTTAGTGAATGTAACAAAGATGGAGAGCTTCAATATTTCTACAAAAAAGGAAAGAGTCAAGATGTTGTATATGCTATATCAAAACAGGAATACGATAGATATTTTTTAGAATCAACGGTTGAATCAATTACAGCATATTATCCAGAGTTTATTTTTTCTTATCAGTCAACTAATGGATCAATGAAAGCAACCATCGAATCTTATAAACCTACAATAGAAAGATATTATAATCCGAAAGATATAGAACAATACAAGAAACTAATTGCTAAGAGATGCGAGAAACAGGTGTTTGCTAAAGTGCCTGGAAGTCATTTTGAATACAAAGATTGTAAAGGTCAAATAGTTGTATATAACATTGATATTGATACAAAAACAATGCATGGAACGATCACAGGAGAGAGTAATAAAGAATCTGGAAAATGGGATTACCTTTTCTATGATGAAAGTTGGTATCCACAAACGCAAAGAAAAAAGAATAGGTTTTTATCATTTTGTTCCAGACTCGATATGCGTAGAGCAGACAATATTTTTACATTGTATTTTACAATAGGTCTTATTTTCACTATTCGATTGATTACAGAAATGATCGTTAATCAAAATTCTATGTTAACGATGGACATGAAATTTATTTTACTTTATATGATAGCAGCTTGTCTTTGTTTGATTATTGTAATTTATTTATCAGTGACGATGAAATATATTATTGGAAAAATATTTAGTGGGGATGTATTAATTTCAAGTGTTTCTATGCTATTTACAATATATTTTATTGCAAAAGCATTTATGAGATTCGCATCAATGATTATGAGTTAAATTGCAAGAAGAGTTGAAAGAATCATTGTTAATATAACGGTACAATAAATACATCTATTGTTTTAAAAGTCTGTAAAAAATATCGTTGTAAATGATTGTTAGATGACGATGATCGTTTGATTGGGTTTTAGAAGTCTGTAAAATAGAATCATTGTCGATGATTAGCCATTTGTTGCATATTACGAACATAGTTTTAGAAGTCTATAAAACAGAATCATTGTCGATGGTCAAATAATAAACAGACTGTGTAAAAATAAGAATTTTATCGATACTGCTCGCAAAAGCGAGAGCTGCCGTGTGGCAGCAGATTAAAATGTGAAAGGAGAAATTTTGTGATTAAGTATTATATCGTAATCGGAATTATTTATATGATTCCATATATGATCATGATTGGAATAAGTTGTTTAAAAGATAAATTAGAAACAGACAGAAACTTCTACGGAAAAGATATTGATCCAAAAGAAATAAAACTTATAAATGTAAGTTATGAAAAACTAAAGATTGAAAGAAAAAAATTTGAAAAATGTACAGAAATGGGTCAAATTAAATATATTTATACACAAAATTTTGGAGATGAACAATTGATATTGTCAGAGGAAGAATATAATAAGTATTTTCCAGATATGTTTGTTGATACAGCAATTGCATATTTTATAATATATAAATTTGCATATGATTCTCCAAAAGGAATGCTCGAAGCAGAAACAAAGCTGATTAAACCAACAATGGAGAAAAAATATGAAGAAGATGATGTTAAAGAAGTAAAGGGACTTATTTATGAATCATGCAAAAATAAATTATTTGCTGATTTATATCGATCTGAATCATATTACAACGGAAGAACTATAACACATCGTGTATATATAAATACAAAAAAAAGAGAAGGAACGATTACAGGAAAAAGTAAGATAAAACCAGGAAGATATGATTGGATGTTTTCAGACAGTAGCTGGTATCCATTAGAAACAAAAAAGAAAAAGAGAAATAAGTTTTTAACTTTTTTTGCTTATCTAAATCCTAATAAAACGGATACAATTTTTCACGCTTATATAGCATTGGGAATATACGGAATATATTTCATTGCATGGTATAAATTATCAAAAATAATGAGTAACGGACATTATACTTTACTTCATATAGTTCTTTCATTATTTATGCTTGGCAATTTTATAAATGTGATTTATGAAAAAAATGACTATGAATATTATAAAAATACAAAAAAGGAAATATCCAAGATTCATAAATTATGTATTAAAGTTGGTAATATCATGCAAATGATTTGTGTAGTACTGTTCTTATATTCAATATGGTGTATTGGGCATTAGCATAGGAAAAGAATGGAATATCAGTGAATAAGTTTTAGAAGTTTGTAAAACAGAATCATTGTCAATGCTACAAGCAAGCAATTTTATCAAAAAAGTGATTTTAGAGGTCTGTAAAACAGAATCATTGTCAATGGTCAAATAATAAACAGACTGCGTAAAAATAAGAATTTTATCGATACTGCTCGCAAAAGCGAGAGCTGCTAGGTGCAGCAGATTATGAAAGGAGAAATTCGATGGTTAAGTATTATATTATAATTGGAATTATTTATACAATCCCCTATATAGTCACTATTGTAATAAGCGGTTTACGAAAGAAGCTAGAAACAGACAGAAATTTTTATGGAAAAACTATAGATATTCAAAAGATAGAACTTACGAATGTAAGTTATAAAAAGTTTGAAATTGCAAGAAATAATATTAAAAAGTATACAGAAATGGGAGAAATTAAATATGTATATGATCGTAGCTACGATTTTGAAGATGAACGTTTGTTATTATCTGAAAAAGAATATCAAAAATGTTTCCCAGACAAATTTGTAAAGACTACGGTTGCGTATTATATAATTTTTGAGTTTTCGTATGAGACTGATCATGGAAAAATAAAAGCAAAAATTACTCTTACAAAACCGGTAATAGAAAAAACATATAACGATAAAGATGTTGAAGAAATAAAAAAGCTTATTTATGAAGAATGCAGCAATAAAATATTTGCTAATGTAGGTACAGAAAGCAAATATAAAGATTACAAAGGACAAGAAGTCATACATTCATTACCAATAAGAACATCAACACTAGAGGGAGAGATTATAGGTGAAAGTAACAAAAGACCAGGGCAGTATGATTGGATGTTTTCAGACAGCAGTTGGTATCCAGAAGAAGCCAAAAAGAGAAATAGGTTCTTATCTTTTTGTACTTATCTCAACCCAAATAAAAGAAATTCAATATTTTTACCCTATTTTACGATTGGAATATTGGGAATAATAATCAATTGGATGTTCAATCTAATTATTAAGTAATTTTAAAATATATGAAAGGAGATAAGAAGATATGCAATTTACAACACCAGATATGAGGGAAATAACCATTTCAGATAAATCAGAAGCATGTGATTTTATAAAGGATTCATGTAAAGAATGTAATAGGAAATATGAATGTACTGGGGAAAACGCAGCATTTTGTAATCATATGAAAAATATCCTTGTAGCAAAGTACGGAGCAGCAGAAGGGTGTTTAAAAGAATCCAGAATTAGGCATAGTATGGGAGTTGCAAATTTCTTATTTGCTTATGCGAAATCTCATGACTGGAGTAAGGAAGAGACAGAAGATCTTTATTTGACTGGCTTATTACATGATATAGGATATATTGACAATCCCAAAGGTACGGATCACGGAAGATTAGGTGCAGAAATCTTGAAGAGAAATGGACTTAATGCAGAAATTTGCGAATTAATTAGTTGTCATGGAAGATTTATAGAGAACCCAAGTAGAAAGCAAGCACTTTTATGGCTTGCAGATCTATGCGTGAATCGTGATGGAGACTATATCGGATATCAAAAAAGATATGAGAGTATCAAGGAAAGATATAAGAATGATCCAGAACGTTTATTTCAAGTTTATCGGATTTTGGAATACTTGCAAATACATTTTTCGGAATACAGATAAATGGTTTGTGTTTATTATGGATTCCAAAGGATAAACTGCCGTACTACGTATAGATAAGAGGTTTTAGAGCAGTGTTAAATATGTGGATTCCAAAGGTTCTGAACTTTTTTAAAGAAATAAATCAATAGTTTTAGAGCAGTGTTAAATATGTGGATTCCAATACAAGTACTACTGTACAGTTTTAGAGCTGTGTTAAATATGTGGATTCCAAAGGACCAAAATATTTTGGCAGTGTGTAAAAATAAGAAAACATCGAAAAGAATCGCTATAGCGAAATCTGCTATGTGGCAGAAAATTGATAAAGATATGGTTTTACATCAATTTGATATTTCTGAAATTTTTGTTTTTAGATAAATTGTAGTCCAAAACAAAATATCTTCTAAATAAGACATAATGTTTGGAAAAGGAGATAAAATATCACGAAAAAGAGATATAAAGTAAAAATAAGGAAAAATAGAAAGTGGAATACATTTTATAGGTTACAGATTAAGTAAAAATAAGATTTTGCCGAATATATTCATATAGATGAATCTGTTATGAAACAGAAAAAACAAAGGAATAGGAGGACAATAAGATGAGCAGAAGATTAAAAAAAATTGGCACCGCAATTTTTGATATTGTAGGTTTCATAAATTTTAGATTACAAGAAACAAAAGGAAATTGTTGGATTGATCAGTTATATGACAAAGATTATTGGGGAAAGAATAATCAGTCAAAAGAAATAAACAACGAAATCAAAGAATATTTGAATAAAGGATATTCTATGGGATGTGCGGGTCGATACACACATGAACCGTTAGTAGACGTAAATGGAGAAATTGTTAAAATTCAGAATTATTTAGACCAGATGAAATTGCCATGGAATCTTTTATATCAAGACGATATTTTAGCAGTCCTTCATTATGGCTCATTCTGTTTTGTCACTCCAAAAGACTATATTACTTCAACATTATTTAAAAACTTAGATGATCAGTCCTTAATATCTTTAAAAGCAGGCAAGGGAGGAACAGCTCAAACAACACTGCCAGCAACCTTTCAAAATGAAAATTTATGTAGAAACGATCTTACATCAAATATTGATACAAAAAAACAAGAGATTCAGAATAAACAAGATGAACTTAAAAATCTGCAGAAAGAAAAAGCAGCAGAGATTGAACGAATGAAACAGGAAATTGAAGCAAAATATGCAGATACCATCTCATTAATAAATAAGAAGAAAGAAGAATTAGAATCAAAAAAAGCAGAACTGGAAGGACAGTTATTTATATATGATACAGAGTTATATGCCATTCGTTGCTATTGGGGAGAAACTGTAACTTTTGTTCCGCTAAGAAAAGGAAAACATGCAAATATTGAAGATCCAGTTGTCCTATATCAAAAAATCCGATTTTTAAATGAAGAATTGGGAAGATATGCAGCAATTTATGATTTTGACGGATCAAAATATAGTAAACATACATTTGAGGAATTATTAAAAATTCGAGATGATTTTATGAATATGTTTGCACCTGGTCCGAAATCCGTCTCCTTAGTAAAAATCAGCAAGGATGGAACAATTCGCTGCCAGTCCGAAATCCGAAATAACATGTTATCAGAATATGAATTACTTCACGGAAACACAATAGCAATTTTGATCAGGGATGGAGAGAATCTTTATATTGGATGGACAGACGATGATAAAGTTCAGGTTAAAGATGAAAATATGTTTTTGAAGCCAGAGACAAAAGAGATTGCAAGTGAAGATGAAGAAAACATTCGCAATTCTCAAAAAGAAGAGATCGCCGGAAGATACTTTATTTTTGCGATATTACAGGGAATAGTTGATCAAGGGAAAATCTTAAAGCTTCCAAAGATAGGTTCTATTATGAAGTCAAATCCTTATGTAATCTATAGTATGGCAGATGGATGGTTAGAAGATGATCGGTTCGGAACACTAGAAGATATCCTAAAAAGAACAAATCATGAAGTTATGAAAAAGGGAGATACCATTTTAACTTTAATGAGGATTACAAGAGATGATAACGGCTATGGATATGGACGGAGAGGTGGTGTCTGGAACAATAATCGTGGACGTGGAGAAGCTAATCGTACTCATGATGTATCATTGAAAGATTTCAAATTTTATAAGATAAATAAAGTGGATAAAACCGAATATTATGATGTATTTATGAGAAAATATCCTCTTGATATCGAGTTTGAAACCATTGAAACGCCAATTAGACCGAATATTACAAACATAGGGCATGTTATCAAAAAGTCTACCTGTTTATGGGATGAAATGGAATTAGAAAAAAAAGAAATTCGAGTATTAAATAATCGACTTATTGGATTCACATTAGATGATGAGCATGATCCAACAATAAAACAGGTAATGGAGAGAGAAAATGCTGCATCAGATACAGAAGCATTAAAAAAATTTCTACCCAAAAACTATAGATTTGAGACAAAAGATGAGACATATTATGATTCCCGAAGTGATTCTATGAAAGGATATCATCAATCTTTGGATCATGTCGCAAATAGTGCTACAGAATATCAGTATTTTATTTCTGAACGTAAAAAATATACGGTAAATTCTACTGCCAATATGGAAATTAGGGAGGGAGAATACCTTGATATGACATATTTAAACAGTGTCTTAATCCGATACGTGATTCGAACCAAAAAGGTTGGAAATGTATATATTGGAGGTACGAAGATTCAGTTTGCAGATATTATTCCTTATTTGAATAAAGCACTTGAATTTTTAGAAGAAAGAGAAAAGACAGAAGCAGCATTATTAAGACTGCATATGGACTTATATGAAAACTGGCAGGTAGATGTATCAAGATGGAGATTAGAACATCATTATCATGAGTTGACTGAAACAAGAGCGAAGAAATTTGCCAAAGAATTTGCAAGATAAGTTAATTCGGATATCTCTTATAAACGTTAATGTTTATGACAAAAAATGTATCAAAATATTACAATAACTTCAATAATTTTATCAAAATAGGAAAAGTAGAAGTAAAAATATATTGAAACCGCTCGTCGTTACGAGATTTGCAAGATCGCAAAAAGCAAACAATATAAAATATCATAAGAAAAGAGGAATGTTTGATGCATATTGTAGAATCAGGTAAAAGATATAGAATTTTTAATAATGCGATTACCACGTACGATCAACTACCACCAAAAACTTATCGGGTGGATTATGATCCAGAAACAAGAATTTTTTCTTTACTAGAAGCACACGATTTTGAGATTCCAGAAACAAAAATTTATGGTCAGCATTTAGATAAAGTCAAGAAAGTGTTGAATTCCATGGATAAGATGAATCGAAATCTTGGAGTAATTCTAAGTGGAGATAAAGGAATTGGAAAGTCACTTTTTTCTAAGTGTTTAGGATTGAAAGCAAGAAAAAAAGGGATACCTGTTATATTGGTTAATGAATATCATGAGGGGATTGCAAACTTTCTTGAAGAAATTGAGCAAACAGTTATGATACTGTTTGATGAATACGATAAAACTTTTGATGAAAAGAAACATAATTGTCAAGCGGAGATGTTATCTTTATTTGATGGAGTAAGTGCAGGAAAGAAACTGTTTGTGATTACATGTAATGAGATTCAAAGTTTAAGTCAATATTTGATAAATCGTCCTGGAAGATTTCATTATCATTTTAGATTTTTATATCCAACAGCAGATGAAATTCGTGATTATATGGAAGATAAGTTAGACAAGCAATATTATGATGAAATTGAAAATGTGATTGCTTTTAGTGTACGAATGAATCTTAACTATGACTGTTTACGGTCCATTGCTTTCGAACTAAACAAAGGATTAAAATTTCAGGAAGCTATTAATGATCTTAATATTATCAGAATAAGTCAGTATAAGAACATAAAAATTATTGTAGAATTTGAAAATCAGGCAACATTAAGTGGAAAAATAAAAGAATGGCAGCTGTATGACAATACAATTACTGATATGAGTATATATCTTCCAGATAATATTCGTCCATTATCTTATGTTGGAGAATATATTGGCGAATTTCCAATGAATTTTTCAAATAACTATATTGATAAGGATAAAAGAATGTTAATGTTTCATGTTACAAATCCAGAACCAGAGTATGATATTGCTTATACGCATGAAAGTCAAGATGAAGAGAAAACAGATGAAGGCAAGAAAATTACGGATATTTTAGACAAATTATATATTGGACAGAAAATCAAACGTATTTATGCGGTACCGAGTGATCAAAAGGATAAATTTAGGTTTTTCTAAGAATATTATTGATTGTAAGTATAATTACTGAAAAATGGTCTATACGATTAAAGAAACGGAATCATTGTCAATGAAAGGCGGCAAACCCCAGCTCTCTACTGCCGTTTTAGAAGACTGTAAAACAGAACCATCGTCAATGGTCAAATAAGCAGTTTGTGTAAAAATAAGAAAGCATCGAAATAATTCGCAAAGGCGAAATCTGCTGGTAGCAGAAAATTAATTGATCCTAATTAAAAATATAAGGAACGGAGGTGCTTATTGTGAAAACAAAAAAAGAAATAGAAAAGATGATCGATGAATTATGTCAGTTAGATCAGGCAATTCAGGACGGAAGAAAAATTGCAAAGACAAGTCTTTGCAAAGAAGCAGCAGAAGTATTAAAAGCTATCTTTCATATTCAAGATCAAGAACATAAAACGATTATAAGAGATGAATCAAAGATTAAGACCAATGAAGTAGAAAAGAAAAGAAGCGGAAAATGGATCAAAACAATGAAACCATTAAAGAAGTTCTATGAAAAATATGGTGAAAGAGTGTATGTTACTGGATTTGGAGTTGGATATAGCACTGATATGCCATGTATATTAAAAATTGAGCAGGAATCTATTGATAAAGGTCTCGGAGATTATTTTGTTTACAAATATTTAGAACTGAACGATGGAAGTTGTATTGCACAGATAGATATTTCTTGCATTATCTTAAAAACATGGCCTAAAAAAATCAGTTGTGTAGATGTAACAAAAGAAGTTGATCAGATGTTAGAGAAGAATAGATGTTCTTGAAATAAGCTGACAAAAGAAAACAAGGAAAAGGACGTGATGTGACGTGAATGAATGCGAACTTGTAAAAAAGATCCTGAACCACATGAATGCAGAAGATTATAAAATCCTTATTAATAAAGTGTGGTTTCGTGGCTTTTGGGTTCCTGGAATCGCTAATCAGCGAAGTGATAAGAAATGGCGGCCAAAAGTCGAATTTATTAATAACGATGTTGTTTTAAATAGAAAAATCCGAAAAGGTGGAAAACATAATTATGAACTATTAATTGAAGCAATGATAAAAATGGCAGAGGATCGAAATGATGAGACATATTTGCTATACAACGTAGTGAGATGGATAACAGATCCAGATTCCCATGAAGAAATTGAGGAATACTTCAATCAATTAGAAAATAAACCAAAAGACGATACAAAAAATGATTCAGAAGAAATAAAAGATACTTCTGAAAAAGATGATGTAAATGTTCAGGATAATTTATTAAAAAAAGAAAATGAAAAGTTAAAAGCGGAAATAGATAATTGGAAAAATCGTGGAAAGAAATATAAAGAAAACATTCAGAATTTAAAAATTAAATGCAGTAACCTGGAACAAGAAAATAACAGAGTTAAGAAAGAAAATGGAAGATTGATCAGAGAAAATGAAAAAACAAAACAGGGAAAAGATACTACAGTAAAAGAATATAATGACAGAATCATTGCATTAAGTGTTGAAAACAGCAAATTAAAAGAGAAAATAAGAGGAAAATATAAGCCTAAGAAGAACATTGTTTTATCAAAAACATCAGGAGTTTCAGATCCGAAAGTATTATGTGTTACAAAAAATCCGGCAGATGTTTTGATCAAAGGATATAATATCTATTTTCTAACGGATCTTGAAGAGTTAAATAAAAAGATTTATACAGAAACAGTGTTTGATCAAATCTGGTACATCAGAAGTGGGCTTACACATGCAGATTTAATCAAGGTTGCAGAAAAGTATGCTAACCAAAAAATATTACAGGCTAGGGACTGGAAAGCATTACAAAAGAAATTACAAGGAGGGGACAGGCTATGAATCAGGAAGATATGCAGATTATAGGGACACTGGCACTTGAAAAAGATACAAAAAGAAAAGGTGTGTTTATCAATACAAAGTCAGCAATACAGTATGTTGTTAAGTCAATGATGAGCGACTATAAATCAGATAAATTATTTACTGGATATATGAATTCATTTGAGAATGATCAGAAATTTGATGATGAATATCGTTCAGATGAAGAAAGGGTAGAAAAGTTCTGGGATCATATCTATGACAAATTGTTTATCTATAATTTCAAAGCAAATGATGGCGAATTTGAAAGAATGACAAAAGTTCATCTTGTTAATAAGCCAGTAAAATTTAATGAAGATGAATATTTTAAAGGAGTTCCGGTGTTTTCTGCTGCTACAGATGAGATCGTAAGAGAATGGGAACTGGAAAGTCAGTGGAGCTTATACAGAAACTATAATACATTAGATGAATTTTGTGATTGTATCAAAGCAAAACAGCCATTAGGAAGTACCTATGGATACGATGCAACAGAGAGTCAGCCATCATTTGTAATCTGGAAAAATCAGAATCAGAAATTGTATGTGATCGGGAAGATTGCAAATTGCCGATATAATTCGCAGCGAGGATTGATCTTAGAAAAAGAAGGACAGGAACTATTGAAAATTGATATCAGTGATCAGGCAGAAAAGATTGTCTATGATGTGGATGCTAATCCAACATTAGCTTTTGTTCCGGAAACGATTTATAAACAGATTGAAGATCAAATTTTGAAAGCAGAAGTTGAAAGAACAAAAAAATTAGAGGCAAAGAAAAAAGAACCAGTAACAAAACAGAATCAGGAAAAGGCAGAGAGTTTTACAGAGACAGTTAATGATGCTCAGGAAGAATTAAAAGAGGTTAATACAAAAGAATACAGTGATGAGTTACTAATTCAGATGATGGATTATCACAGTCAGAAGAGAAACTTGTTCTATAACATGAAAGATTTTGTCAATGTACATACAGCAATCAAGTGCAGCAATCTTGTAATTCTATCCGGACTTAGTGGTACTGGGAAATCTGCTTTAGTTGAAATTTATGCAAGGGCATTAGGAATCAGAAATAACCTGGAAGATGATCGATTACTGTTTGTTCCAGTGCGACCATCTTGGAATGATGATGCCGATCTGCTTGGATATGTTGATCTGGTTCATAATGTTTATCGTCCATCAGATACCGGATTCGTTGATTTTCTGGTCAATGCACAAAAGGAAGAAAATAAAGGAAAATTATTTATTGTCTGCTTTGATGAAATGAATCTTGCAAGAGTTGAACATTATTTCAGCCAGTTCTTATCATTATTAGAACGTCCAGAAAATCAGAGAGAATTACAATTATATGATAGTCAGTATGCCGGACAGTTATATAATTCAGCAACATATCCAAGCAAGATTATCATCGGGGATAATATCCGATTTATTGGAACAGTTAACATCGATGAATCTACATATCATTTTTCTGATAAGGTACTGGATCGTGCTAATGTAATTGAATTAGATGTTCTGGATTATTCGAAAGAATGGACAAAGAAGCAATATGCAAGTCTGATTACACCAACATGGTCTAAAGATGAATATGATGCGTTAATCAATAAAGATGTTGATATTAAAGCAGATAAGGTGCAAGAATTATTGTGGGAAATTCACCAGCTTTTACAGTCAGCCAGTGCTAAATATGGAGTCGGACCACGAATTGTAAAAGCTATTAAAATGTACATCAATAATCTTCCTAAGACAGAGATTAATGGATTTAATAAAGGTGTAGCATTAGATTATCAGATTGCACAGAGAATATTAACAAAGGTTCGCGGACCAGAAATTCAGATTGGGCGACTGCTGAATGGAAAAAGTAATACAGGATTTAATCAAATCTTTGATAAATATAGCGAGCTATCAGATTTTAAGAAATGTAGAAAAGTAATCAGCGAAAAACAAAAGGAGTTAGGGGCATATGGATATTGTATCTAGGACTCCATTTACCTTAAAACTTATCCAACGCTTTCCTGGTTATAAGGAAAGTGTTGGTTCTAAGTTCAGCATGAATGAACGTGATATATGGGAAAATGGATTTTATACTTTGGCAGCAGAAGAAAATGAGACATTAGAAGTATTATTTGATTCAGCAGATAAAAACGCAAGGTTATATCTGGAAGCATTGGATGTCATGCCATATGATGATAAGAACCTGTTTGAAGATGAAGAGGGACGGTTATATCGTACCGTATCACCAGAAAGCTTTTTATTATGTTCCAGCGACAGCACAACAGATACATTAAGGGTTGACTCTTTTAAAATGTCAATTTACTGCAATGAAAAATGGTATTATGGGGTGCTAAACATCCTGCCCAAAGCAATGTCTAAAAAAGAATGGAAAATGATGAAAGATGATCTGGAAAAAGAAGTTCGTGGACTAGCTCAGGACATTATTCAGAAAAATATTGGAATTGGTAATAAAAACATAAAAATTCCTCCACGAATTCTATATGATTTCATGATTCTGAAAAAGTATTCAAAACGTGTGATCATGGCTTTAATGAATATAGCTGAAAATCCAAAATGCGAGATTGTTACGGAATATGAAAATGTATCTTTACAGAAGAACAATGAACGTAATTTTGATGCAGCAACCATGAGAAGATACGCAACAAGATCTGGATGCGATGCCAGATGGAAGATTCCAGTCAAAAGGACATGTTATGACATTCAGGAAAATCGCTTATTAAAAAATATGCTCCAGGAATACGATGATAAACTGGTAGAATTTATTGCTATTCTTGATAATGCGGAATCTTTTAATATGGAAGAAGAAAGTAACAAAGAAATGCTTTTAGAATTTCGAGAAACAGCAGAAAAATTAAAAAAGGTAACTGCAATCTTAAAAGCTCAGGAATGGTTTGGAAAAGTTGGAAAACTATCCGGACCTTATATTCCACATTCATTTATTCTTGATACACGCTACAATACCATTTATCAGATGCATATGGAATTAAAGCAGAATGAAGTACAGATTCATTTGAATCCAGAATTTGATTATACATGGAAGAGAAGCAGCTATCTGTATGAAATGTGGTGTTTTTTCAAAGTATGTCATTTTTGCTTTGAAAAATTAGATCTGGAATATTCTGATTGGAATTTTGATCTAAAAGGTGAAGTATTTTTTCCGTTTTTAAAAGAAGGTACTATGGTCCGCTTTTCAAACCCGGTAATCAGGGTTGATGTGGTTTATGATCAATGTTTGCCATTAGAGAAAGAAGCTACGGATATCAATCACCCATTATACATTGCAAAGCAGCATGGGGATCGCAGGAATCATAACCGCCCGGATATTGTACTTAATGTATATGACAATGAGCGAAATGTTTATCTTGGCAGTATTATTCTGGAATGTAAATACAGAAAACTTCATTCATTTTGGAGTGAGGATTCCACACGATCAAGTAGAGGACAGTTAGAAGCTTATTATAATAATGCAAGATCTTCTCATTTATTAGCAGGATTAGGAGAGTCATTTAACATCAGGCCGATTAGTAAAGTATTGGCATTATCTCCGGATGATCGGGCAGATGGACTAGAACAGGAAGACTTTGGAATTGAAATTAAGACCTTTAAGCCAACAGAAGATGGACGAGAAGAACATATCAATCAATGGATTTTTGAAGAAATAGTTAATTTGGAGAAACGATATGATAAATTTTGGAGAATCATATGGCCAGATGAACAGGCGGAGGTGCATTTCGTATGAAAGAAAAAGAATTTGAAAGACGATTAGATAAAAAGATTCAAGATCATGCGAAAATCATGTCGGATGAAAAACGGAAAAAGATACATACAGATTATGCCAAGAACCATAGTCAAAATGAACTATTTGCTGTGTGTATCGAGGAAATGAGCGAATTAACGAAACATTTAACAAAGATCATGCGAGGAAAAGAGTCAATGAGAAATAATGCAGGATGCATTGAGGAAATGGCAGATGTTCAAATTTGTTTGAATACACTGCAATTATATTTGGACCTTTCTGAATCTGATTTCAATTATGCAATCGATGTTAAGCTTGAGAGATATAACAGTAGGAAGTGATCTGATGAGTAAAGATAAAAAAGAAAAGAAACGAAAAAAACGAATGAAAAAAGTCATAGCATACATTATAGCTGCAATCCTGATTATAGCTTTCAATGTTTTGTATTTGAGCAGATATTTCTTGGGAGTGTATATCAATTATAAAAGAAATGATTGGGAAACTGATCGAAATTTTTATGCAAAGAATATCAAATTGGATGGTATTAAATTAGATAAGAACGGTTCAAAACAAATTGTTTATTCTTCAAAGAAATTTAGGAAGGGGAAGGCAAATGGAAACGTATTTTACTATGTAACACATAACGGAAATAAGATTTATGCAAGTATAAAAGATTACAAAAAATATGTGGCTAATTGTGATGAAGTAACTATGTATGCAAAGGATTGTCAATATTCTTATCAATCTGATAAAGGGAAGATTAATGCAACAATGACAGGTAATCAGATTCATTTTTATCCAGTAAGTTTTTCAAAAGAAGAATTGAAGAAGATGAAAATAGATATTTGGGAAAAGTGTAAAAATAAAATCTTTGTGAATGAATATGGAACAGATTCACATAATCATGTCATTTATCATGACTGGAAGAAACAAAAAGTTTGTACCGATTTCTCAATAAAGAACAATGAAACAAACACATATGGAAATGTAAAAGGAGAAAGTCTGATCATGCCTGGAAAATATGATCGGTTATATCCAGATGCCGACATGTATCTTACAAATAAAACAGAAAAATATAATTGGAAAGATAAGATGATGAATAAGGCAGCAGATTTATATTACGATAGTGAAAAGAAATATGCTTATTTTGTAATTTATATTATGAGTTTTATTTTATTCTTAGTTATCTTAGATTTAATCTACACACTTTTCCTTGGAATTCCTATTGGAATAATTTCTTTTCTTTTTATTGGATGATTAAAAAATAAAAGACAGGAGGAAATAAAATTGTTAAAAATCATAGGAAAATTTTTTATATGGATGTTAATCCTTGATATTTTTACGGTCAATCTGTATCTTTTTAAATGCAGTTACAAAATGAAAAAACGAACATCAAAACGAATTTATTCAATTCAGTCATTCGTTATTTTGTGCAATTTCATAATTTGTTCTTTCTTAGTTTTTGAATATTTGGGCGAAATTTATTTCTTTAATGGTGTGTTTAAGAGAATACAAGATACAGCATTGATAATTACAGTAGCCATGACATTTGTAGAAGGAGTTGTATTATTTATAACGATTCTATGTACTAATAACTCCACACGGGTAATATCACAGGGTAATATAAATACAGATCAAAAAGTTGCTTGGATTTTAAAAGGAATCATAATTTCTGCGGTAGTAACAATGAGTCTTATTAGTATGAGTCCATATACAATAGGAAATTATATTGACAGTAAAAGAGATGTATGGGAAACAGATCGTAATTTTTACACTAATAAGATAAAGTTATCAGATATTAAAATTAAGGACAATTCATCAATAGGTATCGAATGTTCTTTTGAGAAAATAAAGATACAAAAAAATAAGAATGAAACATTTTACTACATAATAAAAAATGGAATCATATTTTTCATTAGTGAAAATGATTATAAAAAATTTCAGGAAGATCATCGGAAAAAAGTCACAATGTATGAGAAAAGGTGTGTATATTCTTATAAGTCTGATAAAGGAAAAATTTACGCGGAAATGATGGACAAGCAGTTATCTTTTACTGAAAAAAAGTTTTCTAATGAAGAATTAGCGGTTATTAAACAAGCTATCTGGAAGAATTGTCATAATAAAATTTTTGTCAATGAATGCGATAATGGCACGTCAGGATATGATAGAGACGGTAGAACAGTATATACAACTATACATATTTTGATAAAAAATACTTGCTTATTGGGAAAGATTGATGGCAGAAGTTTGATTAAGCCTGGAAGGTATGATCGTTTGTATCCAGATTCTGAAATGTATGTACATGAGAAAAACGTAAAATATAGTATAAAAGACAAGATAATGAATTATTCGGCAGCGGTATATTATAACAATGATGGGAAAAAAGTACATTTTGTCTTAGATGTAATATTTTATTTAATTGCGGCTTTTTACTTCGGATATTCATTAATGAATGATATTGATGAAACAATACAAAACAAAAGAAAGGAAGAAAAATGCAAAAACGGATAAAATATATGCTGATCATCTTGTTGTTACTTCCATTGATTACGATGATAGTAATTAACCTCAACAGAGATAAGTTAGAAAATGATCGTAATTTTTACGGGAAAGAATGTTCAGTAGATCAATTAAAAGTAACTAAAAGTGGATATGAGAAATATGAATGTAATGTCAAAAATATTACGAAAAAGAGAGAATTAGGAAAAATAAAATATGACTATGCAGATAATCTTACACATTTTGAATTAACAGCTGCAGAATATGAAAAATACGCAAAAGGAGTGAATATTTTTTATATATACACTCCAAAATGTGAGTTAAAATACAGATCAAACAACGGAATTTTAACTGCGGCCTTTTCAGGGAAAGAAGCATACCTATATCCACATAAATTTACAGAAAATGAAATGGAAGCATTTAAGAATGTAGTAATAGAAAACAGTAAAGATAAGATATTTGCAACATATGCTTTTGAAGTTCCTTTTGGAACTGGTCAAACATCTGAGGGTATGCCAAAATATCAGGACAAAAAAGGACGAAAATTAACTTCCGATTTTTCAGTTTCCTTAAAGTCTGCTGATGGACTTATCGAAGGAAAAAGCATAATTAAATCAGGGAAATATGATCAATTATTTGAAGATAAAGATTTTTATCAAAAAAGTACAACAAAAATGACTGGTGTAGTAGATAAGTTCTTACTTTTTTCAGCTCGGTTGAATAAAAATTATCCAGATAGTGATGTGAATTCGTATTTTGCGATCTTATTTTCCATTTTGGTTGGATATATATATTGCTTCAAGAAACGAGATATTGGTTTAATAGCATATGCTATTTTAGCACTATATTGTATGTTAACAGAATTTGACAGCCCAACAACACACGTAATAATTTTTGGAGCTTTTGCTATGGCACTATTATGGAATTCGAAATCAGAAGAGGCAGAGGAAGGAGAAGAAAATGCAGAAAAATAGCAACGCAGCGATATTTGCAATCATGAAAAAAGAAGAATTTTTAAACATATTATCAGAAAAAGATAATGATCAGGAAGTAAATGAACTGATAGGAGAAATTGAAGAACATGTTTTTCGATACATCAAATACGGAACCAGATCGAATGTATTTAATCTTGTTGAAGCCTGTTATGACGATGTCAAAAGCATGATTGTTCCTGAAACGCTAAAAAACTATTCTGTAGGACGTTTCATGGATCTTACCTATTTTGTCGCATTATGTGACATATATTTTAAAAATAAAAATATTCTTTCAGAACGGCATGATTTTGAAAAAGCATTGAAAGATCGCAGAGAATTAGCAGCGATCATCAGTTTCATTGTAGAAGAAAAACATCATGAGACATTGGAAGATTTGTGCTCTCATTTTGAAAAAGAGATTAAAAAAAATCAGATCAAAGATGACATTCTTCGATTTGATCAGTATTTTTCATTTCGAGTCAAATATGAAGATCGTAGCAAAGAAAATGCAGAGATCATAGAATCAGCAAAGATCACAGTCAGCCATGCAGGGAGAAGAATGTATCAGTTCATTCGGGACAGTGGATATACATACAGTCCATATGCCGTAGATTACTATATTTATAAAAATTGTAGTGATATTTTAGATTTTATTGGAGATGTACTAGATGGAGAGAAAGATATCTCTGATCTTGATGACCTGACGATCGATCTTCCAAAGAATCAGCAGAAAATTTTGAAGACAAAGATCAAACTGTTGTGTGGCCAAGAGATCATTACTTTATAAGATAAGATATATTGGGGATTAAAGAGGATTGCTGATAAGGGTTGCAATCCTCTTTTTTTATAGGGAGTATTATTCAGGCTATAAATCAGCCTCTGGATATTATAACACAAACAATGCGGAAAGCAATAAAAATATTTCTTTTTTAGTTAAAATATTATATAATATTATTGCAAAAATAAATTAATGAGGAGGAAAATCATATGATTAAAAGTAACAAAAAATCAATGTCATTTCTTTGCTTCATATTAGCATTTATTATGGTATTTTCATATAGTATCATGCCAGTAGAAGCAAAAGAAAAGCAGGCAAAATTCAACAAACAATATTCAGGAAAGATTGATGGGTATCATAGTATGACCTATAATCTTAAAGTTCCTGCGGATGGAACCTTTTACATTCGTTATAGCTCAACAGGTAGTTATACAAAAGTTAACACCTTAAAAGAAGGAACAGGATACGGATATTTTATTCCAAGAATTTACACAAAGAATAAAACGGTAAAAACCAAGAGTAAGAAAGTAAAAAAAGGGGATTGCTTAAGTGTTGATGTTTATGTGCAAAAACCACCACTGAAAGCAAGCTATAAAATCAAGTTTTGCTATAAAAAAGATAAAAAATCTAAAACAAATAAGAAGAAATCAAGCACAAAAATATATCATTCAACATTTTCTAAAAAATTTAAAGCAAAACCGCTGATTACTGATATTAAAATAGCAAATGGAAAATGTACAGTGAAAGGATCTTTCGATCAGATTAACAAAAATTATAAAGTTTTAAAGAAATATTCTTCTAAAAAACGAGTTTATAAAACATCAAAAAATTTCAGTGTATATATGAATGATGAAACAGAAAATAAACTGCGTAAAGATCAATGGAATGTCCAGATAAAGAATATATCAAGCAGTAATTTAAGTGTATTGCTTTATGTAAAAAATAAACAATTAACAAGATTAGTTTTTCATCCATAAAAACTTGCAAATATCTAGGAGGATAAGATTTTGAAGTTTATATTAAAACGACTACAGATAATAGTCTTTATATTATCATTTTCTGTTGCAGCTGTAATGGGCATAAATGTTATTTCAGATCAAAACAATGAAATTCATTTAGCAGAAGTGAAAGCTGCAACAACGGTTCCAATATATAAAGGAAAGCCATATGTAGCACAAAACAATAACAAACCACAATTTACCAAAAACCAATTAAAGAATAAGAAATCTTATGAACAGTATGGGAAATTAGATAAATACGGAAGATGTACAACTTGTATTGCGAACATAGGAAAAGATTTGATGCCTACAGGAAAAAGAGGTCCAATAGGAATGATCAAGCCTACAGGATGGCATACAGTGAAATACAATTGTGTGGATGGAAAATATCTATATAACCGTTGTCATTTGATCGGGTATCAATTAACAGGAGAAAATGCTAACAAAAGAAATCTGATTACCGGCACAAGATCCTTAAATGTTGACGGAATGCTCCCGTTTGAGAATATGGTTGCTGATTACATCAAAGAAACTGGTAATCATGTGTTGTATCGAGTAACACCTGTATTCAAAGGTAAGGAAAAGCTTGTCAGAGGCGTTAAAATGGAAGCTCAATCAATTGAAGATAATGGTAAAGGCATTAAATTTAATGTTTTTGTATTTAATGTACAGAAGGGCATTGTAATTAATTACAAGGATGGATCTAGTCATCTCAGTGGACAGAAAGTAACAAAGACAACAAAATCAACTAAGAAAAAGTATAAAACAACAAAAGCTCCAAAGGTAAATAAAAATGTAAAGTATGTCTGGGTTCCCCGTACTGGAAAAAAATATCATTACAGTAAATCTTGCAGTAACATGCGAAATCCAAGCAAGATCACAAAATCTGAAGCTATAAAAAGAGGATATACTGCATGTAGTAAATGTGTACATTAGAGGGAAAGCTCTCGCAGAAAATTTCTGCCAGGGCTTTTTTTATTGCAAAAATAGAATTTCAATGCTATAATCAGAATGGAATGTATGTTCGATAAGGAGATAACGATGGGAAAATACGATGATATTATTGATCTTCCAAGACCAAAATTCAGACATCCCAAAATGTCAAGGAAAAATCGTGCTGCACAATTTGCTCCTTTTGCAGCATTGCGAGGGCAAAAGGAAGAAATCCAGGAATTACAAAGGATTGTAGAGCAGAAAAAAGTATTAACGGATGTTCAAAAAGAAGAAATTGATCGATCTTTGCAGCATCTTTTAAAAATACAAAATCTGTATCCAGAAGTAAATGTAACTTATTTCGTTCCGGATTATCGGAAACATGGTGGATTTTATGAGACATTTATTGGAAGATTGGAAAGGGTTGACACAAAAAAGAAACGTCTAGTATTTTGCAATGAAAAAGAGATTGAATTTGGATCATTGTGTGACCTAACAGTAACAGAACAGGAGAATCAAAATGAGGGTATATGATTTTAATCGAGAAAAGCAAGAGATAAATACTGAATGTGGGTTGTTCCATGAAGGCGATTATGTTCAGGTAACACTACTTGGAGAAAATACTCCAATAAAATATCAGCTAGTAGGCGTTTCTCAAGATGGAATCCGAACATTCTTTTTGTTACATAATGAGGAATGCGGCATGACAACAACAGAAGCAGATGTAGACATTGATGACATGATCAAAATCGCATAAATTACGAAATATAACAAAAAAATCAGCAATAGTTTATGATATTGCTGATTTTTTTGGTTATTATAATGAGCTGTTTAAAAATGTTAATAGCTTCTAATTAAAGATTACTATAAAAAATATATTTTGTCAAATATGATGAATATGGTTGTTTTGTACATAATTATATGGAAATTATATTAAATAACTGTTAAAATGTTGCTATAAAAAGTTAATAAAGGGGGATTAAAATGAAATAATGATCTAAAATTGAGTATAAGTAAACATCATATTAAATTCAAAGAATGAAAAGGGGAAATTATGAAAGGAAAAAAATTTTTAAAGAAGTTCGCAGTGCTTTTATTGACAATTACTATGATCATACCATCTAACCTACAAATGGTTTTTGCAAAACAACAGAATAAAAATTTGATTAAATTGCAGACAAAAACAATTACTTTAGCTAAGGGAGCGAAAAAACAGATTAAAGTAATAGCTCCATCAAAATGCAAAATAAAGAAAATAGAAATCATAAAGAATAGTAATAAAAAAGCTGCATCTGCTAAAACCTCAAACTCTAAAATATATTTAACAGGTAATAAAAAAGGAAAATTAGCGATTACAATTCGTGTGAAATATATTTACAAGAAAAAAACAAAAACTGAAAAATTACAATTACAAGTGAATGTAAAAGAAAAGAGTAAAGTAAAGAGTACGATCAAATTAAACACAGGAAATCTGATATTAAATGAAAAAGAAACCAAACAAGTAAAAATAATCATACCATCCAAGGAATATAAGATAAAAAGTGTAATCGTAAAAAACAATAATAAAAAAATTGCAAATATAAAAGCTTCAAAATCTAAATTTGACATAACGGGATTAAAAGAAGGGATTACTGCTGCCAACATTGTAATCAAATATGAATACAAGAAAAAAACGAAAACAAAAGAACTTAAGTTACAAATAAAAGTTACAAAAAAAGCACAGAAAATCACAATCCATACAGTATCCTTTGAATCAAATGGAGGATCACCTGTTGCTATAGTCAAAATTGCAGATGGTGAAATTCTCGAAAAGCCAATAACAGATCCACAGAAAGAAGGCTATGCATTTGATGGATGGTATTCAGATACAAATT
>ERZ1673697.599-NODE-599-length-54091-cov-9.618958_pt1 | contig 54091 bp, 45 predicted proteins | sample MGYA00580227_ERZ1673697 | MGnify/ENA primary metagenome ERZ1673697 (study PRJEB41218, sample SAMN15661759) | gut metagenome | host: Homo sapiens | place: Canada: London | collected 2015-08-20/2019-03-30 | study: EMG produced TPA metagenomics assembly of... | reverse complement strand
CCATTTTGCGCGGTGGGGCAGTGGGCATGGTTTCGCGCGCGAAAAAGGCGGCGCCGCGAACAGCGGTGCCGTCTTTCAGGCATTTATTCTTCTACGACCGGGAACGAGACCCGGATCTCGAACCCCGCGCTCCAGCCGGACGCGGCGGTGAGCGTGAGCCCCAGATCCTTCGCGACCTCGCGCGCGAGGTAGAGCCCCATGCCGGTGGCCTTGTTTTTCTCGTGGCCGGAGTCTCCGGTGAAGCCCTTTTCAAACACGTACGGCAGGTCGCACGCGCGCACGCCCGGGCCGTTGTCGCGGATGGACAGGACGGTCGCCGTGCTGCCGCTTTCCAGGGAAAAGGCCAGCACCGGCGCATCGAGCGCATACTTCACGCTGTTGCTCACGACCTGCCCGAGCAGGAAGCACAGCCCGCGCCGGTCGGAAAACACGGTCTCGTCCGCAAGCCGGAGCTCGACCCGGAAGTGTTTTTCCTCCAGCAGCGGGCGGTAATCGTCGAGCACCTCGTCGATGCAGCTGCGCAGCGTCAGCCGCTCGAAGCGGTAGTCGCGCCGCGCGCCGCGCAGACGTGCGTAATAGAGCATCTGGTCGATGAACGCCTGCATCCGGTTGCGCACATAGTCGAGTTTAAAGCCGACGGCCTCCGGCAGCGTGTCGCGCCGGTTGTCGAGCACGAGCGTCAGCAGTGCCAGCGGCGTTTTCACCTCGTGCGCCCAGAGCTCCACGTAGTTTTCGTAGTCGTCCATCTGTGCCTGTAATTGCGCAATGGCCTGCTGCTGCGCGCGCAGCGTCTCGCCGAGCAGGTGCGCGCTTTGTGATTCGGCGGGGGAGAGCAGGCGGCAAAGCGCCTGCTCGTGCGCCGCGTCCGGCGTGGTCAGAAAGGCCGTGAAGGCCTGCTCCCGCCGTTTCGAGCGCGCGCAGAGCACGGCGCACACACCGGCGAACAGAAACACCGTCGCCAGCACGATCACGGCCGTCATGGCGGCGAAGGCTCGCGCGTCCGCCAGCCAGAGCAGCAGCGCGGCGAGCGCGTCCACCCCCAGCAGCAGCCCGAGCCACGGCAGGTACTGCCGCAGGTGGCTTCCGTTACGCTTCATGCGGCACCTCCAAGCGGTAGCCGACGCCGCGCACGGACACGAGCTGCTGGCGCATGCCGAGGGACGCCATCGTCTTTTTCAGCCGCGTGAGGTTGACCTGCAGCGCGTTTTCGTCGATGAATTCCGTCGTGCCCCAGAGCGCGCGGCTTAGGTCGTCTTTTGCAACGGTCTGCCCGCCGTGCGCCAGCAGTGTCTCGAGCAGCTTGCCCTGATTCGGCGGCAGGACGACGGACTGATTGTGGATGTAGAGCGTGTAGGTCTGCCGGTCGAGCAGGAAGTCCGCCCCCTCGAGCAGATTCGGCCGGCCCTCGTAGCGCTTGAGCACGTTGCCGATGCGCGCGAGCAGCCGCTCCTTTCGATAGGGCTTGGTGAGGTATTCGTCCGCCCCGAGCTCGAGCGCGTGTACCTCGTCGCGCAGCTGATCGCGCGAGGTCAGCACCAGTACCGGCAGGGCGCTGCTTTTTCGTGCCCTCGGGCGTCTCCGTGAGCAGCGCGCCGATCTCCTCGCGCACGATTTTCCCGCTGAGGATGAGCGAGGCCAGCAGCTTGATCGCCAGAAAGCCCACGGCCGTCCACCCGATGGCGGACAGGGAGAGCGTGAATTGGTGCCCAACGATGCCGAGCCCGACGAGCCGCGCCGTGACGAGGCTGATGACCTCTGAAATGAGCAGTGCCGCCGGCAGGCCGATGGCCAGTGCGATGAGGCTGGAGCGCAGATCCTCCGCCAGCAGCATGCCGAAGAGTTTGCGCCGCTGCATGCCCAGCATGAGGTACACGCCAAATTCGTGCCGCCGCCGCGCGAGCTGAAAGCGGTTGGCGTAGTATACGAGGAAAAACAAAATGAACAGCGTCAGCCCGTACAGCACCGGGACGAGCGACAGCAGGTGGTCTACGGCACTGCTCTCCATGCGCTGGAGGAATACCATCACGTCCTGATGCGACAGGGAGAGGATGATGTAAAACGCGACGATCGAGATGAGCAGGGATGTGAAAAACAGCCCGTTTTCCCGGCGGCTGCGGCGGCTGTTGCGCGCAACAAGTTCAGAGAACATTTGCACTGCCCCCTCCCAGCTGCGCCATGACGGCCAGGATGCGCCCGTAGAACTCCTGCTGCGTCTCGTCCGGCACGTCGCGCCGCAGCTCGTGGAAGAGCACGCCGTCCTGAATGAAGAGAATGCGCTTGCAGTAGCTCGCCGCGTTGCAGTCGTGCGTGACCATGAGGATGGTCGTGCCGGCGTCCGCGTTCAGGCCGGAGAGCTTTTCCATGAGCGAGCGGGCATTTTTCGAGTCGAGCGCGCCGGTCGGCTCGTCGGCCAGCACGATCTCAGGGTCGAGGATGAGCGCGCGCGCCGCCGCGATGCGCTGCTTCTGCCCGCCGGACATCTGCGCCGGGAACTTATCGAGCACATCCGCCACTTCCAGATAGTCTGCAAGATTTGTCAGCCGCTCGCGGCTCTCGGCCTCGGACACACCGTGCAGTGCCAGCGGCAGGAGGATGTTCTCCCGCCCGGTGAGGTTGTCGATGAGTTCAAAGTTCTGAAACAGGTAGCCAATCTCCTTGCCGCGGTAGTCGGCAAGCGCCTTGCCGTGCAGCGTCGTGATGCACGTGTCGTGCAGGGCGACGGCGCCGCCGGTCGGTGCGATGACGGTCGCAATGCAGTTGAGCAGCGTCGATTTGCCGGAGCCGCTGCTGCCCATGATGCCGAGAAACTCGCCCGGCATGACCTGAAACGAGATGCCGTCGAGCGCGCGGGTCAGATTCGGCTCCTTGCCGTAGTATTTTTTCAGGGCTGCAATTTCGAGAATGGGTTCCATTGCATGTACCTCCTTTGCTTTCTGCTGCCATGGTACAACACCCGCCGCGCAAAATCCACTTACAGTGGCTGAAAGGATCTTGCAAAAGCGCGCGGATGCGCAAATGCCGCAGGCGGCTGCCTGCGGCATTTGCAATTGCTATTTGGAATGTTACATCATGTTTTCGCCGGTCTCGAGGCCGATGACCTCGTCTACTGGCAGCGAGAGGATGATGCCGTGCGCGTCCGTGCGCAGGCCGCAGGCGTCGCTGATCGCGTTCATGACGGCGGCCTTCTTTTCGCGCGGCGTGACGATGACGACGAACTCCTCCTCCTCCTGCATGGAGATGCCGAGCTTCTGGCTGATGCGCTCGGAGTTCTGCCGCCGGCCCTTGAGGATCGTTCCGCCCATGGCACCGGCGCTTCTGGCCGCGTCGATCGCGTCGCTGCTGTAGCCGTTGCTGAGCGCGACCCAGATGGCGGCGTAACCTGCACTGGTCTGCATATCGGACATATCGCTATCCACCCTTTCTTCGATCTTCTGTTCTATCGTCTCGCGCACCTGGTCGTTCAGGAGCTGGAGCATCGGCCGCTGCAGCCCCGTGATCGGGATCGTCAGCACGATGCCGCCGCCGCGTTTGTGCAGCGGGATGCGCTGCTGCAGTGCGTCGAGCAGGTCGCGCACGAGAAATTTCGGCAGCAGCCCGATCGTGAGCAGGCGGCCGCTACCGCTCAGGCCGAAGATGTCGAGCATCTCCGACGGCGCGGTGCCGTGCCCCTGGCACTGGTAATAGATCGGGATGCGGAAGTTTTGAAACGTCTGCTCGAGCTTGCGGCGGTATTCATGGTTGGTAATGATGAGCACCATGCGCGGTGCGAGTCGGTTTTCGGCATGTATCATATCTCTTCGTCCTCCAGGTCGATGACGCCGTCATCGGACAGCAGGTCAGCTTTGTTTTGCGCCACGGCTTTGGATCTATGTACGTAAAGGACGCCCATGATCTGGATCGCCACCGGCGGGGCGAGCGCGACGAGCGCCACAACGCCGAAAGCGTCCGTGACGACGTTGCCGCCGAGCGCGGTGCACGCGCCCATGGCCAGCGGCAGCAGGAAGGTAGAGGTCATGGGCCCGCTTGCAACGCCGCCGGAGTCGAAGGCAATGCCCACGAACACGGACGGCACGAACCGTGCGAGGATGAGCGCGAGCGCGTAGCCGGGCACGAGGATCCAGTAGATGCTGATGCCGGTCAGCACGCGCACCATGGACAGCATCACCGCGCAGGCGACGCCGATGGACAGCGCCGTGTTCATCATGCTTTGCGACACGGTGCCGCCGGTGACGTCCTCGACCTGCTTGTTGAGCACCTGCACGGCGGGCTCCGCCTTGACGATGTAGTAGCCGATGAGCGCACCGATCGGGATGAGCACCCAGCGGTATGCGCTGCCGGCCAGACCCGAACCGAGCAGATTGCCCACGGGCGTGAAGCCGACGTTCACACCGGTCAGAAACAGGATCAGGCCGATGACCGTATACAGAAAGCCGACACCCGTGCGCAGCAGCTGCCGCCGCCGGTAGTAGTGCGTCAGCAGCTGGAACAGCACGAACACCGCCGCGATTGGCAGGATGCTCAGCAGCACTTCCTCGGCATAGCCCGGGAAGCCGAGCGCGAACTGCTGCGCCACATCACGCGTCGTGATGACCGGTGCGATCTCCACGGCGGAGTAGGCCGCGTCCGTCGGGTGGTAGAAGATGCCGAGCAGCAACACCATCAAAATCGGCCCGACGCTGCACAGCGCGACGAGACCGAAGCTGTCGTCATCGTGTCCCTGCGTGCTGCGGATGGCCGACACGCCGACACCCAGCGCCATGATAAACGGCACGGTGATGGGCCCGGTCGTGACGCCGCCGGCGTCGAATGCGACGGCGAGAAACTCCTTCGGGGAAAACAGCGTCAGCACAAACAGCAGCGCATAGGCTGCCAGCAGGCATTTTGTCAGCGAGACGCGGAACAAAATGCGCAGCACGGCCAGCGCCAGAAAGACGCCCACGCCGACGGCGACCGTCCAGATCAGAACGCTGTTGGGGATCGACGCGACCTGGTTTGCCAGTACCTGCAGGTCCGGCTCCGCGATGGTGATGATCGTCCCGAGCGCGAACGCCACGAGCACGACCAGAATGACCTTCTCGCGCTTCGCCAGCGTCTTGCCGACGCCCTCGCCGAGCGGGGTCATGGACATTTCGGCGCCGAGCTGGAAAAATCCCATGCCGACGATCAGCAGCACGGCGCCGGTCAGAAACAGCGCCAGCGTGCCGATCTCCATCGGGACGAGCGTGACGCTCAGCACCAGCACGATCAGAGTGATGGGCAGCACGCTCGAGAGAGATTCCTTGACTTTTTCTTTCAGTTTTTCATTCATACGGTTGCGGTGGTCCTCCTTTCGCGTGGGGATTCAGGATCGCTGCACGACCGCATCGCAGCCCGTCAGGCATGGTCAAGAATGGCCATAAACTCTTCGCCGGTGATGGTCTCCTTTTCATAAAGGTACTTGGCCAGCTCGTCGAGCTTGGCGCGGTTTTCCGTGAGGATGCCGACGGCCTTGGCGTGCTCCTTTTTCACGAGCGCGACGACCTGATGGTCGATCTGCGTCTGCGTTTCGGCCGAGCAGGCGAGGGAGGCATCGCCGCCGAGGTACTGGTTCGTGACCGTCTCGAGTGCGACCATGTCGAACGCCTCGCTCATGCCGTAGCGCGTGATCATGCCGCGGGCGAGCTTCGTCGCCTGCTCGATGTCGTTGGACGCGCCGGTGGAGATGACGCCGAAGCGCACCTCTTCGGCCGCGCGGCCGCCGGTGAGCGTGGCGATCTTGTTTTCCAGCTCCTCCTTCGTCATGAGGTAGTGGTTGCCCTCTTCGACCTGCATGGTGTAGCCCAGCGCGCCGGACGTGCGGGGGATGATGGTGATCTTCTGCACGGGGGCGGAGTGCGTCTGCAGCGCGGCGACGAGCGCGTGGCCGATCTCGTGATAGGCGACCGTCCACTTCTCATGATCGGTGAGGATGGCGTTTTTCTTCTGATAGCCTGCGATGACGACCTCGATGCTCTCCTCGAGGTCGGACTGCGTGGCGAAGCGGCGGCCGTCGCGCACGGCGCGCAGCGCGGCCTCGTTGACGATGTTCGCAAGCTCTGCGCCCGATGCACCGGAGGCCATGCGCGCGATCTTGTTGTAGTCCACGTCCTCGGCGACCTTGATCTTGCGGGCGTGCACCTTGAGGATCTCCTCGCGGCCCTTGAGATCGGGCAGCTCCACGGGCACGCGCCGGTCAAAGCGGCCGGGGCGCGTCAGCGCCGGGTCGAGCGACTCGGGCCGGTTCGTGGCGGCAAGGATGATGACGCCGTTGTTGCCCTCGAAGCCGTCCATCTCGGTCAGCAGCTGGTTGAGCGTCTGCTCGCGCTCGTCGTTGCCGCCGACCTGCCCATCGCGCTTTTTGCCGATGGCGTCGATCTCGTCGATGAACACGATGCACGGCGCCTTCTCCTTGGCCTGGCGGAACAGGTCACGCACCTTGCTCGCGCCCATGCCGACGAACATCTCCACGAATTCCGAACCGGACATGGAGAAAAACGGCACGTTTGCCTCACCGGCGACGGCCTTGGCCAGCATCGTCTTGCCGGTTCCCGGAGGGCCGACGAGCAGGATGCCCTTGGGCATGGACGCACCGATGTCCTGATACTTTGCCGGGTCGTGCAGGTAGTTGACGATCTCGGTCAGGTTTTCCTTGGCCTCGTCCTCACCGGCGACATCGGAGAACTTGATGCCCTCGGCCGACTTGACGTAGACCTTCGCGTTCGAGCCGCCGAGACCGAACATCATGGAGTTCGGTCCGCCGGCGCGGTTGGTCATGCGCTTGGCCATGAACTGACCGAGACCGACGAAGAGCACGATCGGCAGCAGCCATGTCAGCAGGAACGACAAAAACGGCGACATCTGCTCGACGATCTCGCTCGAGAACTCCGCGCCGGAGTCCTTCAGGCGGTAGATCAGGTCGGGATCGTCCATCAGGCCGGTCTTGTAGACCTGCGTGTCATCTTTGTTCGTGAAGAGGATCTGGTTGTTCTGTACCTCCACACGGCCAATCTCCTGATTTTCCGTCATGGTCATAAACGTGCCGTAGTCAACCTCCTTGACCTGCCGCTGGCTCAGCCAGGGCACCGCCAGAAAGTTGAGCGCCAGAATCACGAGAATGACGATGGCGTAATAATACAACATCGGCTTTTTGGGGCTTTTCACTTCATTCATGGGAACGCTTCCTTTATCTGCGTAAAATGTGTGCACTTTTGGGACTCGTGTAACGTAACTTGAGTTTACCACAACAGGAAAGAACTGTCCAGTGAATAAACTGTGTACGGCGTGTACAAAATTTGCCCAAAGCGCCGGAAAAGAGACAAGGAAACCGCTTTCTGTGCATCATTGGTCACAGAAGAAAGGCCCTTGCGCCTGTATGATAGTTTTATAACAATTTGACGGAGGGCCTCGTATGGAGATGCTTCTTTACCAGAGCACGCAGTTTCGCGACGTGAAAAAGATCCTGGACCGCGCCCATGGCTTTGCAGGGCTTTTGACGGCCGGCGGCATCGAGGCCTCGCGGCTGGATGTGCCCTTCGTCTGCGACCAGAAGGTGCTCTCGCGTTATGACGATGCGTGCGCCGATATCCGCCGCATCCTGACCATGCAGCTGGGGCTTGCGCTGCCGCAGGGCTTTTCCATTCCGTTGGAGGCCGAGGATCTGGCGGTCTTTTTCTCGCAGCAGTGCGGCCTGCAGCAGATGCAGGACTACCTGACGCAAAAGCGAGAGCGCACGCAGGCGGACATTCAGACCTGGCTGCGCGACCGCCCGTGGGACACCCACCCCGTGACGGCGGCGCAGGCGGCGGCGCAGAATTTTGTCTTTGACGCGGAGACCGGCCGCATCGGCACGGACGGCTGCTTCAACGCCGGCACGGTGCTCGAGCTGCCGTCGTCGGTCGATGGGGTGCGCGTGCGCCGGCTGGCGTCCTACGCTATGGTCTCCTATACGTATCTGGACACGCTCATCCTCCCGGACAGCATCGAGACGGTCGAGCCCTATGCATTTTATGATAAGGTGCACCTGCGCAGTACCAATCTGCCGAGCGGCCTCGCCGTCATCCCGGAGGGCATGTTCTCGCGCTGCATCGGCCTGACGGGCATCGTCATCCCGGACAGCGTGCGTGAGATCCACGACGAGGCGTTTTACCAGTGCAGCAATCTGGACACGGTCGTCATCCCCGACAGCGTGGCGCGCATCGGCCGCTGCGCGTTTTTGAATGTGCGGCGCGTGATCTACCACGGCGGCGCCAAGGGCTTTCCCTGGGGCGCGACGCGGGGCAACTGAGAAAGGCGGGACGGAAACATGAACACTGCAAAGACGGAGGCCGTCGTCTGCGGCGGCAGCAATCTGAAAGCACCGATGAAGCTCGACTTCCTGCGCTCGCTCTGTGCGCAGGACCGCCATGCGTGGCCGGAGGTCGTGCTCTGCCGCGTCGAGGGCGAGCCGCTGCCTGTGTGCTGCCTGTCCGAGGCGGCGGCGGGCGACCCGTTTGCGCGCGTGGGCATCGTGTCCGCGCCGTCGGAGGCGCTCACGGCCCTGCTGCGCACGGCGCCCGTGCGGGCGCGGGTCACGGCGTTGTGCGACGCCACGGGCGAGCCGTGCGACGGCGACGCGCCGGATGTCTGGGGCTTTCTCGCCGAATACCGCTGTGGTGATCCGCTCAGCGGCGCGGTGCGCGCGGCCATCGACGGGGCCGCTGCGCGCGGCTGCGCGTCCCCGGAGGCACTGACCGCGCGCGCCGCGTACCTGCTCGAGCAGGCGGTGCCGGAGCCGATCATCCTGCGCGTGTTCGCGGAGATGTTCTCCCTGCCGGAATACCCCGAGCTGGTGCCGGACCCGCCGGTGCGCTATGTGCAGGCGGACAGCTTCGGCGCGCTCACGCGCTGCCTTGCCTACCGGCTCTCGGGCATGCACCTGCGCCTCGTCGGCAGCAAAGGCTGCGGCAAGAACACGCTCATCCAGACGGTGGACTGGTTGCTCAACGTGCCGCAGTACCGCATGCAGGGCAATGCTGAGCTCGACAAGCTCGACCTGCTCGGCGGCCCGACGATCGAAAACGGCACCATGCGCTACCGCCTGAGCGACATGCTGCGCTATCTCGCGGCGGGCGCGGACGTCGTGCTCGACGAGGGCAACACCATCAAGCCCGAGTGTGCCGACGTGCTCCACTCCCTGACTGATGCCGCGCGCCAGATCCAGGTGCCTGGCTACGGGCTCGTGCAGATGCACCCGCACTCGGCCTTCACGATCACGATGAACGAGGACTATGCCGGCACGAACTTCATGAACGAGGCGACGATCGACCGCTTCACGCCGATCCACATCGCGGAGCCGGAGAGCATTGTCGATGTGCTGCACCGCGTCGTGCCCGAGGCGAGCGTCGCCAGCCTGAATATCTGCGACTATGTCTACTGCGCCATCCGCGACCGCATCCGCAGCGCCGGCGGACTCGAGCCGGACGCCATGACCATCCGCGGCTTCATCGACGCCCTGCGTGCTGAGCCGCTGCTGGGCCTGCGCTGGGGCCTGCTTGACAACGTGGCCTCCAAGCCGCAGGACGCCTACACCCGCCTCCAGCTGACCGAGCTCATTGAGAGCATGGTGCCGCAGGATGGACGGATTTGACGCCGCGCTGGCGCGCTACCGTGCCTTTCTTGCGGCCGAACCCATCACGCCGCTGCTCCGGCGCAGTCTTGCGCTGCTTGCCCCGGGAAACATCCGGGTCGATACCGTCACGGCGGATGACAGCCTGCGCTGCACGACGGACGGCACGGCCGTCACCGTCGGCGGGGCGGAATACCTGCTGCGCGCGGATTTTGACGCCCGCCACTGGACGGCCGCGCTGCGCGTGCTGCTCGCGCGCGAGATCCAGCACGACAGCAGCTCCGACCGGGACGTCTGCGCGGCGTTCGCGGCGGACGCCGGCGCGTATTTTCACGCGCACTATGCCCTCGCGCCCGAGACCGGGGCGCTGCTCGGACAGCGGTTATTGAATATTCTGGAGCAGTCGCGCACGGACAACATCCTCTGCCGCCGCTTTCCCGGCTATCTGCCGCTGCTGCGCTTCGTGTGCTATGCGCAGCTCGAAGCGGCCGCGCCCGGCAGCGCGCTCGAGGCGCTGCTCTGTGAGCTGGAGGCCTTTGCCCTCACGGGCATCCCATGCCGGGACCCGGTGCTCTCCGCCGTCCGGGCGGAGGTGGGGGCGGCCATTCTCGCGCCGTCGGCCGCCGCGTGTGCGGAGATCGGCCGCCGCATCCTCACGGCGCTCGCGCCGGAGCTGGCGCGCCTGTGCAGCATCGCGGACGCCGATGCGCTCGCGCGCATCGCATCGCAGCTCGTGGACTATGCCTTCAGCGAGGCGGACCGCGCCGAAGCGTTCGGCGACGGGTGCGACAGCCGCCTCCGCCTGCGCAGCGAGGCGCAGGACGCGGCGCGTCAGGGCCCCTCTGCCGACGGGGAGGACGCAGACCTCGACAAGGGCGACAGTGCGGCCGGCGGCAGCGGCGACAACTCCGAGCGCCACGGCGACATGAGCGGCAGCCTTGCCAGTCAGGAGGTCAAGCCGAGCGGCTCGGCCGGAACCAACGGCAGGGAGGACCGCGGCCGGTCGTCCAGTGTCGGACGCAGCGGCAATCACGGCCAGAGCGGGGCGACCGCCACCACGTCGGACACGGTGTCCGCCGCACAGAAGGCGGCCTCCGGCGGGCCGGAGAGCCTGCGCGAGGTGCTCGGCACGGGCTGGGGCGCGCACCGCGGCTTTGCGCTCAGCGCGGCCGAGACGGACGCCATGCTCGCCGCGGCGGCGCAGGCGCTCACGCGCGAGCGGGTGCTCGAGCAGCAGCTGCATGTTGCGGGGCCGTGTGCCGCCCGGCTCGATGCCGGCGAGCGGCAGGGCCTGGCCGAGCGTTACGCCGGACTGACGTTCACGGAGACGTATATCACGCCCGGCGGCGGACGGCTGCCGCCCGCGTTCGCCGAGCGGGCGAAGGCGCTGCACCACCGGCTTGACAAGCTCCTGCGCCAGCAGCGCGAACGCAGCGCCAGCCAGCGCACCGGCGCGCTCTCGCAGCGCGAGCTGTGGAAGATCCCGCTCGACGCCAAGGACGTTTTCCGCCGCAAGGCGCCGCCGTCCAAACGCGAGACGGCGTTTTACCTGCTCATCGACCGCAGCGGCAGCATGGGCGCCGGCATCGGCGACGGGACTTCCAAGCTCTTCACGGCACTGGCCACGGCGGCCGTGCTCGAGGAGGCGCTCAAGGGCATCGCCTATACGAAGATCGTCGCCTTTGACGGCGGCACGAATGCCGTGGAGCACTGCGTCATCAAGGATTTTGACCAGAAGGAGATCGGCAGCCGCTGCATCGACGCCATGGGGCAGATCGCCGCCGGAAACGGCAACAAGGACGGCTATTCCATCCGCGCCGCCGCGCTGGATCTGGCCAAGCGCACTGAACGCCGCAAGATCCTCATGGTGCTCTCCGACGGGCTGCCGTCCGGCTATTTCAGCGAGGCGGAGGCGATCGACGATGTGCGCACGGCCGTGCAGGCGGCGCGCCGCCGGGGCCTGCTCGTCATCCCCATCATTTACACCGCACGCACGGACGAGAACGTGGACGCTTACCGCCGCATGTACGAAAAGAGCATGATCTTTGCCGATTCCGTGGGCATGCTCGGCGAGTTTGAGCGCCTGCTCATGAAGCTGGTGCGCTGAGCGGCGGCCGGGCGTGGAATTGCTTGACAAGCCCGGCGCGGTGTGCTATGATGCTTTCTCGTTAAAAGGGAGTAGTTGCAAATGCATGGCCAACAATCTCCCGGCTCCCGCTGGTGGTCATGCGCCTATTGTGATAGGTAATGAGACTTTTAGCACATCATATTTATGATCGTGCCGAAAGTCTCATTTTTTTGCGCGATCACGAAGGAGAATGCGTTATGAACCTCGATTTTACCGGCAGTACCCTCTTTCTTGTCCTGCTGCTGTTTGCGGCGGGCCTTGTGTGCATCATCAAGGGCGGCGACATTTTTGTCGATGCCGCCACGTGGATCGCGGAGGCCTCCGGCATCCCGAAATTCATCATCGGCGCAACGGTCGTGAGCTTCGCCACGACGCTGCCGGAGATGCTTGTGTCCGTGTTTTCGGCCATTGAGGGCAACGCGGACATTGCCGTGGGCAATGCCGTCGGTTCCGTCACGGCCAATACCGGTCTCATCATGTGCCTGTCGCTGATCTGCATGGAGTGCACCATGCCGCGGCGGCAGTATGCCGTCAAGGCAGTGCTGCTGCTCGCGGCGATCGCGGTTCTGTTCGGCTTCACGCGCGACGGGCAGCTGTCCATCGTCGAGAGCGTTGTGATCCTCGTCATTTTCGTGTGCTTTGTCGTCGAGAGCCTTGTTGCCGCACGGCGTGAGCAGACGCTCGAAGGGCCGGAGGCCGACGAACGCCCGAAAACGGACGGCCGGACGATCGCACTCAACATCGGCAAGTTCGTGCTCGGCGCTGCAGCCATCGTGCTCGGCGCGCAGCTGCTGATTGACAACGGCACCGCGCTCGCACAGATGGTCGGCGTGCCGGATGCCATCATCGGCGCGACCATGATCGCCATCGGCACCTCGCTGCCGGAGCTCGTGACGACCATCACGGCCATCCGCAAAAAGCAGTCGTCCCTGTCGGTGGGCAACATCATCGGCGCGAACATCATGGACCTGACGCTCATTATGCCGCTGTGCGCGCTCATTCTTGGCAAGCCCCTGCCGGTCGAGCGGCAGGGCATGCTGCTGGACATTCCGGCGTGTCTTGTCGTGTGCGCAGGTGCGCTCATCCCGGCGCTCGTGCAGGGCAGGTTCAAGCGCTGGGTCGGCTTTTTCATCGGCGGACTGTATATCGCGTATCTTGTCATCATGTTCACGTGCTTCGGCGCGTAAAAAACCGGCGCCGGTCTCCTGTGGGAGACCGGCACCGCTGTTTGTTTTGGGAACGCCGCGCAGATGCGGCGGGGGATATAGGACGTGTTTACCTGCTTGCGGAAAATACTTGAAACCGGCGCAGCCGGAGGTTATAATTTTAATATAGTGAATGGTTAGAAAGGGCTTGAGGACTATATATGGCAAGGATGACAAAATGCATCGTGTGTAAGAAGTGTAAATTTCCTGAACTGAAGTGCGAAATTTACACAAGCGGTATACCGCATGACATTGTAAATGAAATTGCTGATTGCAAACACTATGAGCGAAAGCCTTTCACCAATCCATCAGGGGATGATCTGCCGATCGCAAAGGGCAGGTGAATCAAGCGCCCTGCAGAAATTTCGGAAGATGTGAAAGCGCTGTATGATAGAGTTGCTGATGAGGGAGAAGAAAATGATTTGTATAGATCATCCATGCGACCTATGCGACAGTTGCATCCACCAGCGAGAGAATATTGACGGATGGAAATGCGCCTGCGACGCATTTCCGGATGGGATACCTGTTGATTATATGCTTAAATCAGATCCGAGCAAGCAGAAAGAATGCAATAACGGCATAGGCTACGAGAAAAAGAGAAATGAGTAATCAAGCACCATACATCCGCATGGTGCTTTTTCGCATCCGGCGGAAGGCGGACGGCAGCAAAAAAACCCCGGGAGCCGAAGCTCCCGGGGATGTGGTGCGCGAGGCGGGACTTGAACCCGCACGTCCGGAGTGGACACTAGAACCTGAATCTAGCGAGTCTGCCAATTCCACCACTCGCGCATAGGCTTTGTCGTTCAAAGCCTGTTTAATATAGCATTTCACGCGCGGATTGTCAAGCACATTTTCCGCAACTTTCCGAAAAAATCGCAACGTGTGTCGAAAACGTGAATTTTTCCCGCCCCGGGTGTTCAAATCCGGCGGCATCTGGTATACTATAACGATGAAAAAATGAAACCCGGCCGTGCCGGGAACGGAGTTGTGATCAAAATGGATTTGAACCGTGCTGCACTCAAAGCAGACGCCCGCCGGCGCGCCGCCGGCTATCACCCGAGCCCGATCCTCGCGGCGCTGATCGTTTTTGCCATCGGCTTGCTGATCTCGACGCTCTCGTCGTACCTGATGGGCGCCGACCGCCTGACCACGGCGCTGACAAACGCCGCACAGTTTGGCCCCGATGCGGTCGAGCAGGCATACATTAGCTTCTTTGAGCACTACAGCGTGTCCGGCGTTGCGGTCGTGCTCGTTATCGCGCTCGAGATCATGAGCTATATGGTCAGCGTCGGCTTCGTGATCTTCTCGCTGCACGTCAGCCGGGACGAAACCGCCGAGATCGGCAACCTCTTTGACGGGTTCGGGCTCTTTTTCCGCGTGCTGTGGCTCGCTATTTTGCAGGGGCTGCTCGTGTTCTTGTGGAGCCTGCTGCTGTTCGTGCCGGGCATCATCGCGGCCTACCGCTACCGGCAGGCGCTGTACCTGCTGCTCGACCACCCGGAGAAGTCCGCCTGGCAGTGCCTGCGCGAGAGCGGCGCGCTCATGCGCGGCCACAAGTGGGAGTTGTTTGTGCTGGATCTGAGCTTCCTTGGCTGGATGCTGCTGAGCGCCATGTTCGCGCCCGTGACGATCTGGCTCGATCCGTACCGCGCCATCACGAACGCGAATTATTATAACCGGCTCGTCGGCGCACAGGGCGGCCCGCGCGTTTACGAGGGCTCGTTCACCGACATCCCGAACGATCCGCAGTCCTGATGCTGTTTGCCCTGCCTTCCCCCGCCTGCCGCGCGCAGGCGGGGTGTTTTGCGTTGACAAGCGGGGGCTGTGCGGTATAATCTAAAGAGAATTCCGAGGAAAACGAGGTGCACGGATGCAGACGGAAAAGAGCGGCCGCCCGCAGGCGATGATCGCCATGAGCGGCGGCGTGGATTCGAGCGTGGCGGCGTACCTGATGCAGCAGGCGGGTTACGACTGCATGGGCGTGACCATGAAGCTGTATGAAAACGAGGATGCCGGCGTGCCGCGCGGCCACACCTGCTGCGCGCTCGACGATGTGGAGGACGCCCGCCGCGTGGCCTATGCGCTGGGCATGCCGTACTATGTCTTTAATTATAAGGATGCGTTCCGTGAGCAGGTCATGGCGCGCTTTGCCGCGGCCTATCAGCGTGGGGTGACGCCGAACCCCTGCCTGGACTGCAACCGCTACCTGAAATTCGGCCTGCTCGAGACGCGTGCCCGCGCGCTCGGGTGTGAGGTGCTGGCGACCGGGCACTACGCCCGCATCGAGCAGCTGCCGGACGGGCGCTACACGCTCAAAAAAGCCGTGGACACGACAAAGGATCAGAGCTACGTGCTCGCCTGGCTCACGCAGGAGCAGCTCGCGCACACGCGCTTTCCGCTCGGCGGCCTGCACAAGACCGAGGCGCGCACCATCGCCGAGGCGTACGGCTTTTGCAACGCGCACAAGCACGACAGTCAGGACATCTGCTTCGTGCCGGACGGCGACTACGCCGCCGCGGTCGAGCGGCTGACGGGCGCGCACAGCGAGCCCGGCCGCTTCGTGGACACGCAGGGCAGGCCGCTCGGCACGCACCGCGGCATCATCCACTATACGATCGGCCAGCGCCGCGGTCTCGGCATCGCGGCCGAGACGCCGCTGTACGTCTGCGGCATCGACGTGCCGAACAACGAAGTGGTGCTCGGCCGCAATGACGATTTGTTTTCGACCGAGCTGGACGCGAGCGGCTGCAACTGGATCTCCGGCGATGTGCCGGACGCGCCGCTGCGCGTGACGGCCCGCATCCGCTACCGGCAGCCGGAGCAGCCGTGCACCGTCACGGCCACGGGGCCGGACACGGTGCATGTGTCGTTCGAGACCCCACAGCGCGCCATCACGCGCGGCCAGGCCGTCGTGTTCTACGAAGGGGACACGGTGCTCGGCGGCGGCACGATCGACTGAACCGTGATTTTTGGAAGGGAGGCGCGGCCATGTCCGTGACGCTCTATCTTGCGATCCCCTGTTATAACGAGGAGGCAGTCCTGCCGGAGACGGCGCGCCGCCTGCGGGAGAAATTCACCGCCCTGCGCGCTGCCGGGACGATCGGCCCGCTGAGCCGCATCTGCTTCATCGACGACGGCTCGAAGGACGCCACCTGGCAGCTCATTTCCGGCCTGCACGCGCGCGATCCGGTCTTTTCCGGCATCCGCCTGTCGCGCAACCGCGGCCATCAGAACGCGCTGCTGTGCGGTTTGATGACGCTGCGGAATCGCGCCGACTGCGTTATTTCCATGGACGCCGACCTGCAGGACGACATTGACGCCATCGACGCCATGCTCGCGGCCTTTCAGAACGGCAATGACATCGTCTACGGCGTACGCGCGAGCCGGAAGCAGGACTCCGCCTTTAAGCGCGCCACTGCGCAGGGGTATTACCGCCTGCTGCGCGCGCTCGGCGCGGACGTGGTGTATAACCACGCCGACTACCGGCTCATGAGCCGCCGTGCACTCGACGCACTCGCGGAATATAAAGAGGTCAATCTGTTCCTGCGCGGGCTCGTGCCGCTCGTCGGCTACCCGAGCACGGTCGTGTATTACGAGCGCGGCAGGCGCTTTGCGGGAAAAAGCAAGTACCCGCTGCGCAAGATGCTCTCGTTTGCGTGGGAGGGCGTGTCGTCGCTGACGGTCTCGCCGCTGCGGCTCATCACGCGCATCGGCGTTGTGATGTTCCTGGTCAGCATCGCCATGCTCATCTATTTTCTCGTGCGTTATTTTACCGGCCATACCGTCGCCGGTTGGTCAAGTCTGGCCGTGTCCATCTGGGCCATCGGCGGGCTGCAGCTGCTGGCCATCGGCGTGGTGGGAGAGTACATCGGCAAGATCTATCTTGAGACGAAGGCGCGCCCGCGCTACCGCATCGAGACGGAGCTCGATGACCGGGAGGCGGAGCTTTGAAGCGCCTGCGCACGCTCTTTGACGCGAAGCTGTGGAAGTTCCTGCTCGTCGGCGTCGTCAACACGCTCGTCGGTACGGGCATCATGTTTGGACTGTATAACCTTGCCAGCTGTTCCTACTGGGTGTCATCGGCGGCAAACTACGTGCTCACGAGCATCCTGAGCTTTTTCCTCAACAAGCATTTCACGTTTCAGAGCCGGGAGCGCGGCGCGGGGCAGGCCGTGCGCTTCGCGGCGAACATCGCCGTGTGCTATCTGATCGCTTATGGCATCGCAAAACCGCTGTGCCTGCGTCTGCTTGCCAACGCTGCGGTGAGTACGCGCGATAATGTGGCCATGCTTGTCGGCATGGTGCTCTTTACCGGTCTGAATTACCTCGGCCAGCGCTTTTTCGCTTTCCGCAGTCCAAAAACCGAAGAAAAATGAGACCCCTTCCCGGATGTGTGTGCATCCGGGAATTCTTTTTGAAAAAATGCAAATAGGCTCTTGACAAACGGGCAGAGAAGTGGTTATATAAACACATGAGCAATCGTTCATATGTTTAAACGAAAGCGAGGAGATCTCATGGCAGAACCGAAAACCGACTGCGCACCGGCGTGCGAATATCTCAACGTGCACGAGGACGCGGTGGCGCAGGTGCTCGCGGCCCTGCCGGACGACGAGACGCTCTACGACCTGTCGGAGCTGTTTCGCGTCTTTGGCGATTCGACGCGCATCAAGATCCTCTATGTGCTCTTTGAGAGCGAGCTGTGCGTGTGCGACATTGCGCGGCTGCTGAACCTGACGCAGTCGGCGGTCAGCCACCAGCTGCGCATTTTGAAGGCGTCGAATCTCGTCCGCTTCCGGCGGGAGGGCAAGACCGTATTTTATTCCCTGGACGACGATCACGTCCGGTCCGTGCTGGCCCTCGGTATGGAGCATGTGCTGGAAAAATGATGGCCCGGCCATCTTTTCAAGGAACATTCAATGACAGATGAAGGAGCGTACATCATCATGGAAAAGACCTATAAGATCGAAGTAGACTGCGCCAACTGCGCGGCGACCATCGAGCGGCACGTGGCAAAGCTCAAGTGTGTCAAGGAAGTGACCGTGAGCTACATGGCCCAGAAAATGCTGGTCGAATATGCCCCCGGCGTGGACGAAGCCGAGGCCAAGGCGGAGATTCTCAAGACCGCGCGCAAGGTCGAGCCGGACTTCCGCTTCGAGGACTGAATCTCATGTCGCGCGAACAGAAAAGGTCGCTGCTGCTCATAGCAGCAGCGGCCGTGCTGCTCATTGGGCTGCACTTTGTGCCGGTCACGGGCTGGCTCAAGCTCGTGCTGTATCTCATTCCGTATCTGCTCGTCGGCGGCGAGACGCTCGTCGATGCCTGCAAGGGAATTTATAACCGCCAGCCGTTCGACGAGAACCTGCTCATGGCCGTGGCTACCATCGGCGCGATGGTGCTCGGGGACTATCCTGAAGCTGTGTCCGTCATGCTGTTTTACCAGATCGGTGAGCTGTTTGAGAGCTATGCCGTCGGCCGCAGCCGCAAGAACATCGGCGACCTGATGGACATCCGCCCGGACTACGCCAATGTCGAGACGGCGGACGGCGTCGCGCGCGTGAAGCCCGAGCAGGTCGCGGTCGGCGACATGATCGTCGTCAAGCCCGGCGAGCGCGTCCCGCTCGACGGCACGGTGCTCACGGGCACGTCGGCGCTGAATATGAGCGCCCTGACCGGCGAGAGTGCGCCCGTGGACGTCACGGAGGGCAGCGCCGTCGTCAGCGGCAGCGTGAACCTGTCGGGTGTGCTGCGTCTGCGCGTGGAGAAGGTGTATGCCGAGTCCACGGTCGCGCGCATCCTCGAGCTCGTGGAAAATTCCTCGCTCAAGAAGGCGCACACCGAGCGCTTCATCACGAAGTTTGCCCGCGTCTACACGCCGTCCGTGTGCGGCGCGGCGCTCGCACTGGCGATCCTGCCGCCGGTCGTGCGGCTCATCATGGGCATCCCGGCCGACTGGGGCGAGTGGGTCTATCGCGCGCTGACGTTCCTGGTCATCAGCTGCCCGTGCGCGCTCGTGATCTCGATCCCGCTGTCGTTCTTCGGCGGCATCGGCGGCGCGTCCGCCCGCGGCATCCTCATCAAGGGCTCCAGCTATCTGGAGATGCTGGCCAGGACCGACCGTGTCGTCTTTGACAAGACCGGCACGCTCACGCGCGGCACGTTCGCCGTCACGGCGGTGCATCCCGCGCAGCCGGAGCTGTCCGAGCAGGCGCTGCTGCAGCTTGCGGCGGCGGCGGAGCAGTTCTCTGATCACCCGGTCAGCCAGAGCCTGCGCCGCGCAGCCGGGGAGCTGCCGGCGGAGCTCGTCACCACGGACGCCAAGGAGCTTGCCGGTCACGGCGTGACCGCGCAGGTCGGCGGCCGGTCCGTTGCCGCCGGCAATACGAAGCTGATGGATACCCTTGGCCTGACGGTGCCAGCGGTCGATGAGATCGGCACGGTCATCCACGTCGCGGCCGACGGTGCGTATCTCGGCTACATCGTCATCTCCGACGAGCCGAAGACCGGCTCGCGCGAGGCGGTGGCCCGCCTGCGGGCGGACGGCGTGCGCGTCGTCATGCTCACCGGCGACCGCAAGAGCGCGGCCGATGCCGTGGCGGAGGAGCTGGGCATCGCGGAGGTGCACAGCGAGCTGCTGCCGGAGGATAAGGTCACACAGGTCGAGCGGCTGCTCGGCGAGGGCGCACCCGGGAAATACCTCGCCTTTGTCGGTGACGGCATCAACGATGCGCCGGTGCTCGCGCGCGCCGATCTCGGCGCCGCCATGGGCGGCATCGGCTCGGACGCGGCCATCGAGGCGGCGGACATCGTGCTCATGGACGACGACCCGCGCAAGCTCTCGCTGGCCATGCGCATCTCGCGCAAGACCATGCGCCTCGTCTGGCAGAACATCATCTTTGCGCTGGCCGTTAAGGCCGTCTGCCTCGTGCTCGGCGCGCTCGGCATTGCGAACATGTGGGTCGCCATCTTCGCCGACGTCGGCGTCATGGTCCTGTGCGTGCTCAACGCCGCCCGCGCGCTCAATACGAAGCACCTGTAATTTCAATCCCTGCATGAAAAAAGACCGCCGATCGGCGGTCTTTTTTTATGCCCTTTTCATGTGCACCGGCGGAAGCTGCCGTCCGTGAGGATGCGCGCGCAGATCAGCCCCAGAGGCAGGGCGGCGACGATCAGCAGCGAGGCGACGAGCCACGACGCGCTGTCGCTCAGGTTCATCGTGCCCAGATCGTACACGGCGCGGTAGAAATACAGCCCCGGCACCATGATGACGATCGACGGTACGGTGATCGTGATGCGCGGGTAGCCCGAGCGCTGCTTGTACAGGGACGCGAGCAGGCCCGCTGTCAGCGCGCCGAAAAACGCTGCCGCCGCCGGCGGGAAGCCAGCCAGGCTGACGAGCTCGAGCCGCAGCGTGTTCGACAGCGCGCCGATCACGGCGGCGACGGATGCGAGCTTTATGGGGCTGTTGAACATCAGCGAGAAGCCGAACACGCCGCAGAAGCTCATGGCCAGCCGCAGCAAAATCCGCGCCCAGACGGGCAGCCCCAGCGGCAGGAAATCCATCGGCTGCAGCCGCAGCAGCAGCGCCATGAGCCAGGCGGTCAAGGTCGCCACGACGACGATCATGATCGCGTAGGCCAGCCGCTCGAGCCCGGAGCGCATGTCCTGCTTGGCCATATCGATGCCGCTCGTGATGAACGGGAAGCCCGGGATGGTGAACAGCATCGCGCAGATGTACCCCGCCTGATGCTGCGGGTCAATGGGGAAGAGCAGCGACGCCAGCCGGAACAGCCCGGCATAGACCAGACACGCCGCCGCGACGGACAGCGCGATGCAGCCAAACAGCGTCAGGTGCCGCTGCGTCAGCCGCGCGCGGACATACTGCCCGACGCCCGCGCCCAGAAAGGCCAGCAGCATCTCGATCGGCCCGCCGCCGAGCAGAAACGTGAACCCGCCGCAGGCAAGCGCGGCTGCCAGTCCCAACTGCAGCGGGGTATAGCTGCCGCCCGTTTGCGCGATCTTGTCAAGCTGTGTGTGCAGATCGTCGGCCGTCATATACACGCCGTCGAGCGGGAAGCGCTTGACAAAGCGCTCGAGCTGGTCGAGCTTTGCGGTGTTGACGCCGGTCGCGGTCAGCGTCAGCGTCTGCGAGAAGCTGTTCTCGCCGTCGGAGCAGGTGTACTCGATGGACAGCAGCCCAATATCGGCGGCGCACACGAGGCCGAGCGCCTCGGCGATCTCGTTCATGGAGCTGCGCACGCGCCACGCGCCGGTGCCGCACGAGAGCAGCAGCAGCCCGACCCGGCCGACGACGCCGGCGCGGATGGGCAGCGGCGCCTGTGAGACGGGCAGCTCTTTCTGATCCCGGATGGGATCGTGCCACGGGATCTGCATATGGTTTGGTTTGATGATCGGATGATGCAACGTATCTCACGCCTTTTTTGAAAATTCGGACTGTATTGTAATCTTGTGCGCGCCGGAAGTCAAGTGCGGACAACAAGACGGCCTGTCAAATGACAGGCCGTCTCACGATATGGATTTAGAAAATATCGCCGTCGTGGGTGTCCACGTAAAACGAATACGGCTTCCCGTTCGCCGTGAAGGTGATGTGGTAAGCGTCGCGGCCGCCTACATGCACGCGCTGGACGTCGACATCGCGGATCTCCGGCAGCGAGACACCGAGCTCCTGCAGCACGCGGCGCAGCGCTTCGGATATGCTGATCTCCGAGTCGGTGGGGTCGGTGGGACTGTCCGGGGTATCCGGCGTCTGTGCAGGTTTCTCCGGGCGCTGCACATCGAGGATCTCCCCGGTGCGCGCAGCGATTGTGTAGCAGTATTCTCCGTTGGCCGCCGCAAAGCGGACACGGTAGGCGAGCCGGCCGCCGTACTGCGTCAGCTCCTGCGTGCAGCCGGCCGGGTCGACCGCCGCGTCGCCGCCCACGATCGCGCGCACGTCGTCCTCGCTCCGGTATCCGTCGCGGCTGACGGTGCCGTAGAGCTGCGCCGTGTCGAACGTGACATCATACGTCTCGGCCAGCACGAGCAGATCCTGCACCGGCAGGGCGCTGAGCGCCTGCGCCGTGTCGAGCTGCGTCTGCAGGGCGATCGTTTCGGCCAGCGCCGCCTTGCCGGGCGACACCTGCCAGGCATCGGCGTCCGTGCGCATCTGCTCGGCGTCCGCTGCCTGCTGGCAGAGCACGGCGGCGGAAAACTGCCGCTGCTGCGCGGACGCCTGCGCCGCGTCATAGACGGCCTTGCCGAGCTTTTGCGCCCGCGCGGCGGAAGCGTCCTCGACCGTCACGAGCAGTGTGTTGTCTGCGTCTGTGAGATAGTCTGCGTCCGCGAGCGCATCCGTGAGCGTGCCGAGCGCGTCCTGCGTGCGTTCCCCCTGCAGATCGGTGTCCGCGAGCAGGGCGGCGGCGTCCGTGTTGCCGGTGTTCACGGCCTTGACGCGGCCGAGGCGGTTGACCGTCAGCGTGACGCTGGGGTTGATGTCGACAATGACGGTGCAGACGCTTTGATCGAGCGCGCGGTAGCCGAAAATGCCGCCGAGCAGCAGCACGAACACGGCGGCTGCGGCAAGCGGCTTCCACACCGGGCGGCGGGGCGCCGGCATCGGCGCCGGCTGCGGTGCGTGCTCCTGCGGCTGCGCATCGCAGGCGGCCAGCAGATCCTCCAGCCGGTCGGGCGCGAGGTCGGCCATTTCATCGCGCAGACGTGTTTTGATCTCTTCCGGTTTCATGATGGCTCTCTCACCAGCCTTTCCAGCTTTTTCAGGCTGCGGCGGTACTTGCTCAGTACCGTCGGCAGCGGCATTTCCAGCAGCTCCGCGATCTCGCGGTGCTTGAGTCCCGTGACGACGTGCAAAACGACGATCTCGCGCTCGTCCTGCGCAAGCTGCGCGAGCATGGCCTGCGTCACGATCCGGTTTTCGCAGTCCCGGAACGCGTCGCGGGGATCGGTCTGATCCGCGGCGTCCTCGAGCGGGACGCCGGCGCGCTGCCCTTCGCGCAGGCGGGTGAGCGCGGTGTATTTTGTGATGCCCAGGATCCATGTCAGCGCGTTTTTGCCGCCGGGGCGGTAGGTGGGCGCGCTCTTCCACACCTGCAGGAACGTCTCCTGCATCACGTCCTCGGCGGCAAAGCTGTCGCGCAGGATGGACAGGGCAAAGCAGTAGACGGGATTTTTCGCCTGCGCATACAGCTCGGCAAGCGCGGCTTTGTCTCCGGCGGCGATGCGCACAAGCAGCTGCTCGCTGACCGCCGGATAGGTGGTATTGCTCATAGTGGGACCTCTTTTTTCGCAAGGTGGGCCTATCTGTCACCAGCATAACACACCCGCATACCATATTGCAAATCCGGCGGCAAAATATTGCACGAAACTGCGGAGAATGGAAATTTTAAGGTCTTGTTTTTAAGCGTTTAAAATTTTTTTCAAATTGCCTGCAATATTTTTTCCATGGAAACGCAATACAGGGAAAAGAAGTTCTGTTCAGAAGCGGGCACATCGCGAGCTTCTGTTCAAAAAACTCGCGGCGGGGCTTTCGGGCATGCCGCTGCACATTCATCGGAGCATGGCTCCAGACAGGGGGTATCAGGTATGTATGCGCTTTCTTATGACATGCAGGAAAAACCGCGCCCATCCGAGGCAAAACCGTGGCTGAAATACTTCAGCCCGGAGGCCGTGGCCGCGCCGCTGCCGCAGGACACGCTCTACGGCTATCTCGTGGCGCAAAACGGCGCGTATCCGGACAATGCCGCGCTCAACTATTACGGCAACCGCATTCCGTTCGGCCGTGCGCTGCGCGAGATCGACCGCACGGCGGACGCCTATCAGGCGCTCGGCGTGCAGCCGGGCGAGATCGTGACGTGCTGCTCGCTGGCGATCCCGGAGACGGTCTATTCGCTCTACGGGCTCAATAAGATCGGCGGCGTGTCGAACATGATCGACCCGCGCGCGAGCAGCGAGGGCATCTGCAATTTCGTGGCCGAGACCGGTTCGCGCGTGCTGGTGATCCTCGACGCGATCTTGGAAAAGAATCTGGACATGCTGCCGGAGCTGGACGTGGACACGATCATCGTCCAGACGGCGGAGCGGTCGCTGCCGCCGATGGTGCGGCTGCTCAAGCGGCTCAAGGACGGCGCGGTAAGTCTGCCGGCGGACAAGCGCATCGTCTACTGGGACGATTTCCTGCGCGCGGGCGCGGGGACGGATGCCCGGCCCGTGCCGTACCGGGAGAACATGCTCGCCGTCATCAACCACACCGGCGGCACGACCGGCGTGCCCAAGGGCGTCATGCTCACGAACGACGGCATGAACGCCATGAGCGTGAACTTCGGCCTCTCGGGCGTCAATTACAGCCGCGACAACCGCTTTCTTGATATCATCCCGCCGTTTGCATCCTACGGCGTCGTGTGCAGCCTGCACGTGCCCTTTTCGCTCGGGCTGGAGGTCGTGCTCATCCCGCTGTTCGACCCGGAAAAATTTGCGGACATGGTCCGGCGCTACCGCCCGACGCACACGCTGGCCGTCCCGTCGCACTACGAGCGGCTGATGAACGACGCGCGGATCCGAAAGATGGATCTGTCGTTTTTCGAGACGGCCGGTTCCGGCGGCGACACGATGAACGCCGGGCTGGAGGACAAGCTCAACGGCTTCCTGCACAGCCGCGGCTGCCGCTATCCGCTCTCACAGGGTTACGGCATGAGCGAGGTCAGCGCCGCTGCGTGCTGCAACTTCAACAACGTGCACAAAAACGGCTCGGTCGGCATCCCGTTGCTGAAAACCACCGTGTCCGTGTTCCGGCCGGATTCGTTCGAGGAGCTGGGCTACGACGAGATGGGCGAGATCTGCATCACCGGCCCGACGATGATGCTCGGCTATCTCAACAACCCCGAGGAGACGGCCCGCGTCATGCGCCGCCACCCGGACGGCACGGTCTGGATCCACAGCGGCGACCTCGGCTGCATGGATGCGGACGGCTTCGTCTACATCAAGGGCCGCATGAAGCGCATCATCATCCGCCACGACGGGCACAAGGTGTTCCCGACGCAGCTCGAGGGCATCATCGGCAGCTGCGGCAAGGTGGAGGCGTGCGCGGTCGTCGCTGTGCGCGACCGGGAGCGGGCGCAGGGCAAGCTGCCCATGGCGTTCGTGAAGCTCAGAGACACGATCCCGCACGAGCGGTTCCAGGCCGTCCGGGACGAGATCCTGGCGCTGTGCAACGCACGGCTCCCGCTCAAGGACCGGCTGTATGACCTGGCCTTCGTGCCGGAGCTGCCGCACACGGCCGTCGGCAAGATCGACTACCGCCGGCTGGAGGACGACTACGAACGAGAACACTGTGCCTGACATACAGGAAGGAGAAACGATATGAAACACGTCAGAAAACCCATCGCCCTGCTGCTCGCGCTCGTGCTTGCGGCGAGCCTGCTGTGCCTGCCGGCGCTGGCGGCGGATGCCGTTCCCGCGCGCTATGCCCGCTACCGCGTCTATACCTGCCTCGGCGACAGCAACGCCGCCGGCTACGCTGCCGAGGGCTATCAGGACCAGCCGTGCACCGTGACGCCGGGCGCGTACCACTCCATGGTCGCCAGTGACCTCGGCGCCAAGCTCAACGCCCGCGGCTGGGGCGGCTTCCGCAGCCACGAGATGCGCCATCTGCTCGACCCCGACTGGGAGATCACCGACTGGGAATACGCCGATAACTGCGCAGGCTACGTGCAGTATGACGACCTGGAGTCCCGCCGCGACATGTACATTCAGGCCGTGGAGGAGGCCGACCTCATCACGGTCAACATCGGCTCGAACGATATCCTCGGCAACCCGCTTGGTCAGGCCATGCGCGAGATGTACAACACCGACGGCGTGGACAAGGCCATTCTCGATGCCATCAAGGCCGAGCTGCAGAAGACCGGCGACTTCGGCACGGCGCTGCTCAAGCTCATCGGCTATGCCGAGTCCATCGGTCAGGGCACGAAGCTCCTGGTGTCGCTGGCGTACTACATGAACATCGCCTACCAGCAGTTCACGGAAAACTGGGACGCGATCGTCAAGAACATCTACCGCCTGAACCCGGACGTGACGCTCGTCGCGGTCGGCATGCACAATGCGTTTGCCAACACCTCTCTCACGGTCGGCAGCGTCATCAAGACCGGCAAGCTCCTGCAGCCGATCATGGACAAGATGAACGCCTGGATGCAGACCGGCTCCGCCTACGCCGGACAGTACATCTACTGCGATGTGCCGGACGTCGAGTGCGGCGAGCTGGCGTTCACGCAGGACGATTTCTGGACGGCGTACCTTCCGGCCGTGCACCCCACGGCGGCGGGCCACCGCTACATTGCCGACCGTATCCTCTCCGTGCTCCCGGACACGGCGCTGTCGTTTGAGGATGTGCCGGAGGGCGCGTGGTACTACATGGACGTGGCGGCTTGCTATTACCGCGGCCTCATGGTCGGCGTGTCGGATACGCGCTTTGCGCCCGATATGCCGGTGGACCGCGCCATGGTCGCGGCCATCGTGCACCGCATCGCCGGGGAACCGGCCGCGGCCGGTGCGGACATGCCCTTCCGCGACGTTCCGTCCGACGCTTACTATACGCAGTCCGTCCTCTGGGCCTATCATGCCGGCGTAGTCAGCGGCTGCAGCGCCGATACGTTCTGCCCCACGCAGGCGATCAGCCGGCAGGATCTGGCCGCCATCCTTTACCGCTATGCCTGCCTTGCGGGCGCTGCGGATGAAACGCAGTCTGAAGATTCCCTGAGCGGCTTTGCCGATGCGGGCGCTGTCAGCGGCTATGCCCGTGCGGCGCTGGCCTGGGCCGTGGAAAACGGTATTCTCTACGGCAAGGACGGCAATCGCCTCGACCCGAAGGGCACGGCGACGCGCGCCGAGTGCGCGGCACTCCTGTGGCGGTTCGTCAGCCAGTATTCTCTCGCTTAACACCGCGCTGTCATGTGCGTGCTGCATCCCCCATTCCCGTAACTGCGGGACCGCCCCGGAGCCAACGGCTCCGGGGCGGTTTTCTCCGGCGAATGCCGGAGAAAACCGCAGAATTCAATTCGAGGCGGGCCTTGCCCCCTCGAGCACCCCCGCTGCTCTGTGGATGTTTCCTTGTGCGGAATACGCCGCGCGGCAGAAACTTTGTCCGGCGAATGCCAGAGAAAACCGCAGAATTCAATTCGAGGCGGGCCTTACCCCCTCGAGCGCCCCCGCTGCTTTCTAGTTGCTTGCATGGAATGGGAGGCGCGGCAAAAGAAACGCCCGCCCCGGAGCCAACGGCTCCGTGGCGGGCGCTGCTTATTTTATCCGGCGCGGAACAGCCGCCGGTACTCGCGCGGGCTGCAGTAGCCTGCCGCGCACTGCGAAAAGGCATCGCCGAGAAAGAGCCTGTCCGTGCAGATCTCGATGATGGAAAACCGCTCGCCAGGCGCGGCGGCCAGGATGCGGATCTCCGCGTCGAGCAGCGGGCGGTACTCCGCCTCGCAGGCGTCCGTGATGCACATGTCCGGCTGCCAGCAGAAGGTCTGCTGCACGTCGCAGCCGCAGATGACGGCGTCAAAGGCAGCGCCGTCGCGGATCGCGTGGTCAATGTACGTTCGCAGAGTCATGATTCTTCTCCTCCCATGTCCATGTTGTGTTTCTGTTTTCTCCCTTTTATCACAGCATAGCACATGCAAAGTCCGATAATCAGGACAGTGGAGGCGAAGATCCCGTTAATTTTGCGCCGCGCGCAGCCATGCGATCTCCTGCGCGTACCCGGCATCATCGTTCGGCGTCTCGAGGATGAACGGCAGCCCCGCCAGCGCCGGGTGGCGGGTGACGCGCACGAGCGCCTCCGGCGGGATGCAGCCGTCGAGCAGCTTTGCGTGCCGGTCCTTGTGACTGCCGCAGGAATTGAGGCTGTTGTTGAGATGCACGGCGTACAGGCGCTTGAGCCCGATCACGCGGTCAAACTCCGCGAGCACGCCGTCGAGGTCGCCGACAATGTCATACCCCGCGTCCCAGACGTGGCACGTGTCGAGGCAGACACCGATGTGCTCCCGCAGCTCCACGCGGTCGATGATGGCGCGCAGCTGCTCGAAGCGGCCGCCGACCTCGCTGCCTTTGCCGGCCATGGTCTCAAGCAGGACGGTCGTGGTCATGTCGGGGAAGAGAACCTCATTGAGCAGTGCGGCGATCTTCTCGATGCCCGCGTCGATGCCCTGCCCGACGTGGCTGCCGGGGTGGAAATTATAGAGCTGGCCGGGCGTGTGCTCCATGCGCTGCAGGTCGTCGGAAAAGGCCATGCGCGCAAACTCCGCCACGTTCGGCTTGGCCGCGCAGGGGTTGAGCGTGTAGGGCGCGTGCGCGACCAGCCGGTCGATGCCCGCGTGGGCGCATTCGGCGTGAAAGGCCGCAATGTCTGCGTCCTCAATAGGCTTGGCGCTGCCGCCGCGGGGATTGCGCGTGAAGAATGCGAACGTGTTTGCGCCCAGCGCCTCCGCGCGCTTTGCCATGGCGAGATACCCGCCGGCAGAGGAAATGTGGCAGCCGATTCGGAACATACGATCACCTCAAAGAATGGATGCCCCCATCATAGCACACCGCGCGGCGGCTGCCAAGCTTGCCACCGCGCCGCGGATGGTGTATGCTGTTCGTAGATTCGTTTTGATGATGGAGGATGTGGCATGGAATCATTGACTTTTCAGCCCAATAAAAAGGGCGTGATAAGCGGCTGCACGATACCGGTTATCTTTGTTCTAGGATATGTTGCTTATGCCATGTTCCCGGATGGATACAAGATTCTTACAAAAGGGGAACTGGTTTTCGAGTGTGTACTGGTGACGGTGGTCGTTTTTGGTTACGCCGCGGCATTGGTTAATATCATGAAATCAGCTGGATACCGCACGATGATTGAGGTCAGCCAGCAAGGTTTTGCGGTTGTAGACCCCAAGCGTTCGGAACCTGTGTTTGTACCTTGGAGCGAGCAGATCCGTCTGTGTATTTGCGTGGAAGGAGACGTCTATAGCCATCATTGGGTCCATGAGAAGATACTCTGCTTTTCCAGTCAGGACATAAGCGGACAGTGGATAGAAAGGGGTCAAACCGTGAACTACCGGCAGACGTTTGAAACAGATGCCGGACAGCCGTGGGTCGTTGCACTGACTTATGGCAGCAAGGCGAAGTGCAGGAAAGATGCAGCGCGCGTCCGCCAGTACATGAGCGGCTGTTTGCAGCAGGCAGAATAACCTTGCTGGAAAACCGATTTGGATGCCACAAAAAGGGGGGGACAGGCCATGCAGCCGTATGAACTCATCCGCTCCGGCCGCCGCACGCTGGCGCTCGAGGTGCGCGGCGGGTACGTGATCGTGCGCGCGCCGTACCGGACATCTCAGGCAACGATTGACCGCTTTGTCGCGTCGCACGCCGAATGGATCGCGCGCGGGGTGGCCAAACAGGAGGCCCGCGCCGCCGCGCACCCGGAGCCGACGGACGCCGAGCGGGCGGCGTACATCCGGCAGGCAAAAGCCTATCTGCCGCAGCGCGTGGCGTACTATTCCGAGCAGATGGGCCTCTACCCGACACAGGTGCGCATCACGGGCGCGCGCACGCGCTTTGGCAGCTGCAGCTCGCAGGGGCACATCTGCTTTTCGTGGCGGCTGATGCAGTACCCGCCGGAGGCGATCGACTACGTCGTCGTGCACGAGCTGGCGCACCTGCGCTACATGAACCATGGTGCGGAGTTTTACGCGCTCATCGCGCGCTATCTGCCGGACTGGAAGGCCCGCCGCGCCCTGCTGCAGGCATGAAAAAGCGCACCGGAGGACAGGCTGTCCTCCGGTGCTTGCTATTCGGAATTGACTTTTTGCACCCGCCGCGTGTAAACTAAAACGTCAGAAACCAAGGAGGGATGTACCATGAAGCAGGCGATCGCGCTGGCCGGCGGCGGCACGAAGGGCGCGTATCAGGTCGGCGCGTGGAAGGCAATGCGGGAGCTGGGCATCCCGTTTGACATCGTCACAGGCACGTCCATCGGCTCGGTCACGGCGGCGCTGATGGTGCAGGGCGATTTCGACCGCGCGTGGGAGCTCTGGACGCACATCACGGAAGAGCAGATCATGCTTGAACGTGAGGACGCCACGCCGCGCGAGAAGCGCGAGCTGGCGGCCCTGGCCGAGCATCCGGAGCAGCTCATCGCGCGCGTGAAGGACTGGGCGGACCTCAACCGCCGCACGGCGGACATCACGCCCTACCGCGCGCTCGTGTACCAATATCTCGACGAGGCGCGCTTTTTCGCCTCGCCGGTGGATTTCGGACTCATGACGGCGCGCTTCCCGTCGTTCCAGCCGGTCGAGGTGTGCAAGCGGGACATCGCGCCAGGCTACCTGCCGCAGTGGATCCTCGCGTCGTCGGCGTGCTACCCGATGTTTCCGATGTGCGAGATCGACGGGCAGAATTATCTCGACGGCGCGTACTCGGACAATCTGCCGATCGGTACGGCGTTCCGCCTCGGGGCAGACCGCGTCATCGCCATCGGCCTCAAGCCGGAGACGCCGGAGAAAAAATACACCAACCACCCGCTCGTGACCTACATCGCTCCGGCGGAGCCGCTCGGCAAGCTGCTGGAGTTTGACCCCGACGCGCTGAGCCGCAGCATCGCCCTCGGCTATACGGACACGCTGCGCGTGCTCGGTAGCTATATCGGCCATACCTACACGTTTGAGCCCGACGGGCAGACGCTGCTCGAGGGCGTCGCGCGCGACTATCTGCTCTGGCTGCTGCGCCGGGAGCTGACGCCGCCGGACTCCATGCTGGACTTTTTCCGCAGCGACACGCCGCTGACCGACCGCATCCTCAGCGACCTGCGCAGCGACCTGACGGCCTGCGCGCTCGCGGGCGTGGAGTGCGTGCTGGAGGCGTATGCCTACCCGCGCGGAGAGATCTACGATCTCAAGCTCCTGCTGCCGGAGCTGGCCATGCGTCTGACGGAGGACGAGGACACCCCGGCACTCGAGCGCGCGCACGCGCTGTGCGCGTCGCTGGGCAGCGAGCATTTCTTCACGCAGCTGGCCCCGCTCACGCCGCGCTATGACGCCAAGGACATCTTCCTCGCCACGCTCACGCTCTATCTGCGCGAACAGACGGCCTGACAGGCAGGTTTTTGTTGCACTCGCGGGAAAAATCGGGTATACTATCTAAGTTTGATATTCGAAAGAACAACAGAGGAGCGGACTATGGATCTGAAACAGGAAATCGAGCGCCGCCGGACGTTTGCGATCATCTCGCACCCGGACGCCGGCAAGACGACGCTCACGGAAAAGCTGCTGCTGTACGGCGGGGCCATCCAGCTCGCCGGCTCGGTCAAGGGCAAGGCGACCGCGCGCCACGCGGTCTCGGACTGGATGGAGCTCGAAAAGCAGCGCGGCATCTCCATCACGTCGTCGGTCATGCAGTTTGAATACGAGGGCTATTGCATCAACATCCTCGACACGCCGGGCCACCAGGACTTCTCGGAGGACACGTACCGCACGCTCATGGCGGCGGACAGCGCCGTCATGGTCATCGACGCGGCCAAGGGCATCGAGCCGCAGACGCGCAAGCTCTTCAAGATCTGCGCCATGCGCCACATCCCGATCTTTACGTTCATCAATAAGCTTGACCGCGAAGCCCGCGACCCGTTCGAGCTCATGGAGCAGCTGGAAAACGAGTTTGGCATCGGCACCTATCCGGTCAACTGGCCCATCGGCTGCGGGCACGACTTCAAGGGCGTGTTCGACCGCGACCGCCGCGAGATTCTCGCGTTTCAGGAGTTTCACCGCGGGCAGAACAAGATCCGCCCCATCGAGTGCGAGCTTACGGACATTGACCGGCTCGACGAGCTGATCGGGCCGCGCCAGCGCGAAAAGCTGACCGAGGACATTGAGCTGCTCGACGGCGCGGGCTACGCCTTCGATCTCGACGAGGTGCGTGCCGGCCGGCTCAGTCCGGTGTTCTTCGGCTCCGCGCTGACGAATTTCGGCGTCGAGCCGTTTCTGGAAAACTTCCTGCACATGACGATGCCGCCGCTGCCGCGCACGACGGCCGACGGCGTGGTCGACCCGATGCAGCCGGCGTTTTCCGCGTTCGTGTTCAAGATCCAGGCGAACATGAACAAGGCCCACCGCGACCGCATCGCCTTCATGCGCATCTGCTCGGGCAAGTTCGAGCGCGACCATGAGTACCTGCACGTGCAGGGCGGCAAGACGCTTAAGCTCGCGCAGCCGCAGCAGCTCATGGCGCAGGAGCGCGCGATCATCAACGAGGCCTACGCCGGCGACATCATCGGCGTGTTCGACCCCGGCATCTTCTCCATCGGCGATACGATCTGCGACCCGAAGATGCGTGTGCGCTTTGAGGGCATCCCGACGTTTGCGCCGGAGCACTTCTCCGTCATCTCGCAGGTGGACACCATGAAGCGCAAGCAGTTTGTCAAGGGCGTCACCCAGATCGCGCAGGAGGGCGCCATCCAGATCTTCCACGAGCCGAACAGCGGCATGGAGGAGGTCATCGTCGGCGCGGTCGGTGTGCTGCAGTTCGAGGTGCTGGAGTACCGGCTCAAGAATGAGTACAACATCGACATCCGCCGCCGCGACCTGTCGTATTCCTATATCCGCTGGATCACGAGCGAGGGCACCGACCCCACGGCGCTCAATCTCGCTTCCGACACAAAGTGGGTGCAGGACTTCCGCGGCCACAACCTGCTCATTTTCAACAATGAGTGGAGCATCCGCTGGGCGGAGCAGAAAAACCCCGGCCTGACGCTGGCGGAGTTCAGCACGAATCAGGACGAGGCATAACATCGCACAGGGCTATCCGTTCGGATGGCCCTGTTTTTTCGCGGTGCATCGCGCTGCCCTGAATGCGTAAAAATCCCCCGGCGCGGGTTCACTCCGCGCCGGAGGGCTCCTTGTCTCCGCAAAGTTTTCTGTCCGCCGTCAGGATGCGACGGCTTTTTTTGCGGCGGCTGTGTATACTGGTGTCAAACGAAAGCAAAGGAGGATGGATCCGTGAAGAAACTCCGCTTTGTGATCTTTGTCATGCTCATCATGCTGCTGCTGTGTTCGGCTGCGCGTGCGGTCCGGGCGGCGCCCGCCGCGTGGCCTGTGCAAATGCAAAAACCTCCTGCACAGCAGGAGGTTTTTGCATATGTATCGGTGTTCAGAACAGATCCTCGACCACTTTCTCGGGCGGGACTTCCAGCAGCGCCGGGTTGTGCATATACATCTTCATGTACTTGAATGAGGAGGCGTAATAATACCCGTCGCACACGCGCTCGTCCATGACGGCCATGAAGTCAATGTACTTGCGCTCGACCGGCTTGCCCTCGCGATCGAGCTCGACCGACTTGCGCTTGGCGCCGAAGGCGATGAACATCGGCAGAGTGCCGAAGTTATACAGGTGGTGATAGATCGGCGGAATGCCGAGCGAGCCCATGTCGGTGATGATCATCGAGCCATGGAAGGGGCTGGCGTTGAGCAGCTTCTGCGGGATGACACCGAAGTAATCCATCACGCGCAGGCAGCCGACGGCGAAGCGCAGCAGGAAACGCGGCAGCTTCAGCAGCGCGCCGGCGACCTGCTCGGTGTTATTTTCCTCGCCGCCGAACTTGATCTCGTCGATCTTCTCGTTCATCTTGCGGTAGACGTCAAAGATCGTGTCCGTCGGGGCAAAGACGGCCTTGATGGTCGTCTCATTCGAGGTGGTGGACATGCTGCGGCGCACGGTCAGCACGACCTCGATGTTGTTGCGTGCATAGATGCGCCGGCCGGCCACGAAGCGGTTGATGCCGGGGCGGAGGGAGACCATGCGGATGTAGGCCGCGATGAACAGGTGCAGGTAGCCGAGACCCTTGTAGCCCTCGAGGCGCTTCTGCCGCAGCCAGCGGTCGGTGTTCGTGATCTCGATGCAGTCCTCAAACTGATTGCAGGCGTCGTTTTTCGTGGGCATGATGTAGGGCATGAACTTGTAAAACGGCGCGAGGGACTGGATCAGGCGGCCGTCCTTGCGGTCGCCGAAACGGCGTTTGCTCTCCATTGAAAGTACCTCCGAATATGCGAATATAGTTCAAACTTTTTAACTTTAGCAAAAACATTATAGGCTATTTCCGGCACAATAGCAAGGGAAAAAACATTTTAGATGTTGAAATCTTGCATTTCCCAACATTTTGTTCATTTTTGCATCAGAAATTTTGAATGTTTCCATCGCGAGAAATCATGCAAATCCGATAACGTTAATTTTTCGTCAATGACGTGAAAAACCTAGCAGGCTCAATAGTTTTTTAACACATAGGTGTTTGAATTTTGACAGACAATTTTGGGCAATTTTACTTGATTAACAGCGGTGAATAAGGTAAAATACCTACATTATGTAGAAACAGTTCGTGAAAGCGGGCGTTGCGCGGCATAATAACAGTTTGATTCGTAGGGAGGTGTACGGATGTCATTTGAGGCGATAACAACGATCAGTGACGCAGAAAACCGGGCCAGGCAGATCAAAGCCGACGCGCAGGCAGCCGCTGCGGCGGCAGTGGAAGCGGCCCAGGCCGAGGGAAAGGCAGTGATAGAGGCTGCCGTCGGCAAGGCGCAGCAGGAACTGCAGACGCTGCGGGCCAAATCGGATGAAAAGGCAAAGGCGGATGCGGAAACGCTGGCGGCGGAGACCAAGAACAAGGAAGCTGCCATGCGCATCAAGGCCAAGACCAATCTGGATCGGGCTGCATCACTCATCGTGGAAAGGATTGTGAACGGCTGATGGCCATTGTACACATGAAAAAGCTGCGGCTCATGGTCGTTCGCCGGCAGAAAGATGAGCTGCTCCGGGATCTGATGCTGCTCGGCTGCGTGCAGATCTCGGAACCGGACGCCTTGCTTGCGGACGCGGAAGCTGCCGCGGTCCTGCGTCAGGAGAGCGGCAATGTGACGGAGGTGCGCAGTGAACTCACGCGCCTGACCGCCGCACTCAAGCTGCTCGACAAGTATGCGCCGGTCAAGTCCAAGCTGCTCAGCTCCCGGCCGGAGGTCACGGAGGCCGACTTCCTGGATGACGGTGCATACCGGAAGGAGCTCGATGCGGTCGCACAGCTCGAGGAGCTGGAAGCGGCTGTGCGCCGGCTCAACGGCGAGGAGGCCAAGCTCCGCAGCAATATGGAGGCCCTGCGCCCGTGGCAGACGCTTGACCTGCCGCTGAATCTGGGCGAAACCGTAAGGACCCGCATTTCTCTCGGCATGCTGCCCGCGGCAGTAGACCTTGCCGAGACCGCCAAAGCGCTGGCGGACGCTGCGCCCGAGTCGCAGCTGTATGAGGTCTCTTCGGACAAGGAACAGCACTATGTGCTGCTCATTTGTTTGAAGGAGGAGCTGACGGAAGCCATCACGGCGCTGCGCGCGTCCGGCTTCACGCTGGCAAATCTGAACGGCACGCCGGGCACGGCAAAGCAGAACATCGAGGACGCGCAGCAGCAGATCGCGGACATCATCCGCAAGCGCGAGCAGGCGCAGACGGACATCGCCGCCTTTGCCCCGCACCGGGATGCGTTCAAGCTCTGCATCGACCGCGCGAGCGTGAAGCTCGGCCGCGCGGAGGCGGAAGAGCGTCTCGTCGGCACCGAGAGCGTCGTGTGTATGCGCGGCTGGCTCACGGCGCCGGAGGAGGACGACCTCACCGCGGTGCTTGCAAAGTATGACTGCGCCTGGGATCTGGCCGATCCCACGGAGGACGAATACTCTGAGGTGCCGGTCAAACTCAAAAACAACAAATTTACCGAGCCGCTGAACATGGTCACGAACATGTACAGCCTGCCGGCCTACGGCACGGTGGATCCGAACCCGCTCATGGCGCCGTTTTTCATTCTGTTCTACGGCATCATGATGGCGGACATGGGCTACGGCCTTGTGATGATGATCGCGGCGCTCGTCGCGCTCGGCAAGATGAAGCCGAAACGCGGCAGCAAGTATTTCTGCGAGCTGCTGCTTGCCTGCGGCGTGTCGACGTTCCTGCTCGGCATCGTGACGGGCGGCTTCTTCGGCAACGCCGTGCCGACGATCGTGAACATGTTCGGTCACGACGTCAAGCTCGGCATCCTGACGAGCCCACTGCTCGACCCGCTCAAGGATACGACGACGATCCTCATCGGCGCTATGGTGCTCGGCTTTATCCAGCTCGTGACCGGCATGATCGTGAACATGGTCATGGAGTGCCGTCAGGGCAAGGTCGGCGACGCGATCTTCAACGAGGGCACATGGCTGGTCCTGTTTGCGGGACTTGCGCTGTATGTGCTCAAGATCGGCAACATCGCCGGTGTCCCGGTCGTGCTGTGCATCGGCGGTCTGATGCTGATCTACGGCTCCGGCCGTGAGGCCAAGGGCTTCGGCAAGGTCACGGCTGTGTTCGGCGCGCTCTACAACGGGCTGACCGGCTGGTTCGGCGACATTCTCTCGTATTCCCGACTTATGGCTCTGATGCTGGCCGGCAGCGTCATTGCGCAGGTGTTCAACACCCTCGCCGCGATGCCGTCGAGCGGCGGCGTGACGGTCGTGTCGATGTTGATCTTCATCATCATCTTCCTGTTGGGCCATCTGCTCAACTTCGGCCTGAACCTGCTTGGCTGCTTCGTGCATGACCTGCGTCTGCAGTGCCTAGAGTTCTTCGGCAAGTTCTATATCGATGGCGGCAAACCGTTCCGCCCGCTCGAGATCAACACGCGCTATGTCGACGTGGAAAATCATAATTTCTAAACATTCGTATTCAAGAGATATTTAAGGAGGAAAATGAAAATGGCATTTCTCGAATCCATCGGTGGTCTGGCTCTCGGCCTTCTCGGCGCTGCGCTCGCAGCGGCTCTCGCGTGCATTGGCTCTGCAAAGGGCACCGGCATCGCCGGTGAGGCCGGCGCAGGTCTCGTTTCGGAAGATCCCAGCAAGTTCGGCAAAGCGATGATCATGCAGGTTATCCCGGGCACCCAGGGCCTGTACGGCTTCGTTATCTGGTTCCTGGCTCAGAGCCAGATCTTCGCTGCCAACGCTGCCGCTCCGCTGACCGTTGCTCAGGGCCTGCAGTACTTCGCAGCCTGCCTGCCGATCGCACTCGGCGGTCTGATCTCCGCGATCGCTCAGGGCAAGGTTGCTGCCGCGTCCCTGAACATTCTGGCCAAGAAGCCCGACGACTGGTCCAAGGGCATGATCTTCTGCATCACGGTCGAGTTCTACGCCATCCTCTGCCTGCTGGCATCCTTCCTGATGCTCAACGGCTTGAAGTAATCCCCATCCTCTTCCGACAGAAGGGAACAAAGATCTATGAATGGTATTGAAAAAATCACCGGCCGCATCGAGGCGGACGCGCAGGAGCAGGCGAAGGCCATCGCGGCCGAAGCCGAGGCCAAGTGCGCCGAGATCCGCGCCGATTATGACAAACAGGCGCAGGACCAGTACTGGGCCCGCGTCCGTGACGGTGTGAAAGCGTGCGAGGACCGCGTGCAGCGTATGGGCCGTCTGGCGGAAATGGAAGCCAGAAAGAGCGTCCTCGCCCTCAAGCAGGAGATGGTCGACGCGGCGTTTGCCGCCGCGCTCGACAAGATCTGCACCATGCCGCAGGCGGATTATGTGGCGTATCTGGCCAAGCTCGCCGCGCAGGCCGCGACGACCGGCACCGAGACTCTGGTGTTCAACGCCAAGGATCAGGCCGCGTGCGGTCAGGCGGTCGTGGATGCTGCCAACGCGCTGCTCGCGCAGCAGGGCAAGCCCGGGCGGCTCACCATGAGCCAGGCCACGCGCGACCTGCGCGCCGGGTTTGTGCTCCAGCAGGGAGATATCGAGGTCAACTGTGCAGTGGAGACGATTGCAGAGCTCTGCCGCAGTGATCTGGCTGCTCAGGTTGCCGAGGTCTTGTTCGGCGCGTGACCTGCCCCGCCCCGCGCGGGGGAATGAATTATCCTATATGGGGCGCAGAGTGCTGCGCCGCATGAGGGAGGAACCGAATTGTCTAAAGTAAAAGATACGAATTACCTTGCGATTACGGCAATGCTGGCAGCCCGCGAGACAAAAATGCTCTCCGCTGAGCGCATGGAGCGTATGATCGATGCGCCCACGAACGACGAAGCGGCCAAGATCCTGGAGGAATGCGGCTACGGCGACCTGAGCGGCCTGTCCGCAAAGGCGGCCGGCGCTGCGCTCGAGGCGCACATCGCGGCGCTGTTCGATGAGGTCGAGGGCATGGTCCCGGAGGCGCAGCTCGTGCAGCTGTTCCGCCTCAAGTATGACTACCACAATGCCAAGGCGCTCATCAAGGCGCAGGCCATGGGCGTGGAGTGCGGCGCGATCCTGTCGCAGCGCGGCACCGTGGCGCCGCAGAAACTGCTCACGGCGTTTCTCGAGGAGGACTACCGTGACATCCCGCCCGTTCTGGCGCAGGCCATGGTCAGCGCCGCTGCGATCCTGGCGCGCACGACCAATCCGCAGGCAGCGGACTTCGAGTTCGACCGCGCGTACTTCGCGCAGATGCTCGATCTTGCCGACGGTCTGAGCGACGGCGGCTTTGCCAGGGGCTATGTGCAGCTGCAGATCGACAGCGCAAACTTGCGCGCCGCCGTGCGCACGCGCCGCATGGCCAAGGACGCGGACTTTCTCAAGACCGCGCTCATCCCGGGCGGCACGATCGGCACGGACCGTGTGCTCGCGGCGTTTGACTCGGCCGAGGCGCTCGCGGCGCTCTACGGCAACACGTGGCTGGGCAATGCGGCGGCTGCCGGTGCAGCTGCCATGAGCGGCGGCGCGCTGACGGCGTTTGAGCTGCTGTGCGACAACGCGCTCATGGACTATATCCGCGCGGCCAAGCTGCGCAGCTTCGGCGCGGCGCACGTGACCGCTTATCTCGCCGCCATGGAAAACGAGACCACGGCCGCCAGAATGATCCTGACGGGCAGACTCGCCGGGCTTCAGCCCGCGGTCATCCGGGAAAGGCTGCGTGAGACTTATGCTTAAAATTGCAGTTGTCGGCGGTGCGGAGACCGTCATGGGCTTCAAGGCGCTCGGCCTCGAGGCCTGCCCGGTCGCCAATGCCGAGGAGGCGCGCGAGACGCTGCGCCGCCTGACGAAAGACTCTGAGGACTACGCCATCATCTATGTCGAAGAGAATCTGGCGCAGGAGCTTCAGCATGAGATCGACAAATTCAAAGATGTTCCCAAGCCGGCCATCATCCTGATCCCCGGCAGGGAAGGCCCCCTCGGCCTCGGCCAGACCGCGCTCAAGGCGGCCGTCGAGCGAGCGGTTGGCTCCGATATCCTTTAAGGAAAGGAAGAATGAAATTGAGCGGAACCATTACAAAAGTTTCCGGCCCGCTGGTCGTGGCGAACGGCCTTGCCGATGCCAACGTCTCCGACGTTGTGCGTGTCGGCGAGCAGCGCCTGATCGGCGAGATCCTGAATATGACCGGCGACAGTGCGTCCATCCAGGTCTACGAGGAGACCTCGGGCCTTGGCCCCGGCGCGAAAGTCGAGACCACCGGTATGCCGCTGTCCGTGGAGCTTGGCCCCGGCATGCTGGAGAATATCTATGACGGTATCCAGCGTCCGCTGCCCGAGATCCGCGACCTGACCGGCTCCAACATCACCCGCGGCATCGAGGTGCCCGCGCTCAACCGCGAGCGCGTCTGGCACTTTGATCCCGTTGTGCAGCCCGGCACCGCCGTCACCGGCGGCGACGTGATCGGCACCGTCCAGGAGACGACGGCCATCCTGCACAAGATCATGGTGCCCCCGCAGATGAAGGGCACGATCAAGAGCATCACCGGCGGCGACTTCACGGTCGACCAGACCGTCGCCGTGCTCACCGATGCCAACGGCGTCGACCATGAGCTGAACATGATCCAGCGCTGGCCGGTGCGTATCGCGCGCCCCTATGCGCAGAAGTTTGCCCCGAATAAGCCCATGAACAGCGGCCAGCGTATCATCGATACGCTCTTCCCGATCGCCAAGGGCGGCACGGCCGCCGTGCCCGGCCCGTTCGGCAGCGGCAAGACCGTCGTGCAGCACCAGCTCGCCAAGTGGTCGGACGTGGACGTCGTCGTCTACATCGGCTGCGGCGAACGCGGCAACGAGATGACCGACGTTCTCATGGAGTTCCCGGAGCTGACCGACCCGCGCAACGGCGAGCCGCTGATGAAGCGCACCGTGCTCATCGCCAACACCTCCGATATGCCCGTGGCGGCGCGTGAGGCGTCCATCTACACCGGCATCACCATCGCCGAATACTTCCGCGACATGGGCTATGACGTCGCCGTTCTGGCTGACTCCACCTCCCGCTGGGCAGAGGCCCTGCGTGAGATGTCCGGCCGTCTGGAAGAGATGCCTGGCGAAGAAGGCTACCCGGCCTACCTCGCATCCCGCATTGCGCAGTTCTACGAGCGCGCCGGCTGCGTCCGCTGCATCGGCAGCGAGGATGACCGCCGCGGCTCCGTCACCGCGATCGGCGCTGTCTCGCCTCCGGGCGGCGACATTTCCGAGCCGGTCTCTCAGGCCACCATGCGTATCGTCAAGGTGTTCTGGGCGCTTGACTCGAGCCTGGCGTATGCCCGCCACTTCCCGGCCATTAACTGGCTGACGTCTTACTCGCTGTATGTCGACTCGCTCAAGCCGTGGTACGAGGCCACGTTCGGCGAGGAGTATATGGCCAACCGTGACAAGGCCATGAGCATCCTGCAGCAGGAATCCGAACTGCAGGAGATCGTCCGCCTCGTCGGCCAGGACGCGCTGTCCCCGGCTGACCGCCTGACGATGGAGACTGCCAAGATGATCCGTGAGGACTTCCTGCAGCAGAACGCCTTCGTCGACATCGACAGCTACTCCGAGTATCGCCGTCAGTTCCTGCTGCTCGGCCTCATTCTGCACTATGACGCCGAGTGCCGCGACGCGCTCGAGAAGAACGCGCCGATGCAGAAACTCTTTGCCATCCCCGCCCGCGTCGATATCGGCCGCGCCAAGAGCGTGCCGAGCGACGAGTACGAGCAGGTCTATGCCAGGATCGCCGCGGACATGACCGCGCAGATCAAAGAGATTATCGCCGGAGGTGAGGAGCAGTGATTAAAGAGTATAAAACAATCCAGGAGATCGCCAGCCCTCTGATGATCGTCAAGAACGTCGAAGGCGTGACCTACGACGAGCTGGCCGAGATCGAGCTTCCGAACGGTGAAGTCCGCCGCTGCAAGGTCCTCGAGGTCGAGGACGACCACGCGGTCGTGCAGCTCTTTGAGAGCGCGCAGGGCATCAACCTTGCGCAGTCGAAGGTCCGCTTCCTCGGCCACCCGCTGCAGCTGGGCGTGAGCGAGGATATGCTCGGCCGCGTCTTCAACGGCATGGGCGAGCCCATCGACGGCGGCCCGGCGATTCTCGCTGAGGAGCACCGCGACATCAACGGCCTGCCGATGAACCCGGCAGCCCGCGCCTACCCGGCAGAGTTCATCCAGACCGGTGTTTCCACCATCGACGGCCTGAACACCCTCGTCCGCGGCCAGAAGCTGCCGATCTTCTCGGCGTCCGGCCTGCCGCACGCCGCGCTGGCCGCGCAGATCGCGCGTCAGGCGAAGGTGCTGGGCGACAACGAGAACTTCGCCGTCGTCTTTGCCGCCATCGGCATCACGTTCGAGGAATCCGAGTACTTCATTCAGGAGTTCCGCCGCACCGGCGCCATCGACCGCACGGTCGTGTTCTCGAACCTTGCCAACGACCCCGCCGTCGAGCGTATCGCCACTCCGCGTATGGCGCTGACCGCGGCCGAGTATCTGGCCTTTGAAAAGGACATGCAGGTGCTGGTCATCCTGACCGATATCACCAACTACGCCGAGGCTCTGCGTGAGGTCTCCGCTGCGAAGAAGGAAGTCCCGGGCCGCCGCGGCTACCCCGGCTACCTGTACACCGACCTGGCCACGCTCTACGAGCGCGCCGGCCGCCGCATCGGCAAGTCCGGCTCGATCACCATGATCCCGATCCTGACCATGCCCGAGGACGACAAGACCCACCCGATCCCCGACCTGACCGGCTACATCACCGAGGGCCAGATCATCCTCTCCCGCGACCTGTACCGCAAGGGCATCATCCCGCCCGTCGACGTGCTGCCCAGCCTGTCGCGTCTGAAAGATAAGGGCATCGGCGAGGGCAAGACCCGCGAGGACCATGCCGGCACGATGAACCAGCTGTTCGCGGCGTATGCCCGCGGTAAGGACGCCAAGGAGCTCATGACCATCCTGGGCGAGGCGGCCCTGTCCGACGACGACAAGCAGTTTGCGAAGTTCGCCGACGCGTTCGAGCAGCGCTACGTCAACCAGGGCAACAACACTAACCGTTCCATTGAGGACACCCTCAACCTCGGCTGGGAGCTGCTGAGCCTGCTGCCGCGCACCGAGCTCAAGCGTATCAAGCCCGAACTGATCGAGAAGTATATGCCCGAGACCTGAGCGCACCCGTCCCGCAGACTTACCAAGTGAGGTGATTTGATGGCAAATACGGCAATTACCCCGACCAGAATGGTGCTCAACCAGCTCAAGGGCCGGCTGAAAACCGCTCGCAGGGGTCATAAGCTCCTCAAGGATAAGCGTGACGAGCTGATGCGTCAGTTCCTCGACAACGTGCGCCTGAACAAGCAGCTGCGTGCGAAGGTCGAGCAGGGACTCACGGAGGCGTTCGGCTCTCTGTCGGTCGCGTCCGCGATCATGTCCCCGGAAATGCTCGAGCAGTCGCTGCTCTACCCGCGGCAGAGCGTCGAGCTGGGCATGACCTATCAGAACATCATGAGCGTGAACGTGCCGGTCTACGATTTCCAGACCCGCAACAGCGATCCGTCCGAGATCTTCCCGTACGGCTTCGCGCAGACGTCCGGCGAGCTGGACGATGCGCTCGAGAAGCTGGCGGAGGTGTTCAAGGACATGCTTGAGCTCGCGCAGGTCGAAAAGACCACGCAGATGCTCGCGCAGGAGATCGAAAAGACCCGCCGCCGCGTCAACGCGCTCGAATACGTTATGATCCCCGAGCTGGAGCAGAACATTCGTTACATCTCCATGAAGCTGGACGAGAACGAAAGTTCGACCAAGGTGCGCCTGATGAAGGTCAAGGAAATGGTCCTCGAGGACGCACACCACTACAAGCAGTAAACATCAGAAAACCGCCGCATCGGAAGATGCGGCGGTTTTTGCGCGCCATTTTGTTTTATCGGTTTTCGTCCCGCTCCATGAGCTCGAGCAGATGTGCCGTCTCGGCGGCGGCGTCCGGCGCGTTTGCCTCGACCTGCAGGGCGGAGGTATTCGCGTCCGGCCGGATGGTCAGCTCCCAGCCGCCGTCGCGCATATGCAGACCGTCGGTGAAGTCCGCCCCGGCCTCCATCATCGCCTCCGAGACCGTGCGCATCAGGTGCGCGCGGTCGCGGCAGGGGACGGTGCGGCAGTTCGGGTCTGCGCGCGCGATCTGCGGCGGCAGGTCATCCGGGGCGTCCGGCCGTGCCGGGCTCAGCCGCCCGTTGAGCACGTCGAGGCTGCACTGGTAGTAGGCGCGCGGGGTGCCGATGTCGCACCAGTAGCCGTCCATCGGCACGCCGAGGATCGGCTCGTGCGCGGCAAGCAGCAGCGGGAAGAGATCTTTGGCAAAATCAAACGGCTGGTCCTCCGGCACATAGGCCATCGCCCGCGGGGAGACAATATAGATCCCGGTGTTGACGAGATCGGTTACGACGTGCTCCCAGTCCGGCTTTTCGATGAAGTGCTGCACAAAGCCCTGCCGGTCCTGCAGCACGAGCCCGTACTGCAGCGGCTCCGCGTTCGGGTAGAGCGCGATCGTCACGGCCGCGTCCGCCTGCTGGTGCCGGCGGTAGAGCCCCAGCAGGTCGAAGCTGCACGCGGCGTCGCCGCTGATGACAAGGAAATCCTCCCTGCCGTAAAAATCGCTGCACGCGCGCACGCCGCCGGCCGTGCCGCGCGGCTCGGACTCGATGCGGTATTTCAGGTGTACGCCGTAGTCGCTGCCGTCGCCGCAGTGCTCCTGAATGACCTCCGGCCGGTAGCACAGCGTCATGCACACGTCCGTGAAGCCGTTGCGCCGCAGCAAATCCAGCAGCCGGTCGAGCACCGGCACGCCGACGAGCGGCACCATGGGTTTCGGCAGGTTTCCGGTGATGCTGCGCAGCCGCCGGCCCTGACCGCCGGCCAGCAAAATGGCTTTCATGCGCATGCTCCTTTCATAAACGGGAAAATGGCTTGCGGATACCCGCAAAAGCTGGTATAATCATTGATTATCATAGGGGTAATAGCTTTTGCCCCACAGGGTGCAAGGAGGTATGACGATGCGGGATCCCAAAGTCAGCAATGTACCCAATGAATCCAAGCTGCAGCGTGCGCTGATGCCCAATTCACGGATGTTTCTGCTGTTTCTGATCGTGTTTGCAGTCATCACGTTTTTCTTCTCCGACCGGCTCTGGCTGTCGATCGGCGAGGGCGTCATCATTTTGCTGCTCATTATCTATTCGGTCATCATGCGCGCGCGCAAGCGCCGCACGCTCGAACGATATATTGAATCCGTCACCTATGATACGGAGTCTGCACGAAATAATACCCTGCAGAATTTCCCGCTGCCGATGGCGGTCTTTCGCCCGGCGGATTCGCAGGTCATCTGGGCGAATCAGAACTTTTTTGATATCTGCGGCCGGCATAAGCCGTCGGTCGATATGCGCATCACGGACGTGATCCCAGAGTTTTCCGGCCGCTGGCTGCTCGAGGGCAATACCCAGTGCCCGGAGCTGCTGGAGTATCAGGGCCATAAGTACCAGATCCACGGCAACCTCGTGCGCACGAACCCCGACGATGCCGCCAGCTACATGGGCATCACCTACTGGGTCGATGTCACGGATTATGAAAAGATCCGTCTGGAGTATTACGCGTCCCGCCCGGTCATCGCCGTCATCGTCATTGATAACTACGACGAGCTCATCCGCGGCCTGACCGACCGCAAGCGCAACGAGCTGCGTGACGCCATTGAGGACAAGCTCCTGCAGTGGTGCGAGGGCAAGGGCGGCTTCTTCCGCCGCTACGACCGCGACCGGTATCTGTACGTGTTCGAAGAGCGGCACCTCGATGAGCTGCGCGAGAACAAGTTCGCGTCCCTGCTCGACAGCGTGCACGCAGTCGCAAATCCGAGCGGCATCCGCGCGACCGTCAGCGTCGGCATCGGACGCGACGGCGACAGCCTGGATGAAAACTATAACTTTGCCATCCTCGGCACCGAGATGGCGCTCTCGCGCGGCGGCGATCAGGCCGTGGTGAAAAACCGCGTCACGTTCGAGTTCTTCGGCGGCCGCGGCGGCGAGGTCGAGCGGCGCACGAAGGTCAAGTCCCGCGTCATGGCCAATGCGCTCAGCCAGCTCATTCAGGACTCGTCCAAGGTCTATGTCATGGGCCATAAATTCTCCGATCTGGACACGCTCGGCGCGGCCGCCGGCGTCTGCTGCATCGCGCGCAAGCTCGGCACGCCCTGCCGCATCGTCATGGATGCGAACAAGACGGCGGCCGGCCAGCTGCGCGACCGGATGCTGCGCGTGCCGGAGTACAGCAAGGCGTTTCTGACCCCGCAGGAGGCGTACCTGCATGCCGACAGCCGCACGCTGCTTGTCGTGGTGGACACCAACCGCCCGGATCAGGTCGAGAACCACAACCTGCTCGAGGCCTGCACCCGCGTGGCGGTCATCGACCACCATCGCCGCGCAGCGACCTATATCACCAACGCGACCATGAGCTTCCACGAGCCGTATGCGTCGTCGGCCTGCGAGCTGATGGCGGAGCTGCTCGAGGAGCTGGTCGAGCAGCCGGACATCCTGCGCGTGGAGGCGGAGGCAATGCTCTCGGGCATCATGCTCGATACGAAGGATTTCACCGTCCGCACCGGCGAGCGTACGTTTGAGGCGGCGGCGTTCCTGCGCCGCGCCGGGGCCGACACTTCGGAGGTCAAAAAGCTCCTGCAGACGGACATGGAGCACACGGTCGCCCGCTATAAGATCCTGCAGACGGCGTCCATCTACCGTGCGGACATTGCCATTGCCGCACCCGCCGAGCCGCAGGACCGCATTGTCGCGGCGCAGGCGGCGGATGAACTGCTCAACATTGCCGGGGTCACGGCATCCATGGTCATTTATCCGATGGGCGATGGGGATGTGTTCATCTCCGCGCGCTCGATCGGCGAACTGAATGTGCAGCTCGTCATGGAGGCGCTCGGCGGCGGCGGCAGCCGCTCGTCGGCGGCCGTGCAGCTGCATGACGTGTCGGTCGCGCAGGCGGTGCAGATGGCGCGCAGGGCGATCGACGACAATCTGGGAAATTAAGCAAAGGAGTATCTTGCTATGAAAGTGATTTTGAATGTAGACGTAAAGGGTCAGGGCAAAAAGGGCGAACTCAAGGAAGTGTCCGACGGCTATGCCCGCAACTATCTCCTGCCGCGCAAGCTCGCGACGGAGGCCACGGCCGACAATCTCAATGCCTTCCGCCTGAAGGAGAAGGCCAAGGCGGCGCAGATCGCCCGCGAGAAGGCCGAGGCGGAGGAAAACGCCAAGAAGCTCGGCGCCATTCAGGTGAAGATCGCAGCGAAGGCCGGCAGCAACGGCAAGCTCTTCGGCTCCGTCACCTCAAAGGAGATCAGCGACGCGCTGCACGAGCAGTTTGACCTCACCATCGAAAAGCAGAAGATCGTGCAGGCCGAGCCCATCAAGAGCTTCGGCGCGTATGAGGTCAAGTGCAAGCTCGGCTATGAAGTCACCGGCACCATCCACGTGCTGGTCATCGAAGAGAAATAAACCGCGCGCAGGCGAGGGAGGGACCCGTCATGGAGGAGCTGCTTGGCAGACAGCCGCCCCATTCCGCTCCGGCGGAGCAGGCAGTCATCGGCGCGATGCTCATCGACCCGAGCTGCATCCCGGACGTGATCGAAAAGGTCAAGTCCGACGAATTTTATATTCAGGCCAACCGCGATATTTTTGACACCATCTTCGCCATGTTCTCCTACGGGCAGAGCGTGGACGCGGTCACGGTGCTCGAGCAGATGAAGGTCCGCGGCGTGTACAAGGACACGACGCAGCAGTACCTCATGGAGGTCATGCAGATCACGCCCACGGCGGCGAATGTGCTCAAGTACGCGGCCATCGTGCGCGATCAGGCGCTGCTGCGCAATCTGCACACGGCGGCCGATGAGATCAACAACATGATCTTTGAGGGCTCCGGCGGCGCGGACGCCATGCTCGAGGCGGCCGAGCGCAAGATCTATGCGCTCCGGCAGGGACGCAATGTCGGCGGCCTGCAGCCGATCAGCATGGTCATCCAGCGCGTGTATGCAAACCTCTCCGAGGCGGCGAGCAGCGGCGGGGGCATTCCCGGCCTGGCCACCGGCCTGCCGGATCTGGACCAGACGATCCTCGGCCTGAACGCGGGCGAGCTCATCCTCATCGCAGCCCGCCCCGGCATGGGCAAGACGAGCCTTGCGCTCAACATTGCGCTGTACGTCGGCAAGACGTCCGGCAAGACGGTCGCGGTGTTCTCGCTCGAGATGGCGCGCGAGCAGCTCGCGACGCGCCTGCTCGCGGGCGAGGGTCTGGTCGACAGTCAGAAGCTCCTCACCGGCAAGCTCTCGGCGGACGAGTGGCGGCGCGTCGGCGCCGCGGCCACGACCATCAGCGCGACGGATATCCGCATCGACGACAATCCGTCGCTCTCCGTCGCGGACATGAACGCCCAGTGCCGGCGCATCCCGAACCTCGGCCTCGTCGTCATCGACTACCTGCAGCTCATGCAGTCGGCCGGCAGCGGCCATGGCTGGTCCAACGAGAGCCGCACGCAGGCCGTCTCCGACATGAGCCGCATGCTCAAGATCATGGCCAAGGAGCTCAACGTTCCGGTCATCTGCCTGTCGCAGCTGTCGCGCGCCAACGAATCGCGCCAGAACAAGCGCCCGATGCTGTCCGACCTCCGTGAGTCCGGCGCCATCGAGCAGGACGCTGACATCGTGCTCGCGCTCTACCGCGATGGGTATTATAACAAAGAGTGCGAGAATCCGAACCTCGCCGAGGCGATCATCCTCAAAAACCGCCACGGCGAGACCGGCACGCTCGAACTCATGTGGCTTCCGGAGTACACATCCTTCGCGGCGATCGAAAAGAAGTACGAAGACGATGACTATTGACGCCATTGTGCCCGGCGCGCGCGTGCTGTGCGCCGTGTCCGGCGGGGTGGACTCCATGTACCTCCTGCACCGGATGACGGAGCTGGGCGCGCAGCGCGGCTTCGCCGTCGGCTGTGCGCACTTCAACCACGGCCTGCGCGGCGCGGAGAGCGACCGCGACGAGGCGTTCGTGCGCGCGCAGTGCGAAAAACTGGGCGTGCCGTTTTACGCCGGACGCGGCGACGTTGCGTCCGTGCGCGGCATGGGCACCGAGGCCGCCGCGCGTGAGCTGCGCTATGCGTTTTTGACGCGCTGCGCGGACGAGCACGACTATGACTGGATCGCAACGGCGCACACGGCGGACGACAACGCCGAGACGCTGCTGCTCAATCTTGCGCGCGGCTGCGGCCTGCGCGGCCTGACCGGCATCCCGCCGCAGCGTGGCCGGCTCCTGCGTCCGATGCTGGACACGACGCGCGCGCAGGCGGAGGCCTACCTGACTGCACATGCCATCCCGCACGTGGAGGACAGCACGAACGCGGCCGATGCCTATGCCCGCAACCGCGTGCGGCACCATGCCGTGCCGGCGCTCGAGAGCGTGAACGCCGCCTTCGTGCAGCACGCGGCCGATACGGCGGCGCTCCTGCGCGAGGATGAGCGGTTCCTCGGCGGTCTGGCTGCCGATTTTCTGGCCGGTCAGACGGTTTCGGACGGCATCCCGATCGCAAAGCTGCTGGCGCTGCCGCGCCCGGTGCGCGTGCGCGTGCTGCAGCAGGCGGCCGGACGGGAGCTGTCGCGCCGGCATCTGCTGGCGCTGGAGGAATTGTGCAGCGGGGCAGGACTCGGCTATACCGATGTGCCCGGCCTGCGCGTGACGCGCGAGCAGGGACGGCTGTTTTTCGGCGCGCAGGCGCTGCCGCCGCTCGGGACGCATGCGCTGCATCCCGGCGAGACGGCGGAGATCCCGGAGCTGGGCCTGCGCATCACGGTCGGAGAGCCGGAACCGTTTCGTGAAATTCACAGCGCGTTCACGACTTTTTGCTTTAAATCTGCGATTATCCATGATAAACTATCTGTTACGCCGCGGCGTCCGGGCGACCGGATCCGTCTGGCAGGGCGCGGCTGCACGAAGCGCGTGAGCGACCTGTTCGCCGAACGGGGGCTGACGCAGAGCGCGCGTGACCGCGTGCCGATCATCCGCGCGGCGGATGTGCCGGCGGCCATCGCCGGCTTCGGCGTTGCCGAGCAATGGGCGGCGGCGCCGGATCAAACCATGATCTGCATCCGCATGGAACAGATCCAGACATATGGGGGAGAATACTATGAGCGATATGAGAGATGACATCGGGTCCGTTTTGCTGTCCGCCGAGGAGATCCAGGCGCGCACGGCGGAGCTGGGTGCCCAGATTTCCAGGGATTTTGACGGTCGTGAGCCGCTGTTCGTCGGCGTGCTCAAGGGCTGCTTTGTGTTCATGGCCGACCTGATGCGCAGCGTGACCATCCCGTGCTCGGTCGATTTCATGGCCGTGTCGTCCTACGGCAACCAGACCACGACCACCGGCGCCGTGAAGATCAACAAGGATTTGAATCAGGACATCGAGGGCCGCGATATTATCCTCGTCGAGGACATTCTCGACAGCGGCGTCACGCTGCACTATCTCAAGGACTATCTCAGCGTCCGCCGGCCTGCTTCCATCACCATTGCCACCCTGCTCGATAAGCCCGCCCGCCGCAAGGCACCGATCCACGCCGCCTATGCCGGCTTTGAGGTGCCGGACGCGTTCGTCGTCGGCTACGGGCTCGACTACGCAGAAAAGTACCGCAATCTCCCGTACATCGGCGTGCTCAAGCCGGAGGTCTACTCCACCTGAGCGCCCCGGTGCGGATCCCATAAAGGATGTGATTTGATTTGAAACCTGATAAGAACCGTGCCAGAGGCATCGGGTTCTACCTGCTGATCGGCGTGATCATTCTCGCCGTCATCTTCTATCTGACCACACCGGCAGAGCAGAAGGAATACACCTATTCCGAGATCGAGGAGCTGTTCCGCCAGGAGCAGGTCAAGTCGTTCTGCCTCGAAGGGGATGAGCTCACGCTCAATCTCTATTCGCCGGACAGTGACGGCAACACGACGATCAAAAAGACGCTTCCGAATCCCACCTGGTTCCGCGAGGATCTGGGCGATCTGATTGAGGAGCAGACCGCCAGCGGCGTGCTGACGGAGTTTGATTACGTCAAGGGCTGGACGGCCCCGTGGTGGATGTCCATCCTGCCGTACCTGATCACGATCGTGCTGTTCATCGGCGTGTGGTACCTGCTCATGAACAAGGCGGGCGGCGGCGGTGCACCGGGCGTCGGCAAGTTCGGCAAGGCGCACACGCGCACCGGCGAGGAGAACCTCAAGAAGGTCACGTTTGCCGATGTCGCCGGCGCGGAAGAGGAAAAAGAGGAACTGTCCGAGATCGTGGACTTTCTCAAGCGTCCGCAGAACTATACCGCGATGGGCGCGCGCATCCCCAAGGGCGTGCTGCTCGTCGGCCCTCCGGGCACCGGCAAGACGCTCATGGCCCGCGCGGTCGCGGGCGAGGCCGGCGTGCAGTTCCTGTCTATCTCGGGCTCGGACTTCGTCGAGCTCTATGTCGGCGTCGGCGCCTCGCGTGTGCGTGACCTGTTTGACCAGGCCAAGAAGGTTGCCCCGGCCATCGTGTTCATCGATGAGATCGACGCGGTCGGCCGCCAGCGCGGCAGCGGTCTCGGCGGCGGCCATGACGAGCGCGAGCAGACGCTCAACCAGCTGCTCGTCGAAATGGACGGCTTTACGAATAACGAGGGCGTCATCGTCATGGCGGCGACCAACCGCGCCGATATTCTTGATAACGCGCTGCTGCGCCCCGGCCGTTTTGACCGGCGCGTGTATATGGGCCTGCCCGATATCAAGGGCCGCGAGGAGATCCTGAAGGTTCACGCCCGCGGCAAGCCGCTGGGTGACGATGTTGATCTCAAGAGCATCGCGCGCGGTACGGCCGGCTTCGCCGGTGCAGATCTCGAGAACCTGCTCAACGAGGCCGCCATCATGGCCACGCGCGGCAAGCGCCGCTTCATCATGCAGGCGGATATCGACGAGGCGATCCTCAAGGTCGTCATGGGTCCGGAGAAGAAGAGCCGCGTCGTGTCCGAGCGTGCGCGCCGTCTGACGGCGTACCACGAGTCCGGTCACGCCATCGCGTCGTTCTTCCTCAAGAACTCCGATCCCGTGCACTATATCACCATCATCCCGCGCGGCGCGGCCGGCGGCTTCACCTGGTACCGCAAGGCCGAGGACGCCGAGGACTTCACGTCCCGCGGTGAGATGTTTGACAGCATCGTCTCCGCGCTCGGCGGCCGCATTGCCGAGCAGCTCTTCCTCGACGATATCTCCACCGGCGCGTCCGGTGACATCCAGCAGGCAACGAATGTTGCCCGCGACATGGTCATGAAATACGGCATGTCCGAGAAGCTCGGCCCCATCTCGTTTGACGATTCGAGCCACAGCATCTTCATCGGCCGTGATTTCGGCACCACGAAGAGCTATTCTGAAGAGACCGCCGCCACAATCGACGAAGAGGTCAAGCACATCTTCGATCAGGCTTACGCCAAGTGCGAGGCGCTGCTGCGCGAGCATGCCGATCTGCTGACCGGCCTCGCGGAGTACCTGCTCATCCATGAGACGATCGAGGGCGACGACTTCCGCTACTACTGCGAGCACGGTGTGATGCCTGTCCACCCGGACGACACCATCGAGCCGCCGGCGAAGGTCATCCGCAGAATGGACGAGGCCCCCGTGGCCCCGCAGCCGGACACGGAAGCCCCGGCCCAGCCGACAGACGTCGATACGCCGGAGGCCGGCAGCGACAAAACCGAATGATATGCGAAAGGGCGGGGGACACCCCGCCCTTTATCTGTGAAAGGAGAAAACCCATGCTCTATACCTTCGGCGGGAAGGCCCCGCAGGTCGACCCCACAGCGTTCGTCAGCGCGAGCGCAGAGCTCATCGGTGATGTGATCGTCGGCCCGCGCTGCTATATCGGCCCCTTTGCCGTCATCCGCGCCGACGCCTCGCGCATCGTGCTTGAGGAGGAGGTCGCGGTCGAGGACGGCGTCATCATCCACACCGGCGGGGAAGACCCCGTCGTGACATTTCGCGCCGCGTGACCATCGGCCATGGTGCGATCATCCACGCGCGCGCCATCGGGCCGGAGGCCAGCGTCGGCATGGGCGCGGTGCTCAGCCTCTGCAGCGAGATCGGCGCGGGCAGCGTTGTGGCCGAGTTGGCGCTCGTGCCGCAGGGCAAGATCATCCCGCCGGAGACGCTCGTCGCGGGTGTGCCCGCAAAGCCGCTGCGCGAGCTGACCGACAAGGACCGCACCGACTGGCGCGAGACGAAGGACTGGTACGTGCACATGACGGCACAGTACCTCGACCCGGAAAACTATCACCCGGTGAAGTGACGGCTTGAAATGGCCGGGCACGGAAGCCTATCGATGCAGCCGACAGACGGCTGCGGCAAAACCGAGTGTATACGAAAATAGAAAAGGCACACATCCACCGGCCGCGCCGGTGGATGTGTGCCTTCATTTGTAGCTCCTTGGCGTGCTGGTCAAACCGATCAGATAGTCGGCCGAAAGGTCATAGAACTTGCACAGCTTGATCAGATCGTCAATTTTGAGCTCGGCTCTTCCGGATTCAATATGGCTATAGCCCCGCTGCGACTTGTTCACTACTTCTCTGATCCTTGCCTGCGTATCATCTCTGTCCTCGCGAACGCCGCAGATGATATCCCGATAATTCATGTCACGCTCCTAAATGGTGTTTCAAAAAAGTATCACACTCAATCTTTGAGCATTGACAATTACTCAAAGGTTGAGTATAATTAAACAAAATTTGAAATATTCGGAAGAAGGGGGCGCTTACAGTGTCACGATGCTATTATCTGGATTACAGGTCGAGCGGCGTGTTCTCATCGGCGAATGATAAATATGTTTGCAGATTATGTAAGCAGGAGTTTGCACCGGACAGCTTGCAGGTTCGCTTCACCTGCAATTCCGACAGCGGAGATGCCAATGCGCAGTACTGGCTTGGCTTGATCGCTGCGAATAAGAGCGAAAGACTGGCGTGGTGGACGAAAGCCGCTGAAAACGGAAACACCGAAGCCATGCGGGGACTCTCTTGGGGATCAGACGACTTAGGCGTGGATAAAGAAAAAGCGCGATACTGGCTCGTGAAGGCGGCGGAATCCAACCCGAAGGCGATGGTGAGCTTGGCGCTGAAATACTGTGTGGAAAAAAGAACCGATGAAGCACTTGCGCTGTGTATCAAGGCAGGAGATATGAGTTGCGGCCAAACGAAGGTGGAAGCCGATCGCCTCACCGCGCAGATCTATGGAGATATGTCATTCACGGGGTATGATCCCGAAAAGCAGAAAGCGTATCTTCTCAAAGCGCTGAACGTGAAACCCGTACCAACGGATAACGGTTTTGACGATGAATACGCACAAGCGGCGTCGCTGCTGAGGGAGTGGTTTCAGTTGAAGAATACGAACAGCCCGCCGGAGAGCAATGTGAAAAACGCGGCGTATTGCGCGGTCATTGCGGCAGTGCTGGATCGGGATTACGCAGACAGGCTGAGCGAATTTGCGATTCGTCAGTCGCAATTCGATGCATGGGCAGTGCACGCAAGAAATTGCAATTTCCATCTGCCGTGCTGAACAGTCCCCGGAGGAACGCACAAACTGTGCGTTTCTCCGGGGTTTTGCACGGGTCGGCGTTTCACCGGAGAATCGTGCTTGCACTTTGTGCCGTTGGATGATACAATACCTTGTTGAAAATAAAAAGGAGGATTTCCTTTATGAAACTCGGTATCGTAAGTTATGCTCCTAATTTTATATCTCAATGCTTGTCTCTAAATGCCC
>ERZ1673697.580-NODE-580-length-55136-cov-15.922605_pt1 | contig 55136 bp, 54 predicted proteins | sample MGYA00580227_ERZ1673697 | MGnify/ENA primary metagenome ERZ1673697 (study PRJEB41218, sample SAMN15661759) | gut metagenome | host: Homo sapiens | place: Canada: London | collected 2015-08-20/2019-03-30 | study: EMG produced TPA metagenomics assembly of... | reverse complement strand
AATCAGGATTTGGAAGATATGACATAATGTTAGAACCAAAAGACAAAAATGGAAACAGTTTTATAATAGAATTTAAAGTATTAGAAGACGAAGAAGAAAAAACAATAGAAGACACAATAGAAAATGCAAAAAAGCAAATAGAAGAAAGAAAATATGCAGAAGATTTAGAAGAAAGAGGATACACAAAAATAACAAAAATGGTATTTGCATTTAAAGGAAAAGAAGTAAAAATGCAAGTAATATAAAAGTTTTTTGTGGACGGACTCAAAAAACATCTCAAAAAACAAAACAATATATAAAATCACTTAACAAAGTTATAATAGGAGGAAATGTGAATGAAAAATTCAAAAATAGGGCTAATAATAATAGCCGTGATTGCAGTAATAGCAATAATACTAATAGGAGGATACAATAGCATAATAGCAGCATCAGAAGAAGTAGAAAACAAATTTTCAACTATAGACACACAATTGCAAAGAAGAGCAGATCTAATACCCAATTTAGTAAACACAGTAAAAGGATATGCAAATCAAGAAAAAGAAATAATAAACACAGTAACAACAGCAAGAGAAAAACTAGTAGGAGCAAATAGTGTAACAGCAAAAGCAGAAGCAGACCAAGAACTAACAAATGCACTAAGCAGATTATTAGTAGTAGTTGAAAATTACCCAGAGCTAAAATCATCACAAAATTTCATACAATTATCAGACGAATTAGCAGGAACAGAAAACCGTATAGCAACAGCAAGAAGAGACTATAATGAAGCAGTAAAAACATATAACCTAAAAATAAAAAAATTCCCATCAAACGTAATGGCAAATATGTTTGGATTTGGAGAAAAACAATACTTTGAAGCATCAGAAGAAAGTAAAAATGTACCAAATGTACAATTCTAATTTGCAAAAAACACTACAAATTTAATAAAATAAACATTATAAAAAGGTAAAATGCAGACTTTTATACTTGAAATTCAAAAAATTGCAAACTTTTATACTTAAAATTCAAGAAATTGCAGACATTTATACTTAAAATGCAAACTTTCAATAAGCTTATAAAAAATACAATAAATAATGCGTTTATTTAAAGAAAGGAAATAAACCCAAAATGAAAAAAAGAACAACATCAAGCACATTAAAAATAATACGCTTGATATTAATAACATTGATATTTTTACTTCCAAACAAATCTCTAGCAATTGTATCACAAACAAGTGAATTTTATGTTAATGATTATTCACAAGTTTTAAATGAAGAAACCAAAAACTATATAATAAATGCAAATATAGAATTACAGAAAAAAACTGAAGCACAAATAGTAGTAGTAACAGTAAAAAGTTTAGAAGGAAAATCAATAGAAGAATATGCAACAGAATTGTTTAGAAAATTCGGAATAGGAAACTCAAGCAAAAACAATGGAGTGTTATTACTATGTTCAACAGGAGACAGACTATTCAGAATTGAAGTAGGATATGGACTAGAAGGAACACTAACAGACGGAAAAACAGGAAACATACAAGACAAATACATAATACCATACCTAAAAAACAACAATTATAATGAAGGAATAAAAAATGGATTTAGTGCGATATTACAAGAAGTAAGTAATGAATATGGAGTAAAAATAGAAGAACAACAAACACCAAATTTTGATAATAATAGTGAAATAAATCAAACAGAATTACCAAGTATAGTAGCACTTATAGCAATGTTCATAGGATTCTTTGCAAAGAATTGGAAAAGAAGATTATTATATGCAGGAATAGCAGTAATAACAGGAGGAATATTAGGATGTGCATTTAATATAGAACAAGCAATTATATACGGAATATTAAGTGGAATCATAATTTGTATAACAGGAATATTTACAAATATAGGAAGACACTGGCACGGAGGCGGTTTCTCAGGAGGAAGCTCATCAGGTGGATTTTCATCAGGAGGATTTTCAGGAGGTGGAGGATCTTCTGGAGGCGGTGGAAGCACAAGAAGTTTCTAAAAAGACATTAAAACCCAACATAAAAAATGAAATTGATAAAAATAAAAAATTAAAGAACAATAAATTATAAAAAATAATAAAAATATAAAAAAAGTTTGACAAAAACAATATTTTAATAGATAATATGAATATACAAAACAATAGATAAAAGTTACGAAGGAGGAATAAATAAATGTACGTATTTAACAGGATTACAGTAAATCCACAATTACCAAAAAGAATAGAAAAACTATCAGAAATAGCAAACAACCTATGGTGGTCATGGAACACCGAATTTTTAAGACTATTCAGAAAAATAGACAAAGACTTATGGGAAAAAAGCGGAAAAAACCCAATAAAATTTTTAAAAGAAGTATCACAAGAAAAACTAGAAACAGCATCAAAAGACCTAATATTTTTACACGAATATGACAAAAATGTAGAAAACTTTGAAAGCTATATGGAAAGCAAAGATACATGGTTTGCAAATAAATATCCAGAAAACAAAAAGGACTTAATAGCATATTTCTCAGCAGAATACGGACTAGACGAAACAATACCAATATACTCAGGAGGATTAGGAATACTATCAGGAGACCACCTAAAATCAGCAAGTGACTTAGGAATTCCATTAGTAGCAGTAGGATTATTATATAAAAACGGATATTTCCACCAAAAAATAAACGGAAATGGGGAACAAGAAACAGAATATCATGATATAGACATACACGATCTACCAATACATCCAGTAAAAACAGAAGAAGGAGAAGACATAATAATTTACTTAAAATTCCCAAAAAGAAGAATATACTTAAAAGTATGGCAAATAAATGTAGGAAGAGTAAAACTATACTTATTAGATTCAGACATAGAAAAAAACAACCCAGAAGACAGAGATGTAACACTACGATTATATGGTGGAGACCAAGAAATGCGCATAAGACAAGAAATAGTATTAGGAATGGGAGGAGTAAACCTACTAACAAGAGCATTAAAACTAGAGCCAACAATATATCACATGAACGAAGGACACTCATCATTCTTAATATTAGAATTAATAAAAAATGTAATAAAAGAAAAACAAGTATCATTTGAAGTAGCAAGAGACATAATATCATCACAAACAGTATTCACAACACACACACCAGTACCAGCAGGAAACGACATATTCCCAATATCACTAGTAGAAAAATACTTCAAAGACTTCTGGCCAAGACTAGCAATAACAAGAGAAGAATTTCTAAAAATGGGAATGAAACCATGCCAAGACTTAGAAAATGGATTTAATATGGGAATATTAGCACTAAAAGTAGCAGGAAAGAAAAACGGAGTAAGCAAATTACACGGAGCAGTATCAAGAGAACTATTTGCAGATGTATGGCCAGAAATAGCAGCAAATGAATCACCAATAGGATATGTAACAAACGGAATACACACATGTTCATGGCTATCACCAAACCTAAAACAACTATATAACAAATATTTGATACCATACTGGCAAGACAAAATCCAATATGACTATGTATGGGAAAAAATAAAAAATATCCCAGACGAAAAACTATGGGAAGCACATCAAGCAAGAAAAGAAAAACTATTAAATATAGTAAAAAACAATGTAACAGAAAGACTAAGAAGATCAGGATACAACTATGAAGACATAAACTCAATAACATCAAAACTAAACCCAAATGCACTAACAATAGGATTTGCAAGAAGATTTGCAACATATAAAAGAGCAACACTAATATTTAAAGACTTAGAAAGAATAACACAAATACTAAACAATTCAGACAGACCAGTACAACTAATATTTGCAGGAAAAGCACACCCAGCAGATAAACAAGGGCAAGACCTAATAAAATTCATACATGATGTATCAATGATGCCACAATTCAAAGGAAAAATATTCTTATTAGAAAATTACAACATAGCAATGTCAAGGTATCTAATAAGTGGAGTAGATGTATGGCTAAACAACCCAAGAAGACCAATGGAAGCATCAGGAACAAGCGGACAAAAAGCATCAGTAAACGGAGTAATAAACTTCAGTGTACTAGACGGATGGTGGGCAGAAGGATATAACCAAAAAAACGGATGGAGAATAGGATTTAACAGTGACTATGAATCTTATGAAGTACAAGATGTAACAGACAGCCAAAACATATACGAAACATTAGAACAAAAAATAATACCTGCATATTATAATAAAGAAAAAAATGGAATATCAAAAGAATGGTTAGACTATATGAAAGAATCAATAATATCAACAGGAGGAAAATACAGCACATCAAGAATGTTATCAGATTACACATCACAATTTTATATCCCATTATGCAATCTACACAATAAATATTATAAAGATTTAAGTGATGTAACACGATTTAATGCATGGAAAAACGATATGTACCGCAATTGGAAAGACATAAAAATAACACAAAAAGAAGATAACTTAAATAATATAGCAATAGACGCTGGAAAATGTATAACTGTAAGATGTCAAGTAGAATTACCAAATATAAATCCAGAACACATATCAGTAGAATGTTACTACGGAAAAATATTAGAAAATGGAGTAGTAGAAGACATATCAATAATACCAATGCAACAAATAAAAACAAAAGCAGAAAACAGCAAAAATTATGAATACGAAACAAAAATAGAACTAAAAACAGGAGGAAACTACGGATACACATTTAGAGTAATGCCAAAACACGAAATGCTATTAGAATCAGCAAATATGGATTTAGTAAAATGGATAACACAAGACTAATATAGGAGGAGCATCAATGAAAAGAACAAAGCTAAAAGACAGAATATTGCCAAAATACAGCAAAGGAGAAGAAATATTTAATATGACATCACACATCGTAGGAGGAGCACTAGGAATAGTAGCACTTGTATTATGTGTTGTATTTGCAGCAATACACCATAATGGATATGGAGTTGTAAGCGGAGCAATTTATGGAGTGACAATGATATTACTATATACAATGTCAAGCATATATCACGGACTAAAACCAGAAAGATTTTCAAAAAAAGTATTTCAAGTACTAGACCACTGCTCAATATTTTTACTAATAGCAGGATCATACACACCATTTTGCCTATGCACATTCAGAGAATACAATACAGCACTAGGATGGACAATTTTTGGAATAATATGGGCAATAGCAATACTAGGAATAGTATTAAACTCAATAGACATAAAAAAATACAAAGTATTTTCAATGATATGCTATTTAGGAATGGGATGGTGTATAATATTCACAGCAAACCTATTTCCAAAATTATTAGGAGTAGGAGGAACAGTATTTCTAGTAGCAGGAGGAATAATATATTCTTTAGGAGCAATTTTATATGGATTAGGAAAAAAACATAAATGGATGCACTCAATATTTCACTTATTCATACTATTAGGAAGCCTATTACAATTTTTCTGCATATTATTATATGTAATGTAGAAAGTAAAAAACAGTACTATTTATATATTTTGAAATATTAAAATGTGAAAGAAATAACTTTAAAAATTCTTAATTAATTCCTGAAAAAAATTCACGTCGAATGGCTTTAGCCATGAGGACTAAGATGAATTTTTTTCAAGAATTAAATTAGAATTTATTAGTTATGAAATGAACCTTTTAATATAAAAAAATATATAAATAGTACTGTTTTTAATATTAACCTTAACCCTTAAAAGCAAATAAAGGAGTAGTATAATCCAAATTAGCAAAAGAATCTTTACTATAAGCAAGAGAATAAATATCAGAAGCCAAAATATCTTTATCAAGCAACACATTCAAACCATAATCAGAACAAGAATCCACAAACCTCTTAACAGAAGTAATAATAGGCAAATCAGGGCAACATTTAGAAATATCAGAAAGCAAATGTTTACCATTATCATTAAAACCCAAAACACGCACATAAGGAGTAACACTTTTAGAAAGAGCCATAACATCATTAGTAATACCAAGCAAAGAATACAAAAGAATCCTCTGAAGGCAAGTACGAGTAAAACGTTTAGACTTAACAACATCAAAAAAAGAATTTAAACTATTACAAGAACCACAAGCCTTTTTAATTTTAAACTCCAACCCCTCACGAACATCAGCAAGATTAGCAATATCAGAAACAGACAATTTTCTCAATGTATAAAAAATTTCCCTTTCAAAACAAGATAGACCAGTAATAACATGTCCACGATTAAAGTCATTCATAAAAACAGAAAAACTACTACCAGGCATAAGAGTTTTCAAAACATCTAAATTCTCATTATTAGAAACAATATTACGAATAGCAGTACTACTAGCAATATTATCTTTAAAATCAACACTATTATAATCAGAACAAACCCTATTAACAACATGAGGAACAATTTTACTATCAAGTTTTTTCAAAGCCTTTAAATATTCAATACCCAAAATATTATTAGGAGAAGACAAAACATCTTTAAGCAAAGAACAATCAAAAGAAATATTTTGCTGCTCAAAATATTTCAAACATGCACACTCACGAGCCTTGGGAAAAGAAACACCACTATCTAAAAAATCTGTCAATAAATTTTTAAACTCAATAGGCTCAAAAGTCAATACATCAGCAACAGCATCTAACAAATCAATCCTATTTGACTCAGCACCAAACGAAATATCTGTTACAACATTCAAAGAATCCAAAATTTTAACAGCACCATAAGCAAAATTCTCAGCACTAGAAACAGAATATAAAACAGGCAATTCAATAACCAAATCAACACCATTTAAAATAGCCATTTTAGCCTTAGACCATTTATCAACCAAAGAACAAGAACCCCTTTGTGTAAAATTACCACCCATAACACAAACAGAATACTTGCAATTCGCAATTTTTTTACTTTCATTCAAATGATGCAAATGACCATTATGAAAAGGATTATATTCAGCAATTATTCCCAAAACTTTTTCCATAAATATTATACTCCTCTATTGTTTTATTTATTTTTTATTGATATAATGATAACACAAAAAAGAGAAAAAAACAAATAAAAAAATGTTAAAGAAAGGTACATAAAATATATGCAAAAAGTAATAATATACACAGACGGAGCATGCTCAGGAAATCCAGGACCAGGAGGATGGGGAGCAATATTAATGGCAGGAGAAAATAAAAAAGAAATATCTGGAGGAAAAAAAGATACAACAAACAATGTAATGGAATTAACAGCAGCATTAGAAGCACTAAAACTACTAAAATACCCATGTGAAGTAGACTTATATAGTGACAGTGCATACTTAGTAAACGGATTTGATAAAGGATGGATTTATAACTGGAACAAAAACAATTGGAAAACATCAAACAAAGAACCAGTAAAAAACAAAGAAATATGGGAAGCAATATATAAAATGACACAAACACACAAAATAAAATTCATAAAAGTAAAAGGACATAGCGATAACCAATTTAACAACCGCTGTGACGAATTAGCAAGAAATGCAATAAAAAATTTATAAAAAAGAGAAAGGAATGGAAAAAATGGAAACATTTGCAGACTATATATTAAACGAAAAAAATCCAGGTTCAAAAATGGAAATAACATACTATTTAGCCAAAAAAGAAAACATATTTTTTGAAAAATCAGTAATATTCAAAACAGAAATAATGAGACTATTTCTAAATACAGTAAACTTAGAAGTAGACAACAATTTATTAATAACAGCATCATTACTAGCAAGTTGCAAAAAAATGGAAGTAGCAAATGACATAGAAAAAATAAAATCATTTGCACAAGAAGGAGCAAACTACTTATACAGCATAGGATTTGAACAAAATTTCTGTGACATTTGTGCAGGAATAAACAGATACAAAGAACAAAAAAATAGAGCAAAAGAAAGTGACATACTAGAACTAGTAGACCAATTTGGAGCAATGTTATTAGACAGACCAGAAAGAATAGGAATGGAAGTAGACGAAGCATTAGTACTATTAGAATACAGAAATCTAAAAGGAGTAAACAATCAATATTTACATACATTTGTAGACTTTATACATAAACTAGAAGAAATTCGCATAAAAGAAAAAACAGAAATAACACCATTACATTTACTAATAAAAATGTATAAAGAATCAGAAGATGTAAAACAATTCATCACAGCAATTGTATATGAATATGAAATAAAAGTAGATGAAGCAATATGCAAACAACAATGTGGAGAATTTTTTAAAACAAGAAAAAATCCAAGAGAACTAGAAATAGGAAATCCAAACAGACCACTATTTAGTGAAGAAACAACAAGAAAAGTAATAGGAGAATTAGTAGAAAAAACGAAAAGCTAAAACAAAAAAATGTCAAAAAATAAACCTAAAAATATATAAAATAAAGAAGGAAGAGATAAGAAATGTACGAAATATTTGCAGACTTACACGTCCATATAGGAAGATCAGAATCTGGAAAGCCAATAAAAATAACAGCAGCAAGAACACTAAACTTTGCAAACATAGCAAAAGAATGTGAATCAAGAAAAGGAATACAAGTAGTAGGAATAATAGACTGTGCATCACCTTATGTAATAAAAGACATAGAAAACTTTTTAAAAAACGGAGAAGCGTATGAACTAAAAGACGGAGGAATAATCTATAAAGACAAAGTATGTATCTTATTAGGAAGTGAAGTAGAAACATCAGAAAAAGGAAGAAATGGAAAATGTGGAAGTGCACACAATGTATGCTTTTTCCCATACTTAAAAGACATAAAAGGATTCTCAGAAGAAATGAGCCATCATATAAAAAACATAACATTAAGCACACAACGCTCAGATTTATCTGGATATGAACTAATAGATATAGTAGAAAAATATAATGGAATATTAATACCAGCACACGTATTCACACCATTCAAAAGCTATTATGGAAACTGTACAGACAGAATGAAAGACATATTTAAAGAAAAATATGATAAAATATTCGCAATAGAATTAGGACTAAGTTCAGACACATATTTAGCAGACATGATATCAGAATTAGAAAATAAAACATTTGTAACAAATTCAGACGCACACTCTCTACCCAAAATAGCAAGAGAATACAATAAGATGCAAGTAGAAGATATATCATTTAAAGAAGTAGTAAAAGCACTAAAAAATGAAGAAGGCAGAAAAGTAGTAGCAAATTATGGACTAGACCCAAAACTAGGAAAATATCATAGAACACACTGTGATAACTGCGAAAAAACAATAGAAACAAAAGAACCAGTTGAAAAATGCCCATATTGTGGAAGTGATAAAGTAACTTTTGGAGTATTTGATAGAATAGAACTAATAAAAGACAAACCAGAAAGTAAAAGTCCACAAAACAGACCACAATATATTTATCAAGTACCACTAGGATTTGTACCAGGTGTAGGAGGAAAAACCATAGAAAAATTACTAGACACATTTGAAACAGAAATGAACATATTACACAAATTATCAAAAGATGATATTGAATCAGTAGTAGGAGAAAAAATTGCAAACAAAATAGAAGAAGCAAGAAGCGGAAACTGTAAAGTACATGCAGGAGGAGGAGGAAACTACGGAAAAATAGAATAATTTATTAGATTTAAGTTTAGCCTAACTAAAAAATTATGTTATTTTAACATAATTTTTATTCATAATAGTAATTTATTTCTAGTTGTTCTAAAAAACTCTTTGTTGAATACACATTATTTAAGAAGATGTATTCAACAGAGAGTTTTTTATATTATAGGAAAGTTCTCCGAACTTCCTATAATATAAAAATAACAAGGCACAGAAATTTGCAAAGCAAACTTCGCGCACGAACAAAGACGCGGACTTTAAAATGTTCTAAATAGTGCAAATGTTATAAATGTCCGCTTTTGTTCTTATATTATAGGAAAGGAATCAAGATATGCAAAAAAACAGAAAAGCCAAAATAATAGGAATAATAAAAGAAAATATTAAGCAAAACTACAAAGAATATTTAATAAGTTTAATTTTTTTTGTAGGAGGAATTTTTTTAGGAGTATTTTTCATAAATCAAACAGCAGAAAACCAAATAAAAGAAGTACATCAATATCTAGGAGACTTTATAAACCAATTAAAAGAAACACCAAATATCAATCAAATGCAAATACTAAAAACAACAATAATAGACAAAATATATTTAACAATAGCAATTTGGTTTTTTGGAACAACAGTAATAGGAATACCAATAGTTTTTGGAATAGTAGCATATAGAGGATTTTGTTTAGGATACACAATATCAGCAATAATATCATGTATGGGATTTACAAAAGGATTTACATTTATAATAATAACACTATTATTTCAAAATATAATATTTATACCATTATTAATAGCATTAGCAGTAAGTGGATTCAAATTCTATAAATCAATAATAAAAGACAGAAGAAAAGAAAACATAAAAATATCATTCACAAGGCACACTATTTTTTCTATACTTATACTAATAGGACTAAGTGTATCATCACTTATAGAAGTATTTATATCAACTAATTTATTAAAAAATGTATCAACATATTTCATATAAAACATATTTACTAAAAAACGTATCAACATATAAAAAAATTAGCCAAATATAAGATATTCAGATTAATTTAAGAATATAGACAGAAAACTATAGAGAACATATATTATAAAAAATACAACCCAACAGTAAAAAAACATATTAAGTCTAGTAGCAACAGAAACTTTAATGAAAGATAACAAAAAAAGTTATAAAAAATCATAAAAATGTCTTTACATTTTTTGAATTGTTTGATATAACATATATAGTTTATGTAAATAAAATTTGACAAAGGGTAGGGGAATAAGATGGAAAAGCAAATAAAACTTTTTTTGAAATTTATCGAAACAGAAAAAAAATTATCAAGTAACACTTTGCAGTCATATAATCGTGACTTACAACAATTTAGAGAATATTTAAGTGATGTAGAAGTAAGATATACACATGTTCATGAAGAACATATAAAAAACTATATATCAGAATTAGAAAAAATGGGAAAAAAATCATCAACGATATCAAGAAACATAGCATCAATAAGATCATTTTTCCAATTTTTAGTTAGAAAAGGAAAAATAAGTAAAGACCCAACAGAAAAAATACAATCACCAAAAATAGAAAAAAGAGTGCCAAGTGTTTTAACAGCAAAAGAAGTAGAACTTCTACTAGAACAACCAAAAGATATAGACTTAAAAGGAACAAGAGATAAAGCAATGTTAGAATTCGCATATGCAACAGGTATGCGTGTAACAGAGATAATTTCACTAAACGTAGAAGATATAAATCTTGAAGAAGAATATGTTATTTGCAAAAATGGAGCAAGAGAAAGAACAATTCCTCTAGGAAAAATATGTAAAAAAGCATTACAAGAATATTTAGAAGATGCTAGAAACGCAATGATAAAAAGCGACGACGAACAAGCATTATTTGTAAATGTAAATGGAAAAAGACTAACAAGACAAGGATTCTGGAAAATAATTAAATATTATAAAGAACAAGCACACATAGACAAAGACATAACACCACATGTATTAAGACACTCATTTGCAACACATTTACTACAAAATGGAGCAGACTTAAAAGCAATACAAGCAATGTTAGGACATTCAGACATATCTTCTACACAAATATATATGCAATTTCAAGACGGAGCTTTAAAAGATGTATATCATAAAGCACATCCAAGAGCATAAGGGGTGTAGATATGGGAATAATAGAACTAATTTTATTAAGTATAGGATTAGGAATGGATGCCTTTGCAGTTTCAGTTTGCAAAGGTATCTCTATGAAAAAAATGAATTGGAAAAAAGCATGTATAATAGGACTATATTTTGGTGGATTTCAAGCAATAATGCCAGTTATAGGATATTTTTTTGGAAGTAGTTTTGAATCAATTATAACAAATATAGACCATTGGATTGCTTTTATTTTATTGGCAATAATAGGAGCAAAAATGATACAAGAAGCATTTCAAAAAGAAGAAGAGGAATATAATGAAGACATAAGTGTAAAAACAATGATAGTATTGTCAATAGCAACAAGTATAGACGCATTAGCAGTAGGAATAACATTTGCATTTTTAAAAGTAAACTTATTACTAGCAATCACACTTATAGGAACTATAACCTTTATATTATCAGTTATAGGAACAAAAATAGGAAATAGATTCGGGGACAAATATAAAAGTAAAGCAGAATTAGCAGGAGGAATTATATTAATAATAATAGGGTTAAAAATACTACTAGAACATATAGGCATTATTAGCTAAAAAAAATCAAAAAATAACTTTCCACTACATAATAAAGGAAAGTCAAAATTAAATTTGAGTAATTTAAGGAAAAAAACAAAAAACTTAAATAATGGGGTTGACAAATGTAAGAACATGTTGTAAAATAAAAAAGTGCCAAGCAATCAAGCACGTAAGCCATGGTGGATGTAGCGTAGTTGGTTAACGCGCCAGTTTGTGGCACTGGAGACCGTGGGTTCGAGTCCCATCTTCCACCCCATGTAATTTTATATTGGGCTGTAGCCAAGCGGTAAGGCACCAGACTTTGACTCTGGCATGCGCTAGTTCGAATCTAGCCAGCCCAGCCAGTATTCAAGACTTTCAAGAAATTGAAGGTCTTTTACTTAATTTCAAAATATACTTACTTATTTATAAATTGAAATAATTATATGCCATATACATTTTTAGATATGCAATTATCAGGAAAAACTGAATTTTAAAAAAAGTATTGACAAGAAAAAATATTATGATAAAATCATTATACAACTTAGAACTAGCAGAACTTATCAAACTAAACTTTACATAATTTTACGATGAATTAGAAGGAAAGATGTATGGAACTGGTGTAAGAAAAGAATATAACACATTTAAGAGTTATCAATATAATTCAATAGACATTAATTTCGAAGATAGATGAAGAAACAAAATAGGAAAATTACCAGAACCTAAAAGAAAAAATAGAAAGAAGTGATAAGTATGGATGTCTTAAAAATACAAGAAGCAAACACAAGAGTAATAGGAAAACAAATATGTTACAGAGAAGAATTTGAATCAACACACCTAAAATCAAAACAAATTGTAAAAAAATTAAGTCTAATAGACAATGGAACAATATTATTAGCAGACAGACAATCAAACGGAGTAGGAACACATGGAAGAGGATGGTATACAGGTGCAGAAAAAAATATAGCAATGACAATAATTCTAATACCAAAATGTGAAATAGGAGAATTAGAAAACCTAACAATAATAATAGCACAAAGCATGCAAAAAGCCATAAAAGAACTATATGGATATAACTTAGAAATAAGAGAACCAAATGACTTAATGCTACAAGGAAAGAAAATAGGAGGAATACTAACAGAAGTAAACACCATATCAGGACATATAAACTATTTATTAATAAGTATAGGATTTAATGTAAACGAAGAAAAATTTTCTGACGAAACAAAAGAATTAGCAACATCACTAAAAGCTGAATACCATAAAGAATTTTCAAGAGAAAAAATAATAAAAAGATTCATCGAAATATTAGAAGAAAACATAGCAGGAATACTAAAAATATAAAAAAGTTCTAAAATAAAAAAAAATCCATAATATTAAATATAAAAGAATAAAATCAAGAGAGGATGAAAATATTATGGAAAGTACAAACAATAAATTGCTAAAACAAATATTAAAAGGAACAATGATATCAATATTAGGAAGTTTAGTTTTTTTAATAATATTTGCAATAATATTAACATACACAAAAGTATCAGAAGAAACAATAACACCAGTAATAATTATTATAACAGGAATAAGTATATTAATAGGAAGCATAATAGGAAGCAGAAAAATAAGAAAAAACGGAATATTAGTTGGAGGAATAGTGCGGACTAACATATATAGTAATACTGTATTTTATATCAAGTCTATTAAACGGAGACTTTTCAATAAACATGCAATCCATAATCATGTTTATAGTAGCAATTATTTGCGGAATGATAGGAGGCATAATAGGAGTAAACAACAAAATAAAGTAAATCATTCAATTGAGGTGAATCAATTAATTCACCTCAAAGAAGCGGTTAAAAACAAAGCAAATGTCATATTTTGTCGATATTTTATTAGTTAAAAAGTATTGACTTTTCAAAAAATCGTAATTATAATTAATACAACATTTTCATAATTTTATAATTCGATTTTCAACTCATATTTTAAGAGTAATCTAAAAAAGTGATATATAAAATTTTAATCTATATCACAAAAATCCACAAAACAAAAACAAAAGAATAAATATTATATACAAGTACTTTGCCAAATATAAAAAGAAAAGAAAGAATAACTATGTATAATAATATAAAAAAGTAGAAAAAGAAAAAGGGAGGAATTTTATGTCAAAAAAGAAAAAAATAATAGCAACAACAGCAATGCTATTAGCAATAACTGTATCATTTTTAGGAGGACAAACATTTTCAAAATATGTAACAGAAATAAAAGGTTCAGGAAAAGCAGAAGTAGCAGCATGGAGCTTTAAAGCCTATGGAGAAAATGAACAAACACAAACAGTAAATTTAGCATCAACAGTAAATGATGCAACATTACTAAACAACAAAATAGCACCAGGAACAAAAGGAAGTTTTGTTATAAGAATTGATGGAAGAGGTTCAGATGTAGGAATAAACTATAATTTAAAAGCAGTAAATGAAACACAAAGACCTCAAAACCTAATATATACATGTAAAGGAATAACATATCCAGATATAGAACATCTAATGGCAGCATCAGGAGGAACAATAGATGCAAATGATCCAGAAAAAGTAAAAGAAGTTGTAGTAGAATGGTTGTGGCCGTATGAAACACAAACAACATCAAATCCAGCAGAACTAATAAAAAATGATGCAGAGGACACAAAAGACGGACAAACCATTTCAGATTACACCTTTGACATTGTAGTAACAGGAACACAAGTAATTCCAAGTACAGCAAATGAATAAAAGAAAAGGTCAAATAATTTTTATTCTAATTATTTTATTATCAATTTTAATTATATCTTTCAAATTTTTTATTAAAGATTCTCAACCATTTGGGGTTACCATATTAAGAGTATCATCAAACAGTATGATGCCAAAATTCAAAAAAGGAGATTTTATAATAATAAAGAAACAATCAAAATATAAAGAAGGAGATATTATCACATATAAAGTAATAGAAGAAAACAAAGAATATTATGTAACACATAGAATTATAGAAGAAAAAGAAAATGAATTTATAACTAAAGGAGATGCAAACAACAAAAGCGATAATTGTAAAATATATGAAAATGCCATAATAGGAAAAGTAATATTTCCAAAATAAAACAACCAACGAGTTTTACAGAAAAGCAACTAAAAATAAAAATAAGGAATGTACCAAAATGAAAATAAAAACCAAAAACAGAAAAAATAACATTAAAAATACAACATACATATTAGTATTAACAACAATTTTTATTCTATTTTTCACAGGATATAGTTTGGGAAAGAGTATTACTCAAGTAACAATAAAAGGAAATACACAAATAGCAAATCCAATTATTGAAGTAGAATCAAACCCAAAAATAAACATAACAGACGAACAACAAGAAGGAACTTATAATTTCTATGTAAGAAACTATAAAAATACAGGCAAAATAACAGACGTTAAAATAATATATACAATAAAAATACAAGATACAATAGAAGAAAAACTAAAAAACACAATAAAATATGAATTATACAAAAATGGAAACAAAATAGAATTACAAAAAAATGAAACAACAAAAATGGAACTAACAAATAAAGAACAGCAAGAAGACAAGTATCAATTAAAAATTGTATATAACAAAAATGCAAGTAATATTATGCAAGATATTATGGAAAAGATACAAATACAAGTACATTCAGAACAAGCAAATAAATAGCAATAAACTATTATAAGAAAGAGATGATGCAAATTTGAAACATATAAAAAGACATATATTAACAATAGTTTTAATATCCATAATACTTGCATTAATATTAAATATTAAAGAAAATAAAAACATAGCAGATGATATACTATTTTTAAAAAGTATTCAAAAAAATGAAGAAGAAAAAAACCAAAAAAAACAAAATAAAATTAGGGAAAATCAAGAAAAAAATATGGAATACAAATTCAATGTTTCTTGGAAAAACACGAATTATAATCAAGTAAATTTAACAGATACTATAAAAAAACAAACATTAATAAACAAAAAAATAGCCCCAGGATTAGAAGGAAGATTCAATATAATTTTAACAACTAACAAAGATAGCAAATACTATATAAAATTTGAAAACAAAAGTAAAAAACCAAATAATTTAAAATTTCAAGAACTAGAAACACAAAAAGAAACAAAGACATTAGAAGAATTACAAGAAAATTTACAAGGAACAATAGAAAAAAATAAAACAAAAACAATTTCAATTAGGTGGTATTGGCCATATCAAAATACAAAGAGTGAAGACACACAAGACACGATAGACAGCAAAAGTATAACAAATTATTTATTCAATATATATGTAATTGGAGAAACAATTTGATAGGAGGTGGAAAACATTAGCAAAAAAATGATATTAATAATTACATTCTTTATAATATGCCTCAATGTAAAAACACAAATATATGCTAAATACAAAATATCTCATAACTTTGACATAGCAAATATAGAATTAGACAGAACAAAACCAACAATACAAATAATAAAAGAAGAAACAACAAATATACAAAATAACAAATATGCAAACAATAAAGATGAGATTATTTTAATAGCAGAAATAAAAGAAAGAAACATAGAAAAAGAAGCAATAGACAAATCAAAAATAACAGTAAAAGTAGAAAATAAAACAATAAATCCAAACATAGAAATAAAGAAAGTAGAAGAAAACAAAAACACCGGCAAATATCAAATAAAAATAACCAATATACAAGAAAATGGAAAACTAAAAATAGAATTTAAAGAAGGAACAGTAACAGACAAAGCCAAATGGAAAAGTGCATATTACAGTTATGAACCAGAAATAACTATAAAAAATACAGAAACCGATATTACCCAAATAAAAACATGGATAAACACTTTGAAAAAAGAAGAAAAAATATAAAAACTGATACACTAAAAATGCAACATGAAATCAAAAAATAATAATTCAAAAAGACAATATAAAAGTAGAATGAATAAAAAAACATGTTGCATTTATTTTTTAAAATATAGCTAGACAACAGTCATAAATTGTGATATTATAAAAACAACTTAAAAATATTTTGGGGTGTAGCCAAGTGGTAAGGCAGATGGCTCTGACCCATCGATGCGTAGGTTCGAACCCTACCACCCCAGCCAATAACAAATTTATTTATAGTTGTACGAAGCAGTATAAAAATCAAAAGCTAGAAATAAGTAGACAAACAAAACATTATTAATCCAAAGGAGTTAGATAATAATGGAAAAAGAAAATAAAAAAATAACACAAGAAGAAATAAAAGCAATAGAAGAAAAAGCAAAAAAAATAAGAAAAGGAATAATAGAAGAAGTATATAGTCACCAATCAGGACATCCAGGAGGATCATTATCAGTAGCAGATATAATGGCAGTATTATATTTCAAAGAAATGAATATAAACCCACAAGAACCAGAATGGAAAGAAAGAGACAGACTAGTACTATCAAAAGGACATTGCGCACCAGCATTATATGCAGCATTAGCAAATAGAGGATATTTTAAAACAGAAGAGCTAAAAACGTTTAGAAGCATAGAAGGAAGATTACAAGGACATCCAGACAAAAAGAATATACCAGGAGTAGATATGTCAACAGGATCATTAGGACAAGGGCTATCAAGTGCAAATGGAATGGCAATAGCAGGAAAGTTAGACAAAAAAGAATATAGAGTATATTGCATTTTAGGAGACGGAGAACTTGAAGAAGGACAAATATGGGAAGCAGCAATGACATCAAGCAAAAACAAATTAGACAATTTATGTGTAATAGTAGACAACAATAATTTACAAATAGATGGAACAATACAAGAAGTAAAGAATCTATATCAAATAGACGAAAAGTTTAAAAGTTTTGGATTTGAAGTAATAAAAATAGATGGACATAATATAGAAGAAATAATAAAAGCATTAGAAAAAGCAAAAACAATAAAAGAAAAACCAACATGCATAATAGCAAAAACAATAAAAGGAAAAGGCATATCATATATGGAAAATCAAGCAGGATGGCACGGAAAAGCCCCAAATCAAGAACAATATTTAGAAGCAGTAAAAGAACTAAAATAAAAAATAAAGCTAAATTGGTTGACAAACAGGTAAAAACATGGTAAAATATGTATCTGTAATCCGCTTAGTCAAGGTAAATAAATATGATGAAACAAGCATTACCTTTTTTAAGGATTAGCGAGTATACAAATAAGGGAGGTGCATTTAAAATGTACGCAATCATTGAAAGCTGTGGAAAACAATACAAAGTAACAGAAGGAGATGTTGTATTTTTTGAAAAATTAGATGCAGAGGAAGGTAAAAAAGTAACATTTGACAAAGTTATCCTAGTATCTGAAGAAGGAAAAGTACAAGTAGGAGCTCCTTATGTAAAAGGTGTAAAAGTAGAAGGAAAAGTAGTTTCTCATGGTAAAGGTAAAAAAATCATTGTTTTCAAAATGAAAGCTAAAAAGAACTATAGAAGAAAACAAGGACATAGACAACCATACACAAAAGTAGAAATTACAACAATAAAAACAGCAACAAAAAAAGCAGAAGCTAAAACAGAAGCAAAAAAAGTAGAAGCTTAACCAAATAAAAATTAAGTTAAAAATATCAAAAAGTAATTTATAAAAAGAGAATTATAAAAGAAAATCAAGAACCGAAGGGAGTGAGAAACCATGGCTCATAAAAAAGGTCAAGGTAGTAGCCATAACGGACGTGAGAGTGAATCAAAACGTTTAGGAGTAAAAAGAGCAGACGGACAATTTGTATTAGCAGGAAATATCCTAATTAGACAAAGAGGAACAAATGTACATCCAGGAACAAATGTAGGAAAAGGTAGTGATGACACATTATATGCTCTAGTAGATGGTATAGTAAAATTTGAAAGAAAAGGTAGAGATAAAAAACAAGTAAGTGTTTATCCAGTAGAAACAAAAAAATAAATAAACTATAAAAATAGATAAGAAAAAAATATAAAATTTCTTATCTATTTTTTTAAAAAAAATTATCAAAAACCATTTACAAAAAAATAAAAATTGTATACAATATAAAAAGCGAAAAAAATGTCAAAAAACAAAAGAAGATGTAAAAAGAAAGGAAGTATATCAATGAAGATATTGATGCTAACATGGGAATATCCACCAAGAGTAGTAGGAGGAATATCAAGAGTAGTATATGACTTATCAAAAACGTTATTAAAAGATGGTCATGATGTCACAGTAGTCACGTATAGAGATGGAGATGCACCATATTTTGAAGATGACAAAGGAGTAAAAGTCTACAGGGTAGATAACTACATGATAAATCCTAACAATTTTATAGATTGGATTTTACAATTAAATTTTGCAATGGTAGCAAAAGTAAATGAAATTATTGCAAAAGAAGGAAATTTTGATGTGATTCATGCACATGACTGGCTAGTAGCAAATGCAGCCAAAACAATAAAAGCATCATACAATATACCAATTGTCACTACAATACATGCAACAGAAGCAGGAAGAAATAGTGGAATACATGATGAAACACAAAGATATATAAATGATACAGAATGGATGCTAACTTATGAATCATCAGAAGTAATAGTAAACAGCAACTATATGAAAGGCGAACTACAACGTCTATTTGGATTACCTTATGAAAAAATAAATGTAATACCAAATGGGGTAAATATGAATTTATTTAGTGGAATAGAAAGAGATTATAATTTTAGAAGAAAATTTGCCATGGATAACGAAAAAATAATACTATTTATGGGAAGGCTAGTATATGAAAAAGGAATACAACACTTAATAGCAGCAATGCCAAAAATTTTAAATGGATACCATGACGCAAAACTTGTAATTTGTGGAAGAGGCGGAATGATAGACGAACTAAAAGAGCAAGTAAACAATATGGGAATATCAGAAAAAGTATACTTCGCAGGATACATGGGAGGAAAAGATGTACAAAAAATGTACAAAGCAGCAGATATAGCAGTATTCCCAAGTACGTATGAACCATTTGGAATAGTAGCATTAGAAGCCATGCTATCAGAAAATCCAATAGTTGTATCAGACATTGGAGGACTAAATGAAATAGTAGAACACAGAGTAAATGGAATGAAAGCATATTGTGGAAACCCAAATTCAATAGCAGACTCTATACTAGAATTATTATATGACCACAAATTATGCGCAGACATAACAAAAAAAGCAAAAAACAAAGTTAGAAATGAATATAATTGGAACAAAATAGCACAAGACACACATTTTGCATATCAAAAAGCAATTTGTCAATCAATGGCAGAAAAACAAAAAAGAGAAATTGAACAAGAAAGAGCAAGAAAAACACAAAAAGCAGATAATTCAGAAAAACAAATTACAAATCTACTTAACTTTAGAAAACGTCAAGCATATGCATAAAAAGATGGTTAGTTAGGATATCCTAATTAACCATTTTTAGCATTCAAAATAAAATATGCAAAACAAAAAATATTTATATCACATAACAAGTAATATTAAACAAAATTCAATCCAATAAAAATATAAATATTAAAATATAAAAGAAAAAAATTAAAAAAATTTGCTAAATTCTACAAATTTAGCAAAAAAATAGTGTATAATATAGCTGAAGCAAAAACAAAAACTAAAAAAAGAAAAACAAATTTAAAAATAAAAATTAAATAACCAAAAAGAAAGGGAAGAACAAAAATGTCAGAATTCAAATCAGGATTTGTTACAATAATAGGAAGAACAAATGTAGGAAAATCAACACTAATAAATTTACTAGTAGGAGAAAAAGTAGCAGCAATAGCAAACAAAGTTCAAACTACAAGAACAGCAATAAAAGGAATAGTAAACAGACCAAACTCACAAATTATATTTACAGACACGCCAGGAATACACAAACCAAAACACAAACTAAATGAAACAATGGTAGAAACTTCATTCACAAGCCTAAAAGATGCAGATGTAATACTATTCTTAATAGAAGCAAACAGTAAAGAAATAGGAAGAGGAGACAATAGAATAATAGAAAAAATAAAAGAAGCAAACAAAAAAACAATTTTAATAATAAATAAAATAGATTTAGTAAAAAAAGAAGAATTACTAAATCTAATAGAACTATACAGAAAAGAATATAATTTTGAAGCAATAATTCCAATATCAGCATTACAAGAAAAATACAAGGAAACAATATTAGATGAAATAGAAAAGAACTTAAAAGAAGGTCCTGCATATTATGATATAGAAGAATACACAGATCAAACATTACGACAACTAGCAGAAGAAACAATAAGAGAAAAAATCCTAAGATTTTTGCAAGACGAAGTACCACATGGAGTATATGTAGAAGTACAAAAAATGCAAGAACGCACGAACAAAAATGGAGAAGATATATACGACATAGAAGCAAATATATACTGTATAAGAGAATCACATAAAGGAATAATAATTGGAAAAAATGGAGAAATGCTAAAAAGAATTGGAAGGGCAGCAAGAATAGACATGGAGCAAAACTTTGGATTAAAAGTAAACTTAAAAACATGGGTAAAAGTAAAAGAAAATTGGATAGACAATCCTAGTATTGTAGATAAATTTAAACTAAAATAAAAAAATTATATAATGTAAAATAAAAAGGAATAAAAAACAAAAAATAGCAAAAGATAAAATTAAAGTAAAACTTTAATAAAGAAGAGGAGATGAGAGCATGATAAAAAAGATTGCATGGAATACATTTAAAAATACAGGAGATATAAACAGTTTTTTAGAATATAAACAAATAGAAAACCTAGAAAAAATATCAGAAATAAAAAATACAGAATTAATAGACAAAATAGAAGAAACACAAGCAAAAACAAACACAGGACTAATAGATGAAATAGGAAAAATACAACAAATAACAAATATAAAATTGGAGAATAAATAAACATGGCAACAACAAAAATAAATGGAATAATATTAGCAGAAAGCAATATGGGAGACTACGACAAAATGCTTACAATGTTAACACCAAATTTTGGCAAAATATCATGTAGTGCAAAAGGAGCAAGAAAACCAAACAGTAGTCTCCTAGCTGGAACTCAAATGTTTTGTTTTGGAGAATATTTAATGTATAAAGGAACAAGTACATATCACATAAACTCATGTGAGACAATAGAAATGTTTTACAAAATAAGAACAGATTTAGACAAACTAAAATATGCAATTCATGTGGATAAAATAATAATGGACGTAACAGAAGAAAACGAAAATTGCTATAACATATTACAATTACTTTTGAACACACTATATACAATATCAGAAACAGAAAAAGATTTAGATTTAACAATATCAATATTCAAACTACGACTATTATGCATATTAGGATTTCCACCTAGAATAGTATCATGTGTAAATTGCAAAACAAGAGAAGATTTAACATATTTTAGCATAAAAGACAATGGCTTCAAATGTTCAACATGTGGAAAACAGGACAAGTCAGCAATACAAATGTCACAAAGTACACAAAGTGCAATAAAATATGTAGCAACAGCACCAGCAAAAAAATTATTTTCATTTGACCTGAAATCAGAAGCATTACAAGAATTTAAACTAATAACAAAAATTTATTTTGATCAAAAACTAGAAAAAGAATATAAAATAGAAGAATTATTTTAAAAAATATTTAGCAAAAAAATGGCAAAAACAGTTGAAAAAAAACAAAAAAACATATATAATGAAAATATAAAAACAAAAACAGCAAAAAAGAGAAGGGAGCGATTTTTATGAAAATAAAAATAACAGGAAAGGAACTAAAGATAACAGAAGCAATCAATGACTATGTTGAAAAAAAATTAGATAGAATCGACAAATACTTTGATGAAGCAGAAGCAGATGTAACACTAAGAACAGAAAAAAATGCACAAATAGCAGAAATATGTGTTATAGCAAATGGAGAAAAATTTAGAGCAGTAACAGAAGACAAAGACTTATATGCATCAATAGACAAAGATATTGACATATTAGAAGGACAAATCAGAAAAGCAAAAACAAAAAAAGAAAAAATGATGAGAGAAGGAACAATAAGAAACATGGAAGTAGAAAAAGACCATGTAGCAGAAATATCTAATGAAATAGTAAAAACATCATATTATGAAATAAAACCAATCTCACCAGAAGATGCAGTATTAAAATTACAAGAAATGCCAACACACAATTTCATAACATTCATAAACATAGAAACAGGCAAAGTAAATGTAATACATAAATTAAAAGATGGAAGAAATTATGGTTTAATAGAACCAGAAGCATAAAAATATAAAAAATATAAATAATAAAGGTCCTATGTTTAAGACCTTTATTTGTATTTGAGGTTAAGAATAAAAATGAATAAAAAAGAAAAAATAATAATTATAAGTTTTTCAATTCTATTAGGAATATTCATGTATAATTTATTTTTGAGTGGATTTTATTCAATAGATACAGAAAGAATTGACTCACAGGGATATTTTGATTATGCAATAAAAGATGCATACATAAAAGACGGAAGAATTTTCTCGGCAATTATTTTTGCATTATTAGGATTTACAAATTTATCTATAAAAACTGTTTATTTAACAAATCTTGGAATATCAATTTTAATTTTAAGTATTTCTGTATTAGAAATTTATAAAATTTTAAATAAGATAAAACCAACTAATAATAAGAAAAAAATATTGTATTTTATTGTAAGTTTTTTATATGTTTTTAATTTTACATTAATAGATATTATGCAATTTATAGATAGTTTTGTTATAAATATAAGTATATTATTTTTTATAAAATCACTTGAAAAAAGTATAATTTATAAAAATAGAAAAAAAGGTTTTTTATATGCTTTAATTGCAATTTTTTGCTATCAAGGAACAGTACCAGTATATATAGCTACAGCATTTTTATTTTGCTTATTGATATATAAAAAAATAAATAAAAAATTTTTAAGTGATTTTATTATATCTATGTTTATCATGAGTATAGTAGGAATATTAAATATATTATTTGTTATAATAGTACCTCACTTTTTTGAACTAGAACTAACATCAAGAATTTCTTTATCAAATATTATGAAAAAAGTAGGCGATAACTTTTATAATTTTTATAATATTATTTTTGATTGTTATGGGTATTTTCCAAAGTATTTACTTCTTGCCTTTTATTTTTGCATATTTATTATTATATTAATATATGGAATTAAGGAAAAGAAATTTAATCATGTGGTAGATATATTGTCATTGCTACTTGTATACATGTTTAGTTTATTTATAATGTTCCCAATAGAATCACAAAAAAATATTGTAAGAATTTTAGTACCTATAGGTGAAATTTTTTCTGCCATATATATATATTTGATATGCAATACAAGTATATTCGAAAAAAATAAATTTTATAAAAAAACTTTAACTTTTATATTATTTTTGTATTTCACTATAAATACATATAATACGTTAAAAGTTACAAAGGAATATAAAATGGCAAATATGATAGACCAAACATTTGCTAAAAAAGTTGAAACCAAAATAGAAGAAGAATATGGAAAAGATACAAATGAAGTTGATTTTACAATATTTTATAGAAATTGCGAAAATATAAATTACGACAGGATTACATATGATAAATCTTTGTATTTAAAAGGAATGTATACAACTTATATGCTAAACTTTTATATGAATAGAAATTATAAATTAACTAGAAAAATATATGACGAAAATGTTATACTAGAAAACTTTGGAGTGAAAAATAGTAAACAATTAGAAATGAAAAATATAGATGGAGTATTATATATAGTGATAGACCTCTCAGATAGTAATATACTAGAATGATATAAAGTATAAAGAAAAAGGCAGGAAATCAAATCCTGCCTTTATGTAAGATAAAAGCAAAATTATGACTTACTGTCTTCTTCAAACACATAATATAAAAAATAATATTATGACTTTGTTCAAACTAAAATGCTATAATCTAATAAAATTGAACTTGTATTACTAGTTAAACTATTTCATTTGGTTTTCAACTTGTTGAATCATTTTTTTAACCATATTACCACCTATTCTACCAGCGTCTCTAGCAGAGATGTCTCCATTATATCCATCTTTAAGATTAACTCCGACTTCTGAAGCCACTTCGTACTTGAATTTATCTAAAGCAGACATAGCTTCTGGAACTAATTTTTTATTACTATTGTTAGCCATTTTTTTCACCTCCTGCAAACAAAATTTAATAGAAAAATAATTGTTTTTTCTACTAGTATCTTTTGCAAATTTGAAAAAAATAAACAGGAAATTTTTACAAAAATCAAAAAAAGGTATGGCAAAATTTATTGAAGATATGTAAGAAAATATAGAATATATATTTCAAAAAAATAAACAAAAAATATTGACACTAAAAAGATGTAAATGTATAATCAAAAAACGAAATTGAAAAAATAAGAAAAAATAAAATGAAAAACATAGGAAGGAAAGTGAGGAAAATGTATAAACTAGTAACAGTAGATTTAGACGGAACATTATTAAACAGCTATGGAGAAGTTACTGAAAATACTAAAGAAAAAATAAAAAAAACACAAGAAAAAGGTGTAGAAATAATGATAGCATCAGGAAGACCAATAGACTCAATAAAAACAATAGCAGAAGAAATAAATTCAAAAAAATATTTCATAGCAGGAAATGGAGCTATTATATATGATATCCAAAAAGAAAAAATAATATATGAAAAATATATACCAAGACAAAAAATAATAGAAATAGCAAAAATATGTGAAGAAAATAATATATCATATAATATTTATACAGAAAAAAATATAATAACACAAGATTTAAAATACAATGTATTATATTATTATAAAGAAAATTTAAAAAAAGACGCAAACAAAATAACATCAATAATAAAAGTAGATAGCATATTAGAATATGTAAAAAATGAACCAAATATAAAATGTCTAAAAATAACTGTATGTGATGAAAACCAAACAATATTCAAATCAATAGTAAGAAGATTAAGAGCAATTGAAAATATAGATGTAATGGATGTTTCACACATGTCAAGAAAAGTATTCAAACAAGGAACAGAAGACATAGAAATAGGATATTTTTATACAGAAATATCATCAACACAAGTAAACAAATGGCAAGCAATAAAATATTTACTACCAATACTACAAATAAAACCAGAAGAAGTAATAGGAATAGGAGACAACATAAATGACAAGGAAATGATAGAAAATGCAGGATTAGGAGTATGTATGGGACAAAGTACACCAGTTATAAAAGAAATATCAGATGAAATAACAGATTCAAATACAGAAGAAGGAGTAGCAAATGTTTTAGAAAAAATATTTTTACAAAGCAACTAACAAAAAATAGAAAATAGCAAATAAAATTGCGAGAAATAAAATTTGTAAAAAATAAAAATTACAAAAATATTACAAAAATATTACAAGTTTATGAAATTTTTGTAATGAAATACAAAATTATTGATTTTAATGTAGTAATGAGTTACAATATAAAAGAGTAAAATTGCAAAAAAATATAAAAATAAAGGGAGGAATTTGTAATGGCAACTAATCCAATGCAAAGAAAAGCAAGAAATTCATTCTTATTAGGAATGTTATTAATGTTAATAATATGTGGTTTAATAATAGCATTTTTATTTATTCAATTAAAAAACTATCAAGATAAAGAAAAGGCAGTAGTAAAAGTAAAAATAGCAGTATTAAAAGAAGATGTAAAAGCAGGACAAATAATAACATCAAGCATGTTAACCAAAAAAGATATAGACAAAACACTTATTCCAGAAAATGCAATAGGAGACGAACAAACACTAAAAAATTATTCATTACAAGACAAACAAGGAAATGAAGTATCTAGTAAAGTAGAAAACGGAGAAAATGTATTATACCTTACAAAAAACAACACAGATTACAAATTAGAAAAAGATGATTCTGGAAGTTATTATATAGAAAGAAATAATAATAAAGAATATATTCAATTAAATACAGTACCAGTAGTAGCAAAAGTATCATTAAAGAAAAATGCAGTACTTACAAGAGATACAATATCAAAGGGAAATAACACAACATCAGATGATGTAAGAAGACAAGAATACAATGTAGTAGTATTACCAACACAAATACAAACAGGAGATTATGTAGATATAAGACTAAGCTTACCAAACGGTCAAGATTACATAGTAGTAGCAAAAAAAGATGTTGAAATACCAGAAGTTGACGGAACACCATCAGAAACTACAATGTGGATGAATTTAACAGAAAATGAAATTTTATCAATGAGTAGTGCAATAGTAGATGCAGCAAAAGTACAAGGATCAAAGCTATATGCAACAACATATACAGAACCAGGAATACAAAATGCAGCAACACCAACATACACAACAAGCAAAGAAGTATTAAAACAAATTGCAGATGATCCAAATATAGTAGAACAAGCAAAAAATGAACTAGCAAACAGATATAATCAATCAGCAAGAGAAACAATAGATGCAGCTATACAAAGTAATGGAGAAAAAGCAGAAACAGGTTTAACAACAAGTGTACAAGAAAGTATAACAAAAACACAAGAAGAAAGAAAGAAATACTTAGATGCATTAGAAAGCCAACCATCAACAACTTCTTCATCTTCAACAACAACAAGCAGTAGCACAACAAAATAAACGAAAAGGAACAGTGATGAAAAATGGATATAATAGGATTTATAGGCGTATATGACAAAACGGATTTATTATTAAATATAGCCAAAATATTAACAAAAATGCAAAAAAAAGTCTTAATAGTAGACACTACATTAGAACAAAAAACTAAATATGTTGTACCAGCTATAAATCCTACAGCATCATATATTACAAATTTCGAAGACTTTGATGTTGCAATAGGGTTTGATAGCTTAGAACAAATAAAAAAATATTTTGGAATACAAGAAGGATTACAATATGACATCATATTAGTAAATGCAGACTCAGTAGAAGCAATAGAAAGTTTTGACTTAATCAACTCAAAGAAAAACTTTTTTGTAACAGGATTTGATTTATATTCACTAAAAAGAGGATTAGAAATTTTTAGTGAAATAAAACAACCAATAGTTATGACAAAAATTCTATTTTCAACAGATATGCAAAGTAGTGAAAATGAATACTTAAATTACTTAGCATCAAACTATAAAATAACATGGAATGAATTAGAAATAGTAATGTCAGTAGAAATAGAAAATATGACAGCATTTATGGAAAACCAAAAGGCACAAAAAATAAGATTTTCTAATTTAACAACACAATATAAAGAATGTTTAATTTTTATAGTACAAGAAATGCTACAACAATCTTCAGATTCAGCAATAAGAAAAATTGTAAAAATGATTGAAAGAGGAGCGTAAAAATGGCTATAATTACATTTTTAAAAGAAGAAGAAAAACCAATAGGAAAAACAATGTCAACACTTGCCATTGCTACATATATGGCAATGGAACATAATGTAAGAACACTAGTAGTTTCAACAGATTATAATCAAAAAGCTGTACAAAGATGCTTTTGGGAAGAGGAAAAACCAAAAAAAGTAAACTTTGGAATTTTTGGGCCAAACACAAAAACACTAGACTCAGAAAATGGAATGAAAGGCCTAGAAAAGATAATAAAGAGCAACAAAATAACACCAAATCTTATAACAGACTATACAAAAGTTGTCTTTAAGGAAAGACTAGAAGTTTTATTAGGAACAGAAAATGATGACCAAGAAGATTTAGCAAAAGCATATCCAGAAGTTATAGCAGCAGCTAATCAATATTACGACAGAGTACTTATTGATTTAGATGATTATGTACCAGAAAGTGCAAGAGAAACAATATTAAACATGTCAGACGTTATAGTACTAACATTACCACAAGGATTATCAAAAATAGAGGCATTTAGACAGGAAAAAGAAAAAAAAGAAAATCCATTACTAGAATCACCAAAAACAGTTCTATTAATAGGAAAATATGATAGAGCATCAAAATACAATTCAAAAAACATAACAAGATATTTAAAAGAAAAAAATCAAGTACTAACAATACCATATAATACACTATACTTTGAGTCATCAGAAGAAGGAACAGTTGCAGACTTATTTTTAAAACTAAGAAAATATGCAGACACAAACAAAGATGATGAAAATTCATTTTTTATGAGAGAAATAAAAAGAGCAACAGATAATATAGTATATAGACTTGTTAAATAAAATGTATAAAAGAAGGGAGAAAAGGCAATGACAATTACAAATATTTTACTAACTGTAGTAGTTATTATAATAGCTGGATTAGCAATATTTTACTATATAAAAAAGCAAAAAGAACAGGAAGTAGAAGCAACTGTTGTCGTTGATGACAAAACTTATACATTAGAAATGATGAAAGAATTTGTCAAAAAAAGATTGGACGAAATAACAAAAGTCAATCTTTATGATATAGGACTTTCAGAAGAAGAATTAAAAAGAAGAAAAAACAAAAAGTATGAGTTAAAAAAGGCTTTAAAAGGTTGTACATATGGAGATGTTAATGACAAAAAATATGTAAAAGAACTAATATATGATTTATTAGCAAAAGAATATGGAGTAGACGAAACAAATATATCAAAAGCAATATCTTTTGATGTACCATCACTACTAACACCACAAGACAAATTTGACATATTAATATATGTATACAAAAAAGACTTTGGATATGAAGCATTAACAGAATTAATAAAAAAATACAATTTAGCACAATTAAAATATTTAGAAGGAGAATCAAAACCTTCTTATGTAATAACAGCACAAGAAATAGAAGACATATACGAAAAAGAAAATATAACACTAACATTTGAAGACAAATTATCAGTTGTAGTACAAAGAATATATCAACACTACAAAGGATATAGTTCAATAGATGAAATACGTGACATGAATATAGATGGTATATCAGGAGGAGTATCAGGATTACCAGAAAGTTTCTTAAGTCAAGTAGCACAAACTTCAAGTGGAGACTATTTAGCGCAAGTGTCAGAACACAAAGTACCAAGAGCGTGTGATAGTATATGGATATTTTTCCAAGGTAAATCAATAAGACTAGCATTTTTATCATTTGGATCAGAATCAGAATTAAAAAGAGTATGCCAAAATATATATAAATACAATAACCCAGGACAACTATCAGACACAAATGGTTATAAAATCAATGAAATGAAAGATGGGTCTCGTGTAGTTGTTGTAAGACCAAGTTTCTCAGAAACATGGGCATTTTTCGTAAGAAAATTCGACGTTAAACGTTCAACATTAGAACAATGGTTTAAAGGAGAGCCAGGATGTGATGATTCTATAGCATTACTAAAATACTTAGTAAAAGGAGCAAGAATTATATCAATAACAGGTGAGCAAGGTTGTGGTAAAACAACAATGCTTATGGGAATGATAGAAAACATATATGAAACAATGAATATACGTGTTCAAGAAACAGCATTCGAATTACACTTAAGAAAAATATATCCAACAAGAAACATCTTAACATTTCGTGAAACAGACACAATATCTGGACAAGAAGGTTTGGACGTTCAGAAAAAAACAGATGGTTCTGTTAATATCATAGGAGAGGTTGCAACAGACCCCGTAGCATCATGGATGATACAAGCAGCACAAGTAGCATCAAAATTCACATTATTTACACACCACGCAAAAACATTTCCAAACTTAGTAACAGCATTAAGAAACTCAATGCTAAGAACAGGTGTATTTAAAAATGAAAAAACAGCAGAAGAGCAAGTTGTACAAGTATTAAACTTTGATATACACTTAAAGAAAGACTTTAAAGGAAAAAGATATGTAGAAAGAATAACAGAATGTATTCCAATAGAAAGCAGAAATGAATACACTTATGATCATAGAAAAGAAAAAACACTAGAAGGAAAATTTGACAAATTTTTTGATAATGCAACACAATACTTTACAAAAACAACAGATAAAGAATTATATCAATACAGAAACATACTAGAATATGTTGATGGAGAATATAAAATAACAAACCCAATAACAAACGAAAATATAGTAGAAATGAGAAATAATATGGACGACTCAGATAGAGAAGAATTTGACCAATTTATAGAAAAACATTGGAAAAAAGTAAAAAAAGAAAGAAAAACCATATCATAGCAGGAGGTGAAACAAGTGTCAAACCAAGCAATATTTATAATAATGGGTGTTACAGGAACCATACTTGTATTAATAACAATTATATATATAATGATGAACAAAAAAATGCAAAAGTCTGAATATAAACAATTGCAAAAACTACGTCAAGGAACAAAAGCAAACAAATTCTCAGCAGAAATACTATATCAAAAACTATATGTTACATATATGAAAATACCATTCATAAAAAGATATGTATTAAAACTAAGAAGAAGACTAGAAATTATAAACATAGATGACGAGTATAATACAAGACGTGACGCCTCAAAGGTTTTAACAAAGGCACTTGCTATATTAATACCAGTTGTTATAGTAACAATATTTATCACAAAAAACAACTATCTATTAATGTTCATATTATTACTATTTGAGTTATTTATGGTAGACATATTAATAGATGGTTCTGTAGACAAAATAGACGATAAACTATTAAAACAACAAATAACATTTTTCTCTGAAATAAGACATGCATATCATGAATTTAACATGGTAGAAGAAGCAATATACCAAGTTTCACAAGATGATGAAATGGATGTCTCAAGACAAGGAGAAAAAATTTATGAAATATTAATATCAGATGACCCAGAAACAGAGCTAGAAAAATATTACGACATAGCTCCAAACAGTTACTTAAAAGAATTTGCTGGAGTTTCATACTTAACAAAAGAATTTGGTGACAGAAAAGTAGATGGAGCATCACTATACTTGAAAAACGTAGACAATATAACACAAGAAATGCAACTAGAAATATTAAAAAGAGACAAATTAAACTATGTATTCCAAAGTTTATCAGTAATAGCAATAGTACCAGTACTATTACTAGAACCATTAAAATCATGGGCAATATCAAACTTTGGATTTGTAGAAAGTTGGTATAATGGTAAACCAGGAACAATAGTACAAATCGCAGTATTATTAATTACATTTATATCATACATATTAGTAAGAAAATTAAAAGATAATGGTTCAACAAACCAAAGAAGACAAGCACCAGAAAATCCATGGCAAGCAAAAGTATATAAAAACAAAATTTTCAAAAAAATAGTAAACTTAGTAATGCCTAAAGAAGGAACAAAAGATTATAGAAAGCTAAAACGTTTATTACAAGACGCAGCATCAAACTTAAAAATGGAGTGGGTATATGTAAACAGAATAACACTGGCAATAATAGTATTTATAGTTTCATTATTACTATTTTTATACTTACACCATATATCAATAAAATTTGTATATGAAGAGCCGACAACAGACTATGATCTGATTGGAGGAATGACAGACAAACAAAAAAAAGCAGCAATGGAACTAACAGAAGAAGACAACACATTCTTGGAAAAATTTAAAGGAAAACTAAAAACAACAAAAAAAGACATAGAAAAAGAAGTAAGAAAATCAAAATATTATACAGAAGCAACAGACCAAGAAATAACAGTTGCAGTAGACAGAATATATGATAAACTACAGACCATAAATAGTGAATATATGCAATGGTTTGAATTTTTAATGGCATTTGTATTTGCAATAGCAGGATTCATGGCACCAATTTGGTTGCTATATTTCCAAAAGAAAATGAGGCAACTAGAAATGGAAGACGAAGTAATGCAATTTGAAACAATAATATTAATGCTAATGCGTATAGAAAGAGTAAATGTTGAAATCATACTAGAATGGCTAGAAAGATATTCAAATATATTTTATGAACAAATATCAAAATGTGTAAACAACTATGAATCAGGACCATGGGAAGCACTAGAAGATTTAAAAAATGACATTACTTATGAACCTTTAATAACAATTGTAGAAAGTTTACAAGCAGCAGTTGAAAAAATACCAATTAAAGATGCATTTGATGAATTAGACTCAGAAAGAGACTACTACAGAGAAAAGAGAAAAGCATCAAACGAAAAATTAATTAGTAGAAAAGGAATGATAGGCAAAGTAATAGGATTTGCACCAATGGTATCACTATTTGTAATGTACCTAATAGTACCACTTGTATTTATAGGACTAACAAGTATGTCAAGTTCATTTGCATCTATGTCTAGCACAAAACTATAAGAGGAACAAGGCTAAGCTTAGCTCCTCTTGGGCAATTATAAGTAGAAAGGAAAGTGAAAAAATGGAGAATGCATCAAAAGCATTAATAATGGCAGGAGGAATATTAATCACAATATTAGTAGTATCGCTATTAGTGCTATTTTGGAATCAAGTATCAGATTATAAAAAAACAAGTTCAGATGCAGAAAAAGAAGCACAACTTTCAACTTTTAATGAACAATTTACACAATATGCTAGAACAGATTTAAGAGGAGTTGACCTAATATCACTTGTAAATAAAGTAATAAATTACAATAGTAAAAAAACGGGAGCAGGAGAAATAGATTATTCACAAAAAATAACATTAGTTGTTACAATAGGACAAGAATTTAGAACAAAATATGCAACAGACTCTAGTTTGGAGCTATTTAAAGATGATACTTATGAAATAACAGATAACAATAATAATCTTGTAAAAGTTATAAATAGCCAAAAAGAATTAGAAGATAAATATACATTAAAAGCATTAGATAAATTATCATCAAATTATGAAGCATTGAAAACCTACTATTATTCAACAGATGAAGAAGAAAAAATAAAAAATGGTAAATCAGTAGAAGAAGTAATAGGAAAAAGCGCAGGAGTAAATATGAACAATAACGCAGAAAAACAAAAATTCTTTAATGATATTGTTCAACATAGAGAATATGCAGAATTTAAGACAGCAAAATTTACTACAGTAGGTAACATAGAATATAATTCTAATGGTCAAATTTCAAAGATGGAATTCAAATATAAAAAATAATTGAGGTGGGTAAATGGAAAACGCATCAAAAGCATTAATAATTGCAGCAGAAGTGCTTATAGGAATAATGATTATTAGTTTAGGTGTATATTTATTTGCTACATACAGTAAAACATCAAAAGAAATATATGACAAACAATATGAACAACAAATAATACAATTCAACACAAAATATACAAATTACATAGATAAAGAAAATTTAAATATATATGATATACGAACAATAGCAAGCTACGCTAAACATGATAATGAAAGTTTATCAGAATTAGATAGAAATTCAGAAGAACAAAGAGTATCTGTTAGGTTTTATGGAAACAGCACAGATCTTGCTGATGAAACAGATGAAGCATGGGACAACAGAGTAAAAACAGACTTAAACAGAATTCAAGGCAATAATACAGAACTTCCAAAATATGAATGTAAAATAAAAAAATACAATGAAGAAGGAAGAATAACATCAATCGAAATAAAAAGTATAAATTAGAAAAAAAAGAGTTACAAAAAAGTTGCAAAAAAAGTTGAATAATGTTATAATAGATAAGGAGAATCATGAAAAAGTTTTTTATATTTTTAATTATACTATTACTAATAATATGCACAATTTGTTATACATATTTAGTATACCAAGCAAAATATAATAATGCTAAACAAATAAATGCAGCATTTCAAAAATATTATAACAAAAAAATATATGGTGCAGATTTAGCAACAGCAATAAATAAAGCAATAGATTATAATACAAAAAACGGGATAGAAAAAAATAAAGACTCACTATTTATAGAAAATGAAACAAACTCAATAAAAATAAATATAAAAATGATTGATAAAGACAATACATATCCAATGGAAAAAATAGCAGCATCAGGAATAGAAAACTTTATTGATTATTATAATAAAATACAATTTGAATGTACAGACATTCAATATCATACAAATACAAATATGGTAAAAAGTTTGTTATTTGAACAAATAACAACATAATAAGATGTTATTAAAATTACTATAAAATAATATATAGTAACCAAAAGATAAAAAAGAAAATACAAAGGAGGTAATTTATATGGAGAACGCTTCAAAAGCATTAATTATTGCAGGAGCAATTTTATTAGCAATTCTATTAATTTCATTAGGTATTATGATATTTAACCAAGCACAAGACACTGTAACAAACAGTGGAATGACAGAGGCAGAATTAACATCATTTAACAACAAATTTGTAAAATATGAGGGTAAGCAAAAAGGAACAATGGTAAAATCTATGATGCAAGAAGTAAAATCAAATAATGCTAACTCTTCAGATGGACATGATATAATTGTGAAAGTAAAAGCAACTGCAAGTGGTTCAGCAACAGAAACTACAGATACAAAAGATATTGATACAAAACACACATACACAGTATCAATGGTATATGATAGCACTACTAACAGAATTACTGAAATAAATGTAGAATATTAAAAAATACAAAAGAGGTGATATAATTGGAAAATGCGGCAGAAGCACTAAAAATGGCAGGTGGAGTATTACTATTTTTAATAGCACTTTCAGTAAGTATCATCTCTTTTAGCCATGTAAGACAAGCTGCAGATACTATCTTAGAATACAAAGATAGAGAAACAGAATATATAGATAGTGACTACTATTATCAAGTAGGCATAAACGAATCAGAAAGAGAAGTTGGACTAGAAACAATATTACCAACAGTATCAAGAGTATACACAGAAAACTACAAAATTATATTTGAAGGCTTAAATAACCCTATTTATACAGTCACAAAATCCAGAGAAGAAAGATTTTGCTTAGACGGAGAATTTGACAATGACATAAAAGGTTCTGGAACAGCAAAAGAACAATCATTTTTACAAGCTGTTGTTTATGGACAAAAAGATACAATATTTAATGACAATTACGCAAACAAAATAAGGCTACCAGGAACATCATTATATACACAACTAAAGCAAGCATTAGACGGAGGCAAAAAAATAATGGAATATGGTGGTAGATACTACCAAGACGACGAAAAAACATCTAGTGCAAGTGGTACAGGAGATAACGATAATTCAAATGATGAAGATGAACCAGAAACAAACAAAACAAGAAAAAGAGTTATAACATATAGAATACTATAAATAAAAGGAGGAAACAAAAATGGGAGATTCTTTAGGTACAGTAATTGTAATAGCAATTGCAGCAATACTAATGTTTGTATTTCCAGTAATGACAATGGCAGACAGAACAGACGATGTATCACAACTAACAGTACAAACTGAAACAACAGAATTTGTAGACGAAATAAGAACAACAGGAAAAATAACACCAGAAAAATATGATCAATTTGTACAATCTATAACATCAACAGGAAACCTATATGATGTAGATATAGAAGTAAAAGTATTAGATGAAAACCCAGGTAAAAAAAGTGTTCAAGTTCAAAGAGATAAGTTAGGTGAAAATTATTATTTTGAAGTCTTCAATTCTCAAGTTATGGAAAAAATAGATGCAAATCAACCATACTTATTAAAAGAAGGAGACATTGTTGCAGTAAAAGTTAAAAACTCAACACAAACACTATCTCAACAATTTAAAAATTTCTTCTATACAGTATTGGGAAATGATACATACACAATAGCAGCAGACCACGGAGGAATTGTAACAGCAACAGGAAAACAATAAAATATTTTTTCGATAGCTTGTAATATTATAATGTTGCAAGCTATTAATTATATACATAAGTAAAACAAAGGAGAAATATTGAGTTTGTCCTTTAGGAAGGAAAGAAAACAAGTATGAAATTACAAAACTTAGCAATAATATTTATAATAATAATATTACCAATTTCATTAGTGTTAGCAGAATATACACAATCAAGAGTACAAACATTAAACCTACAACTATCTTATGACACAAGACTATACAATGCAACGTATGACGCAATAAAAGCATTCCAACTAAACACATTAAACAGTGACACATCAAACCAATCAAACTCAAAAATACGTGATTTGCAAGCAGCAGTAAACAGTTTCTTTTATTCAATGCAAACAAACTTTAGTATGAATGGATATGATAAAGACACATTACAAACACACGTACCAGCGCTAGTATTCACACTATATGATGGATATTATATCTACTCACCATACAAAAACACACTAGACCAAGAAACAATAAACAAACTAAAAACAGGAAAAGGAGAAGCAAACGAATATGTATATGATTTAAAACCATATGTATATTATAGTTGCAGGTACAAAAAAGGAAGTAGTACAGATGTAGTAATAACATATTCACTAGACAGTTATATAACAATAAAAGGATATGTTGACGGAAACTATTGGAACGAAAAAGGATATTTATTATCAAGTGTAAGTGGAAACATAAACTATAGAGGAATAAATATAAACACAGAAAACAATATATACGAAAATGTTGTAATAGATGGAGAAATAAACAAGCTACCATGTAGAAAAGTAAACGGAGTAAAATATTATGCAAAAGATGGAAAAGTATACACTGTAACAAACGGAAAAAAAGAATTACAATCAAATAAAACACCAAACTTTGTAACACAAAATGACAATGCCGTACAATACTATAAGGAAGCACTGGAACTAAAAAATAAAATAATAAATTCATCATTAATAAGTTTAAAAGCAAGCAATGCAGTAGATGAAAACGGAAACCCAATAACATCTTATGACTACACAAACGAAGGATTTTTTGATTATGACATATTCAAAGAATTAAACAACACAAACTACAGCAGAGACACACAAATAGAAGACGCAAACTCAAACTTTAATGCACATAAATTACAAGTAATAAAACGCTCAGTAATAAGAAATCTTTCATCAGCAATAACAGAATTCAATAAAATATCAAATTATACAACAACATTTGAAATGCCAAAATTACAAGATACAGACTGGGAAAAAATAACAGCAAATGTAGGAATGATAAGTTTCTTACAAGGACTAAACATAGGTGGAAAAACATACAATGGATATACAATTGTAACAAACAACAAAAACAAAGAATTTGTATCAGAAGAATCAATATACATAGAAAACAACACAAACACATATCACAGAGCAACAGACTTAGACCTACGAGGCACAAGTAATGCAACAGGATATTTTAATATAGACTATGAAAGAAGAACAGGAGAAATATTACAAACAGTAGGAGGAGCAACAGCACAAGTAACAGGATATTATAACCCAAGAGAACCAGCAACAGGATGTTACCAAAGTATTGTAAGGCAAGAAAATATATATCAAGGAGAATTAAAAAATTGGTTAGCAGAATCAGGCAATGAAAATCTAAAAAAAGCATATTATACAGCACTAGCAAGAGAAAGATATGGATTATACAGAATGGAAAATCCAAATGACCAATAAAATATAATAATTATAAAGACAAAATATAAAAACAAAAATATAAAATAAAAAATAGAAAATATAAAGCACAAATATAAAAACAATAAAAGAAAAATTAAAACAGCATAAATATTAATAAAAATTTAGGTATGAGATTTTTTAAAATAGGAATAATATAATCAGGTGATTATATGAAAAAAATTATAAAAATCGGAATACCTATTTTTATTTTAATAATAGTATATATATATGTATTAATGATAGAATCAATTCCAAATAACATAACAATATTTCAAGGCGAAAACATACAAATAAAGCAACTATGGGGAATAGGTTTAAACAAACAAAATAATGAAGAAATAGTAGAAGCATCATCAAACAAAAATAAAAACACAATAAACCAAGTAAACACTGAAAAAATAAAAATCAGCTTACTAGATAAAATAAACATAAAAAATGTAAATATAGATATTTTACCAAAAACAAAAGTAATACCAGTAGGAAGCGTAGCAGGAGTAAAACTATACACAAATGGAGTATTAGTTGTAGGAATGTCAGAAATAGAAGGAGAAGACAACAAAATATATAAGCCTTATGAAGAAACAGGAATAAAAGAAGGAGACACAATAATAAGTATAAACCAAACAAAAATAAACACAACAGATGATTTAATAAAAGAAGTAAACAATTCAAAAGGAGAAAAAATAAAAGTAAAATATGTACATGACGAAAAAACACTAGAATGCAGTATAAAACCAGTAAAAACAAGAAAAGAAAATTACAAAATAGGACTTTGGGTCAGAGACAGTGCAGCAGGAGTAGGAACAGTCACATTTTACAACCCAGAAACAAATGAATTTGCAGCATTAGGACACGGAATATTAGACATAGACACAGAAAAACTAATAAATATATCATCAGGAGAATTTGTAACAACAAACATATTAAAAATAGAAAAAGGAGAAAAAGGAAATCCAGGACGAATACAAGGAACATTAGAAAAACAAAAAGAAATAGGAAAAATAAAACAAAATACAGGATTTGGAATATATGGTCAAGTAGAAGACATATCATCATTAAATATAGACAAATCAAAAGAAATGGAAGTAGCATTAAGAAATGAAATACAAACAGGAAAAGCAGAAATATTATGCAGTTTAGAAAACGGAAAAATAGACAAATATGAAATAGAAATAAAGAAAATATATAAAGACAATAATTATGACAACAAAAGTATGAGAATAAAAATAACAGATGAAAGATTAATAGAAAAAACAGGAGGAATTATACAAGGAATGAGTGGATCACCAATAATACAAAATGGAAAATTTTTAGGGGCAGTTACACATGTAATAGTAAATGAACCGCTAGAAGGATATGCAGTTTTTGGAGATATAATGATCAAGCAAATGCACAAAACAAGTAATTAAATCACAAAAAGAAAGTTTGATTTATTATATTATTAAATCAAACTTTCTTTAAAAATCAAATCTCTAAAAGCATAGGACCAATCTCTGTAACAGTGCCAGCACCCAAAGTCAATATAATATCATTTTCTTTTACATTTTCTTTTACATAAGAAACACAGTTTTCAAAATCAGAAATATACAAAGCATGTTTACCCAAAAGATTAATTTTATCAACTAAATCTTGAGAACTAATATTAAAAACATTTGACTCCCTTGCAGCATATATATCCAAAACAATAACATGGTCAAAATTAGTAAGAGCATTTGCAAAATCATCTAACAAATTTTTTGTTCTACTATAAGTGTGAGGTTGAAAAACAACCCAAGACTCATTATATTTCTTATTTTTTAAAGAATTTGCCGTAGCAACAATTTCTGTTGGATGATGACCATAATCATCAAAAACACGAGCACCATTTACAATACCCTTAAACTCAAATCTTCTATGAGCACCTGTAAACTTAGAAAGTGCAGACTTAATAGAATCTTTACTAATACCATAAAAATCACACAAAGCAATACAAGCCAAAGCATTTAAAACATTATGCCTACCAGGAACACATAAAGAAATATTTTCAAAAAACTCACCTAATTTATAAACATCAAAAGTAGGGAAGCCATCATCATTAAAAACAATATTATCAGCATAAAAATCAGCTTCTTTATTTAAAATGCTATAAGATATTTTTTTAGCATCAGTATATTTATATAAATCTAAACAATTCTTATCATCACCATTAACAACCAAAAGGCCATCACTAGGAAGCAATTTAGTATACTTAATAAAAGCATTTTTAATATTTTCAAAAGTTTTAAAATAATCTAAATGATCATTATCAATATTTAAAATAACTTCTGCTTTAGGACTAAATTTTAAAAAGCTTTCTACATATTCACAAGCTTCAATTATAAAATGTTCACTATTACCAATTCTATAATTACCATCTAATTGTTTTAAATAAGCCCCAACTTGAATACTAGGATCTTTAACAGCTTCTATAAAACATAAAGAAATCATAGAAGTAGTAGTAGTCTTTCCGTGAGTACCAGATATACAAATTGTATCTGTAAAACAACGGGTAATTTCACCTAAAAAGTCAGCCCTTTCCATTGTAGGAATACCACTAAGATGAGCAGCTTGCATTTCAGGATCTTCATTTTTAATAGCAGCAGAATAAACAACAAGGTCAGAACTATTTACATCATCAATATTATGACCAATAGTTACTTTAATACCTAATTCATTTAATTTATTGGTTGTTTCAGATTGACATCTATCAGAACCAGTAACATGAAATCCCCAATTTTTCAATATTGCAGCAATTCCACTCATACTAACCCCACCAATACCTATCATGTGTATATTTTTATATTTTTTTAAATTATTAATTTCTGGCATTTTAATTATATTCCCCTTTCTAAAAGCATGAACTAAAGTTGAAAAAACGTAAAATTTCAACAATATGCTATCTATTATAACAGATAAATTATATACTTTTATATGCTAAAATTCAAGCCATTTTGTCAATTTTCTACAATAACTTGCAAGATAAGTAATAAAAATTAAAAGAAAATCATATTAAATTATATTAACTTTAATAGCAAATATTCCAAAAATAAGAAATTGAAAAAAATAAATTTAATAAAAAACAAAAAAATTGTAAAAAAAAGAAGGATTATTAAAATTTATATAGAATATTATAAATGTACATATGAATAAATGAATGTACAAAATTTATACTTTAGGAAAGGGCGGTGCACGCAAAATGGAAATAACAGACGTACGTTTAAGAAAAGTAAATTCTGAAAACAGAATGAGAGCAGTTGCTTCTGTTACTTTTGATAACGAATTCGCAGTTCACGATATCAAAGTTATCGAAAGCCAAAATGGATTATTCATAGCTATGCCTAGCAGAAAAACTCCAAACGGAGAATTCAAAGATATAGCTCATCCAATCAATCCAGAAACAAGAGAGAAAATTCAAAAAGCAATCTTAGATGCTTATGAAAACTCTGATGACGCTACAACAACAGAAGGTTCAGCTGAATAATAATAAAAATAGAACCAAGAAAAAATCCGTATCTTAAAGAAACGGATTTTTTCTTTTTATAATAAGATAAAATAAAAGCAGATTTATAAATATTAAATAAATTATTTATAAATCCACAATATATCAATTATATTATATATTTAACATAAAAAATATTAAATCCACTCCTTATATTTTTTAATATAAATTCTTTTAGCAAATAAAGCAACAATACAATAAAGAATAGGAACAACAATAATAATACTCAAAAATTTAAAAGGAATAGCAACTAGTCCAATCATATTTCCCAAAAAAGTATAAGGAATAACAATAGCAATAATACTCAACAAAATTGAAGAAAAATAAACAACTTTATTAGCATTACTCTGTACAAAAGGAACCTTAGCAGTTCTAATAACATGCATACCAATCAAATTAGAAACTACACCATAAGAAAACCAAACAGTTTGAAAAGTAGCTGCATCTCTAATACCAAAAATAAACCACATAGAAGCAAAAACAATCATATCAAAACAAGAGCTAAGAGGACCCATAAAAAGCATAAAATGTTTCAAACTATTAATATCCCATTTTCTAGGCTTTTTCAAATATTCCTCATCAACATTATCAAAAGGCAAAGTCAATTGACCAAAATCATATAAAAGACTCTGGAATAACAATTGAATAGGTGTTATAGGCAAAAAAGGAAACAAAATACTAGCAATAATAACTGAAGAAACTTCACCAAAATTAAAGCTAACAGCCATTTTAATGTACTTCAATAGATTTGCAAAAGTACGTCTACCTTCACGAACACCATCTAGTAAAACATGCAAATCCTTTTCCAATAAAATAATATCAGCAGATTCCTTAGCAACATCAACAGCAGTATCAACAGAAATACCAACATCAGAATTACTTAAAGAAGGACTATCATTAATACCATCACCCATATAACCTACAACATTTCCATTTTCCTTCAAAAGTCTAACAATTCTAGCCTTTTGAATAGGAGAAAGTTTAGCAAAAATACTTGTTCTTCTCAAAATTCTCAAAACAGCCATATCTGTCAATTTATCTAAATCACTACCTAAAACTATATTTTTAGACTTTATACCAACTTTACTACAAATACACTTAGTAACTTCTGCATTATCACCAGTCAAAACAATAACACGAATACCAGCCTTATTCAACTTTTCAATAGAAGATTTTGCACTTTCTTTAGGAGGATCCAAAAATCCTATAAATCCAATTAAAACCATATTTTTTTCAAGACTAACATCAAAATTCTCAACATTATCAATATCATTTTTTTGGCAAACAGCAATAACACGCAAGCCATCTTCATTCATCTTTTTACTAATACGCTTTATATTATCTTTAATTTCTTTTGTAATAGGATAAACCTGACCTTTATAATCAACAAGAGAACAAATATTTAAAATCTCTTCCACAGCCCCCTTGGTAATCATCTGTTTCTTTTCATTATCTTGCTCAGGATTAGAAACAATAACAGAAAGGCGTCTACGAGAAAAATCAAAAGGAATCTCATCAATCTTTTTATATCCACTAGTCACATTAGCCATATCATGTTCTAATCCACGCTTAACAACAGCCTCATCAATATTACCCCTTAAGCCAGTTTGAAAATATGAATTCAAAAAAGCATGTTTCAAAACACGTAAATCTTCATCACCTTTTATATCCAAATATTTTTCCAAAACAATTTTATCCTCTGTCAAAGTTCCAGTTTTATCAGTACACAAAATATTCATAGCACCAAAGCTCTGTATAGAATCCAAAGACTTTACAATAGTCTTTTTCTTAGACATTCTTACAGCACCTTTCGAAAGACTAGATGACAAAATAACAGGAAGAAGTAAAGGAGTAATACCTATAGCAATAGCAACAGCAAAAGTAAAAGCTTCAATCAAATCATGTTTCCAAAAATTCAACAAAAACACAATAGGAATTAAAACAATCATAAAACGAATCAACAATTTACTAATACTTTCAATTCCTTTTTGAAAAGAAGTTTTAGGCTTTGCACTAATATTACGAGCAATTTTAGAAAAGTATGTTGAATCAGCAGTTTTAATAACAACTCCTTTAGCAACACCACTTATAACACTTGTTCCCATAAAACAAATAGTATCTAAATCTGTAATACTTTCAATATCATCATAAGATATCTCAGAAATAATATTTTTCTTAACAGCATCTGACTCACCTGTTAAAGAAGACTGACCAACATATAAATCCTTTCCTTCAATAATTCTTAAATCAGCAGGAATCATACTACCAGCAGAAAGAGAAACAATATCACCTAAAACAACTTGATTAATAGGAATTTGCAACTCTTTTCCATTTCTTATAACAGTAGTTGATGTAGCAACAAGCTCTTTTAATTTTTCAGCAGCCTTATTAGAACGAAACTCCTCAATAAAATCTAATAAAGTACTCACTATAACAAGTACTAAAATCACAATAATATTAGCATAGCTAGGAGTTTCAGGCAAAATAATATCAGTATAAATTAAAACTAAGCTAATACCCATCAAAATACTATTAAAAGGACTAAAAAGACTACCAAAAAAGTAGTTATACCATTTTTTTGGTTTAGCCTGACTAACTTCATTAAGGCCATATTTTTCAAGAGAAGAAGCGGCTTGTTCTTCACTCAGTCCATTCTCACTAATGTGATATTCTTTAAAAAAATCCTCCTTTGATAATGTACATTCTTTTCCATAAAGTTTTTGAATATTCAAATCTTCTTTTGGTTGTGCCAAAATAATCATCTCCGTTTCTTTTGTTTTTTCTTTATGTATTATAGCACAAATATTTATAAAAATTACAAAAACAATAAAAAATGTTAAATTTTTTATATATAACTAAAAAGCAACTATATAGATACAAGAAACCTTGAATTTATATAGTTACTTTTATATTACAAAAAAGTTATATTAGTAAAAAAATAAGTGATAAGTAATATTTAGTAAATAGCATAGAACTTTACTTAACACAAAATATTTTTATATAAGTATATTTTTAAGTATTAAACTTAAATAAAAGTATATAATTCATTTTATACCATATACCAACAAAAAATGCAATATGCTTTTTTTACATTTTTTAAGAAATTAAAACATAAAAACCTCAAAATTACTGAAAAATAGTATTTTTTTAGCTTTTTTATTTTTTTATTAAGTTTAATACTTAATAAAAAAATAAAGGAGGAAAAGTACAAATGCTAAGAAAAAAAGGAAAAACAAAAGGAATAACGTTAATAGCATTAGTAATAACAGTGGTAGTATTACTTATACTAGCAGGGATAACAATTAATGCATTAGCAGGAGACAACCGGACTATTAAAAAGAGCAACAGAAGCAAAAGAAAAAACTATTATAGCAGAAAAAGTAAAAGAAGCAAAAATGGCACTAATGGAAGTAATAGCAGAAAATAATGGAGACAGGGAAAAGGTAACAGTAAGTAAAACTTTAGAAGTAATAAAAAAGAACTATAGTAGTAAAAAAGAAAAAGATTCAATAATAGGAGAGGCATTAGGAGATGAAGATGACAAATTTCCAGGAGACATAACATACAAAAAGCCAGCGTCAAAAATATCCAAAGACATAATAGTGACAGTAGATAGTAACTTAAATGTATCAGGATATGTAGAAGAACCAGATGAGGATGAAAATATTCCAAAAGAAGATATACCCAAAAGTGAATATACAGCTACAGAAGATGTATATTACTATGAACCAGATTTAAGTAAATTTAGTCCAGAAGCTACATATTATGTAACTTATGATGAAAATGGACAGAATGAAACAATATATGGAAGAATAGATAGAGTGGAAAAACCAACAACAGGGTGGCATAATTATGGAAAGAAATTATGGGCGAATGTAGTAACAGTAACAGAAAGTGATGTAACATACTGGACATGGGTACCGAGATACAAATATGGAATAGAAGGAAATAGTTCAAAAGTATATTTTGTAGATTTGAATGGAAAATGTAAAAAGAAAATAGATGATGTAGACCAAGAAATAGATGTAAGTGGATATGAATTACCAGAAAGTTTTAAATTTGGAGGAACAGATTTAAAAGGATATTGGGTAAGCAAATATGAAGTGCAGTTTTCAGAAAAGAGTGGATTGGAACAGCTACGAACAAAGGTAAATGGAGGAAATCTAGAAATAGGAACAACAAATCCAAGTGGATTATATACGATATATGTGAATGGAGTAAAAAGTGTTGAACATCAAAGTTTAGATACTGCGTATAGTATGAAAGGACTAAAATCATCAAAAATATATGATATATGTGTATATAGTGAAACAAATAACAGGATGGTAGGAAGAGAAAAGAAAATGGTAAAAAATGTTATAAAAGTAGACACTAGTGGATTTGAAAAGACAAAAACATATTATGTAACATATAACCAAAATGGCAAAGAAAATATAGCAGGAAGAATGGATAAAATATCAGAGCCAATAGGATGGTATGATTATCAAAAACAAATTTGGGCAAATGTGGTAACAATAAATGGAGATAATGTAACATATTGGACATATATACCAAGGTATGAATATGATGTAGATGGGATATATGAAGCAACAACATTATCAAAAGTAAGATTTATAGATACCACACAAACAACAGCAGATAATGGATTTACAATACCAGAAAGTTTTAAATTTAATGGGCAAGAAATACCAGGATATTGGGTAAGCAAATATGAAGTACAATTGAGTGAAACATCTGGAATAGAACAAATAAAGGTACAACAAAATGGTTCAGAAGAACAAATAACAACAACAGCTCCAAGTGGTAAATATACAATATATGTAAATGGAGAGAAAAAAGAAACAGGAATAACATTACCATATTCATTAAGTAACATAAAAGAAAAAGATGATTATGAAATTTGTTTATACAGTGAAGAAAGTAATAAAATGATAGGAACTAAAAATAGGTCAGATGTATCAAAAGAAATAATACAAAATGTAATAAAGGTTGACGCAAGTGGCTTCAATCCAGATTGCACATATTATGTAACTTATGATGAAAATGGAGAAAATGAACAAATAGGTGAAAAAATTCAGCTAGATGCACAAGGTAATTTAACAAATATACCAGATAAATGGTATGACTATGAAAATAAAAAATGGGCAAATTTAGTAACAAAAGGAACAGATGCAAGTGGAAATGAATTGACTTCATATTGGACATATATACCAAGGTATGAATGTAATGTAGATGATTTATATTCAACAGTTACAGGAAAATCAAAAGTAAAATTTATACCAAAGACACAAACAACAGCAGATGCAGGATTTATAATACCAGAAAGTTTTAAATTTAATGGACAAGATTTAGCAGGATACTGGGTAAGCAAATATGAAGTTCAAGGAACAATAGATTAAACTAAAAAATGAAAAACAAAGTTAAAGAATATTGATAGGTTATATAAAATGTTTAAATGTAAATTTTATATAACTTAGCAAAAAAATAAAGACTTTGAATATTTTTAGAATAAATATTTTAGGAGGAAAAAGAGATGAATATAAAAAAACAAAAAATAATAATGGTGATTATAGCTATATTATCAATAATAGTAATGCCAAATATGTCACAAGCAGGATTACAAGCAAATAAAGGAGGAACAAGATTAACAAATATAACATCAAATAATTTTTTTATAGCAATAAGAAAAATGGAAACACAGTATGGTACACTAGGAAAAAATGCAATTTTAGATACAACAACATATTTGGATTCTACAAAAAATGGAATTGATAGTCATATGATATTAAACACAGAATTTGGAACAATAGGTATTTTAGCATATTCAGAATATGGTAATAAACCTAATAGCACAGATAATAGTACAACAAAAAATGAATCAGGTGTATATAATTTAATAAATGGATATAAAGCGGTTTCAGGAATATTTTCAAGTACAAATAATTATACAAATATTATAGGGAATGCAGATTCTAGATATTATAACAAATATGCTTATAGTACTTCAATAGCAGGAGATGGAATGGGAATATTTGGACAAAGTGCAACATATCCAACGGCTCAGTATCCAACTTTTATTAGAAAAGGAATTTTTGGAGCAGATAGTGACAATTGGGGTGGATATGGAAGTGGAGTTGGTTGTGGTTCATCCAATATAAGCACTTATGCGGTAGTAGTATGTGGAACAGATATATAATTATGGTTGTAAATATAATAAATTATAAAATAACATAGGTTTAACTAAAAACTAATCATGACTTATAAACTCATGACTAGTTTTTAGTTATAACCTCAATAGCATCAAATCTTAAGAAGAAATAAGACACTCTAAAATTTGCACAGCATTAGAAGCAGCACCCTTTCTAAGATTATCAGAAACAACCCAAAGATTAAGACCAAACCTAACACTAAAATCACGACGAATCCTACCAACCAAAACATCATCAGTACCATCAGCCTTAGAAGCAATAGGATAATAATTTTTAGAAGGATCATCAATAACTAAAACACCAGGAGAATTTTGCAACAACTGTTTAACATCAAAAACATCAAAATCCCTTTCAAATTCAACATTAATACACTCAGAATGACAATTCTTAACAGGAACACGAACAGCAGTAGCAGTAACAGGAAGAAAAGGTTTATTCAAAATTTTTCTAGTCTCATTAATCAACTTATACTCCTCCTTAGTATAGCCATCATCCAAAAAAGAATCAATATGAGGCAAACAATTATTAACAATAGGATAAGGAAATTTTTTAGTAGGCTCACCCTTCAAACCATTTTCCAAATCCAACACACCCTGTCTACCAGCACCAGAAACAGCCTGATATGTAGAATAAACAACACGCTTAATACCATATTTTAGATCAAGAGGCTTCAAAGCAACAACAGCCTGAATAGTAGAGCAATTAGGATTAGCAATAATACCAACATTTTCTCTAATTTTTTCAGGATTAACTTCAGGAACAACAAGAGGAACATCTTTATTCATACGAAAAACACTACTATTATCAATTACAACACAACCTTTAGAAACAGCAATAGGAGCAAACTTTTTAGAAACATCACCACCAGCACAAAAAATAGCAAAATCAAAATGATAATCAAAAGAAGTTTCTGTCAACTCACAAATTATATAATTCTGACCTAAAAAAGAAAGTCTAGAACCAGCAGACTTACTAGAAGAAAACAAAGTATACTCACAATTACTAAAATTTTTTTCCTCCAAAACCTTTAAAACAGTTCTACCAACAATACCAGTACTACCAACAACAGCAACTTTAAACTTATTATTAGACATAAAACCAACCCTTCCTAATTATACTAAAAGACATATAGACTAAAAAATCTAAAAATTAAAAAGTAAAAAATATAAACAAAAAATAAATATTTATAAATAATATTCATAAAAAAATAATAATGTTACAAAAAAGTCGTTCGAAAAATGTGAAAAATTGCACAAAACTCCTTTGACTTTTGTGCATAAATATATAATCACAAAAATAAAGATTTTATATATAGATATAAGCTAAATAATTTAAAACATAGAAAAAAATTAAGAAAAAGTTAAAATAAACAAAATTTCCATGAAATAGTTGCATAAATTTGACAAACATAGTATAATAAAAAAAGAGTAAAATAAGATATAAATAAGAGAAAAAAAGGCAAACAAGTAAAAATTGTAAAGCCTTAAGAAAGGAATGTGAAAAAAGATGGAGTATCTATATATACTTAGAGAAGCATTAGTTTGGATAGTAACTATATTTTGGTTATATCAATTATTAATCAGTTTATGTTCTCTTATAAAAATAAAAGATAAACCACTAAAAGTAAAAAAAGACCACAAATTTATGGCAATAATACCAGCACACAACGAAGAAGCGGTAGTAGGAAATTTAATAGAAAGTCTAAAAAATCAAAATTACAACAAAGACTTATATGATATATATGTAATAGCAGACAACTGCACAGACAACACAGCAAGAGTAGCAAAAAAAGCAGGAGCAATAGTATATGAAAGATTTGACAACACCAAAAAAACAAAAGGATATGCATTAGACTGGTTTTTACAACAAAAAATCCAAGAAAATGCAGACTATGACGCAGTATGTATATTTGACGCAGACAATATAGTAGACAAAAACTTCATAAAAAATATGAATAAAAAACTATGCCAAGGAGAAGATGTAGTACAAGGATACAGAGATATAAAAAATCCAACAGACAGCTGGGTAACAGCAGGATACGCAATATTCTATTGGACAATGCACAGATTTTATCATTTAGCAAGATATAATATAGGTTTATCACCACTACTAAACGGAACAGGATTCATGGTAAGATTTGATATATTAAAACCAAATGGATGGAAAACAGTAACACTAACAGAAGATATAGAATTTTCTTTACAAAGAATAATAAAAGGAAAAAGACTAGGATGGGCAACAGATGCAATAGTATATGACGAACAACCAGTAGGATTTAAACAAAGCTGGTCACAAAGAAGCAGATGGACTGTAGGACACATGCAATGTATACAAGAATATACAAAAAAATTAGCAGTAGCAGTAAAAGAAAACAAATCATTAGTAAATATAGACGGATTCTTATATATAATAGGAAGCATACCAGTATTTATCATAACACTAATATTATTAGCAACAAATTTTATAATGTATGCAGCAAACGGAGTAACACAAACAGAACTAATATTTAATATATTAAGATATATAGTACCAACATTCATATTACCAATATTTACAGGAATGTTTGTAATGTGGTTAGACAAAAGACCAATAAAACCAATGCTAAAAGGACTATTATGTTATCCGCTATTTATGGGATCATGGTTATTAATAAACTTCAAATGCCTATTCAAAAGAGATCTAACATGGGAAAAAATAAACCATGTACGCAATATAAAAATAGGAGAAGTATCTCAAACAGAACAAGTAGAAACAGAAAAAGAATTGATATAACTATCAATTCTTTTATAAAATAGAAAACAAAATATAATTTTTATAAAACATAAAATAAATGTATAAAATTAATAGTCAATATATAAAGAAAAAAGGAATGTGAAAAAAATGAAAGACAAATTAAAAAAAATAAAAATAAAACATATACATATAGCAATAATAATAATAGGAATAATATTCATAAGCATACCAGCAATTCATGCAAATCTATGGTTTGACGAAAGCTACTCTGTAGCAATATCAAACAATCACACATTTAGTGAAATATGGTCAATAGGAGGACATGATGTACACCCAGTATTCTATTATTGGATGTTAAAAATTGTATCAATAATATTTGGAAATAGCATAATAAGTTATAGAATATTTTCAGTAATATCAATAGCATTACTAGGAATATTAGGATACACACATATAAGAAAAGACTTTGGAGAAAAAGCAGGAGCAATATTCTCACTATTAACATACACACTACCAGCAAATATAGTATATGCAAGTGAAATACGTATGTATGGATGGGCAATGCTATTTGTAATGATTATGGCAATATATGCATACAGAATATATTCAAACAAAAAAGTTTTAAAAGAAAATAAACTAGAAAAAAAAGACATAAAAAATTGGGCTATATTTGGAACATTTAGTCTAATATCAGCATACACACACTATTATGGACTAATGGCAGCAGGAATAACAAATATAATATTATTTATATGGATATTAAAAGACTCAATAAAACAAAAAAAATTTACTATAAACTTAAAAGCATTTACAATACAAGCAGTAATTGAAATTATATTATACATACCATGGGTACTATCACTACTATTACAAATGTCACAAGTATCAAACGGATTCTGGATTGGAGTAAAATTTCCAGACACGCTAATAGAAATGTTTACATTTCAATTTACAGGAAACTTAGAAGGTACACACCATATAAATAATTGGATAGCAGGAATATATGGAATAATATTCTGTATATACATTATATATTGTGTAATAAAAAACAAAAAGGCAACAAACAAACAAAAATTAGAACCAGCAAAATTATCAATAATAATATATGGCTTAGTAATACTAGGAGCCATAGCAGTATCAATAGTTATACAAAGACCAATAATTTATGCAAGATATTTATTAGTTGTAACAGGTTTACTAATATTTACATTTGCATATATAATGGCAAAAATAGGAAGCAAAAAAGGAAATATAGCAATAATAATATTAACAACAATAATAGCAACAACTGTAAACATAAACTTAGCACAAATAAACTATGACAAATCAAACCAAGAACCAATAAAATATCTACAAGAAAATATACAAGAAGGAGACATAATGGTATATGGAAACGAAGGAAGTGGATTTGTAATATCAGCAGTTTTCCCAGAATACATGCAATACTTTTATGACCAACAACATTGGGGAGTAGAAGAAGCATATAAAGCGTATGGACCCAATATGCAAACAGTATATGACCTAAGTTTCTTAGAAAATTACAAAGGCAGAATATGGTTTATAAACGCAGGAGAATATTTTTTACTAGAAGAAGCACAATCAAAATATGAAGGAATAAAAGTTATAAAACAAGCAAAATTTGATGTAAAATACCAAAAATACAGATACAGTTTCGCACTAGTAGAAAAAGAATAAAAAAGCTAAAAGCAATTACAACCAACAAATAAAAATATAAATAACAAAAATAAAGGAAAAATACAAATAAAAAAAGCATTCAAAATAAAATAAAGAAAGGAGAGTATGATATATTTTAAGAAATTACATATATCATACAAAAAAGAATATGGAAAATAACGAAAACCAACAAACAAATCAAGAATTTCAAAACGATCAAAAAGAACAAGTAAACCAACAAGCACAACAAAACAACCAAAAAGTAAGAACAGCAGAAGTAGTACAAACAAATGAAAAAGAAAAGAAATATAATGGAGTAGCAATAGCAAGTTTTATATGTGGATTAGTAGGACTAGCAGAATACCATTTTCCATCTGGAGTAGCAGCAATAGTAACAGGAATAATAGGACTAGTAAAATTCAATGAACAAAAAGAAAAAGGAAAATGGATGGCAATAACAGGAATAATACTAGGAGTATTAGATATATTATGGAGTATATTAATATTACTAATAGCATTAGGAATATTTGTAACAGCAATTGGAACAACAGTATATTAGGAGTTGAAAAAATTGAAAGAATTAAAAAAATTCATAATATTTATAGCAAGTATAGGACTCATAGCAATAATGATAGCAATATACTTTCTATTTATAAATGATGAATCACAAGTACCAAAAAATGTTCAAGAAAGAGACAATGTATATATAAAAGAATACGGAAACAGAAAAGTATTCGCAATAGACCCAACAGAAAAAAACGAAAACAATAAATACATACTATACTTCCATGGAGGAGCATATATGGGAGGACTAGAAAACTATCACTGGAACTTTATAGAAAAACTAAGCAAAGAAACAGGATATGGAATAATAATACCAGACTACCCATTAGCTCCCAAATATACTTATAAAGATGTATTTGAAATGATAGAACCACTATATACAGATATGATAAAAGAAATACAACCACAAAACCTAATAATGATGGGAGACTCAGCAGGAGGAGGACTAGCATTAGCATTAGAAGAAAAACTAGGAGAAGAAAATATAGAAGTACCAGAAAAATTAATATTAATATCTCCATGGTTAGACACAAGAATGACAAATCCAAAAATTGATGAAATACAACCAAACGATAAAGACCTAAACAAAGAAAAACTAAAAATAGCAGGAATAGCGTATGCAGGAGAAAAAGACTGTAATAGTTACTTAGTAAACCCAATAGAAGGACCAAAAACAAAATTAAAAAATGTAACAATATACACAGGAACTTATGATATTTTAAATCCAGACACAAAAGAATTTGCAGAACAAGCAAAAACAGAAAATGTAAATATAACAGTAAAAGAATATGAAAAAGCAAGCCATATATGGATATTAAGAAGCAAAGATGAATTAGCAACAAGTGCATATAAAAGCCTTATAGAAGATTTAAAAAATAATACAGTAGAATAAAAACAACAAAGCAAAGAGAGTGAGAAGAATAAAAGGAATAGGAATATGACAAAGTGACTTTAAAATATTAATAATAAAAAACAACTATTATTAAAACAAAACACATAAAAGATGTTATAGATAATGAATCATCAGTAGTACTAATAACAAGACCAAGAAGATTTAGAAAAACATTAAATATGAGTATGTTAAGATACTATTTTGATTGCACACAAAAAGATAATAAAGAGTTGTTTAAAGGATTAAAATAATTATAAAAGGTACCTTTGGAGACAGACTCAAAAAACACCATAAAATAAAGAGATATAAAAAATACCTAACTGAGAAAACAAATAACAAAAAAAGTTTTCAGTTAGGTATTTTTTACACACAACTAACAAAACTTTTTTATTAATCTTTGCTAAAAATATAAGAAAAAAACAACTAAAACTAAAAATACACATTTACAGTAAAAAAGCCTGCAAATGTGTATTTTTAGTTTGTTCTTTTAACCTGTATTATATGATAAAATATGAACATTAAAAGGTATAAAAAAGAAAATAAAAAACAAAAACAACTTAAAATTTACGCAAAAAAATATTTATTTAAGTAATAAACTTAAATAAAATAATATACTTCAATATATACCATATACCAATAAAAAATGCAATATAGGTAGAAAAAAATTTTAAAAAAAATTAGGTATAAAAAACATGAAAAAGGCTAATACTGTAAGTAAAAACAAATTTTACCATTTTTATTAAGTTTATTACTTAATAAAAAAATAAAACAAAAATGGGGGAAAAGAAAAATGAATCAAATAAAAAATGAAGAAACAAAGCACACATTTACAAAAAGAGGTAAAAAAGAAACAGGAATCACAATAGTAACCCTAGTAATAACAATAATAGTATTACTAATACTATCAGGAATAACCATAAC
>ERZ1673697.578-NODE-578-length-55167-cov-4.615256_pt1 | contig 55167 bp, 72 predicted proteins | sample MGYA00580227_ERZ1673697 | MGnify/ENA primary metagenome ERZ1673697 (study PRJEB41218, sample SAMN15661759) | gut metagenome | host: Homo sapiens | place: Canada: London | collected 2015-08-20/2019-03-30 | study: EMG produced TPA metagenomics assembly of... | reverse complement strand
TATCCGGCTCCTATATATAAGAGCCGGATCCTTGTGGGAGAATCTGAATTTTCAGTATCTTCTTTACAATATCCCACATACCATTCATCACAGCCGAATTAACCCGATTTAACGGGATTATTAAAACTCCTGTAAACAGACAGAGGAACAATATCGGCATTGCATAGCGCCTAATCCTGCGATAAAAATCTCCGATTCCCGGAAACAGTTCCTGTAAAACATTGGAACCATCTAATGGAGGGATGGGAATTAAATTAAATGTTCCAAGTCCCACGTTGATAACCGCCAGATAATAAAACCAGATTCCGAAACTGCTTCCTGCTTTATAAAATAATCCATAGATCAACATAGAAACAAACGCCATGATATAATTCATCGCAGGTCCCGCCAGTGATACCAGAATGGTTCCCTTCTTTTTATCTTTGTAATACGCAGTATTAATCCGGACAGGTTTCGCCCATCCCATCCGGAACAATATCAGGCATACCGTTCCCCATAAATCAAGATGTGCAAATGGATTCAGCGTCAGCCTTCCGTCCATTTTCGGCGTAGGATCCCCTAATTTATAGGATACATACCCATGTGCAAATTCATGTGCCGAAATTGCCAGTAAAATTGCCGGAACCGTATAAATTATACTCTTCAAATATTCCAGCGTAAATAAATAACTTAACATCTTTTTCTCCACTACTTTCTTAACGATTCAGTATTTCCATGAATTCTTCCCCGGTAATCGTCTCTTTTTCAATTAGATATTCCGCAAGTTCATGGAGCTTCTCCTCATTTTCCTTAAGAATCTTGTCTGCTTTCGCACGTGCATCTTTTACCACCTGCATGACCTGCTCATCAATTCTGGCTGCTGTCGTCTCAGAACATGCCAGCGAAGTGTCTCCACCCAAATACTGATTTGTAACCGTTTCCAACGCCACCATGCCAAAATCATCACTCATACCATATCTGGATACCATACCCCTTGCCAGCTTGGTCGCCTGCTCAATATCATTAGACGCCCCGGTCGTTATACTGCCAAAAATCAACTGCTCCGCTGCCTGCCCGCCTGTATACGTGGCAATCTTATTCTCAATCTCTTCTTTACTCATCAGGAAATGTTCGCCCTCATCTACCTGCATGGTATATCCCAACGCTCCTGACGTTCTCGGGACAATCGTAATCTTAGTAACCGGCGCTGAATTACTCTGCTTCGCCGCAACCAACGCATGACCGATCTCATGATAAGAAACAATTCTTCGCTCTTTTTCTGACATAACCGCATTTTTTCTCTGATAACCGGCAATTACAGTTTCCACACTCTCTTCCAAATCAGCCTGCGTTACTCTTTCCCGTCCCATACGCACGGCCCGCAAAGCCGCTTCATTTATCATATTTGCCAGTTCTGCGCCGGATGCGCCGGAGGTTGCCCTTGCAATTGGCAGAAAATCTACATCGGAATCAAGATGGACATCTTTCGCATGGACTTTCAAAATCGCAACGCGCCCCTGAAAATCCGGAAGCTGCACCGGAACCCGTCTGTCAAAACGCCCCGGTCTTAACAGCGCCGGATCTAAAGATTCCGGACGGTTTGTAGCACCCAGAATTACAACACCTTTCTTGGCGTCAAATCCATCCATCTCTGCCAGCAATTGATTTAAAGTCTGTTCTCTTTCATCATTACCGCCCATACCGCCATTATCACGCTTTTTTCCTATGGTATCTATTTCATCAATAAATATAATGCAAGGTGCCTTTTCATTTGCCTGCTTAAATAAGTCCCTTACCTTCGCAGCTCCCATACCTACAAACATTTCCACAAAATCAGAACCAGAGATTGAAAAGAATGGTACATGCGCTTCTCCGGCAACTGCTTTCGCAAGCAATGTTTTTCCAGTTCCCGGAGGTCCTACAAGCAGCGCTCCTTTCGGGAGTTTTGCTCCGATTTTTGAATATTTCTCCGGATTATGCAGGAAATCTACAATCTCCGTCAGCGCTTCCTTGGCTTCATCCTGCCCCGCTACATCTGCAAAGGTCTTCCCTGTTTCCGTTTCCGCATAAATTTTCGCATTTGATTTTCCAAAACTCATTGCATTTCCCGGCATATTACCGCCTCGCTTTTGCATCATCCGAAACAGTAGCTGACCTGCGCCAAAGAAAATTATCATCGGCAAAATCCATGTCAAAAGGAATGACAGAAGCGGTGAATTCTGCGTCGGGATATCTGCCCCGAATTCCACATCTGCTTCTTCCAGTCTCTCCCGCAATCCTTCATCAGGGAAAATACCGGTTTTATAATACCTGGTTCTGCCGTCTTCCTCTGTTACAAAAAGGATTCTGTCATTTTCCTCTTCCATTTCTACTTGCGTAACAATCCCTTCGTCCACCATCTCAAGAAAAGTATTGTAGCCCACCTGCTTTACGCCGGACTGCAGAATCGATGGAAATAATAATGCATTTAACAGCATTACAACTAAAATTGCTATAACATAATAATAATATAGCGGTTTCTTATTTGGTTTATCCTGCTTAATCATCTTCTTCCTCCAACTTCTTTTTTTCTAATTTTTTTCCACATCTGTTACAATAAATACTCTCCGGCTCATTATATTGATAACAGTACGGGCATCGAATCTCCCCTTTTACTTTTATCAGTTCTTTTTTTACTTTGATGACTTGATCTGTCAATTGATCGATTTCTCTGTTTTCTCTCTCAACTTTTTCCAGAACAAATTTCCCTACATCACAATATTTTTCTAATAATTCCTGTTCCATATAATCTAACTGTTTTGTGAGCCGCTCTATTTCCAGTTCTCTTTCCTCCAAAACCCTGTCCGCCAACCATATGTCCTCCTTTCTGTTATGAACCTTGAATTCTAACTGGTATCAAAAGTATAATACGAATTTCTTTCTGCGGACAAAACATATTTGAAAATGTGTCTCATTTTATAAAATTTTTCTATTTTCGTTATACTTCTTTTATATTGTGATTTTTCTGAAAATCCTTTATGATAGATTTATTAAAATGAAAGGGACCTGTCCATGAACAAAAATTCTCCTCTGGAAACCAAACAAATCCTGGCAAATACATTAATAGATCTTCTGGAAAGCAAGCCGTTCCCTAAAATTACCGTAAATGAGCTCTGCGCGAAATCCATGATTGTCCGAAGTACTTTTTATCTTCATTTTCAGGACAAATACGAATTACTTTCGTATTGCCTGAATAAAATCTCAAAAGAATTAGATGAATTGATGGAAACACATGCTCCCAAAGATTTTTTTGTCGTATTGCTGAGTAAATGCCAGGAAAAAGAAAAAGTTTTTTACAATCTCTTTGAAACAGAAATAAACGAAGAATTAATTGAAATGTTTTACCAGTTTTTCAGCCGCTATATTTCTCTGGTATTAGAAGAAAAACTCTCAAAGGGCAGTTTGCTCCCCGGTCCCGTTGAATCCGTAACCGCTTTCTATGTCAGCGGACTTGTCGGAATGACTTTTCGCTGGATTAAAAGCAATTACAAGCAGCCAAAGGAAGCATTAGCTTCCTGCCAGTATCAAATGATGAAAGACCTTTTTTAGGACAGCATGTTGATAAGTGTTTTCATGGTGTGGAGTTCCTATCCGAATTATTTACAAAAAATACAAACTCTATGAATGTCCCTCTCGTCACATACCGAGTTTTTCACACAAATACTGACTGAACAGATTATTCGCTTCCTCCAGAACATAAGTATTTTGACTTCTATTTGTAGGGCATACGAAGTTCTTTTCCTATTCACTTTTCCTATGATTCTTTAGATATGTAGTCCCCCCACTTACCTTTCTCTGTTTTGGAGATACATATTTCCTGGTAACCCCAAGAATAATCGCAGACAGATACAATGCCATCTGGAGCCCCCATATATGTCCCGTGAAGTCCATATACGGATTATACCAGTCCAAAATTTTTGCAGTCACACATACCAGACTGCATACGACGCATATATGCAATAAAATTTCTCTTATTCTGTTCATGATAATCCCTCCGTGATAAAAATCCCATCTTTTACTTCATGTTCCAGCCTATAAGGGTGGTTCACCACTTGCTCCTTCATCGTCATAAAAGAACAATGACCGCCGTCCAGATTATAAGCCGCCTTACAACCCAAATCTTCAAATACTTTTGCCATCTCATCAAGGAACATTCCCCTGGAGCTTTTCTGCCTTCCGTCTACAAGCAGCAGGCAGTAATGCCCCGGCTGGTAGATATCCATCGTCCCGTCCCAGTTTAATACACAGGTTTCTTCCGTTGTCTGTTTATTCCTGTATATCACCCCGTTCCGGATAATGGTTCCATTATTTTCATGACGGTTGTTACTGTAGGAATCTCCGTTTACCGCAAGAACTGACTTCATCCTTGCCGACATATCGGTAAGTTTTTCTGAATATCCCACGCCATAAGTATCTTTCGCAAATGCTGGCCATCACAATCCATACATAACATTGCTGAATGATTGCATATCCTGCGGCAATTCCTACCAAAATGCCTCCTAATATATCGGTTGGATAATGGACGTACAGATACAGTCTTGAAAATGCAATGAGGCACGCAAGGATCAATGCCGGTTTCCACAATTTTCTTTCCCCCGAAAAGTAAAGCGCTGCCACCGCTGCAAAAGAAGCCGCCGTATGTCCTGACGGGAAAGAAAAATCATCCGGTCTTGCGATCAATAACTGTATCTGTGTGTTCACGTCACACGGACGTATCCGGGCAAACAGATTTTTCAGTATTCCGTTACACACTACAAGTTCTATACACAACGCAGCCATCATTACCAATCCGCTCTTTCTTGTCTTGGGAATCAGCAACAATATCACTGCCAGTACAATCCAAATCATTCCTGCATTTCCTAATTTTGTAATAAAACACATGACCGCATCGCCTACTGGCGTCCGTATATTTTGTATCCAGTCCAAAGTCATAAGTTCTATATTACTTCCCATTCCCCTCCGTCCCTTCTTCTTTTTCTCCTATAATAGTCGGAATCTGAAAGATCATCAGCATAATACCCAGAAAAACCATAGTTCCCACATTCACATTTCTCATCTTCTTTCCTCTTGTTTCGGCCGGACGGCCATAGTGGTATCCCCTTGCGGGATTTCCTCTTTCCCTGGTCGGATGGCCATAGTGGTATCCCCTTGCGGGATTTCTTTTACAATCTGCATCCCTACCACAAGCGCCACACCAATCACACATGGCAATATCTGAAATGTGCCTATATCCATCGCCGCTTTCGGTACCTCCAATGTGGTTGGTCCCTGTATAATCGCATAAAAAGAACCAATCATCATACCCAGGATCATGTAGATCGCCTGCGGACGGAATTTCTCAAGACAAACCTTAATCACTTTTACCACGGTCATTGCTCCTGCCAGCACGCCACATCCAAAAAACATCAGACACGGGAGATAAGAAAAATCTAAAGAAAGAAATCCTTTCACTGCTGTAATCACCGGAATATATGCTCCAAAGATCAGAAGCAGTGTCGATCCGGATATTCCCGGCAGGAACATTGCGGAAATTGCAATCATTCCAATGAAAAACAGTTTCACTGCCAGTCCCACAGAAAATTGTCCCAAATCTATAGACGCTCCGCCGATTCTTCCATTTGCCCATGTAATTCCCACCACAAGTACAATCCCGATCAGGCAAAAAAGAATCCCTTTTCTGACTTCCCGGAAACTTTCTTTTCCTCTTTTCTGCCGCATGGCATCAAGGTATCCTTTAGGGTTTCCTCTTTTCTGCCGCATGGCATCAAGGTATCCTTTAGGGTTTTCTTCTTTTATAATCAGCGGAATCGCCCCGGCAATAAATCCGATAAACAAAGAACTGACAGCGTAAATATGGCTCTCAAATAATGTGGACAGCACGACTACTGCCATTGCCATTCCGATGATCCAGCCCACACCTAATTTTGCCAGATACCTAAGCGCTGACTTTTTTTCTTTCATTTTCCCAAATGCCAGATTATGGATGGACCCGATAAAACGGTCATAAAATCCCATGATAAATGCTACAGTACCTCCGGATACTCCCGGCACACTGTCTGCTAATGCCATACAAAATCCATTCATTCCTTCTTTCAACATATTAAAAAACCTCCTGTTCGTTTTCTGATGGTATCTTAACAACCAGCATTAAACAAACAAGAGGGGTTTTTCTAAATAATTCCTAAACTCTGTTATATTTTTACTTATTCAATCGGTAGCCCGCGCCCCATACTGTCTCCAGGATCTGCGGATTTTTACTGTCGTCTTCAATCTTTTCCCTGATACGGTTAATATGCACCATGACAGTCGCACTGTCTCCTACATAATCATATCCCCATATTTTCTCAAAAATCTGTTCTTTGGAAAACACGATATTGGGATTCATGGCAAAAAACTTCAAAATCTCAAATTCCCGGTTTGGAAATTTAATTTCCTTATCTCCTTTATAAACCTTCCAACTATTGACTAAGATACGAAGATCCCGGATTCTTATCTCCTCCGGTTCTTCACTTGTTTCCTTTGTGGATTTGCCTTGCAGGCGCTCATACTGCCTCAGGTTTGCATGAACCCTCGCCACCAGCTCCGCCGGGTCAAAAGGTTTTGCAATGTAATCATCTGCGCCAAGCCCAAGTCCTCTGATTTTATCTACGGACTCCGTCCTTGCCGTAACCATAAGAATCGGAATGTCTATGGTATCCCTGATCTCACGGCATACTTCATACCCACTTTTTCCTGGAAGCATCAAATCAAGCAACACCAGATCAAAATGCTCCTCCTGAAGCGCTGCCGCCACCACTGTTCCTTCTGTTACAATTCTTGTTTCAAATCCCGATGACTGAAGGTATGCCTCCTCCACCATGCTGATGTCCATATCATCCTCCACGATCAGGATTCTTTTCTTATCCGCCATGCTCAGTTACTCCTCTCCGGCAAGTAAGAACCGCTGCGATTTGCTTCGCAAATTGCACCGTAGCGGGAAGTTACACTTCCCTTAGTTCCAGGTATACAGCAAGTCCATCCGCATTTTCCGCCCGGACGCTGCCGCCCATTGCCTCCATCAAATATTTTACAATATATAACCCCAGTCCGTTTCCTTCTTTTTTGTTTCTGGATTCATCTCCCCGGTAAAATTCTTCAAAAATGTGAGGCAATTTTTCTTCCGGCACACCGACGCCATTATCCCGAAAACAAACGCTTAATCCTTTTGGTGTTTTCTCCAGTATGATTTTCATTTTGAGCGGCGTTGTTTCCCCATGTTTCCTGCTGTTTTCCACAAGATTATCCAAAATCCGCTGAAACTGTTCCGAATCCATCGATACTTTTGCCGTGATTCCTTTCGTATCTGCGATAATTTCTTCCTGCAAGGAATTTATCACTTCCCGCTTTCCCTTCACATAATTTCCCAGAAAAGCGCCAATATCTATGTTCTGCATGGAAATCGGCATATTTCCTGTCTCCATTCTGGACAGGTAAAGAAGCTGGTTTAAGAGCATATCCATATCTCCGGTACGCCTGTATGCTACCTGCAGAAATTTCTTCTGCTGTTCCGGTGTAGACGCAACTCCATCTATCAGACCCTTAATGGTTCCTTTCATTGCGGTAAGCGGAGTCCGCAGGTCATGAGAAATTCCTGCTATCATATCCGTCCTCGCTTTTTCATATCTTCGGTTCTTTTCCTGTTCCGCTAAAATGGATGCCTGCATATCATTAAAAGCGGCGCACACATTTTCAAATTCCAGATCACCCGTATACGCAATATCCTGTGACAGGTCATTTTTCTTGATCCGTTTTGCCCCTTCCGCCAAAGCGTCCAGCGGTTCCATGATATGGTCAGTCAGGTTTTTTGTAAAAAACTGGCTGACAATCAGAAGAACGATAATGCAAAGGATTCCGTCCGCTCCAAAGAGCAATATAAACTCGTTTCTGTGAACAGTCCAGTCCTCCAGCAGGTCGTCTAGCCCATCCTCATCCGTAACGCCCTCCACAGACGTCCGAAATTCTGCCTCAATGGATTCCGCATAAAATTTAATCACAAACAGATTGATTATCAAAAAAATAAGCAACGTCACGACAACCATGAATGCATTTGACAGAAATATTCTTCTTTTGACCGTTCTCTTTTCCATAAAAACCTCCCGTAATCCACAACAGATTCTTCCTCACTGATCACAGGTACCTTTCCATGTGTTTCGATTTTCGGTACGCCCATATCATACAAAGCCGCCAGTACCATAGCACAAGCCCTGCTCCTATTATACCGCAGCCTGCTATAAGTGCAATATCTCCTGTTGATAAATACGTTTATGCTTCCATAATACAATTCACCGTTAAACAAATAATATCTAAAAACCTAAACATTTCCTAAACGAATTACCCTGCTGCCCTTTCACATCTGACACAGGATGCACAGCCTCCATGAGATTCTTCCCAGAGCCGGTCTGCTACAGGAGTGTTTGCATTTTGTTTCCGTAATATTAATTCGCAGGCAAAGAAAAAAGCCGTCCGGCAAATATCCAATATCAGACAGCTTTCTTTTATCACTATAATAATCGGCTTCCTTTTTCGCAGATTGCATAGATTTCGTCATATTTCTCTTCAATCAGACGATTCATTTTTTCTGTCTCCTCTGCAGCTGTTTTCCTGTAAATAAAATAGGGCAGGATCCAGCCGATGAAGGCCGGTATGGCGAGTATGATACACAGGATGATATGCGGCGGATCCGCTGTCACTGCAAAGGTGGCTCCCGCCATGAATGCGGTTCCCACGATCCCGACCGTCAGCGCACGCATCGTTGCCTTAGAGGTTTTTGCTTTCTCCAACGCTTCAATCTCGTTCACACACGCTTCAAAGTTCCTCTGCAGGCGGGTCAGTTCCATCTTATTTACAATTTTCCGGTTCCGCTTCAGATGCAGGATCCTTTTATTCTGAAACTGCGGATTTCTCCCTGCATCCGCTTTCTCGCAGACATTCCCGTCTACCTCCCATCCGAAATTCTCGTATCCGTCAATCAGAAACGAGATCTGATTCTTATCCGCACAGACTTCTTTGTATTCATACCCTACAAATTCTCTCTTTCTGTTCCCGGTCTGATCCATCATGATGCCTCACCTCCATCTTCCTCTTCAGGCGCTCCCACCACAGGCAGGGTTACCACAAAGGTGCTTCCTTCCCCTTCCTTACTAAAGACCCGGATGTCTCCATCTGACAGTTCCAATACCCGTTTCACCAAGGCAAGTCCCAGACCGTTGCCTTCCTTAGAGTGAGAGGTGTCCTCCTGATAAAATTTGTCAAAAATATGTTTCACACTATTCGGATTCATGCCGCATCCCGTATCCGTAACCGACACCGTTACCACATTTTCATCCGACGTCTGTTTTATCGTAACCATGCCGCCTTGTTCTGTAAATTTGATGGCATTGGACAGAAGATTGTTCCATACCAGCTCCAGAAGACTTGCATCCGCCTTCACCATCGCTGTATCTTCCATCTCCGTTTTCAACTCCAGTTCCTTCTCATCCCACGCTTCCTCGAACTGCAGAATACATTCGCACAACTGACGGCATACATCATACTCTTCCGTCTCCGGGATGATCCTCTGGTTTTCCAGCTTATTCAATTTTAGGATATTACTGATCAGGCTGGATAAGCGCATGGATGCCTTTTCTATATTTTCTGCGTACTCAACTCTCTGTTCCTCCGTAATACCGGGCATTTTCAGCAGTTCCGCATAGTTCTTTATAATCGCGATCGGCGTTTTCATCTCATGGGAAACATTGGACACAAAATCGGTCTTCAGCGTCTCAATGCTTCCCAGTTCCTCCACCATCTTGTTAAAATCAACGATCATCACATCCAGATAATCCCACTTATCCTGTGTGTGGGTCGTAGGAATATAAACGGAAAAATCGCCGTTTGCCACCTGTTCCGTCGCCTTTGCCAGATGATGCAGCGGTTCATCGTAGGTGTCCTTCATTTTCTTTCTTGTAAACAGGGTAAGCCCGACCGCTACAAGTCCCCAGTAAATCATCGGGACGATCGTCTGAACGATTTCGTTCCATTCGGCTCTATTTTCCAAAACAATGAGCCCGGTATGAATGCCTGCCATCAATAACAGGACTCCCAGATATATCCCGAAAAGTGACGGCGGAAACAAACTTTCCTGTCTCAGCTTCGGTTCTTTCTGCTCTGATTTCTTCATATTAAAACCACCTTATATCCCAGTCCTCTTACCGTTACGATCTTAAATCCATCGCACGCTGACAGCTTGTCCCTGAGCTTTGTCACATAAACATCCACCGCCCGCAGGCTGGTATCGGTGTCCACGCCCCAGAATTCATCCATCAGCTGCGCCCTTGAAAATGTCTTCTTCGGGTAGGACAGCATTTTATAAATGATGTTAAATTCTCTGGTCGTAAGATTCACCTCTTCTCCGTCGATCTCGGCGCTCATCCCGTCGGCATCCAACAGAAGATTCCCCACTGTGATCTTCCGCTCCATCTCAATATTTGCCCGGCGAAGGATCGCCCGGACTCTAAGAAGTAATTCCCCAAGCTCGATCGGTTTTACCATATAGTCGTCGATCCCGATCTGAAATCCCTTCTGCTTAGACGGCAGATCATCCTTCGCAGACATAAAAAGAATCGGGATTGTAGGATTCACCCGTCTGACCGAGCCTGCAAATTCAAATCCGTCAATTCCCGGCATCATAATATCAGAAATAATCAAATCGTAACGGTTATTATACATCTCATCATAAGCGTTTCCTGCATTCAAGCACCCCTTGGTCTGAAAGCCGCTGTCATTCAGATACGTACATACGACCTGATTCAGTTCTTCATCATCTTCCACCACAAGTATTTTTATCATTCCCAATCCCTCCCGCATCTGCTGATAACTTTTCCCGCCGCCGCGCATATCGCCAATATGTCTTTCGCCAGATAATACCCGGAAAGAAACAGCGCCACAGCACCCTCAACACAGGCATTTGCCATTTAGCAATCCGCTTTCGCATTTTTCATCACCTGTCCAAATTCAAGTATAATACAAAAAGCCGCAAGTGAATATCTCGAATGTATAAATTTTAATATTCTTCGCATGTATTATTTTAATCCTTTGACAAAAGGAATCAGGCAGAGTAGCACAACGATTCCCACAATCCCAATGAGAATTCCTATCACCATATTGCTCCATACCATCGTAAGGCACATACCTACACCTAACAGTAAAGAGCCAACGATTCCGATCAGAGACGCCCCGATGGTTTTGCCCGACACCTGAATCGGTGCCTTATGCTCCATCTTTCTCCACACGATTACCATGAGCAGCAATACAAGCGCACCGATTGTTCCCATGATCACGCCCGGCTTGAACGCATCCCACTCTACGATCAGCGTCATACACATGCCAAGCGCAAATAAAATTCCTCCGATTGTTCCTAAGATCATTGCTACAAATGTGCTCTTTTTCATTACGCAGTACCTACCTTTTCTCTTTCGCTGACTGTTCTGCTGACAATCTGGCTTTCGCTTCTTCTACCGATTCTCCCTCTTTCGTCAGAAACTGATCGACAAACTTATCTGCGATTTTGTTAAATCCTCCGACTGCCCCATTTTCGATTTTCTTATAGCTCCCAACTACACCTTTTTCGATTTTCTTGTAACCGCCTACTACCTCTGCTGCAATTTTTTCATTTGCTTTCACTAATTTTGATTTTGCCATCTCTAAAATCTCCTTTTCTTAATTTTGTTGTTCATGGCTGTACTATAGCATCGGATTGTTTTTGTAATGTTTGACTTTTGTTTCTAAAATATTAATTTGCTTTTGTATAACTGAATTGCCGATTTTTCTACGATGTATATATTTCCCGAAAAAAATCCATCATCCGTTACCTCCCAGCATTTTGCAGTATTGCGGTAAAAATATATCCAAAAAACTATTGACTCCAACGTAACGTGATACTGTATTCTATTCTTATGGAAGCAGAATAGATATACGCCGGCAATTTCTATCGTGCTTCTCTACAAATCAAAGGAGCTGATAAGGATGAGAACCATTAGCCAAGTCGCAGAATTAACGGGTATCAGCATACGCACACTTCAATACTATGATGAAATCGGACTGTTAAAACCAAGTGGACTAACACAGTCTGGCTATCGCTTATACGATGAGGAAGCGTTGCAGAAGCTGCAACAAATTCTGTTTTTCAGGGAATTAGGATTTAAACTAAAAGATATTCGGGAAATTATTGAAAAGCCCGACTTCGACAGAATTGCCGCTTTCAAAAAGCAAAAAGAACTGCTTCTCCTAAAGCGTAATCGGACAGACAGGCTCATACAGCTTCTTAGCCGTTTAGAGAAAGGAGAACAATGTATGAGTTTTAAAGAATTTGATCTATCCGATTATATTCATGCTTTAGAGGATTTTAAGTCCAATCAAACAGAGACGGTTATCAAACACTGGGGAAGTGTTGAAAATTTTGATATGTTCATTCAGAAAATCAAAGATGATGAATCCGAGGTAGCGAAACTTGCCATTAAACAGTTTGGAAGCGTAGAAAAATATACGGAAGCCATGAAGCATAATTTAGAACATTTCTCCGAAATTATGGAGAACTGGTATGCACAGATACCGGAAGAAATGCGGACAGAGGACAAATTTCTTAAACTTAAATCATAACCGGCACTCTGGCCTCGGCTCCGAATCTGTTAATCGGCAGTACAGCAAACTATTGCAAGATGATAATTGACACCTATTCCAATGATTATCTAAGCAAAGTAATAGACACACAATACGGTGTGGGAAGCAGTGAATATATCGTGAAAGCATTCCGCTATTATTCTGAGAATAATTGTATAGAAAATAATTAGAGCCATTTGAGAACCAGCCAGAGCCGCCATTTTCTTCATTCGCCCGTCCTCATTACGGAAAAGTCAGGGGCAGGTATTACCTTCCCCTATGCTTCTCTTTCCTTTTCTGCTGTTTCAGTTCAAACTGTTTCTCTGCTTCCCGTTGTTCCCGGTTCACAGCCCTACGTTTTAAAAGCCTTTTCCAGCATCCGCCTGATGACCTCCATAAAAATACAATCATTTATCTTACCAACATCTGCGCCGCAAAGACTGCTGCCACGCCAAGGACAACGCTGATGCATATGTAGGCAAAGGCCGCCACCGTCTGCCCGTTTTTCATAAGGTCTGCGGATTCATATGCAAATGTGGAAAAGGTAGTAAATCCGCCGCAAATGCCCACCCGGAGCATCAGCGCCACCTGCGGAGGAAACGATTTATTTTCCGCAGCTATCGCAGCGATCAGGCTGATCAAAAATGCCCCGATGACATTGATCGTCAGTGTTTTTACCGGGAATCCACTTTCCATCTCAAATGGCAGAAGCCCAATTAAGTATCTGCACACCGTACCTATAAATCCGCCAATCCCTACAATCACACAATTCAACATCATATTCTCCCATTCTGCGCTTCTGTTTGCCTGTTCCTCCTAAGCCGCACCCGCAATATTTTCCCCGCCGTACGCGGCAATATAAGCTGCTGTCAGCGCGCCATTGGAGCGCCCGCAGACCACAGTCTTTTCTCCAATCACATTCTGTATAAACCAAATAAGATCATCGCCATAATTGATGATATTCCCATTTGGAAGGGCAGACTGTTTTTTTCTGCATTTACAGCCCTCAGATTTTTGACATTTTCATCGTACCAATGCAGATTCCTGTAGGCAAAAACAGCAAATACCGCCGCCCTATAATAAGAATTACCGCCAAAATAAAACCCATGATAAGAAATACTTTTTTTCATAATCGATGTCCTCCTTAGACTTTTCCCATATTTCCTATCATTATGAGTATTACGCTATCATAAATCCATTAATCGCAATTGTCAAATAAATCCAATTTTTGTTATTCCACCCCATACGCAAACGGCAACAGCTCTCTTGCTTTCACTTTCTTTTCCTCTCCATCGATCCGAAGGATCACGCTGCACTCCGGCATATAGTCATTCAACATCTGACGGCAGTTGCCGCAGGGCGGAACGATCTCCTCGCCGTCTTTGCCCCGGACGGCAACGATCGCCTCAAACTCCCGCTCCCCCTGCGTAATCGCGGTTCCTATGGCAACCTGCTCGGCGCAGGCACCATGCAATGAATATACATTTACTCCGGCATATACGTTCCCGCTTTTGCATCTCACCGCCGCTCCCACCGTATGGTTTTGCTCCACTTCGTCATAATTGAATCGAATGACCCTCTGCGCTTCCGTTAATAATTCATAATCCGCTCTTGTCAATGCTTTCATTTTCCACCTCCGTTATGTAACCTCTTATTTTTAATCAGAGCAGAAATCGTTTCAAATATACATTACATGGAAGACTTGTAATCAGTATAGGTTCCTTTATAATGCTTGATACGGCTCTTGTCCAGAAGGATCTCAATCCATTCATCTGATCCAGTCAAGGCGGCCTGCTCTTTTTTATAATCGCTGGATTTCAAACGTACAAGAAATGAAACTCCTTTATCCATCATTCGAATAAACGCCGTCGTAGATGGATATCCCCTGTCCATCACAACCAGAAATGGCTGCGAATCGCCTATTGTTTCACGAACACGATCTATCTGTTCTTCCGCAAGGCGCATTTCATCAAACTTACATTTACAGCAGTCGCTTTCCAGAATCATGCGGCTCATAACATCATACAGACATCCCAAACCAATGGAAGCCTGCGGTTTCGTCCCTTTTCTACTAGAAGTTCCGAATTCTTCCAGAGTTTCCCTGGTAGTGGGGATATTGATTCCTGAACCGTCCGCAGCCAGAACGATATATCCTTGAAAGGTAGAAAATCCTGGTTCTGCGTAAAAATTTCTGTTATGATAGCGGTAAAGTTCATAAAAAGCCACCGGATTCAGCTTCATACGCTGTTTCAGATAGCCAGGCTTTGATATATCCATTCCCAGATGTGCAATCTTCATATAATTTCGGAGTTCCAGACTCAATGTAATCCCCCTTCGATTCCCATTCCTGCAAAAATCCTGAAATTCAAACTGATATCGCAACAGGCTCGTTTTTGGGATTTTTTCATAAAATCACCTGCCCTATAGAACACAGAAAATATCAGTTATCTACTTCGATTATACAACAAAAGTGCAGAAAAAAGGAACCTTCTACAATTAAATGTAAAAGATTTGCAAATTGGAATTTACTCCCACACATTTGATATTTACTCTTTCATAGAAAAGTGGTATGGTTATCTCTCCTTCTGACAGCAGTAGAAGGAGGAACTCTATGAGTAAATATATTCCCGGCAACCAGAAACATCTTACCCTTGAAAACCGTATTTATCTCGAAAATGAATTGGACAAAGGCACATCCTTTAAAGATATCGCCAGATTTTTCTGCAAAGATTCGACCACCATCTCTAAAGAGGTCAAGACATACCGCCTGTCTGACTGGTATCACAAAGGCACCTTTTATAATGCCCGGTTCGCAGACAGGGAATATCGTAAAAAGCTTCGGGATTCCAGAACCGGTATTAACATGACGAAACAGGAGCTGCACAAAAAAGGATAAGAGCATTTCCCCATTGATTGAACAGGGGCAGTCACCTTACCATATCCTGACCAACCATCCAGAGTTAGATATGTCTGTCCGTACCAAGTATTCCTATCTGGATCAAGGACTGTTTTTACCAACAGACTTTACAGCGACTTTTGCAGCCTGAAGCTTTCCTCCTATGTTGAAATGGACACCGTCCATTCTTCCAGAGAGTCAAAGAAAACCCTGCTGACCTTATTTTTTACTAAAGAAAAGCTTTTTCTTGCATTCCTTTATGCCCCGGTGTACAGAAGGCGGGGTACGCCTTGTATTTGACTGTCTGGAAAAACATATAGGAACTTATGAATTCATTTCCATGTTTGAATATATCCTGACCGACCGGGGTTCGGAATTCGGTGATCCGGATGCGCTGGAAACCGGTGTAAATGGAATTCAGCGTTCCAGCATTTATTATTGTGATCCAAATGCGGAGCGACCAGAAAGGCGGGTTGGAACAGGCACATACCATGCTGCGGATGGTCTTTCCCAACGGAACCAGTTTTGAATTCCTTACCCAACGGGATGTGAACACAATCGTGAACCATATTAATTCACCCCCAAGGGAGATCCTTGGCAGAAAACGCCGTATAACGCAGCACTGGAAACACTTGAAAAAGAAACCCTGAAAGCATTTCAGCTCAGGCTGATTGAACCTAATCAGGTCAACCTAACGCCTAAGCCGATCCGCGTTAACCATTAATCAACTATCTTAAAAATCTGCTGTCAGACTGGAAGTAAACTTTTCACATTCTTCAATGTCCTCACTGCATTCTACGATTTCTTCTGCTTCAACATCAAAAGCATTCTCCTCTGCTGTTACCTCATGATCTGGATTACTCAAAAGAGTATCCTGTAAAGATACTTTCAATTTATCACAACATGGTTTAAATGACATATAAGTCAATCCGCCTCCGATAACGCCTCCAACTACTGGTATTGCATGCTTAAAGAAACCTGTAAAAACTTCTTTTGTCATTTTAACACCAAACCATTTTGCTGTACTCTTAACTATCGGATAAATTGTTCCTTTCGTCAGTGCTTTTTTCATTAACTGTTTCTGAACACCAGAACCAAGCGCTTTCGCAACTGCTTTCAATGCATTATTTGCACCTGCCACACCATACATTACTCCCAAGCAAAGAGTAAGGATATTCAACGTCTCTGCATCAAATTTCTTTTTCCGTAACATCAATTTCTGGAAAACCATATAAATACAGCAACTTTTGTGTTGCTCTCAACATATATCCATAATACTGAACAATATCAGCCGGAATGGTTGCTGCCATTGCAAAACCACCGGGCATCGACAAAGCAACCGAAATACCTGAAACACAATTTCTTTCATATTTGATTACTTCATCGGCATATTTTTCAATTTCCTTTGTGGTGATACCTGCATGTGCTGGGTTAAATGCTATTGCGTCATTAATTACCTCTTGTGGATAACCCTTCATAAACTCACTGCGTAAAAACTCGTCTCGCTTGATACAAATACCTGGTACTTTTAATCCCATTATAATCACATCTTCGATGTCAACTTGACCGTCTCCATTTACATCCATGACCTTATTTACAATTTCTGTTGATTTATTCGCTCCTTCTTTCACTTTTGAAGATGCTTTTTCTACCAGTTTTTGAGTATTATCCGTCACATTTACTCTTGTCTCATTAATTTTGTCTTTATCTATTTTAGAAATATTATTAGCAACTTTATGAGATGTATTTGCCACAGTTTTTCCAATTTCTCCTGCTATATTTGAAATCGAATTCCCTATTCTTTTCAAAGCCATTCCCTTCTTCCTCCCCATGATATTTTAAAACTGTCTATTCATCACACAATTTGTATTTTTCGCGAAATCATGCATTAACAAGATTATACCACTTCAATGCGTAAAATCATATGGTAGAAAATAACAAGCAATCAGCATACAGCTACCTACCACAGAGAGGTTAAATAGAAAAATGCAATCATAATGCAATCAAAAAGAGAAAGAGCCGCAAAACCCTTGAAAAATAAAGATTTGCGACTCTGCTCCAACTATTCAAACTCCTCGGCAGATAACTTGAACTGGCTGTTTTTCTCTGTTTTTTAAAGGATTTATTATCCATATTCTTCAAAAAATGCTCTCGTATTTGTGCTTGTCCAAATTTTAGAGTCAAAATAGAGCCAGCATCCAAAGCCGCTATTTTTTTCTTATCTGCCCTAATTACATGGCTCTAGCGCCATATAATTAGAAATTTTCGTTAAACTATTCATGATAAACCTTTTTCATTCACTATCTTCTATATCGATGATATTTTCATCATCAGTAAGATTTTGTTCTCTCTCCAAAATGTCTGTTACTATCTTCTTTAACAAAATCTTATTATACTTATTCTCCGAAGAAGAAATTCTCATAAGATTCTTATTACCTTTAATCACTTTTAGTTTGCTAATGTTTTTTAATTGTTTTATCAAATATCTATGTTTTTTCTTTTCAGTATGCTTCTCTTTCCTTTTCTGCTGTTTCAGCTCAAACTTCCGCTGTTTCTCTACTTCCCGTTTTTCCCGGCTCATAGTTTTACGTCCAGCTTTCAACTGCTCCTGCTGTAATTTCAAAGCCTGTTGCGACTTCGTGCCTATCCCGATGTTCTGTACCTGTTTTCGCACTTCTCTCTGTACCCGTTTCGGATTGCGACCAGCTTCCTTTACATCAGTTACCACAGCCGGACTAAATTTCAGTCGATAGTAGTTTCTCAGAACAAACTCATATATCTCATAATCTTTCGGCTCCGCTCCAAACGTAACCTTGCATACAGATAACTTTCCCTCCGATATGCGTTCAAACACACCTATCCAGAATGGTTCCTCAAAAAATACTGTCAATCTGCCCGATACTTTGTCCATGACAATTCCTCCTTAAATAATTGTACTGAACAAAGAATGGACGACCCTAAGGAGGGAGGGCTACTTACACCAAAGTGGTGCGGTCGGACTACCTACCGGCTCTATAAGAGATATTATCCCTTACGTTGTGTTTTTATCTCTGCGCCTTGATTTTACCATACTATCAGCGGTTTTTCTCCAAGAAATAAAGGGCATAGCAACCGCCATGCCCCGAATTTCTACAATTCCAATGCCCTCTCAATTTTCTGTTACTTCTCTATCTACATGGCGCTAGCGCCATGTAATTATTACACCAATAGGGAAAGCTATCTGTGCTTCCTCAACTTCTCCAATATCACCATAACGTCCGGCTGCGTTGGCGTGAATTTAATACCACGCTTCAACATCCCCATAACTTTTCTCGCTTTCTGCTCAATTTCTCTGGCGGTATGCTCACTCGTCAGCATCAGATGATTTCCGGCGATTGTATATTCCCGTTCTATGTATTCTTCTGTTATCGGAAACATATCTTGTATCAGAAATGCACTCTCCCGGCTGTCGTCCAGTTTGACGATATGGAGAATGTCGCAAGGTTTCCCGGCTTTTTCTTTTTTCTCCATAATCCGTCTGTATTTGTCAATGCGGCTAGACAATGGTATCATCCAGTATATCCCGGTACTTGTATCTTCAAAACAGTAATAATGCGGTCTATTTCCAGCCTTATTACCTTTGAGATACGGGTCTGACATAGCTTCAAAAAATTTATCCTTGATAATATAAAAGCCTGTTTTCTTCATTTGCCTGTCCTCATTACGGAAAAGTCCCTCGCCTTGCGGCGAAGGACTATACTTTCAACCCAACCATTTATATACCGCATATCGGTCAGCGGTAAACTTTCAACCCGACCATTTATATACCACATATCGGTCAGTGGTAGACTTTCTTTGTACCTACATTTTAGCAAGTGCAAAGAGGAAAGTCAATAGAACTTCCCATTAAAATTTTATGCAGATAACCGCTAATTATTCCCGTTACGCAGTAAAAGCTGAATTTGAGCGATATAGGTACAAAATATCGTCCACGCCATTTTGGCACTCTTAAACCCTCATAATGCTGGATTTCCGAGCTCTATTTTTTTATTCAAACTCGGCTCCGTCGTGCCAAAACTTAACGGAATTAATTAAAGTTTTTCTTGCAATATGCCTAATTTTTATTTCTATTACATAATTTCCATTGGCTTTCCGATGAACTGTTGCCAGAATGTTACCATGGGTTAAGTATAACATATAAAAGTGAGAACGCAAAGATTCATTTGACAATGCACACCTCTCTAGTTTTTTCTCATCTCAAATCATACTATTAAATTGAAACCCAAATTATGTTTTACATCAATCTATCTCAACACATTTTTCAATAACAATTATCAAGTGCTCTTTATATTATACTTATACCTATTTTCTTTAACTCTTGTTTCATTTGATTTTGGGGATTTTTGCATTTCTCTGACAGATCACATTCAAGTATAAGCCAACCATCGTTGTATACCGCATCAAATGTAGGAGTTGAAATCTCACTCGCCTGCATCGTTTTAATTTAATATTCGCTGTATTGTTTTGTTTACTTATCATACATGGGGTGTATCCATCCATATTCTATTTCCGGATGCTGTTCTATCATCCACTGTTTAAACACTTCAGCATCCCCCTGTGTAAAACATTGTTTATCTAGCAAAACTCCTTCATTATTCTCACCTGTGGTGAGCTTGTAATACGACTTTGCTTCTTCATATTTCTGAATGTCTTCCCATTCTACTTTATTGTTGATTTTTCCGTTGATATATAGAGAAATGTTTTTGCCTCCCACCACTACTTTACACAACCAGTCTTTTCCACCAAAGTTCCTGGCTCTCATCAGCCGAAATGTCTTATCGGCACGCATCCAGTGAAAAAAAACTCCTCGATATACAGCAACAAATGTAAGGAATGCTCCTATTGTTTTCCATTTTGCAGAAACATCTGCCCTGTCAAAATAGAACCACCCAAACACCCCTACTACAAAAATAAAACAATATACATAAAATAGCGGCAGCTTCCAGAATTTAGGAGTTGCCCACTTATCATAACGTTTTCGATCCATTACATATTCATTGACGAACATTTTGCCTTCTCCATTTTCATTTAACAGCTTTTTCTACGTTTTCAAAATATATATGGCAGCTTTCATGAGCTGCCATATATGTACGATATAATCATTATTAATTATTCTATTCCTGCTTTTCTGTCTCTGTTTGCCGCACTGATCAGTGTGTATGATGTCCACAGAAGAACCACGCAAACAAGGTTAATCAGCCAGAACATCGGCAGTTCTGTAACTAATTTCCATGCGATAAATACACCAATACATCCACCAATCATATTACCCAAAGTATGAGGAACATCATATCTGTGCGTCTAAATAAACTCAATGGAAGATGCAGGCATCAGGCATGCGCAGGATCCCATAAATACAGGGAAACAAGCCGTAGCATTTACACCAAGTAAAAGACAGGTTGCCATACAAGGTGCATATAGACCAAATCCGATATCCATCAGAGCACCCCACAGAATATTAAGTACAGCAGCAACAATTAGTTTCCATCCTGTCAGACCGGTTGCGGTACCTACAATTCCGAAAGGCCCTACTCCCAAATTACTACAAATCATAATAATTGCAAGAAGTACCATCGCACTTCCCAGTGCGTATCTGATTTTGTTTCGTGGCCACTTCGTTACAACTGTTGCAAAACCAAAGGATCCGACCGCTGCGCAAGCATACATAATCCACAGAAATACAGGATCACATTCTACAGAAGCCGTAAATATAAATGCCTCAAAAATAACCGGGAATGTATCTCCTACGTTCAATGTACCAGGAATATCGATATCATCTATCTGTTTAAAAATCTTATACATAAACGTAGATGGTGCATAAGAACCACATCCCAGTGTATCGAGAAAGTTTGCAATAATACCTACTGCAAAAGCAGATCCCCACTGTTTACCGGTTGCACCTTTCAGTTCATCCATACGGTTTTTGGCAATATCAACTACGAGTCCAATTCCTGTCCCGGCAACTAATACACCAAATAAAATTTGCAATGCCAATAACATTTTCTCTACCTCCTAGATTATACTTTATTCAATTGTAATTTTCTTTCCTGTTTTTACCCCGATCTCAAACAGAAAGAGAACCTGATTCAAGTATAAAGTTTGACCCAGGGGACGAGTCAATAGTATTCCGCCTTCCTTTTCATATTTACTTTCATCATAAAAAAGAACAAAACCCTGACAAACATATCGGGAATTTGTCAAGGTTCTGTCCGTGTTCACTTAATATTTATCTGGAGTGACAACAGAGATTTCTGCTGCCTTTTTAAGCATACAGCTCTCCCTAGGGGCAAAGTCAACACATATATCCATAAGTTCTGCTTATGACATCTCCCATAATGTCGATTATCTGTTAACACATATTGTGGGTTATAATGATTTCAGTAATAAAAATAAGAGGTTTTCATATCAGATGGACAGATCAACTTTATTTTCAATTGGAGAATTTGCACAGGCTGCCGGTATAAGCACAAAAGCACTTCGGTATTACGAGAAGAAAGGCATCCTCAAACCATACTGGATCGAACAGGATACCGGATACCGATACTACAGTCTTTATCAATTGAATCAGTTGAATTTGATTGGGATTTTTATAGATTTGGATATTTGTCTTAATCAGTTTAGTAATTATATTGATCATAATTACTCTTCCATTGATTACCAGAAACTTTTACAGTTCGGAAAAGAATTAACTCAGGAACGGATTCAAATCCTGGAGGATAAGATGCGTTATATTAATTATTTAAAAGAGAAAGCGGAACACCCTTTCCCAAATAATCTTACTCATCCACAGCCGGTATGGCTATTATCATGTAACGAGATTCCAGATAAAGTCAGTGTAGAGAAAGCCCTCAAAAAAATATTGCATGACATTTCTACCTATGGCCTGACTCTGTTCCAATCTTACGGACTCATTATGATCTGCAACGGCAATGAAAAAAGACTGTTTTATTTTGCAGATATAAGCCATCCATCCGGAAAAACTATAATACACGAAAATATATTTTATCTTCCGCAGGGTGAATATAGAAGTATTGAACAAGATAATTGGAGCATCGAAATGGCACCTGCGCTGTTTCAAGATCTTTTTGAATTAAATTACGACAAAGTAATCATAGAGAGGGAACTTACTTATAATAACAAAACTCCCTTATATTCTTTGAGCTGCCTGCTTCCCCCAATCCTCTGATTATCCTTTCAATAATTTTTTGGACAGATAATAGTGAGTTCCTGTTATCTCATGTTCCATATATACAAAAACTTCACGGTATCCTTTTTTTTTATAAAACTCAGGTGCCTGAAATTCAAATGTATCCAAAAGGACATATTGGCATCCTCGTTTTCTTGCTTCTTCTTCTGCTTTTTTGAGAATTTCACTTCCAAGCTTTTTTCTTCGCAGTTCTTCTTTTACCCAAAGTTCCCATACAAGAAACCAGTTGCCTCGAACCGTACCCGCCAAGCCTGCCTGAATCTCCCCGCTCTCACTTTTAAGGCAGACGCTTATATCCTGAAATTCTGCCTTTTCAAAATATTTTTGATTGTATTTTTGTACCCTTTGATGAAGATATTCCCGATCCTCTCCATTATCATCGGTTATAATAATCTTTCCCATGTTCTCTTCCTCTACAAAATAACATTTTCTATCGAATTTTTCTTTTGTTTGAACCATTTCAGCAAATAATCAACAAATTTAGCTGCCGCAGGATTCACGTATTCTTTATTTGGATATGCAACTCCCAGTGTTCTGTATTTTTTTTTGGAAAAAGATCGTATTTCAATATCAAATTGCTTTCCTGTGATATCCAAAAAAAGTCGTGGCAATACACAGACTCCAAATCCGAGTTCAACAAATTTCATAATTACAATATCGTCATTAAATCTATATCTGGTATGACTCTCCCTGACTCCAATCTCCCTAAGTATAGCGCCTATTTCAAAATCCAGGCCTTCTGAAGTAATGATAATGTTCTCCTCTTTCAAATCCTGTATATTTATAGTTTCTTTTTCTGCCAGAGTATGTCCTTTCGGCAAAAGAACAACCATCTCATCTTTTATGATTGGTGTAAATGCAAAGCCCTTAGCCGCACACTCTGATACCATAGCAAAATCTATCGTTTCATCTTTGAGGTTTTTCCTAAGATCATAGAAAGATCCAGCCATCATCTCATAACGAATATTCGGATAGCACTCGCCAAATTCTTTAAAAATATCCGGAAGCCACTTTGTTGCAATACGTGCCAGGCAGCCCAGACGTACCATTCCCTGCTGCAAATCTCGAATTGATTCTGCATACTCTTTGATCCTTTTTTCTTCTTCAGCGATGATTCGTATAGATTCAATGATAGGCTTAACAAAAGGGAGCGGTTCTACTCCTGTTTTCGACCGCTCAAACAGTGTTATTCCAAGGGATTTCTCATAATTTTGAATTGTCTGGCTTACTGCTGACTGAGAATAATTAAGCGCTTTCGCAGCCTTCGTAAGGTTTTTCATCTCACAAACCTCATTAATAACATCATAATTCATAAGCAATTCTCCCATATTCTAATTATCTATAAGCTTTCCTTATTATAACTAAAAACAAACTGCTTATCCACATCTTTTTGTAAGAACTACTTATGGTGAAATCTCTTATAGAATTACTCACATTAAAGACATTAATCATATCACACAATAAAAATGTACTCAAACCACATAGTAAGAGCTCGGAGCCCCGCATAAACGCTGGATTTCCGAGCTCCATTTTCTTTATTCAAACTCGGCGTGTCCTTTGCTGTCATTAACTATATTTGTTTAAATTTTATGCAAATACACACCGTTTTTTACTTCAATTACATCATTAATTCTGGCTTACTGATTTTCTGTTGCCAAAATGTTGCCATATTCCGGGACAAACTTTGATACAATCGCAACGGATACAAAACAGCGGATAAGCACATCATAAGGTGTGCAAACCCGCTGTTTCTTCATTTTAACTCTATATATTGTGGTTTGGTGCTTTGAAAATGAACACCCCTTAAAGGTTCGGATACCAGCTTAATAAATCCTCCCGGCCCTCTGCTTTCAGCTTTTTTACTACATAGCGCAGAAGCTCCTCCGGTGTAGGCACTTCCCCGGCGCAGGGTATCCGTTCCCATTGCGCCCGCTTCTCCGGGTCAGGATCATGTAAACCTCTCTCTATCCGTGCCGAGATAATGGCCCGCATTTCTTCCACCGTGATACCGCGCTCACGGGCTAATCGCTCAAATAGCATTTCTTGTTCTGCCATGGTGTAAGCCTCCTCATTATGAATAGTATTCCCAGCCGCCCGCCATGCTATAACTGTCTATGCCCCTTTCGGGATATATAGTGGCTACTGATTGCGACTATTATACCACCATTTTGGGGGTTAGAATAGATACAGATGGGCGGTGATGATATGGATGCGCAGAAACGCATAAAGCAACTGATGAATGAGCGCGGCTGGACGGATTACCGGCTGGCAAAAGAAGCGAATCTCTCTCATTCCACAGTCACAAATATGTTCAATAGAAATAATGCGCCGACGCTTCCGACCTTGGAAGCGGTGTGCAAGGCGTTTGGTATAACTTTAGCGCAATTCTTCTCGGAGGGGAATGGCCCCGCAGAAATGACCGAGGAGCAACGTGCGCTGTTTGCAAAATGGAGTACATTGACGGAGGAACAACGGGAAGCTCTGTTTCATTTAATGAATACCATGTAAACGACGAAAAGCCCGCAGGCATTAAAACCTGCGGGCTTGTGTTGTCTTATATTACATGATGTGCCTGCGGCCAAAGGCTCGCACCATTTTCCGGTAATCCGGCAGCGGATTTCCCTGCGGCGTATCCAGCCGGACGTGCTGCTTTTTCAGCTTGCCCTCCATGCGCAGCACATCCTCGATATTTCTCCCGAAGCGGTCAATATTGACTGCCAGCACCTTATCTATGGCGTGGCGGTGGGCCAAGCCGTAAAGCTCCCGGATACCGGGGCGGCAAAGAGTTGTGCCCTTTGCCACCTCGGAGATTTCCTTTACTATATCATAGCCCTGCTGCTGGGCATACTGGCGCAGCCTTTCTTTCTGCATTTCCAAGCCCTGCCTGCTATCATTATCTGTCGCCATGCGGCAGTAAATTGCTACCCGTATCTTTTTCTTTTCTGCTTCCATTATGCTGCCCTCCAAGCACTTTCTTTGATTTCAACTTCATTCCCGTCGCGGAAGGTGAACACCATCCGCATATTTTCATATACCGTCACGCAGTCTACTGTGGAATACCAAAGCTCCTCGTCAAATTCCGTCACCAGCTCCGGCTGGCTTTTCAATGTATCGAGGAACATGGCGATTTTCGTCCGCTTCGCTCTGCGTTCCAAGCAAAGCTCCTCGATTTCCACCAGCCGCTCTCTTGCGGTTTCATACCGCTCGCACAGGGCGGTATATTTCTTTTCGTATTCCTGTTGATCCATGGCCTTCTGCGCGTTGTCCTCAATGGCTTTACGGATCAGCCCCATTACAACCTCATTTTCATTTTGAAGCCGCTCCCGTTCCGTATCAAGGTCAGCGGTATCGGTCAACGCCTCCATGACCTCGTAGTAAGCCTCTATGATTTCAGACCGGTTCCCAAGCACCAGATTGAAGGCGGCAAGGAAAGCGGTTTGTATATCCGCGTCAGTAAGGTGAGGCGTTTTACAATGCTGGCCCCGGTGCTTCTCGTTACATTGCCATACCAGCGTCCGGTTCGGCGTATTGGAGTGCCATACCTTACTGCCATAGATACCGCCGCACTCGCCGCAGATAATCTTCCCGGAAAATGGATAGGCGCTGCTCGTCCATCTGCCGTTTTTCTTGCGCTCTTTGATTTCATACTGCACAAGGTCGAATACCTCCGGCGGGATAATGGCCGGGTGGCTGTTTGCTACATAATACTGCGGCACCTCGCCCTCGTTGATTTTCTGCTTCTTGGTAAGGAAATCCACCGTGAAGCGTTTCTGCAATAGAGCGTCGCCCTTGTACTTTTCGTTGGTAAGAATGTTTTCCACCACCTTGGCCCGCCAGATTTTCTTTCCGCCCGGTGTAGGTATGCCCTCGTCGGTGAGATAGCTGGCAATGGCCGAAGGGGATTTCCCATAGAGGAACAGCCGGTAAATGAGCCGTACAACGACAGCCTCCTCCTCAACGATTTCCGGCAGATCATTCTCGCCCTTCTTGTATCCAAGGAACCGGCCATAGGGCAGGCTCACCTTGCCGTCGGCAAAGCGTTTCCGCTGGCCCCATGTGACGTTCTCGGAAATGGAGCGGCTTTCTTCCTGCGCCAGCGAGGACATAATGGTAATAAGCAGCTCGCCTTTGCCGTCAAGAGTACGGATATTCTCTTTTTCAAAAAATACCTCGATCCCTTTCTCTTTGAGCTTGCGGACAGTGGTTAAAGTATCCACCGTATTGCGGGCAAACCGGCTGATTGACTTTGTAATAATAAGGTCAATCTTCCCGGCCAGCGCATCCGCTACCATGCGGTTAAAGCCGTCGCGCTTCTTGGTATTCGTCGCGGAAATTCCTTCGTCGGTATAGACCTCCACAAATTCCCATTCTTCCTTTGCCTGTATATAGCGGGTGTAATAATCCACCTGCGCCTCATAGCTGGTGAGCTGCTCCTCGTTGTTCGTGGATACACGGGCATAGGCCGCCACCCGGAGCTTGCGTACTTCATTGTTTACTATATCCAACGGCAGACGGTCTTTCTTAGCCGGAATAACCGTTACATTCGCTGCTGCCTGCATACGCCAGACCTCCTTTCCTCCGGCCATTCAAAATTGTGGGATTTTTCCACAGTATGACCGTCACGAAATACGAAAATGAGCTGCCCGTTTTCCGGTACATGGATTTCTCTGATTTTCTGCTTAAAAAGCTCTGCATCAAATTTCCGTCGCCCCATGGCCTCTGCCGCCAGATTTTCCAATAATGGCTCCGGGATATGCTCGCTGCCACATCGGGCAGCCCCTCTAAGATGTGTCTTGCAGGCCCATGTGGCCCGCAGACCATGCTTCTTTGTATCCCATGTGCGCTGCATGAAATGCTTTCCGCATTTTCCGCATACAATGATGCTGGAAAAAGGCCGGTGCTTTCTGGTGCAATCCCGGTTATTCATGCCAAGCGCCTCGGCCCGCCGCGCCCGCTCAGCTAAAATCTTCTCCTGCGTTTCCCGGTCAAGAATCCCCTCATGGCTGTCGGATACAAAATACTGGGGCCATTCCCCGTGGTTGACCTTATGGATTTTACTGATTGGGTCAATACAGCGGGTTTTCTGCAAGAGCAAATTACCAACGGTTTTCTCATTGCAAAGCAGGGCCATAATGCCGGTGCCTGAGATAGAGGCCCCATGCCTGCCAACGGCCCCGGCCTCTTGAAACATAACTTCCAAATCCTCCTGCGTGGCTCCGGCCAGATACATTTCTGCGGCCCTGCGCAAAAGCGCCGCCTCCTCTGGTACGATTTCCAGCTTGCCATGCACAAACTTAAAACCAAACATATCTATGGAGGTCGGTTTGCCCTGTTGGAATTGTTTCTCAATCCGCCACATTTGATTTTCCGAAACCGAGCGGGCTTCTTCCTCCGCATACGCAGCGAGGAGGGTGAGTATAAACTCGCCCTCCTCGCCTAACGTATGGATATTCTGTTCTTCAAAGTAAACGTCCACGTCAATCAACCGCAGTTCCCGGATCGTCTGCAAGGTTGTCACCGTATTGCGGGCAAACCGGGAAATCGACTTGGTTATAATGAGGTCAATCTTTCCGGCCCGGCAGTCTGCCAGCAGCCTTTGAAATTCCCCACGGGTATCCTTCGTGCCGGACAGGGCTTCGTCAGCATAAACACCAGCATAGCCCCATCCGGGCGTTTTCTGAATCAACCGGCTGTAATAGCTCACCTGCGCAGACAGGGAATGGAGCATTGCTTCTTTTCCATTCGATACCCGCGCATAAGCCGCCACGCGCTTTTGCTTTGGAGCCTTTTGTATGGCCGTCAAATTGACTTTCTGTATCGTGCGTTCCATAAATACGCCCTCCTTTCTGGACACTGATGTTATAGGAAGCCACCCGGAAAAGAAAGGCTTTTCAGAATAAAAAGCCGCCTAAAATGGGCCGGAATTTCTCCCTTAACTTGGCCTCTATGCGCAGAAAATCATCCTCGTTTATGATCTCTTTTTCAAGCATTTTCCGGGCCACAGCGAGGGCCGCCTGATACTTTTTCTCCCGATCAAACTGTTCCTTCGTCATGGCAGCCTCCTTCCCCGAAACGCGCCGCGATATAGCAGGCATGAGAACAATATTTCCTTGTCCGGTTTCCATAGCTCTTAAACTCCTTCCCGCAATGCGCACAGGTCATAAGATAAAATGCTTTTCTATTTACAAGCTCCGGGTGAGCCTTCCACCATGCGCGGCGGCAGGCTTCGGAGCAAAATTTCCGCCCTTTGCGTCCCGGCAAGGAAGAAAGGGCCACGCCGCAATGGCGGCAGGTGGTCGGAGCTTCCTTGGCAGCCACGCCGGTCAGGTGATTGCGGCGGCAGAAGCTCTTGACCGTATTCTCAGATAGCCCCAGCCGGGCAGCAATCGTACCATAGCCGAGGCCCTCCATGCGCCAGAACCTGATTTTTTCTTTTTGCGCCTCTGTCATGGTTTGCCTCCTTCTGAAAAAATGCGGCCCCGAAGGGCCGCGTAGGAATTACTTTGCAGGAATTTTCAACTTCTGTCCGGTATAGATGGTGTCAGAGGTCAAGCCATTTAAGGTCTTGATTTCTTTGTACCGGCTGCCATTGCCAAGCAGGCTGGCGGCAATTCCCCACAGGGTATCATTCTTCTTGACCGTATAGGTAGTGGTGGCCGCCGTACCGGTATAGACCACCTTACCGCTTTCATCAAAGACGGAATATCCTGCGTTTTTATCCGCCAGCGCCTTTGCATTATCCAGTACGGCAAACGCACCGAGCTGGGAGGCGGCATCCGCCCACGATTTCCGAACCCGATAAAGGTTGTTGGCGCTTCCGGCTGTTCCCACGATGTTTTTCAAAATGGCGAGGATTTTCGCGCCATATCCGACCCCGGTAGCCCAGCCCACGCCTTTCGGATTTTCCTTACTGCCAAGCCACTCCACATAGGGTGCGGCCCCGCGCGTTACATACTTAAAACGCGGGTCAACGCAGGTATTTACCAGATCCTCCGTTGTCGCATAGGCTTTTAAGTGCTGCACCTGCGCCCGGATACCAAGCTGCGGCGTATCAAAGGAATTTCCCTTCAAGCCATTGTCCGTCACACCCATGCCGCAGAAATTGTTCTGGTCGAGGGTAACGGCAGAGCCGGAAAAGCCGAAGTTGCCGGTTTCCAGACAGGATTGCGCAAAAGCAATGTCTCCCCGAACACCCTCGGCCTTTCCCTCGAAAAGATACAGCGGGAGCATATCAATGACAGACTGCGCCACGGAAGGGTTGACCTTTTTTATGTAGCTCTCCATCTGCGCCGCTGTTGCCACAGCCGTTCCCATGATCTTGGTGTATCCGTCTGTCTCCGCAGAAGTGCCGGAGCCTGCCATGGCAGCTTTTACCGCCTGCCGGAAGCCGTTCATGGTATAGCCCATTTTCAGCCCCGTCCATAAATGCTCCGGGTCGCCATGATTGGAGGCAATCCCACGGCTATATCCCTCCCGGTGGCTAATAATTACGCCGTCCGCCAGAGGGTCAAGGCCGTACTTCTGGCAGAGATAAGCAAACAGCTCCACCGCCGCCTCATAGGTACGTTTTGCCACAGCCTGCGCAGTAGCCAGATCGGAACAGGTAAAAGAAGAACCTGCCGTGTATTTGATACAGGCAGGTTCGCACATTTCCACACCGATATGAGTATTATTGCCGCTTCCTTTGCTGCCGGAGCCGCAATGCCAGCCCCTGTGGTTCCATGGAAGCGTCTGATAAATGGTGCCATCGTTTCCGTCAATAAAGCCATGGACGCAGGCCCTGTCGTAACTGGCGCTGTTCCAGCTATTGATAAAAACCGACGCCTTCGGCTGCGGGCAGCCCACGGAATGAAGCATAAGCCCCTTTACCGTAATCGTTCTCCCTGCCGTGTAGCAGGGATTTTTCGTCAGGATAGATTCAATCAGTTTCATTCCTTATTTTCCTCCTCGTCAGAAGTTGTGCGGTCATGGAGCTGCGCCAGCACATTCTTCAATTTCTCCGGCACCGGCAGTCCCACATGGGCGGCATTTTCCAAAAGGCTCACACCCTCATTGGAGATATAGAAGAAAATGACCGCAGTTCGCAGAGCGTCGCCATTGCCGATAAGCTGGGTGTCGATTACATGACCGATCCCGACCATGACAAAAATCAGCACCTTGCGGAAAATCCCGCGAAATCCCACGTTGCTGGAAAGGGTTTTGTCGAGAATGGCGCACATAACGCCGGTCAGGTAGTCGATTACCACAAAGGCAATCAGGGCATAGAAAAAGCCGTCCATCTCACCGAAGAACCAGCCAAGCCCTCCGCCGATCGCGGCAAACGCCAGTTGTGCCATGTTCCAAAAATTCTTCATGTTTCATTCCTCGCTTTCTTAAAAATGGGTATAAAAAAACAGCCCTTCGGCTGAATTTTTCCTTATGCCGTCCGCTTCCACATATAGCAGACAATATACGGCTGTAAGTTTGAATGAGCGCCCCCGCCTCCTGTAGCCGCTGTGGAACCGGAGATCGTATGGGTGTGCGCTCCGGCGCTGGTGGTTGCCTTGTTCGTCACCGCCGTATAGCCGGAGGTCGCATCCACAAGGACGCGGTTGCTGGCGTTTGTTCCCCAAGGCGCTTTTTGATTTTGCAGGTTATGGGTATGCGCCCCGGCACTGGCCGTTGCCAGCGTACCTTTCGCGTGGGTGTGGCTGGGTATCTGGCTGGCAGACAGTGTTACCGTCGCTGCGCCGCCCGTCTTTTCCACCGTACTGAAATTACTGTCGGAGGTATTGATCCCCACCGGCACCCGGCCCGCGCCCCATGCCACCCAAGTTCCACCAAAATAGGTGGACGGGTTGGTGGGGTTGACGCTCATATAGATACTGCCCACCGGATACATGGTCTTGCTGAAGGACTCAATATATTCTTTCAGCAGCTTCCCATATACCCGCACATCCCAATCCTCGGATACCTCAAAGCAGTTGTCCTTTTCCGCTACCTTACCGACCGCCACGCCTTTTCCTCCCTGCTTGAAGTCCATGACTACGGCGGCTGTGGAGATAATATCTTGAATGGAAACGGAAGAAAACGCATCCGTCAAGGTGTACTGTACGTCGTAGGAATACTCTGTGGAAATCCCGCCGCCACCAAACACCACCGCCGCGCCGGACGTAAATGTCGTGCTTACCGCCGTCCATGCAGTAACGGTTGTCCGCTTATACTTGATCGTACCGGACGCCGTATTCTTTCCACCGCAGGTAGAGTATTGAAAGGTAAGCAGGCCCCGGATATAGGTGCCGTCCTCGTTAATCGTCCCGCCGCTTAAACACCGCTGAGACAGATAGCTCTGAAAAGACGGTGGAGAATAAGCCTGTACAGTAATGCTCACCGTGGCCGCCGCAGACGTTCGCCCTCTGGAATCCGTCACCGTCGCTGTGAAAGTAATTTTGCCTGCACTGTTGAGGAAGCCCGTGGTAAAGCTCGCCGCGGTGCTGGTATAGCCGCCGCCGGAAATCGAGTAAGCCGTAATGGTGGAGCCATAGCTGCCGCTGGCCCCGTTGATTTTGAGTGTTGCCTTGGATTTTGTCTGTACATAAATCCCCCAGCTACTCGGCACATCCCCATCCACTCGCGCCGCTGTCAGGCTGGTAATGGTAGGCTTCACCGAAGCCGGAACCGTCAGCGTCAAGGTGCAGGTCTTGGAGCCGATATTGGTACTGCCGTTATAGGTAGTGCAGGTAATCGTGCAGGTTCCCGTCACCGCTTTTGGGATCTGGCTTGCCAGCGATACCGGCGGCGTCCATGATACCGAAGTGGAGGTGGTTTTTGTGGCTATCGTACCCGTGGCACTTCCGAATGTGTAAGTCAGCGTATGGGTAAAGGAAGAAGATGCCCGGCTGATCGCAATCGTTGTGGCCGATCCCATGGTTACGGAAGCAGCGGATACCGAGGAGGCCCTCGGTATGGAATCCAGCGTGATTGTGGCACTGGCTGTAATGGAACCATAATAAGTGCCGCTTAGTGTGGCCCGGATATTAAACACCGCTGAGATCGTCAGCGACTTGCTCCCATCACTGGCATGGTTCACCGTCTGCGATACCGTACCCAAAAGGTGAGTGCCGGTGCTGCCAATGGAGGGCGAGGCAAAAGTCTGTGCCGTTCCGTCAATGGTAACGGAATTGTCGGAGCGTCCGCTGATACTCAGGCTCCAATCATTCACCAGATATATGTTTGCTGTGATGGTGCTTGTATTTGCAGACACGTTCTTGGTCTGCGTCCAGTCTACCCGCAGCACATAATGCCCGCTGTGGATCGAGCCGGAAAAGCTGCCGCTGGATGCCATGTATACTCCCTCCTTCCGTTTAGCCTACCGGGCCGCGCCACTTGATTGACAGGTTGCCGGTTGCGCGCGGGATAAAATCAAACCAGCCCCGGCTCTCATTTCCCAAGGACAGCTTGTTTCGGATTTCCGCGTTTGTGATAACCAATATCTGATTGGAAATGTAGGCAATACGCTGTCCGTTCTCCTTGAAGGCCAGTTCCTCATTGGAAAGCTCTGCGGTAAACGCATTTCCCACTTTGCCAAGCTCAATCAGCGCCCCTTTGAAACGGATATACTCCTCTAAGAGCGTCTGATTGGCAGATACATTGTTGATGATCTCGTTTGTAATCGCCGTAAAATCCATACGGATTTCACTGCTGTTTTGCGTAATACTGGCCTGAAAATCCTGCTGAATGGTTTCCAGCTCGGATTTGGACAGATACGTTTCCCGGACGGAGCTTTGGATTTGCTCCGAGGTCTTTGTGATCTCAGAGTAGCACTCCCGCACATTGACCTTTAATGCCTCCAAATCCTCCACCGCGTCCTCATAGCCCTGCACATTTTGAAAGGTATTCTGGCAGGAGGTTAAAAGGGCCATTACGCCACCTCCTAACCGTTGGAAACGTCACATTGCAGGGTGGCAATACTGTCAATATCCTCCGCAGACAGATAAATGACCTTGCCCGTCTTTTCAAATTCCGCTGCCTTTCCGTCCTTGTCCTGTTTATACCATGTATAGGTCAGGCTCTGTGTTTCCGTTGCGGCGGCCCAAGCGGTGCCGTTGTATTTCATCAATGTAACCGTCTTTGCCGTATGGTCTACTTTATACCAGAACGTCCCGTTTGCCGGGTTGGAGGGAGCTGTCTCGCTGATGGTTCCCAAAAGCGGATCAACCTCTTTCTGGTTTGTGCGGACAATGACATACGGCACGAGACCGCCAAGATTGTTTTTTACAGTAAAGCCGCCAATCGAGAGCATTTCCGATACATACGGATCAGATTTGTCCTCCACGGTGATAACGTCCACATAAGACTTCCCGCCGTAGCTCATGGTGCAGCGGTAAGACTGGATATTCACAATGTCTGCCCCGGATACCGTCAGCGTTGAAGAAGTAGCCCCGCTGATGTTTTCCCATTTACCCGCCGTATACTTCGCCCATTGATAGGTGGCTCCCGTTGTAATGGCCGTTGCGCCGCTATATGCCGAGGTCGCCAAGGTCAAAGAGCCGGATTGATTGAGGACAACCGTACCGTTCGGAGCATAAATGGAAAATACCACTGCACTTGCGCCTTCGCTGCCCCGGATGGATTTTGTCCAGCCGAATTTCTTCACAACGCTCTTGCCGGAAATCGTAAAGGTCAGGTCAATCGTTCCCGTCAGTACCGAAGTGCCGCCAAGGGTAGCGTTAGCAGCAAAAGCAAGTACCACGGCTCCCGCAGCCGAGGCTGTGGCGGCAGTATTGGATTTTACCGTCACCCCCGAAGGCAGCGCACCCACTTCGCAGGTGCAGGCGGTCTGCGTAATCCCCACATACCCGGTAAATGGGATCGTTACCTCTACCGCAGACTGGACAAGGCCGCCGCTGGTGCAGGCAATATTCTGCGCCTCATTCCCAAGGATCACCGACAGGCCGCCGGAGCCGGACTGGCCCGCCTGCCCCTTTTCGCCGTCATACATCTTTGTAATGCTCACGGTGTCGAATACATCCGGGTCATCCGTTACCAGCCTGATCTGCGCCACGTTATTGAAAAAGACTGCATGGGCGGGTTTTACCACCAAGGTGCCGCCGGTAATGCTGGTGTTATCCGAAGTGGTCGGATAATCCGTCCATACGCCAGAGCTGTTCAGATACTGCCACTTGCTTACGGAAACACCCTGCACCTGTGCGGAAAGGGTGGCCTGCGTCGCGCCCACCAACGCGGAGCTGGTGTTGTACTTGAACACATAGGTATCCGCCGTCACATAGGCAAGCCGGGCATTTTCTGCGTTCTTTACCAGCGTATAAGTAATGTCCGAGGAGATATTAACGGTGTTCTTTGTCTCCGAATCATAGTAACTGATATAGCAGATATAAGTAATCATGCCGGAGGCCGAGGCGGCCAGCTTATTCTGGCTCACGGTCAAAATGCCGCCGGATACCGCCTCCCCGGCAGAGAGGGCCGTTTCTGCGCCGGTTCCGTCCTTGCGCTTCCATGAGATCGTCAGCCCGGAAGCGTCCAAGGCCACGTTGCTCTGATCTAAGAAAATCACCGGGGTTAATACCAGATGGGAGGTGGCCCAGCTCGGCGCATAGGCGTGGGGCAGGGTGTTGGGATCTTCGCTCTGCGTCTTAGGCAGGTTGGAAGTGATATAGGCCGACAGCTTCCTTTGGTCGGTAATATCCACAAAGGTCTGCTGGCTGGATGTTAAAATCGTAGGCATAGCGTTTCCTCCTTCAAAACTTAAAAGATAACTTCACAAAAAAAGGACGCATTGTCGAGTACGTCCTCGGTTGATATGGTAACAGTTTTCATTCCTTGGTGCAGGCCGTCCCAATCCGCGTCTGCTTCCGCATTGCCGGATTTCCGGTGCCAGAAAAATACGGAGGGTTCCAGCGTGTCCGTAATGTCTTTGTCCCATGAATACACCTTGCAGCGCAGGATACTCTGCTGGCCCTTGTCCCGGAAAATGCTGGTGCCTTCCACCAGAAGCTCGATCCGGTACATTTTCGCCGCGTTTATATCGTCCACCTTGCCGGAGATATATTCAATCTTGGAGGTCTGGCCGAGAATATCCTGTTCCAGTGTGCTGAGGTTATTGTTCTGCTTGGCGGAAATCGAGGTCAGCGTTACGCCGCTGGCCCCGACGGTGATGGTATTCCCGGCAGGGTTCAGATAGTCCTTGGTCTTACTGATACACAAATAGCGTCCGTCAATGCCATGGGGCGGCGAGGAACAATACACATACTGCCGCGCATGGATGTCCCCCACATCCGCCCCGGTGTCGGATTCATCCACAATCGTCAGCTCAATGCTAACAATCCCTTGGGACAGCTCCGCCAGCCGGGCCGTTGCTTTGCGCAGAAGGTTGGAGGCGAGGGTTACATCCTCCCAAACCTCCGTGGCCCATATCCAGCCAATTTCCTTCACAGCCTTTTCATCATGCACATAGTTCTTCCCGTCGTTGACTGCTTCAATGGTAACACGCTCTCCGGTTTCGGTTTCATTTCCCTCTGCGTCCGTTTCCGTGATCTTGGCACCAAAAGGAATAAGAGCTGTTACTCGCTGGGTATGATCCCGGTTGATTTTTACATCCGTCAGATTCCTGCCAAACTCTACCCGTTGGAGGGAAGCCTCGCTGAAATCTGAAAGGTAATCTAAGACCTTCCCCGTTTCGGTATACCGGAGGCGCAGATACCCGCCGTGGGTGTCTATGAGCTTTTCCCGGATCGCGTCCATAGTGACGGAAAAATCTGAGCAGCTATACGCGATATAGTCGTTCTCGTCCGTCACCGTGACGGTGCCAACGGAAAACTGCTTTTGTTCCTCCACCGTCTTGTTATGCTCCGCCACAAAGTATTCCAGCAGGCCCCGCAGGCTGCCCTTGTAGTCATAGGGTGGCTGAATGGTATCCTTCAAGTAAGCCAGCGCTGATTCGCACGTCCAAGTATGGGTGTTATAAAAATCGCTGCCATCATCCAAGGCCCGGCCCTCGAATACTGTCTGATTGCCTTTCTTGCAGACAATGACCGAGGCCATGGGCCGGATCGCGGCAAGATACGGGTGGTTGTACGGCGCGGAAAGCGTCAGGCTGTCAATGTTCTCCGCATCCTCCTTGACTTCCGCCCGCGTCACCGCCAGCTTGGATAAGTGTGGATGGTAAAACAGTGCGCCGTCCACATAGATACGGAACAATCTCATAGGCGGCCCTCCCGGTAACGGAATGTCACTGTTCCGGTTCCCGTCACCGACAGGCTATTTCTCCCGGCCTGCAATTCCAGTTCGGGAAATTCCCATGTGCCAGCGCTTACCGATTTCTGAAAAGTATCCCCGCCGATCTGCCAGCTTAGTGCCGTTTCTGCGGTGGCCGTCACCACCGGGACAACGGGCATATAATCATTATCCAGAATGACTGTGCCGCCCCCTGTAACCGTCACCACCGTTTCCTGTACATGATAACGGTAAGAATCCCCATCCGAGCAGGACAATGTAAGCTGCCCTTTGCCCGTCAGCGGCTCATACGTCGGAGCCAGCTCCAACGTACCGAGGGCATAAAGCCCCGGCTCCTCGCTGCATATCACCGGGACGAGCTGCCCGGCGAACCGGTTTGCCGCCTCGCTTACCTTTTCATTGAAAGCGGCCCGGCTCCCCAGCATAGACAGCAGGATTTCAAAGCTCCGGGGCTGGTAGGATACGCGCCCCAGCGCCTGCGTGTACCGGATCGGGGAATTGCGCCCCGGAACCACGAGGGTATCCGTCTGTGACTGGGGCGTAGGGAAATTGACGCTTTCCCGCAGCCAGCCGAGGCTGGCCATGGAAACGCCGTCAATGGTTACATCTGGCCTCATAGACTCAGCCTCCTTTGCAGTTTTTGTGTTTTTCCAAGCCCGCCGTCAATGGCCGGGAGCAGATGGCCCACTAAGGTGCCGTCTTCCAGATAAATGCCCTTGCTGCTGTTGGCGGCAATGACTGCCAGATACTTCTCCATGCCGGACATATCCAGACGATCCGACAAAATAGATTCCAAATTTTTATAAAATCCGGCCAGCGGCAAGATTGCTTCTTGTCCGGCCTCACCGCCTGCCATCAAAGAGCTGCCGTTCATGCCAAAGACCGTGGGCCGGGCCATGATACCGCCCTCCTTGTACCAGTCAATCGACAGGTGCGGGACGCTGGGCGGGGAAATAGACAGCTTACCACTTACTTTGAAATGGGGCAGCTTGATATGCGGCAGGGACAGCTTCATGCCGGAGAAAAATCCCTTAATGGCATCCACCACGGATTTCACTTTATTTTTCGCCGCCTCAATCGGCGTGGTAATAGCACTCTTGATCCCATTCCAAACAGAAGTTGCCACCGATTTGATTCCGTTAAATACGGAGCTTACGGTACTTTTCAGCGCATTAAATACGGAAGAAACCTTACTTTTGATGCCATCCACCACAGAACCGATCACAGACTTAATGCTGTTCCATACAGAGGAGGCCACCGATTTCACCGCATTGAATACGGAAGTCACGACATTTTTAATGCTATTGACTGCGTTCGATACGTTGCTGCTGATTGCCGTCCAAACCGTAGAAATAACCGTCCGTATGGTATTCATAACGGAAGAAATCACACTGGAAACTGCGTTGATGGCGGAAGATACCACGGATTTGATACCGTTCCATGCCGCTGTTACCGCTTCTTTGCAATTCTCCCAAATCAGACGGAAGGGAAGGGTAATAATATCAAAGGCCGCCTGCAAAATGGAGCCCAGCAGCATAACCGCTGTTTGTACCACGTTGCAGATACCGTCCCACACGGATTGTAAGTGTGTCCATAGCCCCGAAAACCATTGTTTCAAGGACTCGACCATCTGGCCGATCCCGTTGCAGATCGTAGTCCAAAGGTTTCCGAACCACTCCGTAATGGTGCCCCAGTTCTGCACAATGGCAATGATCCCCACTATGGCTGCGGCCACGGCGGCAATAATGGCAATGATCGGGAGCAGGGAAATATTCAAAGCTCCCACGGCCACCGACATTGCAGCAATCACCGGTGTAAGCGTGGTGAAGGCAACAAGAAGCGCCCCTAATATAATGACAAAGTTCTGCACCGGGCCGGGCAGCTTTTCAAACCAGCCGCCAATGGTAGTAATCACCGCCACCAAAGGCGGCAGGATTGCGTTTGCCAGCTCCGCCATTTTCTCGCCAAGAGGAACCAGCGCCTGCTGCAGCTTCCTTGTGTTAGATTCCATTTCCTGCATAGGCGTTGTGGTCTGGTCGAACATATTCTGCGCAGAGCCGCTCACGCTGTCATAAGTATTTCCTACCGAGGTCAGGGAAGTAATGAATTTTAGGTTCCCGTCCTCGGCCATGGTTCCAAAGGCCAGAGCCGCGAGGTTTAATGCCTCCTGCTGGTTGGTGCAGCTTCCAATATCCGCCACAATGGAATCAATGACTTCCTTCTGCGTCGCCCCGCCATTCTGCCAAGAGGTGAACAGCTCCTGTGTTTTGGTAGAGAAGGAGCCGATGGAATCGCCAATGGTGCCGTCCACCAAACGGGTGGTGACTTCGTTAATGGCATCGTTGACCTTATCCAGATTGTAAGCGCCATTCTTCAAGCCGTTATCAAGGAGCTGAAAATACTCCGAGGCAGAATAACCGGCCTGTGCAAACTTGCCTGCGTATTCACTGAGGTTATCCCCCAGCTCGTTCGTTTTATCAAGGCCGTTCTGCGTACCCTTGACAATGTAGTCCATGGCCTCCTGCGCCGTCAGGCCATATTGCTGCATGAGGGAATTGACACCCCGGAGGGTTTCATTCATATCAATCCCGTAAAGTTCCTCTAAGGTAATGGCCTGCTGGGTGAGGTTCGTCAGATCCGTATCGCTCAATTCACCAAGGTTTTTCTTCACCATAAGAACCGCGTCGGCCACGCTGTCCATGCTCTCGCCAACACCAGCCTCATATACGGATTGAATGACTTTTGCGGATTGTTCCGCCGCCTTCCCGGTTTCGCCAAAGTAAGCGTTGACCTTGGTTACTGCGTTTTCTGTATCCGCAAAAGCAGTAAAGGCTTTTTCTCCAATATCCTGTATCTTGTCCCCAACGGCCGAGAGCTGGTCGGCGGCCTCCATGATGGCCGCGCCCTTGGTCGCCTCCGCGATCTCGGAAATATCGTCGGCTGTATCCTCGGCAGCATCCCCGGCCCGGTTCAGCTCCTCAATGAGCGCTTGCAGGGCTTCGCCATCGTCCACCGTATCCAGTGCGTCCGTAAGCTGCCTTACATCCGCTTTTCCTCCGGTGGCTGCTTTTCCGATTTTTTCAATCGCTGCTTTAAGCTGATCGGAGGAAGCTGTGCCGTTTTTAATGGCAGATACCAACTGGCTCCCAAGAATGTCCGAGTAATCATCCACCTCGGTTCCCGTCGCGGCAAACAGCTTTTCCAGACGGGCCGTATTGGTCGATAAGCTGTCCTGCTCGGTTTGCAGGCCGGACAGGTCGCTTTTATATTTGTTCAGCTTGCCGCGGGTTTCCTCGATTTCCCGCTGAAACGCCTGATACTTGTCAACGCCAATATCGCCCCGCTGAAAGGCTGCCGTCACCTGCTCCTGTGCGGATTCCAACGCAGACAGCTTTTCCTCCGTCTGGCTGATGGCCTGCGTCAAAAGCTCCTGCTTCTGCGCCACCAAGACCGTATTGGTCGGGTCGAGCTTCAGCAGACGGTTCACGTCATTTAATGCAGACTGTGTTTTACTGATCGAGGAATTGACACCCTTTAATGCCTTATCAAGCCCTGTGGTATCGCCGCCGATCTCCACCGTAATACCCTTGATCCGATTTGCCAAAAACTCACCTCCCCGGCCATAGAAGAAGCGCACCCGTCACCGGATGCGCTCCAAGTTAAAATTTATCGAAATCCTCTTGTGTTGCAATCTTTTTATACTTCACGCCATCATTTGCTTTTTCCGTCCACATATCCACCACCAGCCCAATCGTGAGCAGATCGAGGTCGTGGATGGAAATCCCAAGCTCTACACAACGCAGAAGGAACAGGGGCGTGGTCATTTCCCGCTCACTTCTGCCAATCCTTTTTTTGCCTGTACCTCGGCCATCACGTTATCTCCCCACAGCTCCAAAAGCTGCGGCATGATCTCATAAATAGAGAACATTTCAAACTGATCCAACCACTCCTCAATGGTGCCGGGAATGGAATTGTCCGCATGAAAAGCCATGATATAGGCCACGTTCTCGAAAATCTCCAAATCCTCGATCTGGAAGGCTGCGCCTTCCGTGGAATTATCCTTATAGGATTTTTCCAGCTTGGAAAGGTCTTTGAAAATATCCCGCTTAAACTTTGCCCGGTACAATCGGGGGATGGTGGCCGAAGAACGAAACGGCACCATTTTCCCGCAGACTTCAATTTCCCGTTTTATCATTTCCGCCTGCCTCCTTTACTCGGTTTCCTGCTCGGCAGGAATATAGACATTGTTGTACCACTCCGCATACGCCGCCGCATCCGTGGTATCCCCGGTGCGGGCCTTTACCAGACCATCCGCGCGGGGGTCTGCCGTAATAGACAGTGTTTCTGTACCCGGCTCAATGGTATCTTCCTTGGTTTCCGACTCAATGGACGGACGGGAGGCGCTGCAATTATACAGGACGTGGCGGATAGCCCGCACATCCCCGTCAAACTCAAAGAGCAGCGCAAATTTTACGCTTTCCGCATTGTCGTTGTTTTCTACCAGAACGCCTTTTGCGTCCAACTGTTCCCGAAGGATTTCTGTGCGGAACCATTCCGGGATCAGCGCAATCTCCAGATCGCCGCTGTATCCGTTGTTCGTTACGGAGCGGAAGTACACAATGCCATCTGCATAGAAGGGACTGGATTCGCCCTCAGCATCCAGACTGATACTCACCGCGCCGGGAATCGCCTGCGGCTTGGCATAAGTAAAGGTCGATACGCCCTCTGTCACGGTTTCCGTGAGCTTTGCCGCATGGACATTTTTTAAGTTGTATTTGACTTTATTTCCCATGATCGTTAAGCCTCCAATTCAAAGAAATACAGGACTTCATAGAGCTTCTCGCTCTCAATCCATGTTTCGGTTTTATCGTAAAAGAGGCCGTACTGATCCAGCACCGCCTCTACAGCCTGTTCCGCCGACAGATCCTTTACATCGGTGTACAGCTCTATGCGGACTTCGTTTACTTTGAAATAGACCTTACCGTCCGCAGAAAAGTTATTGCTGCCGGGGAGCAGATAACAGAGAAACGGAGGCTGTGGGGCCTCGCCCTCTGCAAAATGGTCGTAAGCAAACGGAAGCTGCATCTTTTGCAGCATTTCCAGCAATCTATCCACGCAGGCACCTCTCAATCTCAGCTTCAAGCTGTTCTATTCCGGCCTCCTCCGCTGGCGCAATGTGGGCCTTGCCGGAAACACGACCCCCGTCGCGCTTGGCGTGTCCAAATTCCAGCAGGTGAGCCAGATAGTATCGGTTTCGGGAATAGACCGTCACTTCCAGAGAACGGGCATTTTCCTTCGTATTCTTTACCGCCCAGCTTTTTACATAGGCCCCGGTCTTTCTTGGGGCCTTCTGCTGGATTTCCTTTCGGACAGTGGTTCCCGCATTTTTTACGGCCTGCTTCACACCATCGGAGGCAAGGTCGGCATATTCCTCCAATTCCTCCATGATGGCGGCGGCCAGATTGCCGACAGATACCTTTTTTCCCATGCTACCGCCTCTCTTTCTCACATTTGAATTTCAAAGCGTTACTCTTAAAGCCGAGATGGTCGATAGCGAGGATGTTGTAAAGCTCCCCTTGAAACATGATCCGGTATCCGGTGGCCGTCACGGCATTGACCGCCTTACAGAAACGGACGGTAAAGGCAATGTCTGTGTTTTCCACAATCTGTCCGGCCACAGCGGCCTCCGCGCCGCCTTCGCCGCTTACTGTGGCATGGCAGGAAAAATAGTCGCTCCATACCGCCTTGTGGTTGCCGATACTGTCCACAACCGTCTCGTTTTTTTGAAACATAATTTTGACATTCAGTGCCGCTATATCCATCAGAATCCCTCCTGCCGGATGCCGAACAAAAGGGATCGGAGGGTCAGCATCAGCTCATGGTGGTCGGCTTCCTCCCGGTGTTCATACAGATAAGCCACCGTATACATGACCGCCGCCTTGGCCTGTTCCATATCCGCCCCAAAATCCGCCTCGTCCGTAATGCGGGCCACATCCATGCAGATCTGATGGGCTGCTTTCAACAGACCGCCCAGCAGGGTATCTTCGTCTGCATATTCCACCCGCAGGTATTCCTTCGCTTCATCCAGTGTTACAATCATCCCATCACCTCGCCGTTAAGAGAAACCGCCGCCTTCCCCAAACGAGGAGGCGGCATGGTTCCAGTTCCTTAGTTGCTGGCAGTTCCGGCCTTCATCTGCAACACCTTTACCGCCTCCGGCAGAATGAGCTTGCCATCCACGCGCTGGGTGGCGAGGAAGCCCACCTGCCCGGTCGGCGCAAACAGCTCACCAAGGCGGCGGAAGGAGCGGCCCTGCCTGTCAGCTACCCAATAATAAGAGAGGTCGCCAAACAGGACAGCCTTTGCTCCTGCTGCCATAACAGGCATAAAGGCAGACGTATAGACCGGGCGGCCCATGAGAGTGTCCGGGGTCGCAGCGGTAAGGGAAGGCTGCCACAGATACTGTCCGTTGCTGTCTTTGAGCTTTCTCAGTGCCTTTACCGAAGCGTCATTCATCAGAAAGACCGCGCTTTTCCGGTAAGGTGCTTTCAGAGAATAAAACAGATCAAAGATTTCGTCTGCCATAAAGGCAGCAGCCGCCGCAGCGGTTACGCCAATTTCTGCGCCTCCCGTTGCCGCCAGTACACCCAGCGGCTTACCCTTGCCGTCGCCGGTAAAGAAGGCTTCCTCCTCCTTGTTACCGATCCGGCGGGCAAATTCGCGGGCAATGTAGGCTTCCAGATCAAATACGCTGTCGTTAATCAGCTCCTCGGAAACCTTAATCATGGTGCCGAGCTTATAAGCCCCGATGGATACCTGAGAAAATGCGTCGTCGCTTTCGGGAATCGCGCCCTCCTCGTCTACCCAAGAGGCCGTACCCTTGGAAGCCACCACAGGGATTTTCCTGTCGCCGGAGCTGGTCTGGATCACATGGGCCAGAGTACGGAAAATGTTCTGCTCCTCCAACGCTTCCACCAGAGTGCGCTCAAATTCATCCGGCACCAGATAGCCGCCCTCGGAATCCGTACCCACCTGCAGAGCGTTCAAAATCTCGTGGCCGGGCATTTTGCTCCTCATGGCGTTCCAGAAAGATTTCCGGTATTCCGCAGAGGCGCGGCCCGTCTTTTCCTCTCCGGTAGGTGCGGCAGGCTTGCCGGTGATCGGCGTATTGACGGGTTTAGAAAGCTCTGCGTCCAATGCCTGCTGGCGTTCCAGACGGTCAATCTCTTTGCCGAGGTTCACCACATCGGCCTCCATCTTGTCATAGGTCGCCACATCCTCGGCGGACAAAAGGCCGTCGGCCCCGCGCTTGGAATCCAGAAAAGCCTTGGCAGCTTCCCACGCCTTCGCACGTTTTTCACGCAGTTCCAAAATCTTGTTCATAATTAAGTCCTCCTTAAAATTTCAATAAATTAAGCCGCTGATACAGCGGCTCGGCAGGTTGTTTCTGTTCGGTTTTACGGGGCAGCTTGGAAAGCAGGCTGTTTGTCACCGCCCGGCGCGAGAACGCGAAGCTCTCCGGTTCGGGCGGGGAATCTTCCTGTGCTGTGAACAGTAGGTCGTCGGCAAAACCGAGTTCCACTGCTTTGTGGGCGGATAACCATGTTTCCGCATCCATGAGGTGCGAGAGCTTCGCCCTCGACAGCCCCGTTTTGATTTCGTAGGCATTGATGATTGACTCCTTTACTTCATCCAGCATGGCAATGGCCTTCTTCATTTCCTCGGAATCGCCAATCGCCACAGTCAGCGGGTTATGCACCATCATTAAGGCCGTGGGAGCCATAAGGACGGTAGTGCCAGCCATGGCAATCACACTGGCTGCGCTGGCGGCAATGCCGTCGATCTTTACCGTTACCGCGCCCTTGTAATCCATGAGCATACTGTAAATCTGAGAGGCGGCCACACAATCGCCGCCCGGCGAGTTGATCCAGACGGTAATGTCACCCTCCCCGGATAACAGCTCCGCCTTGAAGGCTGCTGGCGTTACATCATCGTCAAACCAGCTCTCCTCGGCAATGGTGCCGTTAAGGTAAAGGGTGCGGCTCTCGTCAGAGTTCCGCACCCAGTTCCAGAATTTATTCACTTGTCTGTTCCTCCGTTTCTGTTTTATTTGCAAAGGCCCCAGCGTCCGCCAGCTTTGTCATGGAGCCATTTACCAGATATAAGTCGCCGCCTTCCTCTGCCGGGATACGGTCAAGATTTTCCAGCTCCCTTATGTCGTTGGCGCTCATCCAGCCATTCTGCCGGGCCACCGCATAACCGTTCATGCGGCTTTGATAATCGCCCCGCAGCAGCCCCTCCACATTGAAGCGGATGAAATACTCCTTTTTCTCGCTGTCGGTAAACAGGCGGCGGGCCATGCTCTGCTCCCAGCGCATGAGCCACGGCTCCAAGGTATATTTGACAAATTCCAAGCTCTGCTGCTCAATGTTGGAAAAGCTGGATTTTTCCAAATCCCCGACCATGTGAGGCGGCACCCGGAAAATACGGGCAATCTCGTTGATCTGGAATTTCCTCGTTTCAAGGAATTGCGCCTGCTCCGGGGAAATCCCGATGGGCTGATATTTAAGGCCCTCCTCCAGTACCGCGATCTGGTGGGAATTTGCGCTGCCGCGAAACAGCTTGTTCCAGCTTTCCCGCACCTTATCCGGGTTTTTGAGTACGCCGGGATGTTCCAGCACACCGCCGGGCGCGGCATCGTTGGCGAAAAACTTTGCCCCGTATTCCTCCGTGGCAATCGCCAGCCCCACCGCATTTTTCGCCATGGCGAGCGGGGAATAGCCCACGATCCCGTCATAGCCAAGGCCGGGGATATGAAGCACCTGCTCCGGCGGCAGATAAATCTGGCCGTTTTCCTCCCCGGTGGGGGAATCATCTGATCCCCGCGAGTACAGGTAATAGAGCTGGCCCCGGCTGTCCCGGTCAACCGTCATTTTGGAAGGCATTAAGGGATAGAGGCCGATTACCTCGCCCTTGCCGTTTCGGATAATCTGCGCGTAGGCGTTGCCATACAAAAGCAGGTGGCCCATAAGCGTCTCCCGGAAATTGAACGAAGTCATTTCCGGGTTGGGTTCATCATGTAAAAGCAGATAGAGCGGATGATCCAGCGCCTTTTCTTTGCTTCCGTTTTCCCCATAGCGGTACACATGGAGCGGAAGCCCCGCCACCGCCTCGGAAAGAATACGGACACAGGAATAAACCGCCGTCATTTGCATAGCGGTGCGCTCATTCACCGGCTTGCCGCTGGTAGAGCTGCCGAAGAAGAAACTAAACCGGCTGCCGCCCAGCGTATCCTTTGCCCGTCGCAGATCCTCCGGCTTATCCCGCGCGGAGAACATACGGGTAAAAATGCTCATAATAACAAAAGCCCCCTTTCATCATAAATAGAAGCGCCGGTCATGCCGCCGCCCCGGATCGCGCGGTCAAGGGCCATAATGGTCGCCACCGCGCCGTCTATTTTCTCTGTGGATTTTTCCTTATCCGGTTTTAGATTGCCTGCCGGATCGGTGCGCACATGAATGTTGTCCATCATCCAACGCAGTACCGGGTGGCCGCCATGGGCGAGCTGTTCATCCAAGGTCAGACGCATAAGCTCCTTTGTAGGCGGGGACATATCCTTAAAGCCCTGTCCGAAAGGAACCACCGTAAAGCCGAGGCCCTCCAAGTTCTGCACCATCTGCGCCGCGCCCCAGCGGTCAAAAGCAATTTCCAGAATGTTGTACTTCGTTCCCAGCTCCTCAATGAAGGATTCAATATAGCCATAATGAACCACGTTGCCCTCGGTGGTTTTCAAATACCTTTGCTTTTCCCACACGTCATAGGGGACATGATCCCGGCGTACCCGAAGCTCCAAATTGTCCTCTGGTATCCAGAAGAACGGCAAAATGCTGTACTTATCGTCCGAATCCTCCGGCGGGAATACCAGCACGAAGGCCGTAATATCTGTGGTAGAGGAAAGGTCAAGGCCGCCATAGCATACCCGGCCCCGAAGGGCCTCCGGGTTGACCGCAAAGGCGCATTTGTCCCACTTTTCCATAGGCATCCACCGGACAGCTTGCTTCACCCACTGGCAAAGGCGGAGCTGCCGGAACAGGTTTTCTTCCGCTGGGTTCTGCCTTGCGCTCTCGCAGGCCGCTTCCAGCTTTTCCACGTCCACGGTAATTCCGAGAGAAGGGTTGGCCTTGGCCCACACTTCATGGGAAGTCCAATCATCCGCCTCATCCGCGCCGTAAATGACCGGGTAAAAGGTAGGATCGACCTTCCGCCCGTCCAGAATATCCCGCGCTTTCTGGTGTACCTCGTAGCAGATCGAGTTGGTGTCATTGCCTGCTGTGGTAATGAGAAAATACAAGGGCTGCTTTCTGGCGTCGCCGGAGCCGTGGGTCATAACATCATAGAGCTGCCGGTTGGGCTGCGCGTGAAGCTCGTCGAACACCACCGCATGAACATTGAGGCCATGCTTGGTGTATGCCTCCGCCGACAACACCTGATAGAAGCTCCCCAGTGGTTTGTATATCAATCTCTTTTGAGAAAGCACTGGCTTAATGCGGGATTTGAGCGCCGGGCATTGTTCCACCATGCCGCAGGCCACATCAAAAACGATGGAAGCCTGCTGCCGGTCAGAGGCACACCCGTAAACCTCGCCGCCATACTCCATGTCGCCACAGGTCAGCAAAAGCGCCACCGCAGCGGCCAGCTCGGACTTGCCCTGTTTCTTGGCAATCTCCACATAGGCTGTATTAAACTGGCGGTATCCGTTGGGCTTTACAATGCCAAACAGGTCACGGATGATCTGCTCCTGCCAGTCGATCAGTTCAAAGTTCTGCCCGTACCACTCACCCTTGGTATGTTTCAGGCAGCCGATAAAGGCCACCGCCAGCTCGGCCAGCTCCTCGTTGTAGTGGGAGCCGTCGGCCATAAACCGGGTGGGCTGGTAGGTCTTTAATTTTCGCAATGGCAAACGCCTCCTCTCTGAAAATGGCACGAAAAAAGGAACCTTCCCGAAGGAAAGTCCCTTAAAGATAATTTTTAAGTTTTAGAGGCCGAGGTTAGCCCTCGGCCTCATACAATACGTTTCTGGCGTAAGTAATGCGGATAATCTCCTGCGGATAGTATTCTGCGCTTCTGCCATACAAGCCCTCAAACTCCCGCCGGTCTGACGCGACCATGTTCCAGCTACTATAATAGCTGGTGCAATCCCTCCGCAGTTCAGCGGCCTCCGTCTTGAAGGTAAACTCCACACCTTCTTTGAAAATCGTAACATTAACGGTCTTTGCCGAAGTCGTCCGCATTGCCGCCATAATTTTCTTAACGATATGCACCGGGTTTTCCGTATCCGCCAGAATAGACTGATACTCCCGCAATACCGCATCGTTATATAGAAAGTCGGAAAGCATATCTTCCTGATTGGCGGCTATATAGTCTGCCGCTTCTTTATCCGCATAACCCTCCGGGTCTAAAATGCAAGAAAGCAGCATATCCTCCGTCCAGCGATCCGGGTCATAATGGCACTTAAATACCGGAGGCTCAAAGTCCACCGTATCCAGAAAATGCTTCCGGGCCGTCTCCTTGACGGAATATTTGAGGGCATATTCCAGCCGGTTCAAAAGGGAGGAATCTGTCACCTCGGAAATGGTAAGGTTGCTCCGGTCATTGCCGATAGCCTCCTCCACCTTTTTCCGAACAGCCGCCTTTAGCTGCCGCCAAAGTGCCTCCTCTGAACGGTTCCGCAGTTCCACAGGGTTTTCCGCCATATCGGTGAAAGGGTGTCGCATATCATAGAGCAGGCCGTCCTTCCTGCAATAGATTCCAGCATATTTGAAAGAGCTTTCCCGTGTCAAACTTTTCTTGCTGTACTGCTGCTGGCAGAACAGGTATTCAAAGTCCGGGCTTTTCTCCACCCGGATCATAATATAAGTATCGCCCTTTACTTGAAAGTGGCACTGGCCCATATCGCCGGAGGCCAGCCAATCTGCAAATATATCATTCATCGCTGTACCTCCTCCGCTAATGCCGTCGCATTTTCCAGATATTCCTGCTCCTTATCCTCGAAAACCTCATAGAAAAAGGCTGCAAATCCTTCTCCGTCTTTTCTCTCCGGGGCCTCGTCAATACAGCCACACCACTGGCGGCAGGCTTCCTCCAAAACCGCGTCAAAGATAGATAGCCGCTGCTCATTTTGAATAATATCTTTAATCTTCATGCTGCGTACTCCTTCCTGCATAGTCCACCCGTTTGCATTGCTCCACCGTAGCCGCCTGCATATCCGCCAGCATGGTTTCAAATTCGCCCCTCTGGATTATCAGCCTCATAGTAATACTTTCAAAGGGGAAATAGGCCCCGGCCTCATGGTCGTACCGGCACGTCCACCATTCGTCGCCGCCGTTGACCTGATTACAAAAGAACAGATCCCGATATACCACGCCCTGCCGGATGCTCCAATTTCCATGTTCAAAAAATAACTTCAACATGGCAATGTCCTCATACTCGCAGAAGGTATAAGGGCTGTCTAATTCCAGACAGGGATCGTCCATGAACGCAAGGCCATGCTTTTTGATCCAGCAGTTGCGCTGGCAAAGCTGCACCAGCGTTTCCTGCAGCTTGGGGGATATTTCCTTTCTGGCCGCCCGCATGGGGGCGTATTTCTTCTCGTATTCTTCTCGGAAGTTACTCATAGCCGCCCTCCTTACATGGCATACCCGGCACACCGGATAATTTCTTTAATTGCGTTCATGGCCCGCTTCGGGCTGGAATAGTCGCGGGTGCCAAGCGCCCGGCCATTATCAAAAAGCTGGATGATGGGTGTGCCGTATGCGATATACGCCGCCACCTTATAGGTGCTTTCATGCTCGCCGTAAAAAGCGACCTGTACAGTCCGCCGCCATGTACGCTCATAGATAAAATGTCCGTCGTAGGTAGTCGCTCCGAGGTAGTGGAAGCCATTCTCCCGCATAAGTTCCTCAAAGGCCGCCTGCTTTTGTTGATCTGTTTGTTTCATGGTGAAACCTCCTTCGTTTGATGTGACAGGAGATTACTCTGGAACCCCCAAAAAGACAAGCCTCACCGACGAAAAAAGCCCGTTTCCGAGCCTTTTTCTTTATGGCCTTAATACACTCGCGCAGAGGGAAAATGCTCCAAGAGGCAGGGCCACAAATCTGTTGTTTCACCTGCGAGCTTCAAGACTTCACTGAATGGGAATACATAACCGCCCATGCCGTCGCCTAAGTCCTCATTGACCCACAGCCGGTTTTCCTGTATGTCTAAAATGAAAATGCTGAAATACTCCGCATATCCGCCGTCTGCGATTTCGTGCCATGCTGTCTCAGAAATTTGCTCCGCCTGCGGAATCCTTTTCTGCATAGGCTGGGGCGCTCCGGCTGCACTGGCCCGGTTTTCATATAGGAAGCGGACAAAATCTGCAAGGCCCGTCACCGCCGGGCTGGTATAATACCGGCAGCTCCCGCCGCCTTTTACTTCAAAAGCACAGCCTTTATTCTTCATTTTCCGACACCTCCACAAAGTAGAAATGCTCCAAATCCTCTCCGGTAAACCCATGAGCCATAAGAAACGCCTCGGCCTCCGGCTGGTTTTGGAATACGCGGGACTTGTCGTTATCATCCAGCAGATATTCAAGCTGCTCGTTGACGGTAATGCCGTCCACCGGACGGGCCACCATGACCGGCGGCAGGTAATGCGCGTCCTGCTCCGTGACCTCAAAAGAATACAAATCCTCGTCGCAATGAAAGCACTGATAGCTGTACTCCGGTATGTCGGATTCATAGACCGGATGGCCGCAGCGTCGGCAGACCATATCCGTATTTTCATACCAGCGGCCTTCATGGAAAATACCACTCATTCAAAGTCACCGCCTTCCAAAATGCGGATTTTGTCCTCTCCATAGACCACACCGAGGCCGGAGCCGCAATCCCAGCTCACATGAACCGTCGCCGTATCATCCACAAACTTTACCGTTCCCCGGTCGCCGGGTTTGAGCTTGCTATACGGATCGTTCATGGATACCAGCTCCACCCGCGTTCCTTTCGGATACCGGGCGCGTACTGCCTCCACAACTTCTTTTCTTGGAAATACCATAATATCAACCTCCTTAAATTTTGGTGTGACACAGATTACCCTGCAACACCCCAAAAGACAAGGCTCACAACGAAAAAAAGCCCGTGGCGGGCCTCTTTTCTATGAAGGGATTAGTGGATGGCGAACAGATAGCCATGTACCTTCTCACGCTCTCCGGTAAAGGCGTTCGTATGCGGGCCATTGATTTCCACCAGCCCCTCCAAGGTACAGCCATTCTCTGTAAAAAGCCATGCTACTTCTACCGCGCTCGACCATGTAGAGGAAAAGGTGAAATGCTCCACGCCATTCTCCCGGAGGAGCTGGATCAGGCCCTCAACGTCCTTCTCCCAGATTACATTATATAAGTCGATATGCTCGTTGCCGCGCTCCACAGCTTCCTCATAAAGCCGGTACACCTGCGCATAACCAGCACCTCGCTTTTCAATCCGCCGGGAAAGTGTCTGATAAGATTTTCTCGCTGCCTCCATTCCCTCAGTATCATTGTTTTTCTTTGCCTCGTCATAGCGGGCCTTGACCTGCTGCATTGCCATAGCGTCCATTACAAGATGATTATTTATCATGGTGTTGTTCTCCCTTCGTTTAATGTGAGTGGAGATTACTCTGGAACACCGGAAAAGACAAGCTCAAAAGCACAAATTCTTAAACTTATTTTTTAACGCGCCGGGCCTTTTCTCCGGTAAACTGCTCCCAGCGCATAACGGCAAGGTCGCAGGCTGCCGGGTCGGTATCCATGGCAAAACAACGCCGCCCGCTCTGCTCGGCGGCAATGAGTGTCGTACCTCCTCCACAGAAAGGATCAACGACGATAGCGCCCGGATCGCTGTGCATTTTCATACACCGCCACGGCAGCTCCACCGGAAGCTGCACCACGCCATCCGCAGCCTGCGGGGCGGCCATTTCCCACACCCCGGCATAGCCCCACTTGCGGCGTTCCTCTTTGGTAAGCCGTTTTACAAAGCGGTAATTGTGAGAAGCAAAGGCCGACACCCACGAAGCCTCCGTCTGGTTGATTTCCTCCGCCTCCTCACCGGCGAAGGCTGCCACATACTCAAATTGCCGCTGGGGCTTGGTGCTGTTCTGATGCGTGGAGCCAACGCGAGCCAGCGCCCCTTGTTTCTTCCACACCCGAATCCAAAGCGGGCGGAAATTATAGTCAGAAAACAGCTTCATACTAAAAAAGCCCGTTGGCTCCACATACTGTGAGCCGGTAGAAAACAGGTCGTCGATATTCCAGCAGATAATGGGCGCATACCGGCAGAGGTTGGCAATCACCGCAGCCATGCGGTCAAGCCATGGCGCGAGGCCGTCCTTTTTATATTCCGCCGTGGAAATGACAGGCGGGGCCGTCATGGCACAGGCTGCCTGTTCCGATCCCATGAGGAAATCAAAGGCTTCCGTCTGCGCCGGATCGCCGCAGTACAGCCGGTGGCTCCCAAGCTCCCAAAGGTCGCCGGGCTTCGTAATGGCTCCGCCTGCGGCCTCGATTTCCGCCGCAGCCTTTTCCCGGTCAAAATCATCCTCCGTCGCCTCGGCGGAGTAAAATTTGTTCATCAACGCATCTACTTCCTCGGCATCAAAACCGGTCAGGGATACATCAAAGGCGGAAGCATCCAGATCGGCCATGACCTCGGCCAGCTTCGTTTCATCCCAGCCGCCCTGTATCCGGTTGAGGGCAAGGTTCAGGGCCTTCTCTTGTTCTGGCCCCAAATCCACCACAACGCAGTCAATCTTGGTTTCGCCCATATCCAGCAAGACCTTCAACCGCTGGTGGCCGCCTACAACATTGCCGGTGGCCTCATTCCAGACCACCGGCTCCACAAATCCAAACTCCTCAATGGAGCGTTTCAGTTTTTCGTAATCCTTGTCGCCGGGCTTTAAGTCACGGCGCGGATTGTAGGCCGCCGGGTTCAGCCGGACGGCGTTCACTTTCTGTATCCGCATTTTCTACCTCCTCCGGGTTCGTTCCACATACCGGGCAGGGAATCTGTTCTCCCATCATGCAGTAAATTTTCTGGCATACCGGGCAAAAATCAAGCTCGTATGTATCATACTGTTCATTCAGCAATGTTTCCGGGCTTTGCCAGTCCACCATATCAAAAAGCAAAGCGGCAATTTCCTCCTGCCCGTTACACATATCCAAAAAGTTCTGCCGGGTATACCCCTCGTCGGAAAGCTCCGGCACATAGCAGACCTTATCGGGATGATGAAAGAACGCCTCCTCGTCCTTGAATATCCAGCCCTGCCGGTAATAATCCCGGTCTATGACCGCCTCGGTATCTTCGGTTTCCGGCGTGTAGCTGCCGACTTTCAAATAGGTTTCTTTGCTCATATCGAAATCCCTCGCTTTCAAAATGTGACGACAGATTACCCTGCACACCGTCAAAAAGCAAGGGCGTTATTTTTGGAGCGCGGAGTGCGGAATTGAACCGCCAGTTCCCGCCGGTTGGCGGGCGGTCTGCCGTTAGCCTATCCGCGCATAATGGCCGGAGGTCATTCCTCCGGCGTAAGTTTGCTATGCCGCTCTGCCTGCGACACCTTCTCGCCCTTATACATTCCGGCCCCAAGCTCATCAATCTTGGAGAAGGGCAGCTCCGGCACTGTCAGATCCTTCCGCTTGCTCTTGTCAATGAAATAGATATAGCGGAGCTGATAGCCGGGGATCGGCGTGGCTCCCACATAGTCCAGATATTTCTTGAAGTTATAGGTGCCGCCGGTCACATCAAAGAAAGTCAGCCCGCCCAGCTCCTTGCGGGGAGAGGTCGGGTTGCTTGCCAGCGTCATTTTATGGACGCGGGTGCCGTCCGGCAGCTCGGCAAGGTTCAAATTCTCTTTGATACCGGTCAGGACAAAATTGCTGGCCCGGTAGATCGTACCGTCGCCGCAGGAACAAGCGTCGGCAAAGCTGATGATCCACTTAATCTGCGGTGCATATTTCTTTATGAGCTTGATACTCATAGAAATCGCGCGGCTCTCTGAATTTCTCGGAAGATAGCTGTCAAAAGCCATCCGGTTCAGTTCCAGAAATTCATTCCAGCCGGTATCCTTCACAAGCCCGATGATTTTTGACTTATCAAGGCTCGGCCCGTAGCTCATTACGCCATGGAGCTGGCCGTCTAAAAATACGCCAAAGTGCAAGGTGCTGTTATTGACAACCTTCCCGCTGTAATGGTGGGCCTTCATAAACGGCGTTGCCACCTTGGCCGGAATCACCTTCATTACAAGCTCTTTTGCTCGGCCCATCCGTCGGCCTCCTTTCCCACATGGCGCTCGGCCAGTGTCATTTTTTCGCCCTTATACATCCCGGCTCCCAGCTCGTCAATGCGGGAGTAAGGGATTTCCGGGACGGTTAAATCCTTTCGTTTGCCTTTGTCAATGAAATAGATATAGCGGAGCTGATACCCGGAGAGCAGAACACCGCCTGCTGCCTCCATGTACCGGCCCCAGCTAAAGTTGCCGTCCGTCACGTCAAAGAAAGAGCGCCCGCCCAGCTCCTTGCGCGGGGCCAGCGGGTTCGCTTCCAATGTCAGCTTGTGGATTTTGGTGCCGTCCGGCAGCAGGCAAAGGGCCTCGTTTTCCTTAATGCCGGTCAGGATAAAATTACTGGCCCGGTAAATGGCCCCATCCCCACAGGAGCAGGCATCCGCAAAGCTGATGATCCACTTTACATGGGGCGCGTATTTCTTCAAGAGCTTAATGCTCATGGAAATCGCCCGACTTTCAGAATTGCGGGGAAGAACACTGTCAAATGCCATCCGGTTTAATTCCAGATATTCATTCCAGCCAGTTCCGGCCACCAGCGGCAGGATTTTAGATTTATTCAGGCTCGGCCCGTAGCTCATTACGCCATGGAGCCGCCCGTCTAAGAATACGCCAAAGTGCAGACAGCTATTGTTTACAACGGTTCCGCTGTAATGGTGCCGCCGCATAAATGGGTTTGCCACTTTGCCGGGAATGACTTTCAGACTAATTTCCTTTGCTCGGCCCATTGCCTCACCACCTCATAAACGCC